>ULVO01019578.1_pt1 | contig 112485 bp, 82 predicted proteins | sample 1959521 | NCBI WGS metagenome assembly ULVO01 (sample SAMEA4835788, study PRJEB28245) | human gut metagenome | biome: gut microbiome; material: fecal sample | place: Denmark | collected 2008
CATGGTTATAAAGCTATTAAAAGCGGATAACGAAGGGGCTTGTACTACACATATAGGAAATCTTTTGACGTTCTTTTGCTTACTTTTCTTACAAGAAAAGTAAGTTAAGCGAGCAAAGCCAAGGCAATATTGCTATAAATGATAAGCGAAAGCGCATCGACGAGTGTGGTAATAAACGGGGAGGCAACGACTGCGGGGTCGAGTTTTAATCGTTTTACAAGCAAAGGCAAAAGCGAACCTATGGCTTTAGCGATAACGATGGTAGCCATAAGCGACACTGCGACAACGGCGGCTATGGGCGCCATTTGAGCAATACTCAGTATGTTGCCGTCCGGACCCGAGGAATAAAGCCTGTCAAGAAAAACAAGTTTTAGAAAGCACACTGTGCCCATGCTCAGCCCGAGAAGCAAAGCGATGCGTAATTCTTTAAACAACACCTTTAGAGCGTCTTTAGGCTCGAGCTGTCCTATAGCAAGTTCTCGAATAACGGTGACCGACGCCTGACTTCCGGCGTTTCCGCCCGAATCCATAAGCATAGGGATAGAGGCAAACAGCACCGTCGAGATACCGAGCAAAATATTTTCGTACTTACTGATAATCAATGAAGTAACCGTAGCGCTTACCATAAGCAGTAGCAGCCAGGGAAGTCTGCCGAGATATAACCGAAAAACACCGGTTTTCAGATATGGTTTTTCGTTGGGAACGATAGCGGCAATTTTGGCAAAGTCTTCTGTGTTTTCGTCTTTGAGGACATCCAATGCGTCGTCGAAAGTTACTATGCCAACCAAACGATTTTCATTATCGACAACGGGCATGGCGATGAAACCGTACTTGGATATTTCTCGGGCAACGAATTCTTTGTCATCGTGCGTATTGACTTTGATTACTTCAGTTTGCATTATGTCGCTTATACGGGCATCCTTAGCACTCAGAAGTAAAGTCCTCGCAGATACGACGCCTATCAACAAACGACTGCTGTCGGTGACGTAGCAAGTGTATATCGTTTCCTTATCGATACCGGTGCTCCGAATCTTTTCAAAAGCGTCGCCTACCGTGTCAGAACATTTAAGATTTACGTATTCGGTCGTCATTATCGTACCCGCACTGTCTTGCGGGTACGCAAGCAATTTATTTATAGTGGTTCTTGTTTCGGCGTCGGCAAGAGATAACATTCGCTTTACTATCGCCGCCGGCATTTCCTCTATAATGTCAACGGTATCGTCTACGAATAATTCCGAAACGATGTCCTTTATTTCGTTATCAGTAAAACTTTCGAGTAAAGTTTGTTGCATTTCGGAATCCATCTCTACAAAAGTCTCCGCAGCAAGATCTTTGGGTATAATACGATATACGAGCGGCAAAATTTGCTTGTCGAGATCCGCAAGTATTTCAGCAAGATCTACCGCATTCATTTTAGAGAGGAAATTTTTTAATTCGAAATATTTTTTTTGCGAAATAAGTTCGTTGATTTTTTCGGAATTTTCGATAATTTCTTCCGTGAGGTTGTCTTTACTCATAATTCCTCCTTTATACTTATAATATTTAAAAGTCAAGCGTGCGGAACGATCTTTAAAAAGTATAACAATTCAAATTTATTTTGTCAATGCAAAAAAGCAAAAATCGTTGACAAAGCTACTCTTTTGTGTTACAATACGCACACTGAATCGAAAGGATGACTGACGATAAAGGAATCGGTAAAGATAGTAGCTTATGCTTTTTAGTTCGTAGATTCGTCCGCCGTCCTTTCCTTTCGATTGCGGTCGATTTTTTTTGGAGGCGAAGACGACGTGAACAGAATAGCAATAATAGGTATTATCGTGGACGATTATTCGGCGGCAGAGCAAGTCAACGCCGTTTTGCACGAGTACGGCTCATTCGTAGTCGGCAGAATGGGAATACCGTACAAAGACAGAGGAGTTAACGTAATAAGCGTTATAGTAGATGCTCCGGCAGACGTTATAAACGTTATCGGAGGAAAATTGGGCGCAATAAAGGGAGTAAGCGCAAAAAGTTTGTTTAAATAGTTCGACGCCATTAGCCGCTTGACGAAAGCAGAATTTTGTTAAGTCAGGTAAACAAAAATCATTAATTACGATTATTCCGCCGCAAGGCGAGATAAAATAAAAGCAAAAAAGGAAGATTTTATTATGAAAAAGTTTATTACAATCGTTCTGACTTTGATGCTTGCCTTAGTAATGTTTGTAGCATGCGACGACAAGCCGGAAACAAAGCCCGAATACAATGTGTTTATGCCTGACGGCGCACCCGCTCTTTCGCTTGTATCGCAGTTCGACAAAGCGGAAATCGCAGGTTATAAAGTTAATTTTACCGTGGTGCCGGCAAGCGCAATCGCTACGTATTGTATGAGCGAGCAGGCGGATCTGGCAATATTGCCTACCAACGCCGCAGCTAACGTGTACAACAAAGGTAAGGCATATAAGTATGTTGCCGCAACTTCGCACGGCAATTTGTTCGGAGTCGGTAAGAGCGAGCTTGCTTCCGTGCAAGACCTCAAGGGCAAAGTAGTAGGCGTAATAGGACAAGGTCAGGTCCCCGATATGATGATGCGTGCCATTTTTGCAAAGAACGATATCGAGATTGTAGTGGGCGAGTCGGGCGCAACCGGAGTAGAGGGCAAAGTTACTTTGGTGTATGCAGCGGACGGTCCCACCCTTATGCCGCTAATAAAGAAAGGCACAGTGGATTTCGGCGTTTTGGGTGAACCGGCGGTAACGACGGCGATAAGCAACAATATAGGCGTACTTGCATTTAACGTTCAGGATTTGTACGGCGCAACCGGCTATCCGCAGGCGGGACTTGTAGCAAAAAACAGTGTAGAAAACGAATTTTTGACGGCTTTTCTTGACGCAATCAAAGCCGGTGAAAAATTTGCCGAAGAAAATCCGCAGCAGGCTGTTACTCTTATCGGATCAAAGATGTTAGACGGTTCGGAAAGTTCGATAAAGGCTCTTAGCGCCGAAACGGTAAAAAGATGTAATATTAAGATAGTTCCCTCCGGCGAATGTAAGCAGCAGGTATTGGATTTACTTACGGCTATATATCAAATCAAAGCCGAAGCGGTGGGCGGAAAAGTTCCCGACGAGGCGTTTTTCAGAGCCTAAAAATAATTTAAGAGAAGACTAATGAATCGAAAGACGAAAGAAATATATAAGAGCGTGTTGTTTCCTATAGGCGTTTTGTTGTCTGCGCTGTTGATATGGGAAGTCGCCTCGATTGCATCAGGTAAAGCCGAAGGCTCGCCGGTCGCAACAATGCGTGCCGTAATGGTTTTGTTTGGGCAGCAGACTTTTTGGCGTGCGCTGTCGGCAACACTGCTCAGATCTCTTATTTCTTTTGCCGTGTCGTTTCTGTTTGCGCTCATATTCGCTATTATGTCGTCAAAAGTCGATACCGTAAGGCGAATATTGGCTCCTATAATTACTACTATACGTTGCGTACCGACGATGGCGGTAGTGCTTATATTGATAGTTACGTTTAAAGCGTCGGTAGCTACGGTTATAGTAGGGATGTTAGTGTTGTTTCCTACGTTCTATTCGGCTCTTTTGCCGGTAGTCGATTCTGTAGATAAGCAAATGTTAGAGGCAGCCGAAGTTTACGGGGCAAACGGTTGGCAAAAAATCGTGTACGTGTATATGCCGTATATGCGCAATGCCGTAATCGAAAACGCTCTTTCGGGTATCAGCCTTGCTATTAAGCTTATCGTTTCTGCCGAAGTAATTTCGCAAGCAGCTCGCAGTATCGGCATGATGATGCAAGATTCGAGAATGTATCTGCAGTCGGATAGATTGATTGCATTGACGCTAGTAATAGTATTTATATGTATCTTAATAGACGGCGTGGGCAAACTTGTTTGTTCCGGACTCAAAAAACCTAACAAAGAATAAAACGGACAAGGTAGTTTCGCTTGTAACGGTTTAATGGGCGTATCTGTTTAAAATACAGATACGCCGAAGAGAACGATATAAATATAATATAAAAGAACTCGGTAAAATGGGGTGAACCCCGAAATCGGGTTCTTTTTTTGCGTCGAAAAATTTGATTTTCAAAGAGTAATAAGGAGATAACTTTTTTGCTAAAATCGACAGTTTATATGGAGCGGAGCGTTTTCTTTACAAAAACTTTACGTTTACTTAACCGAAAAGTGATAGTTCGAGGCTGTGCAAAGCGTTATAATACGGACGTAATCAAACGAAAAAGGAGAACAAAAAAATGAAAAAGATTTTTACGATTTTACTTGCATGCGTCATTATGGTATGTGGCGCAATCGGATTTTCCGCATGCGGCGGTGAAAAAGACATTACCGTCGTAGCCAGAGAACAGGGCAGCGGCACCAGAGAAGCTTTCGATAAGGTGGTTACCGACGGAAACGGAAACTTCCTCGAAATGAGTGTAGACGGAAAGAAAACATATAAGACTACCGCAAAAGCGGACCTTCAAAATGCGACGGGTACCGTCATGAGCAAGGTTTCGAGCGACAAAAATTCGATAGGTTATATTTCGCTCGGTTCCGTAAACGATACCGTAAAAGTGGTTAAAGTAAACGGAGTTACGCCGTCGGCGGAAACTGTACTAAACAAAAGCTACGCCATTCAAAGACCGTTTGTAGTTATGACCAGCTCCGAAGTAGCGCTTACAGACGTTGCAGCCGACTTTTTGCTCTACTTAAAGAGCGGCGCAGTCGAAGCTCATGCTCAAGCGGCGGGATGTATTTTCTTGGCAGATTCGACGCAAAGAGCAAATGCGGGCGAAGCGGCAATTCCCGTAGAAAATTATACGCCGAAAGCGACCCTTCCTTCCGGCGGTAAAATTACCGTAAACGGTTCTACGTCTATGGAAAAATTCATCAAAGAAGCTATGAGCGGCTATGCAAAACTTTATGGCAGAACGGCTGACGAAATATTCTATCTCGATTTAAAATCGTCCTCTGTCGGCAGAACTGCAGTTCATAACGACAAGACCGGTAGCGTAATAGGACTTTCTTCCGCAAGTGTAAAGGAAGACGGAATCAACAGCTTTAACGTTTGCTTGGATGCGGTTGCCGTAATCGTTAACAAAAGCAACGAAAGCATTAACGACCTTACGCTTGCGCAGCTCTACGACATTTACAGCGGAAAGATAACGAAATTCAGCGCAATAGTAGGATAAAATAGTAGGTTAAGTAGGTAGATATGAATACCACTGAGATTAGAGAAAAAATAACTAAGATTAAAGAAAAAACAGGGCAGACGATGTTTACGGTGGCAGCGATTATTTGCGTAATCGCTGTTGCCGCTATTTTCGTTTTCATGCTTATCAAAAGTCTGCCGGCATTTAACAAAATAGGCGTATTCGATTTTATATTCGGAGACGATTGGGCGCCTGACAGACTGGATAAATTCGAAAACGCAACGCTCTCCGGATCTTACGGTATATTCAAAATGATTATCGGCACATTGGCAGCTACCGCAGGCGCTCTTTTGATAGGCGGCACTATCGGATATTTCACGGCGGTATTCCTTGCGTTTTATTGCCCGAAAAAGTTAAAGAAGCTATTTTCTTCGACCATAAATTTGCTTGCGGGAATCCCGTCCGTAGTTTACGGTTTTTTCGGCATCGTGTTTTTGTTGCCGCTGCTGTCAAACATCGCTCCTAATAACGGAAGCGGACTTTTGGCGACGTCTTTGATTTTGGGCATAATGATTATGCCGACGGTAGTTTCGCTTTCAAAAACGAGCCTCGAGGCTGTGCCGAGTTCCTATTACGAAGGGGCTTTGGCTCTCGGAGCGACGCACTCCCAAGCGGTTTTCGGTACGGTAACTTTAGCGGCGAAATCGGGAGTAACCGCCTCTTTGGTATTGGGAATCGGCAGAGCTCTCGGCGAAACGATGGCGGTGGTAATGGTAGCGGGAAATTCCGTTGCTTATCCGGATACGCTGTTCAACAGTTTCAGAGTGCTTACCGCAAATATAGTTATGGAAATGGGCTATGCCGGCGAAGTGCAGCAAGGTGCGCTTGTCGCTACGGGCGTAGTTCTGCTCGTGTTCGTACTGATAACCAATCTTGTGTTCGGAGCAATTTCAAAACGGGCAATTAAGGGAGCCGTGGAAGGTAAAGGTATTTTTGCTAAAATTTTCGGAAGAAAAAATTCAAAAAAGGGGAATGCGCTTCTGATAAAATGCAAGGACAAAATAGCGGAATTCAAGTACAAAATCAAAATAGCCGACGTAGGCGCTGCGGCGTCCGTAGCGGCCGGCGTGTTTTCCGGAGTAGTGCTTTTGCTTGTAATCGGATTTATTTTTGTAAAAGGTGCGCCTACTCTTGTGACTAATCCGCATTTGCTTTTCGGAAAGTATGAGTTTGCAAGCGAAAAAATTACCATTTTTCCTTCGATTGTTACTACGCTTATGACGGTAGGTTTGAGCTTGGTTATTGCAGTGCCTATTGGGCTTTGTACGGCAATTTTCCTAAACGAGTATGCAAAAAAAGAAAATTTCTTTATTAGAATCATCCGTGGAGCAATTGACCTGTTAAACGGCGTTCCATCTATCGTGTACGGACTTTTCGGTATGATAACGATAGTGTCGCTTCTTGGCGGTACGAGTTCGATTTTGGCAGGCACCCTTACAATCAGCATTATGCTGCTTCCCACTATAGTGCGCTCGACGGAAGAAAGTTTAAAGTCTGTGCAGGATAGCTTAAGAGAGGGTAGTTTTGCGCTCGGAGCGGGCAAAATGCGTACGATATTTAAGGTTGTACTGCCTTCGGCTATGCCGGGAATACTGTCTGCGATTTTGTTGAGCATGGGCAGAGTTATAGCCGAGTCTGCGCCGTTTATCTATACCATGGGATCGGTCATATCTGCAACGCCTACCGGCTATCTGGACAGTAACGCTACTCTTGCAGTTGCGCTTTACAAACTTTCGGGCGAGGGTTGGTACGTAAACGAGGCGTACGCTACGGCTGTGGTATTGATTGTTCTTGTTTTGGGACTGAATGTTTTGGCAGAACTTATTGTAGGAAAGCTGAACAAAAAATTAAAGGGAGACAAATAAATGAAGAAGATAAAAACGACAGACGAGTACGGACAGAATATTTCCGTAAAAAACGCCAATCTTTGGTACGGTGATTTTCACGCTTTAAAGGATATCGACGTGGAAATCCCGGACAGACAGGTTACTGCGTTTATAGGTCCGTCCGGATGCGGGAAATCCACGTTTTTGAAGTGCTTTAACCGTATGAACGACTTGGTGGAAGGCTGCAAAATAGAGGGTAAATTTTACGTCGGAGATATCGATATTTACGGAAAGGTGGATATAAACCAATTGCGTAAAAACGTGGGGATGGTATTCCAAAAACCTAATCCGTTTCCGATGAGCGTGTTTGATAATATTGCATACGGAGCGAGAACTTTCGGCATAACCAAGCACGCCGATCTTGACGAAATCGTAGAAAAGTCTTTGCGTCAGGCGGCTATGTGGGACGAACTTAAAGACCGTCTCGGCAAATCGGCGTTGGGACTTTCGGGCGGTCAGCAACAGCGACTTTGCATCGCTCGCTCGCTTGCGGCAAATCCAAAGATATTGCTTATGGACGAGCCGACGTCTGCGCTCGATCCTATATCCACGGGCAAAATAGAAGAACTTATGGAAGAACTAAAAAAAGATATTACCATAGTTATCGTAACGCACAATATGCAGCAAGCTACTCGTATCGCAGATAAAACAGCATTCTTCCTGCTCGGCGAACTGGTAGAGTACGGCAACACCGACGATATATTCACTTCGCCCAAGGACGAACGTACCGAAAGATATATTACGGGCCGTTTCGGTTAATCTTGTCGGAATTATTGATTTTTTATTTAGAAAATGGTATAGTTAAGGAGTAAAGACAATGTCAATAAGAAAAATATTCGAAGAAGAACTTTCACAGCTTAAGACGGAGCTCGTAGAGATGTGTCGTCTTACGGAGCAAATGATAAGCGACGCCATCGAAGCGCTCGTAAATCGTGACAGAGAACTCGGAAAAAGTATTGCCGGCGCAGATAAGCGAGTTGACGAGTACGAAATGGATATAGAAAAACGGTGCATGCGAATTCTTCTCAAGCAGCAACCCGTGGCGAAAGATTTCAGAGAGGTGTCTACGGCATTAAAAATGATAACGGATATCGAACGCTTCGGCGATCAGGCAAGCGATATCGGCGATTTGGTTTGTACTATGCCGGGCGAAAAATATATTAAAAAGCTGAATCATATTACTGCGATGGGAAACCTCGCCGTCAGAATGGTCAGAGAAAGCGTAAATTCGTTTATCAATAACAACGAAACTCTTGCCGACGAGGTAATTAAACTCGACGACGAAATGGATGAATTGTTCGCAACGGTAAAAAACGAACTTATCGAACTTATCAAAAAAGACGGTAACAACGGAGATCAGGCAATAGAGCTTATGATGGTAGCAAAATATTTGGAAAGAATAGGCGATCATGCCGTAAACGTTGCCGAATGGACAAAATATAACGAAACCGGAGTGCATGTAAAGATTTAATGAAGGAACTTATTTACATCGTAGAAGACGACGAAGGGATGCAAGAGGTCTATCAAGGCGCATTCGAGGACGCATACGAAATCAAACTTTTCGAAAACGGTAAAGACTTTTTTGATGCGTTTGCTGTAAAAAAGCCCGACCTTGTGATATTGGATATAATGCTGCCCATAATGGACGGTTTTACGATTCTGACCAAAATTAGGGAGATGGATGAGCGGATTCCCGTTATTTGCGTAAGCGCAAAGTCGGATGAGGTCAGCTTTGTTAAAGGTCTTAACAGAGGCGCAGACGATTATATGGCAAAACCGTTTTCAGTGCTGGAGCTTATGGCAAGGGTAAAGACGAATTTGCGCCGAGCTAAGCTTTATATTACGAGCGCCGACGGGTTTTCCATCGATAACAACCTTTATAAGGCGTTTTATAACGGCACCGATTTGGGACTTACGATTAAAGAATTTAAACTTTTAAAAATTCTTATCGGAAAAGCAGGTGTCACCGTAGAGCGAGAAGAATTGTTTAGAGACGTTTGGGGAGAAGATTATATGGGCGAAACGAGGACGCTCGATATGCACATCGCCGCAATTCGCGAAAAAATCAAACAAGCAGGAGGAAAAGACTGTATCGTTACCGTCCGCAGTATAGGATACAGATTTCAAAACAAATGAAAAAGAAAACGTTATTTCAAATTCTTGCGCTTACATTCGTGTCGGTAACGGTGATGTTTATTTTCGGTATCGTTGCCGTGGACATAAATGCGAAGTCGATGTTAAGAGAACGTCTCGCAGAAGAGACCGAATTGGCTTGCGCACTGGTGCAAACCGAAGAAGATTTTGCTAATTTCGCACAATATTCGGACGACGTAGCTTTTCGTGTAACGATTATAGATCTTAGCGGCGAAGTGCTTTACGAAAGCGACACAAAGGCGCCTCTCGAAAACCATATCGACAGAGAGGAAGTAAAATACGCTTTGGCAGGCAATTCTCAAGTCGTGGAGAGGTATTCGCAAACGTTCGAATGCGATATGACGTACTATGCGCTAAAAACAACGCTTGCCGACGGAAAAGAAATCGTTGTGCGCTTAGCAATAAAAAGCAGCCGAATCAACGGCTACCTGGGGGTAGTTCTTCCAATTTTGATTGTCGTTTTGATTGGATGTTTTATCTTTTCGATAGTTATTTCTAACTTATTGTCGGCAAAAATGTCCGGCAAAATTACCGAAGTGAGTGATAGTTTGCGCAGCCTTAACGAGGGAAATTACGTTCCCATAAAAACGGATTCCAGCGAACCCGAACTCTATTCAGTATTAAATCAAATCAATGAACTGAACGCAAGCGCTCATGCGCATATAAAAAGCATGAAAGAAACGAGCGACAAGTTAAATACGGTACTCGCAAACGTTTCGCAAGGCATAGTCGCAATCGACGAAAACAAACGAATTATATTTGCAAACAAAAGCATTGTCGATATATTCGGCGCATCCGAAAATCTTGATGGCAAAGATTTTATTTATCTTATCGACGATTTGGCTCTTTGCGAAAAGATTTCTCGACACTTAGGGGAGAATTACACGTCCGAGTACGGCTACAAGGGCAAAGATCTTTCGGTAGTTATTCGCAAAGCAGAAAACAACAGCGACGACGTGTATTCTATCGTAATTATTACCGACGTCACAGACGAAAAGGCGGTGCAACGGCAAAAAAGCGATTTTTTTGCCAACGCTTCGCACGAACTGAAAACTCCGGTTGCGGTTATGCAAGGGTTGTCCGAATTGCTTTTGTCTAAAGACATGCTGGACGAAGGCTCAAAAAAACAGGTGGCAAGGATTCACAGCGAAAGCGTCAGGCTTGCTTCCTTGATAACGGACATGCTTGAGCTGAGCAAATTGGAAAACGGCGATTCGGTCGATGCGGTTTATTCGCCTGTCGACATAAAAGCCATAGCCGAAGAAGTCGCTTCGGAATTATCTCCGGAACTGAAAAAGAAAAATATTACTTTAGAAATATCCGGAAACGGGACGGTTACGGCCGACGGCAAAATGATTTTCGAGATAGTGGAGAATTTATGCTCGAACGCAGCGCATTACAACGTCGAAAACGGCAAAATTACCGTTACGATAAGCGAAAACGATAACGAAACCAAGTTGACTGTGGCAGATACGGGCATAGGTATCGAAAAGGAATATATTCCCCGATTGTGCGAAAGATTTTATCGTGTAGACAAGTCTCGCTCCAAGAAAACGGGAGGTACGGGATTAGGTCTTGCAATTGTTAAACACATTTGTGCTTTATATAACGCCGAGCTTTCTATCGAAAGCGAAGTCGGCGTAGGAACGACGGTAAGCGTGAAATTTGCTAAGTGAAACCAAAACGAAAACGGACGGACTGTCTGATATGCCGAACCCCCAAAGTGTATGACTTTGGGGGTTCGTTTGATAAAAACACAATCGCAGTTTTTTGCGGCATGATTTTTGCGGTTAGTTTCATTATGCCGAAAACGTCGCATTTTTTGTATAACGTTTTGTGATTTTTGGTTTATGCAAGCAATGACAATATGTCAAGAAGAGTTTTTTTGTCTTCGCCGTTATCGAGTGACGGATTGTATTCGACGCAGTCGAAAGACGTTATGCCGTTATTTATTACGGCAGCTAAAATTTGTTTGGTGTCGGAGACGCCCAATCCGTTCGGCATGACGTACCCGGTAGAAGAAAACGCTTCGCCGTCGATTACGTCGACATCAAAACTGAGATGCACCTTTTTGTCTTTCAGCTTAGGTATAATTTCTCGCATTACAGCGTCTACGCCTTTTGACTTTACTTCGTCGGCAGTAAAAAGACTGACTCCGTGATTTTTCATAATAGCGTATTCGCCGTCATCGATGCTGCGTGCGCCTATTATGAAGAGATTTTCCCCGTACAAATTTTTATTACAGTTTATCGTAAGGTCGGTTATGCCCATAGAAACAGCTAAGGGCATACCGTGAATATATCCTGTAGGTGACGTCGATTCGGTGTTTATGTCTGCATGTCCGTCAACGTATACCACAGCCACGTTTTCGGCGCCGAATTTTTCTGCGTCGGCTGCGATTGACGCCATAACCACCGAGTGATCTCCGCCGATTAAAAGCGTCGGATGGTGGCAATCTTTTAAAGTTTTGTATAGAGCCTTATTTATACGCATAACCTCGGCGGCGTGCTTAACAAAATCGGGGCAATCCGAATCTTGCTGTTTTTCTCCGCTAAAAGGTATTTCGTTGCATTTCAATATGCGCCTGAGCGAAGGTATAAGCGCTTCATAGGCGCATTCGCTCCCACGAGACGGCGAACCTAAGCTGATCGGCGCTTCGACTATATCGTATTCTTTCATTGCTTTTGTTCCTACTTTTTTTCTGTCAATGCTCGGTTATTTTACTATAAATCGAAGATAAAGTCAAGACAAATGTGAGCGTATGTCTTTCAAAGTGCCTAATATGTCTCGAAGCTGTATAAAATGCTGAATTTTTGGCGACAATTTTATTTGTGAAAGCGGATAACAAAGTTGTAGTAATAGGCGCAGGAATAAGCGGAGCAGCGGCGGCTCGAACTCTTGCCGAACGAGGAAAAAAGGTGTTGCTTGTCGAAAAAAACGACCATGTAGGCGGCAGCGTATATGATTACGTCGATGACGGAATAATCGTACAGGCGCATGGGCCGCACATTTTCCACACCGACGATTTTGACGTGTTTAAGTTTTTGTCGAAGTTTACGCAGTGGCAAGAGTACGACCATAGGGTAAGCGGGTATATTGACGGGAAATTCGTGCCGTTGCCGTTTAATCTTACTTCGCTTTCGATGCTGCGAAAGGATTCCGAATCGATAGAACGCAAACTTGTATCGGTGTACGGATTAGGCAAAAGCGTAAGCGTAGGAGCGTTGATGCGCAGTTCGGATGCGACGATTTCGGAGTTCGGACGGTTTGTTTACGAAAAAGTGTTTTCTTATTATACTCTTAAACAATGGGGAAGTCGCTCTGTGCCGGATTCGGTGCTCGACAGAGTTCCAGTTAAGATATGCTATCAGCACGGATATTTTGACGATCGATATATTTATCAGCCTGTAGACGGATTTACGGCAATGATTGAAAAGATGCTTTCTCATCCGAACATAGAATTAAAACTGAGCTGTGACGGGAAAGAGCTTATAGACGTCGGCGATGAAGGAATAAAGTTCGAAGGAGAGGTATGTCCCGTCGTTTTCAGCGGAAGAATAGACGAGTTGTTTAATTATAAATACGGGAAGCTGTTGTATCGTACGCTGGATTTCAAGTTCGAGCGATACGATATTCAGTCTTTTCAGCCTACGGCGGTAGTGAATTATACCCAAAGCGAAGATTATACCCGAATAAGCGAGTTCACAAAGTTTACGTCAAAGAAGCTTGCTCATACGATAATCGTTAAAGAATATCCCAGGGACTGTAACGGAAACGATACACCGTATTATCCGATTTGCGACCAAATCGGTTTAATAGGGAAGTATTTCGCAGAAGCGAAACGATATAAAAATTTGACTTTGATAGGACGGCTCGGGTTACACAAATACGTAAACATGGATGAGGCTGTCATTATCGCAATAAAAGGAGTGAGTGGCTTATGAAAATTGCGCTTTGTATTGACTCGTTTTACCCGTGCATAGACGGACCGATTAACGTAACGTCGTCGCTAGCGTCGATTTTTAATCGCACGGACAAATGCTCGGTGCTTGCCCCGTCGGCAAAAAGTAAATACGTTGACGATTTTAGTTACGACGTAATACGTTGCAAGTCTATATCTGCTCCGGAAAACTACAGATATGCGCTGCCGAGTTTCGATTACGGTTTCAGGAAAAAAGTAGAAGAGCAGAATTTCGATATTTTTCATGCGCATTCACCGTTCAGTATGGGCAGGTATGCGATAAAGGCGGCAAGACGATTGCACGTTCCGATAATAGCGACTTTTCATACGAGATATTATGACGATTTCTTGCGTTCCACAGGCAGCAAAATACTGGCTAAGGCCATGACCGACAGAATAGTTAAGACATATAACGACGCCGACGAAGTGTGGACCGTTAGCAATGCGGCTATAAATACGCTCAGAGAATACGGCTATTACGGTCGATGCAAAGTCGTGCGTAACGGCACGGATATGAAATATCCCGCCGATGCCGATACGCTTGTCGAAGAGGTCAACGACAGGCATGGTATTGGCGGACGACAGAATGTATTTTTGTACGTAGGGCGCATTGCAATGTACAAAAATCTTCCGCTTTTTGTAAAAGCCTTTAAATTACTAAAGGAAAACGGTAAAGATTTTACAGTACTGATAGTCGGTGGCGGTTTTGACGAAAATTTATTCAAAAAGCAAATAGACGAAAACGGACTAAGCGACAGATTTATTTTCGTCGGTCCGGTAAGCGAACGAAAAAAACTGCAGGGATATTACCTTAGGAGCGATGCGCTTGTTTTTCCGTCCACGTTCGATACTTCGTCTCTTGCGCCCATAGAAGCTGCCGCACACAAGAAGCCTTCGTTTGTAATAAACGGCAGCGGAAGCGCAGAGGGAATAATCGACGGCGTAAACGGCTTTTTGTGCGAAGAAAACGAATACGATCTTGCTAAAACGATAAACGCTGCGATTCCGCATCTACGTGAGACGGGCGAAAACGCAGCTTTAACGGTTTATCGAAGTTGGGAACAAGTTGCCGAAGAAATATATCCCATGTACGAAAATGTGCGCCATCGCTATGCTTTAACTGCCGAGAACGCAGTTACGGTATAGCAGTTACGGTATAATCTTTTTAAAGCATAACGATAATTTGCAGACTAAATGCGCAATTGCAAAACGTCGATTAGTCATTGACGTTAACTTAGAAAATTATAATTTTGCTCAACATCGACGCTGTAAGAAAATGCGCAAAATAATTTGACTGGAATCAATAAAGTACCATTATTTCGGTTATTTTTTATTTATGACAAAAAAAGCGACGTCGGATAGCTTTTTTTGTTGAAAACGTACTTTAAAAGTGGTATAATATCCTTTATTGAAAAGAAGGGAGGTCGGATATGCCGGATTTTGAATCGCTGTATAACGAAAGTCAGGCAAACGCCTTTACGTCTGCAAAGAAAAGGTTTTACGACAACAAAGTCGATAATTTAACCGAGAAAAACTATGACGGAAAGACTGTGATACAAGCCGTGGTTCACGGACATAGGGATTATCACACCTCCATAGTCTTTGACGAGCAGGGAGGGCTTTACGACTATTCGTGCGATTGTTACGGGTTTAGCATGCAAAGCGGACCCTGCAAACACATACTCGCAACTGCGCTTACATACGAAGAAAAAAATCCGTCTTCGGGCGCTTCCGCATCGGCGAAAAAAAGAATTTCGGACGGGTGCATAGCCGGTCTTATCTCCGTATACGCAAAAAAGAGGCAGGGGAAGATACTTAAAGACGATACTCCGGTATCTTTGATTCCCGTCATAGAACTGCTTTCCGACGATTCGGTGGCGTTAAGATTTTCGGTAGCCAAGACGAGGGCATATAAGTTAAAGAATCTGGCGCAATTTGCGTCCGATTGCGTTTCGGCGCAATACCGCAGATACGGAGCCCAGCTCGCCTTCGATCACATCATGGACAATTTTTCGGAAAAGAGCGGTCCGCTGGTATCGTTCTTAATAAAAACGGTTGCCGAACGACAGGCGAACGGCGGCGAATTTAAAGGCGATCGTATACGACTTTTTCCGTCGGATCTCGATGATTTTATATCGATTGCCGACGGGCTTATAGAGGTCGAAGAGGGGCGAGTAAGCGAGGGGATGCGGTACATAGTAAAAGAACCCGATGCCCTTAAGGTAAGTATATTCGTTAATAAAGAGCCTGAAGGATATCGCATATCTTCGGATGTTAAAGAGTTTAAGCTGCTTTACGGCAAAAGATATTACTATCTCATGACTTCGGGACAGATATATCGGGTTACCGATCAATTCGTAGAAACTTCGTATCCGTTGATAAAACAGCTTAATGCTCACGAGTCTGTATTTGTAAGCGAAAGGGATATGACGGCATTTTATAACAACGTCCTTATGCAAACTACAAAGCTCGCTGTGGTAAGCGATACCGATTTGTCTTCGTATTTGTTGCCGCCGCTCGTTGCGTCGCTATATCTCGACATAAACTCATCTATGGTTATAGACGCAAGGCTCGAATGTTCGTATAACGGTGAAAAAGTGGATATAGACGATGAACCTTCCGGCTCGGAAATGCGAGACTATGAGGCGGAAAAAGCGCTCAGAGCATGTTTGAGCGAGTTTTTTCCGTTTTATCCGCACCTTACGCTCGATGCCGAAAGCGACATATTCAAGTTACTTTCGGAAGGGCTTAGACGCATAGGAAGATTTTGCTCGATTTACATGTCGACGGAGATGCAACGCATTAAAGTGCGCAAACCGCCGTCCGTCAAGGTCGGAGTCAAGTTAAGCGGTGACTTGATAGAGCTTGACGTAAGCGACGACGATTACACTTACGAAGAATTGCTCAAGATTATAGATAAGGCCGGCAAGAGCAAGTATGTGCGTATAGGAGACGCTTTTGTGGACCTTGACGATCCGTCTTTAAGGGCGCTAGGAAAAATCATGGATTTAAATTCGTCTTTGACCTTGCCTTCGTATTATGCCCCGCGAATTTGCGAAGAACTTAAAGAACATTATGACGTCACCGAGATAGAGTCGAAAATAGACGCCGACGACGGGGTGGACGCTCCGGACTCGCTCGGCGATATTATGAGGCCGTATCAAAAGGCGGGACTTCGGTGGATGAGTGCGCTGCTTAAGCGCGGATACGGCGGAATTTTGGCAGACGACATGGGCTTGGGCAAGAGCCTGCAGGTAATATCACTGATTGTCGCTCTCAAACTTAAGAGCATAATAGTGTGTCCCACTACTCTTGTGCTTAACTGGGAAAACGAATTTAAAAAATTTGCGCCTTTTCTCCGGACTCTTTGCGTTATCGGCAACATGGAAGATCGTGAAAAATTACTTACGGATGCAAAAAATTACGACGTAGTTATAACTTCGTACGAGCTTATTCGTCGGGATATTCATAGATACGACATGGGATTCGACCTGGCTGTAATAGACGAGGCTCAGTTTATAAAAAATCCGGATACGAAAAATGCACGCACGGTTAAAGAGATAAAATGCAAATACAGATTTGCGCTTACCGGCACGCCGATAGAAAACAGTTTGAGCGAACTATGGTCAATATTCGATTTCATAATGCCGGGATACCTGTTTTCTTATCGAAAGTTTAAAGAAAAATTTGAATTGCCGATTGCGGAGGGCAGCAAAGTTGCGGAAGACGAACTGTTAAAACTCGTAATGCCGTTTATCCTTCGAAGGTTAAAGACCGAAGTTTTGAGCGAGTTGCCTCCTAAGGTAGAAACGGACGTGGTCGTGCCGCTCGAGGGCCGGCAAGAAGAATTGTACAAAGCGCACGTGGCATTGATACGAAAGAGCATAATGATCGAAAACGCCGATCGCATTACGGTGCTGTCTATGCTGACGAGGCTCAGAAGAATCTGTTGCGATCCGCATTTGATCGATCCTTCGTACGAAGGCAACTCGGCTAAGCTTGAGGCGTGTATGCAGATAGTAAGGCAGGCGATAGACGGGAAGCACAAAGTGCTTATATTTTCGCAGTTTACTTCCATGCTCGATATTATAAGAAATTCGCTTATGGAAAACGGAATTACCAATTATCTTTTGAGGGGTGACACGTCCAAAAGCGAGCGCATGAAGTTTGTAAATCGCTTTAATAAAGACGATACGCAAGTATTTCTTATTTCGCTTAAAGCCGGTGGCACGGGACTTAATCTCATCGGAGCCGACGTGGTAATACATTACGATCCGTGGTGGAACGAATCTGTCATGAATCAGGCTACGGACAGAGCTTATCGAATAGGTCAGGACAAAAAAGTTCAGGTGTATTCGTTGATTGTAAACGGAACGCTCGAGCAAAAAATAGTGGAATTACAAAAGAAGAAGGCGAGACTGAGCGGACTTATCGAAAACGAAAATCCCCTTAGCGACGTGTTGAAACTTTTGGATTAATAAAAAGGGAGAAAATTTATATGAAACAATTTAAAGCGGAATCGCAAAGACTGTTGGAGCTTATGATTAACTCCATTTACACAAACAAAGAGATATTTTTAAGAGAACTCATATCAAATGCGTCCGACGCAATAGATAAGTTGCGGTTTATTTCTCTTACCGACAGCGCCGCAGACAGAGATTTTGCAATAGAAATAGAAATCGACGAAGCGGCACGCACGCTTACCGTAAAAGACAACGGAATAGGAATGAACGAAGCCGAATTGGAAGATAATCTCGGAACCATTGCGTCGAGCGGCACGTTTAAGTTTAAAAACGAGAACAAGACGGACGACGAACTTATAGGACAGTTCGGCGTAGGATTTTATTCGGCGTTTATGGTGGCGGATACGGTAACGGTAATAAGTAAAAAATACGGCGACGATAAGGCGTATCGCTGGAGCAGTTCCGGTAGCGACGGCTATACCATAGACGAAGCGCAGAGAGAGCAAAGCGGAAGTACGGTTATTCTTAAGCTGAAACAAGACGACGAAGACGATAAGTACAGCGAGTACTTGTCCGAATGGCGTATAGGCGAACTTGTCAAAAAATATTCGGATTACGTAAGGTATCCGATAAAAATGCTGTGCACGACTTCGAGGAAAAAAGAAGGAAGCGACGAGTGGGAGGAGTGTAAGGAGATAAAGACGCTTAATGCGATGACTCCGATCTGGAAACGTAATAAAGGTGATGTAAAAGACGCCGATTACAAAGAATTTTACAGAGCTACTTACTACGATATGGAAGAGCCCCTTCATTATTTTCGTATTTCTTCGGAAGGCGGGCTTACTTACGACGCAGTCGTTTTTGTGCCGGCTAATCCTCCGTACGATTATTATACGTCCGATTATAAGAGAGGACTTTCTTTGTACGTAAACGGCGTGATGATTATGGACAAGTGCGAAGAACTCGTCCCCGAATATTTCGGTTTTTTACGAGGCGTTGTGGACAGCTGCGACCTATCTCTTAATATTTCTCGGGAGATGCTGCAAAAGGATAGGCAGCTTAAGGCGCTCGCCGGCGGACTTTGCAAGAAAATCGTAGCCGAATTTAAGAGGCTTATGGAAAGCGACCGACCGCTATACGAGAAAATTTTCGATAAATACGGTGTGGGTATCAAGTACGGCGTTTATGCGGATTTCGGAGCCAAGAAGGATTTGCTGAAGGACGCATTGCTTTTTAAAAACGCAGACGGCAAGTATATGTCTTTAAGCGAGTACGTATCGCAGCTTAAAGACGATCAGAAAGATATTTTGTATGCTTGCGGTAAAAACGCAGATGCGATAAGGCAAACTCCACAGGTCGAAGGCGCTCTCGAAAAGGGCATGCAGGTGTTGTTTTTGACCGATCAGATAGACGAGTTTGTGGTTAAGGTTATAGGCGAATACGACGGTCATAAGATTGTTTCCGTGGGCAGTGCGAAAGAACAGGTAAAAGATGACAGCTTCGACGAGTTGATAAAGGCAATAAAAGAGCGATTGGGCGAAAAAGTAAAAGACGTATCGCTATCCGACGGGTTGGGCAGTTATCCGTGTTGTATCAGCGCAGAAGGAGAAGTGTCGCTTCAAATGGAAAAGATTCTTAATTCGATGCCGACCGGCGGCGGAGTAAAAGCGCAAAGAGTGCTGGAAATAAATCCCGACCATCCGCTCGTAAAGAGAGCTAAAGAACTCGAAGGCGAAAGCCGAAACTCGCTTATAGATTTGCTATACGGCGAAGCGTTGCTTTTGGCGGGACAGGATTTAGACGCTGCCGAGTTTGTAAAAAATATTAACAAAATGCTGTAATTAGACGATACGTATAAACGTTTTCGGTATATCGCAAGAAAAAAGCAAAGATAAGTTTATTTGAGAAAGAAGGGAAAACATACGAAGATGAAGTTGGATTTGCATGTGCACTGCGGATTGTCGCCGTGTTCTAAGGCAGACGTAGAAGAAACGGTTAACGCTTACGCCGAATCGGGTGTGAATTTTGTGCTTACCAATCACTACGCAGAGATTTACACTACAGCCGCCGGCGGCGCATATCCGGAATCGGAATATGCGGACATCTACATAGATAGGTACAACAAGGTAAAAAAATATGCGGATAAGCTGGGTGTAAAGACTTTTTTCGGTATGGAAATCGGTATAGTTATGCCGGATTGCCCTTATGCGGAGTTTTTGCTTTACGGTATAACGCCGGATATTCTCAAGTCCGCACCGCACATATACGGAATGGGGCAGAAACAGCTGTACGAATTTTGCGCTTCTAACGGTATCGCTCTTATCCAGGCGCATCCTTATCGCAAAGAACAAGGACATTTCCCGCATGATCCCGAATTTATGGACGGCGTGGAAATAAATTGTCATCCCGTTTATTTGAGGGAAGAGAGCCGAGTAAGAAATTTTGCGGCAACGCACAATCTCAGGATAACGGCAGGCAGCGATTTCCATGTTGTCGGAGGACAGGCTCTCGGCGGCATCGAAGTTGACGCTTCGAATGAAAAAGAGCTTGCCAAAAAGATTTTGGCGGGTGAATACAATATATTTTTGAGGTAAAAATGGAACAAAATCAATTGCTGGAAACGCAAAATTCGTCGATAACGGATGCGGAGTCGGTCTGTGATTCAAAAAAACGATTTTGGGAAATCGATTTTGCGAGAGGAATTTGCGTAATACTTATGATTTTCGATCACTTGATGTATTCGTTTGCTGTGGTTGCGCCGTTTGTCGGCACGCTTTTCGGTACCGATATGTGGTCCGGAGCTGCCGAATTCGCTGTATGGTACTGGCGACACCCGGTTAGGGATATAATCAGACCGATAATCGTTTGCGCATTTTTTGTTATTTGCGGTGTGAGCTGTACGCTATCCAGGTCGGAAATCAAACGAGGCGCACTGACGTTTTTGCTGGGGTGCGGCATTACGACGGTTACGTCGATAGTCGATCTCGGATTCGAACTCGGTATAACGATATTGTTCGGAGTGTTGCATATGCTGGGCGTGGCAATGCTTTCGTATGGGCTTATCGATAAGCTAGGCAAAAGGATTGAGAAGCTAGGCGCATCACAAAAATCAAAGAACGTGTATGGATTTTTGGGGAAATACTTGCCCTGCATAGTCGGCGTTTTGTTGCTTGCGGTATATTTTATTTGGCTTGGGCATATCGAGAATATGAAATTTGTCTCCGATATAGAAGTTAAGAATGAAAGCCTTAAGCCTATCGTTTCCATATTTACGCAGGTTAAGAATTACAATTTCGTACAGTATTCGCATGACTATTTTGCTTTGTTGCCGTACGGAGCAATAGTACTGTTAGGTAGTGGAATAGGCAAAGCGGTATACCGATCGAAATTAAGAAACTATGCAGCTAAAGCTGACGGAAAATGGAACAAGCCTGTTTGTTTTATGGGCAGATATGCATTGTATGCGTACGTATTACACCAAGTCGCAGCAGTGGTTTTAATCTTTTTAATAACTTTGATATTCGGATAAACAGGAGAAGTGTATGACGCTCTACGAAAGTTTTAAGCAATGCGCTTTGTCGCATAATCGCCAAGACGCTATCGTATTTTACGGACGCAGAATAACGTTTGGAAGGCTTCTTTCGCTCGTTGACAGAACGGCTTACGGACTGAAAAACGACGGAGTAAAGAAAAACGACGTCGTTACTTTGTGCGTGCCTAACAGCCCTTCGGCGGCGATAGCGTTTTATGCGATAAACAAGCTCGGTGCGATTGCGAATTTGGTTCATCCGTTCGCCAAGTGGGAGTCGGTAAAACATAGCATGAAAAAGACGGGCAGTAAACTTCTCGTCACCTTCGATATGTATATGGACGAAGTCGATTGTGATTGCAAGAAATACGTTTCGGACAGCGGTTATTTTATGCCGGCGATAAAACGAACGTATTTTCATATCGCAAACCGAAAAAAACGTCGTTTCGATAAGAACGACGCATTTGAAAAACTGTTCGATAATCCGCCGCTTTCCGAAACCGAAAAAAACGACGGCGCCACGGTTTTTTTACCGAGCGGCGGCAGTACTGGCGAACCTAAGATAATTATGCACGGCGATGCGGCATTTAACGGGCTGTGCGATAATATAGACTTCTTTTTAAGCGAAGAGCAGAGCTGTTACAAAGCTATGTACTCCGTGCTTCCGATATTTCACGGGTTCGGATTGTGCATGAATTTGCATATGTGTATGACTAAGGGGATTACGTCGATTATGACGCTGAAATTTAACCCCAAAGAGATGGCTAAGGCAATAGCCGAGTACAAAGTCAATATTTTGACGGGAGTGCCGGCGATGTATAACAAATTGCTTGCGAGCGAAGATTTTTTAAAAACCGACCTTTCTTCGCTTAAAGATTGCTTTGTGGGCGGAGATAAAGCGTCTGCGGAGCTGATTTCGAAATTTAACGAAGTGTTGGCTCAAGGAGGTAGCAATGCAAAACTCCATGTCGGCTACGGCCTTACCGAAACGGTTACGGTGTGCGCCGTAACTACTGCCGAAAGGGATAAAATCGGAAGCGTTGGTTATCCGCTCCCCGGCGCAAAATTTTGCATAAGCGACGGCGAAAAGAAATTACCTTGCGGCGAAATAGGCGAGCTATGCATACAGTCGCCTCTTCTTATGCTCGGGTATTACGGTACGGACCAAACGCCGATAAGGGAATTCTGCGGAGAAAAGTGGCTGTTTACCGGTGATTTGTGCTATTTGGACGAGGACGGCTACCTTTATTTCAAACAGCGCATAAAAAATATGATAAAGGTTAACGGCGTGCCTGTATACCCTTCGGAGATTGAAGAGGTCGTTTCGGCAATCGAAGGAGTAAAGCATGCTGCCGCAATAGGCGTGCCGGACAAAAACAAGGGCGAATCCGTCAAACTGTTCGTCGAACCTCGGCAAAACGTCGACGAATCGGTTTTACGGGCGAAAATAGAGAAGAACTGCAAAGAAAAACTGATAGTTTACGCTTTGCCCAAGGAGATAGTCTTCGGAACGCTGCCGCTTACTAACGTGGGCAAGGTCGACAGAAAACAGCTTAGTTGAGCAAACGAGAACTTTGGCGACGGTGAATCTCTGTTTGTGAAGATGACGTATGACCGGATAAATACGGTTTATGCCTTTTCCTTATTCTTAATCGGCGTAACCGTTAAAGGCTGCGAAAATGGCGCATTCGCAAGCAAAACGAAATTTATGTTTTAAATTTTACATAGCGGAGCGTCGACGTCGGTATCATCCCTAACGTCGACGTTTTTTGTATACGATAACGGTTTTTTGCGCATAATTCACTGCGTTTGCGCATGACGAGTTCACTATGTTTTGTCTGTTAGACGGCGTTTATCGTTTGTTACTGTTGCGCTGTTCGTTCTACCGTCAAGCTTAGAGGCTACGCTTATACGGTAAGTCGGAGAAAAAATAAAAGTAAAATTCAGAAGAAAATAAAATATTCGTTTAATGAAAAATGTGTGTACAAAACGGCGAACTTAATGTCAAAAAAGGACAAATTACTTTTAATTAAATATTTTCTGTTGCAATTTGTATTATTGTATGATATAATTGCCGTAACTAAAATTGGGTTTTGTATCTTAATGCCGGTTCGGGCTATGGTTCGAGCGGGCAAATCTAAAAAAGATTACATTTTTTCCAAAGTCAAGGAGGACCTATGAAAAGAAAGAATTTCAGATTGAGCATTGCCTTGATCGTTTTCGCTTTGGTAGGCGTGATGTTCGCTTCGGCAGCATGCGCTCCCGTTAGCAATGTAAACGACCAGGCAAATTCTGCAAATTCGGCTGTTACGGTCACCGAGTCCGGCAAAAAAACTTCGGATTTGGTAGATCAGAGCAAAGTTCCAGAGCAGACGGTTTCCTACAAGGCTGACGACGAAGTCGGTATAATAGTTCAAATGGACGAGAGTACCCTTTTGGATACGTATCTTGCCAGTCCCGACAAGTACGACAGCTATCAGGATTTCTTAACCTCGTACGAGGGCAAGAAAGCTGCGCAGAACCTTAAAGACAAGCAAAACGCATTGTTCAATAAGATTGCGCGTAAGACCGACGCCAAACTTGCATGTAACTATGTAAACGTTCTTAACGGTTTCGCAGTTACCATTAAGTACGGCGAGCGTAAGAGCCTTGCAGACGTTGCTTACGGCTATGGCGCCGTAAATGCGATGATTTCCGACCATTACGACGAGCCGCAAGTAGACGTAGTTACCAACCAGGTAAATGCGCAGACTACCGGTATCTTCGACTCTACTTCCAGTAAAGAAAAGGGATATTGGGGCGAAGGCATGGTCGTTGCAGTGCTCGATACCGGTCTCGATTACGAGCATCCGGCGTTTGATCCCGAAAACGAAATTTTCGCAAAGGACAATGTATACAAACTCGACGAAGCAAAGATCGAGGCTCTTTTGCCGTATCTTGCCGCTTCTAAGCTTGTAGACAATCTCACTTGGAGAGACGTTTATTACAACAAAAAAGTTCCTTTCGGTTTCGACTATACCGATCATAACGGTAAGCAAGGCGATACTAACATCAGTACTCACGTAGATAACGAACACGGTACTCACGTTGCCGGTATTATCGCAGGTCACAGCGAGCATCCGTACGATATCGACGAAGACGGCAACGAAGTTCCCCGTTACGACGATCTCGAGCACAAAGAGATTACCGGCATCACCGGCGTTGCTCCCAAAGCTCAGCTTGCCATATATAAGGTATTCTCCGATTACAAAAGCGGCGCAGAATCTCATTGGCTTTTGGCTGCATTGGAAGACACCGTAGTTGTAGGCGTTGACGTTATCAACATGTCGCTCGGTTCCAACTCCGGTTTCCAAGACGATATAAACAGTAAAGATTCTATTTACGATGCTTACGAAAACGTAGGTAAGGCAGGCATTTCGCTTGTAGTCGCAGCTTCTAACGCATACAGCTCCGGCTTCAGCTCTCATTACGGTCTTAACCTTATCTCCAACCCCGACTCCGCTACTGTAGGTAGCCCCAGTACTTATGAGTCCGCATTGAGCGTAGCTTCCATAAGCGGCGTTAAGTCTAAGTACATATCCGCTTATACGGACGCTAACAACGTAGGCAAAGAACCGGTAGGTATAGCTTATTATCAGGAAGCAGCTCACGTAAACAGCCAGTCTTACGACTTCATTTCAGATCTTAGAAATGCAGTAAAGAGCAAGAATCTTATGACTCAGTACGTAAGAAACTGGTCTGACCTCGTGGCTAACGGTACTCAGGACGACATGGAGAAATGGGAACTCAGCATTCCTTACAAAGTCATCCCCGGTCTAGGTAAAGATACCGACTATACCGACGACGTTACCAACAAAATCGTATTGGTAGCTCGTGGTTCCATAAGTTTCGAAGACAAGCTCAAGATTGCAAGAAATCACGGCGCTTTGGCTTGTATCGTATTCAACAACGTTTCCGGCGTAATTCGTATGCAGGTCGGTGACGAAGTAAACATCCCCGCATGCTCCATTATGATGGACGCAGCCGTTGCTTTCCGTAGAAACGGTTCCGGATACATTGTAGTAGATCAAGCAGGTATTGACGGCGCAGGTCCGTTCATGAGCGACTTCTCTTCGTGGGGACCGCTTCCCAACCTTCGCCTTAAGCCGGAAATTACCGCTCACGGCGGCGAAATTTATTCGGCAATACCGGGCGATAAGTTCGCTTACGCTCGTTTGTCCGGTACGTCTATGGCATGCCCCAATATGGCGGGCGTTGTCGCTCTTATGCGTCAATATATGCAGGCTAAGGACAGCAACGGAAATTATCTTTATGCGCAGAAATACGGCATTCTCAACGAAGCCGGCAACGCTATAGACAACAACAAAATGGAAGCTCGTATTTATCAGCTTCTTATGAGTACTACCACTATCGCTAACAACGAAGAAGGCAATCCGTATTCGCCTCGTAAACAGGGCTCCGGACTTGCCGATCTTTCCAGAGCTCAGTCCACCGAACAGTATGCGGTTGTGTACACCGACGAAGAGGGCGTAACCAGTTCCTTCGGCGTAAGAGAGGATGGCAGAGTGGAGACCGAGCGTACCAAGCTCGAACTTTTGGACGATCCAGAGAAGACCGGCGTTTATACGCTTGACTTCGTAGTTCGTAACGTTGCTTCCAGTGACGTAACCTATAGACCTAACGTAATCGTAATGACCGAAGGTATTTCTACCGACGGCAAGACCGTTACCGAAAAAGCTCACGTCCTCGATAACTGCGGAATGACTCTTAAGGTAAACGGCGCAGATATGGGCGCAATCACTTCGTCCACCACCGTTACCGTTCCCGCTAACGGCGAAGTGGAGGTAGTTATCACCGTAACTTTGGGAGCAAAAGACAGAGCATGGCTCGAGCAGTTCTCCAACGGCATGTATGTAGAAGGTTTTGTTACCATGGATAACGTTGACGCTAACGGAATAGACCTTAACGTTCCGTACCTTGCGTTCTACGGCGATTGGGCAGACGCTCCCATATTCGACTATGACATTTACGAAACCAGCAAAGACGAACACGACGATAACATCGACGATGAAGATAAGCGTTACAGCGGTAACAAATGGCCCACTCAGTTGTTCGGTAAATACATGGAAAACGGCGACGAAAGCATATTCAACATGGGTTCTTGGATATTCTACACTCCCGACGAATTCAAAGCTCCCGACTCCACCGAAGACAGATGCGCTATTGGTTATAACGAAAATGGCGGTATCATGGGACTTTATGCCGTAAGCGGTTTCCTCAGAGGTATGAAGAAGGTATTCTATACGATTACCGACGAAATTACCGGTGAAGTTATTTACGAAAACGTTTACTATGCGGCTCGTAAGGCAGGCGGCGCAGCAGGTATCGGCGGTATGTTTATCGAACTCGATACCAAAGATCTTAATGTTGTCAATAATGCGAAGTATCGCATAACCATCTACGGTGTTCTCGACTGGAACGCAGACGAGATTACCTCTAAGGATCAGGTGTCCAAAGAAAATACCTGGTCGTCGGCATTCTGGATCGATACCGATTCTCCGTTCATTTCCAACACCGAAGTTCGTATCGAGAGAGACAGCAGAGATAATGCAACTTACTATCTTGACCTTTATGTAACCGACAACCATTACGCAGCAGGTATGTCCTTCGATTATTACAATAAGAAGGATAAGGATTTCACCACTACGTTCTCCGATAAAGGACTCCGTCCCTTCGAGACGATGCGTAACGCAACCACTTGCGTAACATTTAACATTACCGATTACTGGGAACAGATTCACGATGCTATCGTTTATCGTCTTTCTAACGAAAACGCAGCTACCGAGAATCCCGAAGAAGCCGTATATCCCGCTCAGTTCAGAACGATGATTTACGACTACGCAATGAACCATGCTACTTACACCATCGACATGTACGAACTTCTTAAGAACTATGTTCATCAGGAGATTCAGTTCGGCGATGTAGGTAACTACAGCGTTAAGGGCAATGACAAAGTGTTCATGTCCGCTACCGACAAGGTTAAGACGGATGCGAACGGCGACTATGTTCTTCTTCCCGAAGAAAACGAAGTAGCTTATTCCATGATCATTGGACAGAAAGTAGAACTCATGAAGTCCGTTATCGCAACTCCCGCAAGCTCCTGGAGAGAGGATCTTAAGTTCTCTATCGTATCCGGAGCAGATTGCGGAAAGATCGATGCGGAAACCGGCGAGTTTATTTCGACCGCTGCGGGACTTGTTAAGATCAGAGTTCAATCTATACTTAACCCCGAAGCTTACGACACCATTACAATTAACGTTCTTACCGAAGAAAAGGTAGCAGAATATAAACTTAACAAAAAACAGCTCCTTGCTAAGAGCTCCATCGAAGAGCTTACGCTCGTAGAGGCAGGTCAGTATCTTAACGCAGGCGAGTGGTATCTTGTAGAAGTAGAAGTTAATCCCTGGTATATCGACGCTTCCGCATACAACATCGTATGGAAGTCGGGTACCACCACCATCGCTACGGTAATGCCTTATTATGAGGGCGTAGGCGCTTACTACAACGAGGCAGAACTTACCGACGAACAGAAGGCAAAACTTAATCCGTATAAGCAATGGGTTGTTGCTAACAGCAGCCGTTACGTAAACGGAGAATACAAGACCAACACTGCAGGTACCGCAGTTATTACGGCTACCGTTCAGGAAAAAGACAGCAAGGGTAATTGGAACAACACCTTCTATACTGCTCAGTTTACCGCTATCGTACAGAAAGAATTTGTTACCTCCGGTGACGAGCTTACCGAATATCACGGTATTGCAAGAGATAAAGACGACGACGGCAACGTAGTAGAGGGACTTATAAGAATCCCCGACAACCTTTCTATCAAGAAGACCGCAAGGATACTCTTCTATAAGAAAGCGGGTATCAAGAAGATTATCCTTCCCGAAAAACTTACTAACGTAGGTTACGCTTCGTTTGCATACATGCCCGACCTTGAAGAAGTTGTTCTTCCGTCAACCGTAGTAACCATCGACGGTTATGCGTTTGCGGCATACTACAATTCTTCGATGTCGCTTCCCGACACAAAGCTTCAGGTAGTAGATTTCAGCAAGTGCGCTAAACCCATCTACGTAGGAAAGATGGCGTTTGGTATGCAGGTATTCCTTGGTGCCGATCTCGAAGCGACCGGCGACATACTCAGAGACGACTTCAAGATTTCGGACGTAGTTCTCAGAGACGACTTCGATCAGAAGTTTGATCTTAAGATGGTAAGAGGCGCAGAAATCCTTGCCTTCTACAGCTTGTATTGCGCTCACGGAAATATCAATCTCGAAAACCTCAGAGCTGCTAATACCAACTCGTTCGCAGGTTTAGGTTACTGGGCAGGCAGAGGTACCGATCTTAGCGGTATCGGAGCAGACGTAGTCGTAAGATTTGGCAAATACACCGTTTTGGACGGCGCAGGAATATTTGCAGGTTCGTCGATAACCGAAATGATTTTTGACGGAACTCCCAGAATTTCTAGCGCATTGTTCGGAGGAAACAGCGCTAACCTTACTCTTAGAAAGGTTACGTTCACGGCTGATAATCTTGTTATTGAGAGCTACGCTTTTTCAGGTTGCATAATGCTCGGAAATATCGAGTTTAAGGGTTCGGTTGCTTCTATCGGCGATTATGCCTTCATGCAAGTAGGCGTTGCGTCGATTAAGTACGAGCTCATCCAGACCATTTTTGGGCCTATTCCGAAGATGGAAGGAGATCTTAAGGTAACCTTCGACAGCACCTGTAAGAGAATTGGCAGCTACGCATTCGCTCGTAGCGCAATTAAAGAAATCACTTTGCCCGCCGGACTCGAAAAGCTTGAAAGTTATTCGTTCCTTGCGTGCGAAGATTTGGCAAAAGTTACGATTGCAAAAGGTTGTAACCTCGAAACCGTAGACGGTATCGGACTTAAGGGCGCTCCGTTTGTAATGAGCGATAACATTTCCGAATATATCGTAGAAACCGGTCACGAGAAGTTTATGTCTAAAGGCGGAGCAATATTTACAAAGGACGGAAAGACTATCATAGCCGTACCTTCCAACTGTGCTACCGATCCCGCTACTTTGCTTGACGGCGTAGAAGAAATAGGCGATTATGCGTTTGCATACGCTTACGGCGTTGAGGGTGAAGAAGGCAAGGACGTATCCGTAAATATAGTTATCCCCGAAACAGTTAAGAAGATAGGCGTAGGAGCATTCTTGTACAGCACCAACCTTAAATCGGTTGTTCTTCCTACGACTATTACCGAAATCCCCGATGTTGCTTTTGCTAACTGCGAGAACCTTGTATCGGTTGATTTCAACGGTAACAGCGCTATAACCTCTATCGGCGCAGCAGCATTCGTAAACAGCGCTATCGAGGAAATAACTCTTCCTAGAGATTTGACGTCGATTGGAGTTCAGGCATTTAGCGGATGCGCCAAACTTACTTCCGTTGCATTCCCCAGAGGAATCACCGAAGTTCCCGTACAGGCTTTCGCTAATTGTACTTCGCTTCGTACCGTATTCTTCAATAAGGTAGAGACTATCGGCGCTCAGGCATTCGCTTACTCCGGAATTACCGAAATCGGCGGCACTGATTCGAGCGCAGATAAAGTTAAGTTGATAGGCTACGGCGCATTTATAGCAACTACCAACCTTGCTTCGGTAAATCTTCCTGCGGTAGAAACCATTGCGGAATTCGCATTCGGTACCGCTACCGACGACAAAGGAAATACTTACAGCCCGGTAATCACCTCGTTGTCGATACCTAACGTTAAGTCGATAGGCAAAGCAGCGTTCGCTTACCAGAGCGGTATAACTCAGATACTCATTCCGAAATGCGAATATATCGGTATCGCAGCGTTCATGGGATGTTCCGGCATCGAAAGCTTGAATATTTCTTCGGCTAAGACTATCGAACAATATGCGTTCTACGGCAACAAGTTTGCTTTCGCTCCTATTTACAAGAACGTTGAAAACTTGAGCCCCTTGGCATTCTTGTCCGATACCGTAAGAAATTACGCAATGGAAAACGGCAATCAGAGATACTTTGTGGACAACGGAGCAATCTACGCTTACAATTACACCACTGTAGTTGACGAAGCAACCGGCGAGTCTTCCGTAGTATACGATCACGACTCGTACACGCTTGTATCCGTTCCGACCGCTTACCAGGCAAGAGAATTCGAAGTATTGGACGGAACCGTAAGGATCGGCGAATATGCGTTTGCATACAACCAGTATATTTATAAGGTAACCATCCCTGCTTCTGTAAAGGCTATCGGCGCAATGGCGTTCTATAATTCCGAGGTAGTAACTTATAACTTCCTCGGCATGAATGCGCCCGAACTCGAAACCGAATCTATGACTTGGACGAGCGACAGCAACGATGCTTATTACTGGCAGGTTTACGGTAACTTCGGTTTGGTATTCAACTTCACGATGGGACAGTACGGCAACTTCTTTAAATACAACAGCATCCGTCTTACCAGTCAGGATGACGTTGTATACCTTACTCAGGATTACAAACAGTACCATCCGATTTACAATATTAAGCCCGAGTATATCGATCAGTTGTTCCATGTGCAAAACGAGTCTTATACCGGCGGCGGATTTACCAATGCGGTATTCGGCATAACCATGGTACATGCTTCCAATGCAATCGGATTCGATAACTTCATCTACGCTAATTACTTCGACAGCGAGATTCTTACCGCAGAGCTTTTGGAAGACAACACGTCGATTGTTATCGATCTTATCAGAGCTCTTCCCGAAGCTAAGGACGTTACTCTCAGCGACGCTCGTAGCATCGAATATGCGAGAGCTAAGTTCGACGCTATAGGCAGCCACAACCAGAAGCAGTTCGTAACCGACGCTAACATGGAAAAGAAGCTTACCGATTGTGAAAGAGCGCTCAATCAGCTTAAGGACAACGGTTCGCAGGCAGATCCTAAAGTGGCTGAAGTACAAACGCTTATAGATGCTATTGCGGAGAATATGCTTAATCCCGATAAGGAAGCTGTAGCTGCTGCAAGAGCTGCTTATAACGAGCTTACCGATGAACAAAAAGCCAAGATTGTAAGACTTTCCGTTCTTGAGGCAGCCGAAAAGACCATCAAAGATAACGAAGACAACAAAAATAATAATTCTTCGTCTTGCGGAACCGTAACCTTCGGATTCGGAGGAGGAAACGGATTCGGTGGAATTATGATGATGGCATTTGCAGTAATCGTAGTAGCGGCGGTTGTTTTGGCAAAAAGAAAGAATAGCGCAAAATAATCCGAAGTCCAAAGGATTTTAACCTCAAAAAGCTCTTGTTCGAAAGAACAAGGGCTTTTTTTGAAGTCAAAGTCATAAGTATCGTAAAATTTTAATATCGTATCGTGTTTTTTTATACAAATAAGTATTTATCGCAAGATATTACAAATGCTAATAACGAAAGCATAAATAGCCGGGCATTTGGCTGATATTTTATTATGTGAACTAAAAAATACACGAAATTTTAACTAAATATTTATTGACATTACTTACCTTATTTGATATACTTAATATGCCTAATTTGTACAGTTTTAAGATACGTAGCGAAGTGTCGTCGAAACGACGTGCATAAGGCATTGCTTAATTTTTTATGTTGAGGAAAATTATGAACAAACTAAAGCATTTGATAATAGTTGCGTTGATAGCTATGCTTTCGTGCGGAGTGGCAGTAGGTTGTACTACCGATTCGAGTATTCCCGCAGACCAACCTCACAAAGTGGTTTTTTGCGCAAACGGCGGCGAAATGGGCGGTAAGGCAGAGAGATATTTTAACTTTGCAGACAAGGCGCCCATAAATCCCATTGCGGAACCTACCCGCAAGCATTACGTGTTTAAGGGATGGGCGCTCGGTTCGTTGGATGCCGACGGCAACCCCGTATACGCAAACAGTGCGAAGTATCTCGATGACGGCGGCGTTTGGTACGATACGTACGGCGAGCCTAACAAACTTGCGTCGAGAGACAAAGAAAAACACGGCAGCAAGAAGAGCTACGAGACCAGCGACGTTCATCACTTCTATGATTACGACGCCGCCGCCGTGTGGGATTTCCGGAAGGGCAAGCTCACCGAGTCCGTTGTATTGGTGGCTATGTGGGAAAAAGAGCATGAGTACATTATAACTATAGACGTTAACGAAACTTACGAGAATATTAAGTCGGATTTCCAGATTAAAGGCTTCGATATCAATCTTGCAAGCTATGAGAGCGAATTTTCACAACCTGTTTCTGGCAATACCGCTAAAAAGAGCGAGCTTGTAAGCAGCTTTGACGATAATGCGGAAAACAAATACTTTACTGCATACGAATTCTTTACTTCTCCGCTCAAAACTCAGGAGTCTAAGGTCGGCGACAATTATAAGTTTACTCAGCCGTTTACCGTTTTCTATGCAAATTACATTGACGGTACTGCTAATCAACGGAAATTTGCTTACGTTACCGATTTTAAGGGATTCGAGTCTGCGGTTAAAGCAAACAAAGATATTTATGTGGCGCAAGATATCGTTTTGGACGAAAGAAACACGTATACGATTTCCGAAGTAAGCTACAGCGGAACGATTGAGGGTGCCGGACACACCATATCCGGTATCAAAGTAACCGTATCGCAAATTCAGAGATATAACGAATCCGAGAGTAATATTTACGGTGTCCTTTTCGGCGAACTTAACGGGGCGCAGATAAGGGACATATCTTTTGACGTAGTTGTCGATTTCGAAATCGGAGTAGATCCCGACGGTTGGAGTGACGCATATAAGAGACAAAATCCGCTTCTTACTGCCGAACTTTATAAGTCATATAACCAAACTTGTCGTATAGGCTTGCTTGCGGCAAAAATAACGAAGTCTGTTCTTTATAACGTTTCCGTAAGCGGAAAGTACAACATAACTCGTACTTACGAAACTAACAGAGAAAAACTCGACGACGGAGTGTTCGTTAACGTTACCCGTTATAACGACTATATCGTAAACGCCGTTTTGATCGGCATGCAGGCGTATAGTGACAGCGACAGCGACGCACACCTCGGCAACACCGTAGTTTCTTGTTCTACGGACACCGTTCGTTTCGGCGATAAAGCGAAAGCAGGCGCTATTGTAGGCTAAAATTAAGATTATTATAGGTCATTAAATAATTTTTAGAAATTATTAAAATACATTCTGGTTTTAGGAGGACCAAAAAATGAAAAAGTTTGCAAGAATAATATGTGTAATGTTATCTGCAGTTCTTTGCATTTCGTTGGCGGCTTGTCCTAGTGACGGGCCGGACCCCGATGATAATGTTAACGAAACTAGTTCGCTTGTATTCAGCGTTCAGGAGCTTGATAACGTATTCAATCCGTATTTCTCTACGTCGGGTTACGACAGCGAAATAGTTGGTAATACTCAGGTGGGTATGCTTACTTCGGACAGAGACGGTCAAGTTTACTGCGGCCCCCAGCAGCCGACTGTTGCAATGGACTACAGCCAGATAATCACTTACGACGGAGTGGAGTATAATCCTAACAGCAAAGATCCCAATGCAGTTAAGACTCCCGATTTGGGCGATAACAAACCCGAAGACATCTCCGCCGAAGATTATTACACCACCTACAGATTCCTTATAAAAAACGGAATCAAGTTCAGCGACGGACAAGAGCTTACGATAAAGGACGTATTGTTTAATCTTTACACCTTCCTCGATCCTGCTTACTCCGGTTCGTCTACGATATATTCTACCGCTATTAAAGGTATGAACGCATATCGTACGCAGACTCCGGATGCGGATGCTAATACGTCTTCGCAGCTTAACAGAACCATGCAGGCGAACGCAGAAGCTCGTCTTAAGGAAATCCGTAATGCTTTCCATACCAACGATGAGACCAGAAACGTTCAGCGTGAATACTTCGATTCTAACCCCGAAGAAAAGAAAGCTATGCTTGCAGACGCAGCAAAGGTTCGTCTTTTATTCTGGGATGAAATTAACAACGACTGGAAAAACGCAGACGCTCAGGCAAATGCGGACAAACTCGACGAGGATCTCGGATTTACCGAAGCTTGGGAATTCTTCCTTTACAACGAAGGTATCATTTCCGTAACTTTCGATTCTAACGGTAAAGTTAAGCGTTATGATCACGACGATCCCGCAGGCCTTTATAAGAAGGGCGACAAGATGATCGAGTATGGCGATACCAAGAGCTGGAATCACGACAAAGACGATCTTATCGCAAGAGTATACAACACTTTCATCGGTGTTCTTCCCGTAGACCAGAGAGTGGTTAACGGTAAAAACGTTACCGACCTTGTTATCGACGAAAGAGGAAAGGCAGTTAAGTCTAAGCTCGAAGAACAAGGTTTGGATGCATATTACAACGCAATTTACAATTCCTCTAACTGTATCTCCAACATGTTTAACATCGTTACTTATTGGGGAACCAGAGGTACCGCAACCGACGATTTCGTTGCAGAAGAAAAGAGTAAGTACTTTGCTGCGCAAGGTACCGGTATCGATACGATTTCCGGTATTACCGTAGAAAAACTTACCGCAGGCAGCAAATTCGTAGGCGTTAACGGTGAGCATGAAATTACCGAAGATCAGTACGTTCTTCAGATTCAAATCGAAAGAGTCGATCCTAAGGCTATCTGGAACTTCGGATTTACAGTTGCTCCCATGCATTACTATTCCAACGCAGAAAACAGCGATACTTACAGAGCTAACGGCGCAAGCGTAGACTATCGTTCGTTCAACTATCCCGGCGTAGACGGTTATGATTCTTCTAAAGATATATCTGTAGGCCGTCCGTTCGGTGATAAGACCTACTTTGACGAAGTTCTTAAGGCAAGCAACATCATATCTCTCCCCATGGGCGCAGGTATCTATAAAGCTTCTAACGTAGGCGCAGGCACCGCAGCATCCTTCAAGGAATTCTGCGATGACAACATCGTTTACTTTACTCGTAACGATTACTTCCATACCACTTCCGGCGAAAAAGCTACTCCGGAAAACAGCAGCATTTGCAATGCTAAGATTAAGAACGTTAGATATAAGATCATCAGCGCAACTAAGCTTTTGGATTCTATCATCAACGGCGAAGTTCACTATGGCGATCCTTCCGCTACCGCTCAGAACGTTGCTACCGTAAACGCTAACAGCAAGCTCGGTAAGGTTGACGTATGGAACAACGGTTACGGTTATATCGGTATCAATGCTACTTACGTTCCCGACCTTAACGTTCGTAAAGCTATTATGTACGCAATGGATACTACGCTTATCAGTTCGTACTATCCCGCTAATACCGCAGAACTTATCTTCAGACCTATGTCTACCTGTTCGTGGGCATATCCGAAGTCTGCAACCAAGCCTTACTATTATCCCGAAGATCTCGAATACACCGGCGGTTCGCAGGGCGATACCTTCGATAACAAAGTAGGCGATATCATTGAAACTCTTATGACGTCCGGCGCTTACAGATACAGCGGCTTTAACGGCAAGACCGGCGTATGGCAGAGAACTCTTGACGACGGTACCACTCATAGATGTAAATATACCTTTACCATCGCAGGAGCTACCGACGATCACCCGGCATTCACCACTATGAAGAAGGCTGCCGAAATACTTAACAAACACGGCTTTGACGTTACCGTTAAGACCGACGCTCAGGCTCTTAGTAAGCTTGCTGCAGGTAAACTTACCGTTTGGGCAGCAGCTTGGTCGTCCACTATCGACCCCGATATGTATCAGGTTTATCATATGGATAGTGCGGCTACTTCCGTAAAGAACTGGGGTTATCCCGATATCCTTAACGGAACCGAGAGAACTTACAAAGAACAAAAGGCTATAGTTCAGGAGCTCAGTGATAAGATTACCGAAGCAAGATCCATGCTTGACCAAAACGAGCGTGCCGCAATCTACGAAGAGGCTCTTGATCTCGTAATGGACCTCGCAGTAGAGCTTCCCACTTATCAGCGTAAGAACCTTTACGTATATCGCAACGACATTATCGATACCAACACCCTTAACCTTGCGGCTACTCCGTACAGCGGACCATTGGCAAGAATGTGGGAAGTATCTATGGTAGGCGGCAAATAAGCCTAAGTTTAAATTCACACACACTTGTGTATAACTATCCGCACAATGCGGATAGTTATACGAAAGATGGAGTATTATGGTTAAGTATATTATTAAACGATTATTATTGTCGCTGCTTATTCTCGTAGGCGTTTCGATTATAATCTACATACTTATTCGTCTTATGCCTATGGACTACATAGACACTAAGTTTGCTTCGCAGCTTGCTCAAGGTACTGTTAGTCAGGAAGACCTTGATCAGATTAAGAAGCTATACGGATTGCTTGTCGATTATGAGAAATACGCTGCCGATTACGGATGGGCATGGGACGCCGCACTCAGTAGGGAAGATAATATCGCCTTGCTCAGAGATACCGGCGCACTTACCGGAGGAATGGATTTCTGGTGTAACGTTAGGAGCTACTTCGAAGGATATTGGGGTTGGCTTAAAAACGCTCTCCAGGGTGATCTCGGACAGTCGTTCAAGTTTGGCGATAAGGTTACTGCCGTTATTGCACAAAACATGATGATTTCGTTCTGGATTTCGCTCGTTGCAACAGTGTTGCAGTTCCTCATTGCCATCCCGCTCGGAATTCAAGCAGCAACGCATCAGTACGGAGCGCTCGATTACACGGTTACCGTGCTTGCAATGATGGGTATTTCACTTCCCACGTTCTTCCTCGGCGCATTGATGCTCAGCCTCTTCTCCTTGAAGTTAGGTTGGTTCCCGTATCAAGGTCTTGTTGACGCAACCAAAGCCGGTATGCCCGGATATAATGCGTTCTTCGATAAGTTGCACCATTTGGTTCTTCCCATCGTAACGCTCGTTATTCTTTCTATCGGCGGACTTATGCGTTATACCCGTACCAATATGCTCGAAGTTCTTAATGCAGACTATATCCGTACTGCAAGAGCTAAGGGTTGTTCGGAAAAGTCGGTTATATATCGACACGCATTCAGAAATACGCTTATACCCGTTGTTACCATGCTTGCAGGTATATTGCCCGGACTTTTCTCTGGCGCAATGATAACCGAGCAGGTATTCTCCCTTCCCGGTATAGGTAACAAAGCATATCAAGCGTTGACCGTAGGCGACGTTCCATTCGTTATGGGTTACAACATGTTCCTTGCGATATTGACGGTGCTCGGCACTCTTGCCAGCGACCTTATGTACGCAGTCGTTGACCCGCGTGTTAAGATTACTAAGTAGGGAGGTAGACGAATCATGGAAGACAATAAGAATATTATAGCTCCCGAAGAAACATCGGCTGCTCCCGAAGCTGTAGAAGAAGAATCACTTGCGGACAGAGTGCGTATCATATCGCCCGGAAGACTGGTAGCGAAAAGATTTTTCCGTTCCAGATTGTCCGTAGTAGGTTTGGTTGCACTGATAGTGCTTTTTGCGTTCTCGTTTATCGGGCCGTTGTTCGTAAGAATATACGCCGCAAATAATTGGGAAGGCTTCAATTCCACCAGCGACCTTGAAATCTTTACCGATATGACGGTTCCGTCCGAGAGACGTGAGCAGTATAACACCGGCGTATATTATCAAACGGTAGATAAGGTTACGGCAGAAAATCGCAGCGTTTTCGTTCCGTATGTGGACAAAGACGGCAAGGTTGTTAAAAACTTCTATTACAGCGATGTTTACAGTACCGGAGAGAAAACTTACATTCTCTATGACGTTGCTAACGATCAATACAGAGTATGTTACGATCAGAATGCCAAGCCTATTATTTATACCTACACCGAGTATTCGTGGGATAGAAAGACGTTTAACCAGCTCGGAAAAATGGACGGTAATCACTGGTTCGGTACGGACGAGCAGGGTATGGACGTATTCGTTCGACTTATGTACGGCGGTCGAGTTTCGCTTACCTTAGGCTTCTTGGTAGTAATACTTCAGACCATATTCGGTATTATACTCGGCGGTTTGGCAGGCTACTTCGGAAAATGGGTAGATACGCTTATAATGCGTATAGTAGATATATTTAACTGCTTGCCCTCGATGCCCATACTTTTGATTATTTCCGCAGTTTTGGACGGTATGGAATTGGATCAAAAATTCCGTATTTACTATTTGCTCGGCATAATGACCTTGCTCGGTTGGGCAGGTATAGCTCGTATGGTAAGAGGTCAGATATTGTATCTCCGAGAACAAGAATTCATGGTTGCCGCAGAGGCGCTCGGATTGAGTGTTCCCAGAAAGATATTCCGTCACCTTATTCCCAATATCATGCCGCAGCTTATAGTACAAATGACGCTCGGATTGGGCGGAATTATTCTTACGGAGTCTACGCTTAGCTACCTCGGTATAGGTATTCCTATTCCGTATGCAGCATGGGGAACCATGATAAGCGCAGCTCAAAAACCGGAGATTCTTAAATATTATCCCAACCTTTGGATACCCGCAGGCTGTTTGATAGTTATTGCGGTATTGGCGTTCAACTTCGTCGGCGACGGTCTCAGAGATGCGTTTGACCCGAAGGCAAGCAGATAGGAGACGGATATGGAAAAAATAAAAGAATTTTTCAACAAAGTCGGCAATTGGTTTGTAAAGGTCGGACACTGGTTTGCGAAAATCGGCAAAGACTTATATAACAAAGTTAAAAACTGGATTGCCCCGCACAAAGACAGTCACTACATTTCTAACAAAGAGAGTCGTAGAATAGCTAGGGAAAATATGAAGATTATTAAGGAATACGAGGCGGAGAAACGTCGTAAAGACGTTCCCGAATCGGAATACCTTACTCAGATGAAAGATGATAAAAACATCGTCGAATTCGAAAACCTTCATACGTACTTTTTCTCTGACAACGGTGTAGTTAAAGCCGTTAACGGCGTTACCTTCAGCATTCCGCAGGGTAGTACGGTCGGCGTCGTAGGCGAATCCGGTTGCGGTAAATCCGTTACCTCTCTTTCGCTTATGCAGCTCGTACAAGCTCCCAAGGGACAGGTTATACGAGGAAGCGAAATCCGCTTTAAGTCTAACGCATACAAGGAAGATGCAAAAGGCAATCATATACCTGTGTATGAGGTGCAAACGGACGAAAACGGAAATGAGCTTAAGGACGAAAACGGAAATCCCCTTTATAAGCTCGAAATAAAGAGAGATAAGAAGGGGCAACCGATACTCGGAAACAATGGTAAACCCATCCTTGCAAAGGTACAAAAACGTGACAATAACGGTATTCCTCTTTTTGAAATGGAGGAAAAGGTTTATAACGTAGCTAAGATGCCTACCGAGGTTATGCGTAAGATCAGAGGTCGTGAAATCACCATGATATTCCAAGAGCCGATGACCAGCCTTAACCCCATATTCACTATAGGCAATCAGCTTGACGAGGTAGTGCTTCTTCACACTCCCGGAGCTACAAAAGAGTCTGCTAAGGCTCGCACCTTCGAGATGTTGCGAATGGTAGGTATTATTCCCGAAAACGTTTATGACCGTTACCCGCACGAATTGTCCGGTGGTATGCGTCAGCGTGTAATGATAGCCATGGCACTTTCGTGTCATCCCAAACTTATCATTGCGGACGAACCGACTACGGCATTGGACGTTACCATTCAGGCGCAGATTCTTGACCTTCTCAGAGACGTAAAGAAACAAATAAACGGTTCTATTATGCTTATAACCCACGACCTCGGCGTTATCGCAGAGATGGCAGACTATGTCGTAGTTATGTACGCAGGTAGAATTATAGAGCGGGGTACCGCAAAAGAAATTTTCGATAACCCGATGCATCCGTATACCGTAGGTTTGCAAAAGAGTAAGCCTGCCGTTAACAAGAAAGTAGATCGTCTTTACAGCATTCCCGGCAGCGTGCCCAACCCGGTAAATATGCCGAGTTACTGCTACTTCCGTGACAGATGTAACAGAAGATGCGAAATGTGCAACGGCGATTACCCGGAGATGGTTCAGGTCAGCCCCACCCATAAGGTAGCTTGTCATCTTGCTAAATCGGCGGCGATGAAGGAGGATAACTGATGGCAGACGAAATCGTTAAAGGAATGAAAGCGTCCGAGCCGGAAAAAGGCGTTGTGGATTACGTTACCGATGATAACGTGGTTTTGGACGTAAGACATTTAAAAAAATATTTCCCGATAGCTACAAACTTTTTCGGTAAACCCACCAGGTTCCTTAAGGCAGTTGACGATGTATCGTTTAAGGTAACCAGAGGCAAAACGCTCGGTATAGTAGGCGAATCCGGTTGCGGAAAAACCACTATGGGCAGATGTATTCTTAGATTGCACGAGATAACTGCAGGCGACGTATTCTTCGGAGATTACAATATTCGTACTCTTTCGAATAAAGAAATGCAAAAAATTCGTCCGCAGATTCAGATGATATTCCAGGATCCGTATTCTTCGCTGTCGCCCCGTTTGCCGGTCGGCGAAATAATAGGTGAAGCGGTTAAGGCTCATCATCTCGTGGATAAAGCAAATTACAAAGATTACATCTTGGACGTAATGAAGAAGTGCGGCTTGCAGACTCATTATTACGAACGTTATCCGCACGAATTTTCCGGCGGACAGCGTCAACGTATTTGTATAGCGAGAGCGCTGGCTTTGCAGCCTAAGCTTGTCGTTTGTGACGAACCTGTTTCGGCGTTGGACGTTTCTATACAGGCTCAGATAATTAACCTTCTCAAAGATCTTCAGGACGAACTTAACTTGACTTACGTGTTCATATCCCACGACTTGTCCGTTGTAGAACATATCTCGGACGAAATCGGCGTTATGTACCTCGGCAGTATGGTTGAGAGCGGTGACAAGAACAAGATATACGCAAATCCCATGCATCCTTATACGCAGGCTTTGCTTTCGGCAGTACCCGTTCCCGATCCCAACGTTAAGATGAATCGTATTATTCTTAAGGGAGATATTCCTTCTCCGGCGAATCCGCCTAAGGGATGTAAGTTCCATACTCGTTGTCACAAGTGCATGGATATATGTAAGAAGGTTGCACCCAAATTTAATGAGTACGAGCCTAATCACTTCTGCGCTTGCCATCTTTACGATCAGGGCGTTATGGAAAGCAAATAAAATTACTTTAATTATTAAGAAGATACGGGCGAATATGCGTCCGTATCTTTCTTTATACTAAATGAGGAGTCGCAATGAGCAAAAAAGACAAGCAAACATTTGAGGATGACGGCAGAACGATATCCAATATGAACGTAGAAGGGATGCCGGGATACGATCCGCACAGAGAAAAAAAAGAAAAGACGAAAAAACAAATGAATGAGTTGCGTATCAGCCGAAAAGAAAGATGGGCAATGATTTGGGGCGCATATAAAGCATATATGCCTTTACTTTTGGCAATGCTTGCCGGTTTCGGCATCGTAATGGCGCTAATTGCTTTTTGGCTCAGTTAATTTGTTTGACAAAATCGCTTTTAAGTAATATACTTTACGTATAGAAAAGGACAAAGGATTTCTTATGAAACATATCGATATAAGCAAGATTAAAGACTGCGCAATAGGAAGTGCCGTTACCGTTTGCGGTTGGGTACGTACGTATAGAGACTCTAAGAACATGGCATTTATGGAAGTAAATGACGGTACTACACTTAAGCATTTGCAAGTGGTAATCGACAAGGATACTACTAAAGGCTACGAAAGTTGCACGGCACTAGGATGCGCCGTAAAAGTTGAGGGTACTCTCGTAAAAGCCGTAAACGGAGACGGGGTGGAAATTAACGCCTCCGATATTGTGTTGCTCGGGGATTGTCCGTCCGATTATCCTCTTCAAAAGAAGCGTCATACTATGGAGTATTTGCGAACGATTCCGCATCTGAGAGTGCGCACTAACACATTTAACGCTATGCTTAGGGTGCGAAGTAAACTCAGTGCGGCTATACACAGATATTTTCAAGAACACGATTACGTATATGTTCATACGCCGATTATAACAGGCAGCGATTGTGAAGGCGCAGGCGAGATATTCCGTGTAACAACACACGATTGGAATGATACCGCTAAGACTGCAGCCGAGTATTATGAGCAAGACTTTTTCGGTCAGAAAGCGGGACTTACTGTTTCCGGTCAGCTCGAAGGCGAAGTCGCAGCAATGGCAATGGGAAAGATTTATACGTTTGGACCTACTTTCAGAGCAGAGAACAGCAACACAACTCGTCACGCAGCAGAGTTTTGGCAAGTTGAGCCGGAAGTGGCTTTTGCAGAGCTTCCCGACATAATAGAAATAGCCGAAGAACTTATAAAGTACATCATACAGGCTGTGCTTGACGAATGTCCGGACGAAATACAATTTTTTGATGACAGATTCGAGAAGGGACTTAAGGATAAGTTAGAGCATGTCGTAAGAAGCGAATTTAAGGTACTCGATTACACCGACGCTATAGATATTTTACTTAAGTCGGGCAAAGACTTTAAGTATCCCGTAGAGTGGGGCTGCGATCTCCAGACCGAGCACGAAAGATATATTACCGAGGAAGTGTTTAATAAACCGGTATTTGTCATTAACTATCCAAAAGCTATAAAGTCCTTTTATATGAAGCAAAATCCGGACGGCAAAACCGTTGCCGCAACAGATTTGCTTGTGCCCGGCATCGGCGAAATAATCGGCTGCAGCGAAAGAGAAGCCGATACGGAAAAGTTGTTGCAAGCAATGAAAGAACGAAATATGACGCTTTCGGAATACGATAATTATTTGGCATTGCGCAGATTCGGTTCGTGTCCGCACAGCGGTTTCGGATTGGGCTTAGAAAGAATTTTGCTTTACGTTACTGGATTGGGCAATATACGAGACGTACAGTTGTATTCTCGTACGGTAGGAGACCTCAAATAGCTTTATTTCGAGCGAAGCAATAAAAAAGTATAACTTAATACAAAGCATAAAAAATGCGCCGAACGAAAGAGCCGGCGCATTTTTTATGTTAGTAAAGAACTTGTATTTAATCGAGAACTTGATTTTTGAGCGGAGTTGACTTAGTCTACAGGGAGATATCCGCCATATACTCTGAATTTAGAAGGCTTTTCGTCTAAGCAATATTCTATCGTCATTTTGTCAAAGCCGACCTTTTCTACGAAATCGTCTTTTTTGAAAGTTACGGTATGAAATTTGTCGAAATTCCGCACGTGATAGCTAAGAATTACGGGATTAGGCAAATCCAGACCGTGGCACATAGATGCGACAATGTTCGAAAAGTTTTTCGGTTCGAACTCGTCGTCGAATGCAAAAGTTTTGTTTATAACCGTTTTATCTTTTTTAATAGTTCTGAGCCAAATTTTGTACATATAACCACCCTAGTACGATTTTAACATAATAAGAGGTTTTTCGTCAAATATAATGTTGTTTTTTGGCTAACTATTCTATATAAAACACATCTGTCTGCGTAGCGCAGCGCTACCGCTTGACTTATTCGTCGATTTGTTATATAATTTACCAGTGAGATTATTACAAGGAGTATACTATCATGGTAGAATTACTGACTAAGGAAGATATAGAGGAACTCGAAGCCGAGCTCGAGGAACTTAAAGTTCACGGCAGAGCGGAAATGGCGGAAAAGATACGAGTTGCCAGAGAATTCGGTGACTTGTCCGAGAACGCTGAGTACGATATAGCAAAAGAAGAGCAGGCAAAAATGGAAGCTCGTATTATTGAAATCGAGACCAAACTTCGCAATGCTCAGGTTTACAAAAAAACCAAGTCCGATAAAATCAGCCTCGGCCACACCGTAAAACTTTTGGATATGGATTTAAACGAAGAAGTATCCTATGAAATAGTCGGTTCGCATCAGGCAAATCCCGTAGAGAACAAAATCAGCAATGAGTCTCCTGTCGGAGCAGCTTTACTCGGGCATAAAAAAGACGACGTAGTAACCGTTAAGGTTAGAGCAGGAGAAGTTAAATACAAAGTTCTTAAGATAAGCTAAACAAATAACATAAATATTTTTAGGGAAACGAATATGGAAGAAATTCAGGAGCAGGAAGATCTTGGCGAACTTATCAGAGTTCGAAGAGAAAAATTAAAGAATTTTTCAGAAGCGGGAAAAAACCCGTATGCGATAACTAAATTTGACGTAGAAAATTATTCTGCGGATATTTTGGCAAATGCGGAAAACATGGTAGATAAGACGGTCGTAATTGCCGGTCGTCTTGTAAGCAAACGTATAATGGGAAAGGCGAGTTTTGCCCATTTGCTTGACAGTAAAGGACAAATCCAGATATATGTAAAAATCGATTCCGTGGGTGCCGAGGCTTATGACGATTGGAAAAAATACGACATAGGCGATTTTATAGGCGTAAAGGGTAAGGTGTTTATTACGCACAAAGGAGAGACTTCGGTGGCTTGCTCGGAGATAACGCTTTTGTCGAAGTCGCTTTTGCCTCTCCCCGAAAAGTGGCACGGGCTAAAGGATAACGATCTTCGTTATCGTCAAAGATACGTCGATCTTATAGCTAATCCCGAAGTAAAAGAGACTTTTGTTAAGCGCTCCAAAATAATTACCGCAGTAAGAAATTATATGAACGGCAAAGATTTCGTAGAAGTCGAGACGCCGATACTTAATACGGTAGCCAGCGGAGCAAACGCAAGACCTTTCGTTACGCACCACAATACTCTTGATATCGATATGTTTATGCGTATAGCTCCCGAACTTTATTTAAAGAGGCTTATCGTTGGCGGTTTTGACAGGGTTTACGAACTAGGCAGAATGTTCCGTAACGAGGGTATGGACATTAAGCATAACCCTGAATTTACCATGATGGAATTGTATCAGGCCTACGCAAACCTCGAAGACATGATGGTTATAGCCGAAGAAGCGTTTACCGCAGCTCGAAAAGCTATAGGATTAGGCGAAACAATCACGTATCAAGGAAAGGAAATCAATCTTGCGTCACCGTGGCAACGTCTTACCATGATCGATGCTATAAAGAAGTATGTCGGGATAGATTATTCGGGAATGAACGCAGAGCAGGCTGTATCCGCAGCTTTGGCTGCCGGAGTGGAGCTTGACGAAAATAAGCGTACGTGGGGTAATGCCGTATACGAAACTTTCGATCAAAAAGTCGAAGAGCAATTGATAGATCCGGTATTTATTACCGATTATCCCGTAGAGGTAAGTCCTCTCGCTAAGAGAAAAGCGGAAAATCCGGCGCTCGTTCATAGGTTCGAATTCTTTATCAACGCATGGGAAATGGGCAATGCCTTTGCCGAACTTAACGATCCTATCGATCAAAAGGGACGTTTCGAAGCGCAGGCGGCGCTCAGAGCGAAAGGCGACGACGAGGCTCAGATGATGGACTACGATTACGTTACCGCTCTCGAATACGGATTGCCTCCGACGGGAGGTATGGGTATGGGAATCGACCGTATGGTTATGCTTCTTACGGACGCTGCGTCGATTAGAGACGTGTTGCTTTTCCCCACTATGAAGCCCAAGAAACAATGAGTTCGGTAATTTTTGAATGGTTAAAAAATTACGATAAGACGGTATTGCAGCGTTTCCATACGCCGGGACATAAAGGTGCGCTTAACCCTTACGACATTACCGAAATAGATAGTTCTTTCCCTGCCGATATGATAGAAAAAGCGCAGGAGAAAACCGCAAAACTTTTAGGCGCAAAGCATTGCAGATATCTTGTCGGCGGTTCGTCGATGGGGATAAAGGCTGCGGTTTTGGCTGCCGGCGGTGATATTTTGATCGCCGAGAATTCGCACCGAGCGCTTTTCGAAGCGGCAAAACTTGCAAAGGTAAACGCATTTACGGTAAAGAACGATTACAAAGACGGACTTTTGCAGCCGCTGACGCCCGAGGCGATTGACGCTGCTCTTAATGCTCATCCGTCTGTAAAGGCGGTCTATATCACTTCGCCCGATTATTACGGCTTGGCGGCAACGCCGTCCATTGCCGAAGTGGTAAAAGACAGAGCGTATTTGTTTTGCGACGGAGCGCACGGTGCGCATTTCCCTTTTGACCGCTCTCTGTTTCCCGCATCGTTTTCTTGTTTTGCGGACGTATGCAATTTGTCTGCGCATAAGACGTTGCCGGCATATACGCAAACCGCTTATCTCACGATAAACAACGACGAACTTTTGCCTAAGATAGATGAAGCTCTCAAGCTTTTGGGAACTACGAGTCCGTCATATTTGTTTCTCGGTTCGCTCGAATATGCCGCCGATTATACCGAGGAAAACGCTTGGTATTACAGGCAGCTGTTCAATATGGTGTGGGAAATAAAAGACGCCGTACCGTGTCTTGAAAACGATGATTTTTCTCGATTGGTTGTGGATGCGCAGGCAATGGGAATAAGCGGAGAGAGGCTTTATAATCGCCTCAAATCGCAAGGTATCGTCGCAGAAAAATACGACGACAGATATGTAGTGTTTATAGTGACGTTGCTGGATACGAAAGAAGGTTTGCAGCGGCTTAAAGGAGCTTTATGCGAGGTAAATTCATAACGCTCGAAGGTTGCGACGGTGTGGGTAAAACTACGCAGATACGCAGACTTCAGCGAGAATTAAATAAAGCCGGAGTGGACTTCGTTTTTACGAGAGAACCCGGAGGAACGGTTATTTCCGAAAGAATTCGGGATATAATTTTGGACGCTTCTTTAAAAGGAATGGACGATTATACCGAGATTTTGTTATACGCTGCGGCTAGAAGACAGCATGTTGCGGAATTTATAGAAAAAAAGCTTGCCGCCGGTACAACGGTATTTTGCGACAGATTTGTAGATTCGACGCTTGCTTATCAAGGTTATGGCAGAGGAGTGGATCCCGTAGTGATACAGGTATGTAATCGTATAGCGGTCGGAAATACCGATATAGATCTTACCGTATTTTTCGATTTGCCGCCCGTAAAAGCTTTTGCTCGCAAGGGCGGGGCGGATAAAAAAGACAGGATAGAGAGCGAAGCGCTCGAGTTTCATCAGAGGGTATATGACGGATATAAAATGATAGCGGCATCTTCTCCCGAAAGAGTTGCCGTAGTAGATGCGTCGGGCACGCCGGCACAAGTTTTCGATAGACTGTGGCGGTGTTTGAAAGAACATAACGTATTGTAATTATGACGACAGAAGAAGCGATAAGGACAAATGAAGCGTACAGCCTGCTAATGAAGGATACGTCCGAGCCGGCGCATTCGTATCTGATACTTACCGAAGACGGGTACACTGCGCAATGTTTAGCGGACGAGTTTGTTTGTGCGCTAAGCGGCAAAAAAAACGCTAAAGATATTTACAGATTGCCGCAAGGGACAAAATTTCTAACTCAAGATGCGGATTTTATCACCGAAAACGTCAATATTTATCCTACAGAGCTTAACAAAAAATATTATATAGTATCGGCGTTCGAAACGGCGAACGAAACGGCGCAAAACAAACTGTTAAAAACGCTGGAAGAGCCGCCACAATCGGCGATGCTTATTTTGCTGGCAAAAAACGAATACGCTATATTAAAAACCGTTAAGTCTAGGTGCGTTGTCGTTCGTCCGGCTCTTTACGACGACAGCATTATGCACGAAGTTGCGACCGAACTTCGTGCAAAAAATCCGGCTTTCTGTTCGGCTTATGCCGGCGGAAATTTACAGCGGTTGCTTTCTTGCATAAATAGCGGCACCGAAACTTTTGATTTTACCGTAGACATGCTGATGAAAATGCGACGCAGTCCCGATATCGTAAAATATGCGGTCAAGTTGGTTGCGAGCGCTTCCGTTGCGGAATTTCTCGATACGTTAGACATTATTCTTAACGACTGCATGATATTTGCCATCCGCCCGGATTTGATAAAGTTAAAACAGAACGTCATGGACGTAAAGGAAATCGCTTCGATGTACAGCGTAGAAGCGGTTCTAAGAATAAAACCGGCTATAATAAGAGCGAGACGAAGGCTGGAAGGCTTGGGGAACAAATCGAGTATAGTCGATCAGCTGTTATTTTCTATATTGGAGGAAAAAGCTAAATGCCGAAAGTAGTGGGCATCAGGTTTGAAAAAACGCCGAAAACATATTATTTCGACGCAGGAAACGATACATTTAAAATCGGTGGCGGAGTAGTCGTGGAAACGGCAAGAGGAGTGGAATACGGATTCGTATCCATGCTGCCGAAAGAAATAAGCGACGATGAGGTTGTTGCGCCGCTTAAACCCATCATAAGAGTCGCCACGCCCAAAGACGACGCTCAATACAAAAAAGTTACTGCGAAGAGGCCGGAAGCATTGCGGATAACGATGGAAAAAGTCGCTCACAGCGGCTTGGATATGAAGGTCGTGGATGTCGGATATACGTTTGACGGCAGCAAGTTGATAGTCTATTTTACAGCAGACGGTAGGGTAGATTTCAGAGAACTTGTAAGAGAGCTTGCATCGGCGTTTAAAGTGCGAATAGAATTAAGGCAAATCGGTGCGAGAGACGAGTGTAAGATGCTTGGTGGAATAGGTCCGTGCGGAAGAGCCTGTTGTTGCAAAGATCATATGATGGACTACGCAAGGGTGTCTATAAAGATGGCAAAAAATCAGAATTTGTCGCTTAATCCCGGTAAAATCAGCGGAATTTGCGGCAATTTGATGTGTTGTCTAAGTTATGAAAACGAGTATTATGCGGAAGTAAACAAACGTATGCCCAAAATCGGAGCAGAGGTGGGTTTGCCTGACGGCAGCAAAGGCATTGTGACTGCGATAAATCAGCTTAAAGAGAGCGTAACCGTAAAGTGCGACGGTAAAGAAGATACTTATACGTTTAACGAATTTCCGCTTTCGGAAATTAGATTTAAGAAGAAGCAGGATAAGACGGAAGAGGAAAAAGAAGATGAGTAAAACTTATACGATAATTTTCGTTTCGTTTTTGCTCTTGGCATTTTTGTCAGCAGCAGTGTGTTTGGTGTATTTTTGTTTTAAAATGAGCGTAATCGCCGGCATTTTGGCGTTGTGCGCCGTGTTGGCATTTTCGGCGGGCTTTGTAGCCTTTTATGTCAAAAAGCGTAAGTATTATAACGATTTAGCAAATAAAAAGTAAACGTACAGCAGTAATTGTGACAACGTTACTTTATGCGTCAAAAGGTTTAATCGGCAAAAGTAAAACGAGCGCAAACAAAATAATTATTTTCTTAAAAATACAAAAAAACCGTTTACAAATATAATTTTGTGTGGTACAATATCCGTACAAGGAATTATTCCGTAATAATAAAAGGAGAAACAACTATGCCCAGAATTATCAGTGATGAATGTTTGTCTTGCGGTTCCTGCGAAGGACAGTGCCCGGTAAATGCTATCAGCATGGGTAAAGACCACTTCGAAGTTAACGAAGCAGAGTGCATCGATTGCGGAGCGTGCGAAGCAGCTTGCCCTGTATCTGCAATCAAAGAGAAGTAATTTTTACATAATTACAAAAAAATAAATATCCGTTGTCATGTTCTGTGACAACGGATATTTATTTTTACCGATAGATTTGATATATGCGCATATTTACATGCGTCGATATTAAATATTTATGGGCAAATGTTCATGCCTGCATATAACCATAGAAAATTTAAAGACCGCCAGAGGCCCGTTTCCGGTGATAAGATTGGCAGAAGAAACTACTTCGCTCTTGCGATAGCGACAGTATTTAATTCGGCTGATTAAATCTTTATCGGGGTAGCAGGTAATAGTTCGGTCACATATTTGCGGAATCTCCGACAAAACAATCGCCGGCGCAGCGCAAATAGCTGCAACGAGTTTTTGTCTATTATACACGCCGTATATAAAATCCGTGGCTTGCTTGCATGCGGCTATAGCTTTTGCTCCGTCCATGCCGCCGGGAACGATAACTCCGTCGTAGGCAGAGTAGTCGACTTCGGCTATAAGTTTGTCGGCGGTTATTTTTATGCCGTGTGAACCGATTACGGTAAGACAGTTTACCGAAATAAGTTCGCACGTTGCGCCGCTTCGGCGCAATATATCGGTGGGAACGGTAATTTCTATTTCTTCACTGCCGTCAGCTATTATGACGGCGTATTTTTTGTCAAACATTATAATTCTCCTTGTAGTAAAAAGTAGGTAACGTAATAAGATTTTACGGAAAACTCACCAATTGAATCATTTATTTCGCAAATCGACGTCGCTTAGAGCGCTTCCGAAACTCAGCGAGCCGAAGAGACGAGAATACGTACGCTCGCCGTAACGCTCTCTGAGCATAATCGCATCGAGATTTGTAGTAATAACAGTATGTTTTTTTGCGGACATACGCTCGTTGATTACGTGAAACAAGTATTCTACAGTAACGTTTTTTATTATGTTTTCGCTTCCGAGGTCGTCGATAACGAGAAGATCGCAATCGAGCAGCGGTTCGAGATACTGCAATTTTTCGCCGCTGAGCGCAACGTGATACTTAAGCATCCGATTTGCAAAGGCGAAGGACGACAGCATAATTACCGAATAACCTTTGTCCGAAATCGCTTTTGCCATGCAAGAGGCGGCGAAAGTTTTGCCGCTGCCGCATTTCCCCATAAAAATAAAATTGAGTTTTTTCGTTGTAGGGAATTTGTCGCAAAATCCTTTTGCCGTTTTATATACGTCCGTTATGCGGTCCCGCTCTTCGTCCGGGAAAATCGCAAAATCGCAGTCTTCAAAGCCGAAGCCGATTACGGAACTGTCCGTTACGCAGCGACTTATTACGCACGAACACGGTTTACCGTTTACAAGTCCCGTGTCACCGCACTTCGAACATTTCGGCGGAGGATCGAGCATTTCCGCCGTAATTCCCTTTGCTTTCAATATTTCGGATTTTTGTAAGATGAGACGTTCCAGATTTTTTTTCGATTCTTCGTCGTAATTCTCTGCCAACACAATGCGAAGCTTTCTGATTTGTTTTTCGGTTTCGTAAAGTGTCGGATCTGAACGTAATAAGTCCAAAAACAATATTCGAGCGTCGGCGAGAGCGGCTTTTCGCTCATCGACTATTTGATTTATCGCTTTTTTGTAGTCCATCTTTTATATATCCTCCGGATTGAGATGTCCGAATATTGCATTTATTTCTTCTGCCGATTTAACCGTCACTGTAGATTTCTTTTCGGACGTTGACGACGGCATCTTTCTGGCGGCCTCCACCGTCGTTATCGAACGCTCTCTGTACGAAGCCAAGATGCTGTTTAGGTAAGCCATAGCGTTTCCTTTTCCGTTAGAAAGGGTGGCGGCGTATTCGATTAGAGGAATGGGCATTTGCCACGAATATGTCCAGGTCCTGTAATAATCTCTGTCCCACGACGTAACGGCTCGGCTTAATCCGGCAAGGCCCATAATGCGTTTTATGTCCTCGTCTATTGAGACCGCTTTACTTATAAAGCCGTTTATGGCTTCGTCGCTAAGCAAGCCTTCTTTGTAGAATTTCTTTACGGCGTCATCCATTCCGCTAAGCGTACGTATATCTCGTGCGTAGCAGGATTTTGCGATAGTTATAAGGGCGTTTTCGTCAAATCCGTACGAAAGCCATTTGTTTACGTACGTTTCTATCGTATAGTCAAGCTGTTCTATGTATATGCCCAAGATGCGGTTGATTTCTTTTGTCAGCGTATATAATTTGTCTCTCGACGCATCGTAAGCGGAAATTTCTCCGATTGTAAAAACGTGATTTTCGTAATATTTCGCAAGTTTTGCGTCCAATCGTTCCATCCCGCCTTTTTTCAGGTTTTTGGCTACGAAAATGATGGTTTCGAGCGAAAAACCGAGCGATTTGGTCCACTTGACGTAAAGTTGACCGTCGTTATGGTCGGGTTGACGTCGGCTGCCCAAAGCTTTGAATATTGCCGCAAGCTCCCCTTGATAAAGAGAAAGCTCGTTAAGTTTTTCGTTGACTCGTTCGAAGCTCGTAGCGCCTTGGTGCGCAAGATTTCGTGCGACCGCCAAAATGTACGGATACGCTACAGACTCGCCTTTAAGTCTGACGCAATAAGCTATTATCGCAAGCATGGCGTCTACGTCGATGTGCATAATCTCCATAACCGAATAATACTCGTTATATTCCGACGGTAAAAACGTGCGGTGGGGGAGCATGGCAGACAGTTGATCGTTAAAAGAAGCATACTTGGTTTTACTAAACTTTTTGATTTGCTCCGAAAGCGGTTTTACGACAAGATATTCGACTTCGGGCGGATCTGTGGACACTATTCGGACTATACCCTGCTCGCACCAGTAGGCGTACGCTTCCATAATGTCTGCTTTGTCAGTACCGAGTATGGCTGCGAGTCTGTCTGCGCTGTTGTCCGTAGAACCGGACAGACTGAGACCGGCGATATAAGTCTTGACGTAGTTTTCGGGAGCGAAGGGCATATATTCGATTATAAAAAGATTATCTAATTCTACGTTGCGAAATCTATCCTTTTCGCCCGATAATTTTGCGAACATATACACACTCCTTATCAAACAGTTGAAAAAAACTGCAAAATACTTTATAATAATTCAAACGATACAATATAATAGCATTTTTTCGGCAATTTTTCAAGCAAAAAAACATGGAAAATTTATGGTACAATATGTTGTGCGTATTTATCCGATATAAAGCTATATATGATATGCAAAGGAGAGATATGAGAATACTTCACACCGCAGATTGGCATCTCGGCAAAAAACTGGAGGGAAGATTAAGGTTAGAGGAACAGAGTCTTGCGCTCGATCAAATAATCTCCGTGGCAAAAGAACGGAACATAGACGCAATAATAGTTGCGGGCGACGTTTTCGATACGGCAGTTCCGTCTGCGGAAGCCGAAGAGCTTTTTTTCTCGGCTGTCGCCGGGATGTCGGAGGTTGCGCCGGTAGTGGTGATAGCAGGCAATCACGACGATGCCGACAGACTTGCCGCTCCTCTCACTCTGGCAAGACGGCACGGAATATATCTTGTAGGCGGGATGGACAATACGTCGTTTTCGTCGGACAGCGTTTGCGGCGGCGAAGGTTGGTTAAAAATGAACATAGGCGGTGAAGTTCTAAATCTTGCTGCATTGCCGTTTCCGTCCAAGTCCCGTTTAGGCGAATACGGAGAAGGCGAAGATTATCCGTCGTTCGTGAGCAGTCTTATCGACAAATGCACGAGTTGCTTCGGAAACGGAGTAAACGTTTTTGCGGCGCATTTGTTTATGGACGGGTGCCTAACGGGAGAGGTTGCGTCTATGGCGTTAATGCGTTCGATCCTCCCGCAAGCGGACTATTGTGCCTTGGGTCACATACATAAACCGCAATGCGTTTCGCATAAGTGCAACGCATATTACAGCGGCAGTCTGCTGAAATATCATTTTGACGAAACCGACGTTAAGCAAGTTAATATATTCGACAGCTCGGATAAGAGCGTTACGCCCGTCGTTTTGACTGCGTCCAGACCTCTTGTAAGGATAGAAACAGATAACTTCGACGAGGCATTGAAACGGTTGAATAGCGCCGGAGATTGTTATGCCGAACTGATTTTTACTACGCAACAGCCGCTAAAACCGTCGCAATTGGAACAGCTTCGGTCGATTCCGTGCTTTACAAAGCTTTCCATAATCAATACTTCTGTAAAACGCGAAGTATTTACTCGTAAAGAACAAACCGACAAAGAAATTTTTGTTTCTTATTATACTTCGTGTACCGGCAAAGAGCCGACAGAAGAAACGGTAAAGGCGTTTTTGGAGGTATTGGGACAATGAAACCGATATCTATCACAATAGAAGGTATAAAAAGTTTTTATAACAAAACGGAAATAAACTTTGATTTTAACGGGTTGTTTTGTATATGCGGCGATACCGGAAGCGGCAAAACGACCATTTTGGATTGCATAATCCTTGCTTTATACGGAAAGGTTAAGTCCGGCAATAATCTTGCGGATTACATAAATTTGCGCAAAGATAAGGGAACCGTAGATTTGGTTTTTGAAGCGACCGTAGATAAAACGGTGCAACGTTATCAAGTTACTCGCACAATTTCTTCTAACGGAACAGTCTCTAAGGCAAAGCTCGTCAATTTGACGACAGGTGAGGTCATAGCAGAACAGGCGCTGAAAGTCAACGAAGAACTCATGGCAATTACCGAACTGAGCGTGGGGGATTTTACGCAGGTGGTAGTATTGCAACAAGGTGAATTCGCAAAATTTCTCACTTCCGCAAAGTCGGATAGAAGCATTACGGTAGGTAATTTGTTTAAGTTAAATAAATATCGCAAACTCGGTCCGAAAATCAGCGAAAAGAAAAACGAAGCAAAGATAAAGCTCGACGCAAACGAAAGCGCATTATTGGAAGTCGAATCCGTTACGGTAGACAAAATCGCAGAACAAGAGAAAGAACTTAAAAGAGATAAAAAGTCTGTTACGGAAGTAAGGAACCGAGTTGACGAACTCAATGCCAAAGTTGCGGCTCTCGGTAAGTTGAAGATCGAATACGATGAAGCTGTGGCGGCAAAAGAGGAACTTAAAAAGCAGAAAGAACGGGCAGTTTTGCTGGAAAAGGCGTTGAAAGACGTCAAAGAAAAATTAGTCGGAGAGCAGGCAAACCAACAATGCATACACGATTCTATTACGGCAGTCAGCGAAATTTTGGGAAGGTTGCAAGGACTTAAGGGATTGATAGACGAAGCGAAGGCTCACGGCGCAAAAGTGACGGAACTCAGACATGCGTACGTAAAGGTTTTCGACGAGTATAAAAAATCGGTCGAGGAAAAAGAGAAAGCAAAAGTCGAATACGACGAAAGTAAAAAAGCTTACGACGAAAGCGTTGCGTTGCTAAAAGAACATGTTGCGTCTACCGAATATAAAGATAAAGTATATAAGATAAAAAACGCATACGATATGGCAAAATTCGAGCAAAGCAGATTTGCTACGGATATTGATGCCGAGAAAAAGAGACTTGTCGATAGGACGGAATCGAGCAAAAATCTGTTAGCGGCAAAATTGCTTGCCGAAGAAAAAATGCGCATAGCCGACGAAGCGTTGGCTTCGGCACGACAAAAAGAACAAGAGAACATCATGCAAAAGGCCGCCGAATCGTTGAAAAATTCTCTTAAAGAAGGAGACGTTTGTCCTGTGTGCGGCAGCGTAGTCGACAAAATCGAGCATATTACGTTGCAGGAAAGTGATGTTGCAGCTAAGCAAAAAGATTATGAAGACGCATGTCGGAACGCAAGCAAAGCAGCTATAGCTGCGGCAGGCGCTGCCGAACAAAAAAGTCAAAGCGAAAAGACTTTACGAGAACTCGGATTGAAATTTGCAGCGGCAGAACAGTCGGCAAACGAGAGACTCAAAGAATTCCCCGATGTGGTTGTTGCCGACAAAATTATCGAAAGGATCGATACGGTTATGAGTTTAAGCAACAAACTTGAAACGTTGCAAGAGGTAGTAACGGCAAAAACGCAAAATTGTGAACTTATAAAAAACAATCTCGATAGCATAAAGGAGCAGGGAAAAGTAGAAGCGAACGAACAAAAACGTTTAGAGGAAACCGTTATCGCACAAGCCGGCGGAGACGCTGAAAAACAGATAAAAAAAGCAGAAGAGCAAAATGCGATTTTGATCGCACAAAAAGAAAAATCGGAAAAGGCGATAAACGCTTATATCGAACAATCGGGTATCGTAAATTCGGATCTGGCGCAGACAAATTCGGCGATTATAAGATTGGAGAGCGTAAAAATTCCGATTTACGACGCCGTCGAAGCGGAAAACGCAGCCAAGGAACTTTCAAACGCTAACGAACTGAAAGAAACGCTTATTGCCGCATGCGCAAGACGAGAAAGCGAGATTGCCGCAATGAAAGGACAACACGAAAAGAAAATGCAGCTAAGAGAAGAGCATGCCAAGCTCCTCAGCTCGTACGATGTTTATTCGGAGTTATATAAGCTTTTAAGTGGCGAAAAGTTTGTAAATTATATAGCGGAAGAATATATTCTCGGATTTACCGAACAGGCTTCGGCAATATTGTCGCATGTCACTAACGGTAAATACGAATTGGAATACAAGGACGGCGATTATTACGTAACGGACTTTATTAACGGAGGTAGCCGTAAGGCAGCCACTCTGTCGGGAGGCGAAACGTTTTTGGCGTCGTTGGCTTTGGCAATAGCAATTTCGAGAGAGATAGCGAGGTATAAGACGTACGAGTTTTTCTTTTTGGACGAAGGATTCGGAACGTTGGACGAGCGTTCGCTTAATCTTGTAACAGAGGCGCTTACGACGCTTAGCAGCGATACTATGGTGGGCGTGGTAACGCATCGCAGCGAACTAACGGATCGCATATTTTCCAAGCTCGAAGTCGAATTTTCCGAAGAAGGCTCGACGGTAAAAAGAATAGATTAGCAAAATCGACTTTTGTGCGCCAAATCAATTGATTTAGCAACCGAAAAGTGGTAGAATAAAAGAAGATTTATAAGGAGCATTTTACAATGAAAAGAAACGAAATAGCAGATAAGTATAAGTGGAAACTCGAGGACATGGTTCCTTCCGATCAGGAATGGGAAAAACTCTACGATCGTATTGCCGCATCCGAAGAAAAGGTAAAGAGCTTCGAAGGTAAGCTTTCGGATAAAAAAGTTTTGCTTGACTGTCTCAAGTTTAACGAAGAACTCAACGAACTTATCGAGAAACTTTTTTGTTACGCTCGTATGCGCAGAGATCAGGACGCAAACGAACAGAAATACGTTGCATACACCGATAAGGCGATGGGACTTATAAACAAAATGGGTACGGCGGGATCGTATCTCGACAGCGAAATTGCTTCGCTGGACGATAAATTCCTTGAGGAAGTTATAGCCGATCCTGATTTTTCCGACTTCGACTTTATGCTTAAGGAAATCATGCGCTCCAAAAAACATATTCTTTCGGACAAGGAAGAAAAATTGCTGTCTATGTCTTACGGCGCAACCGGCAACTATAGCGAAATATTTTCTATGATAAACAACGTCGAGGTTCCTTTCCCGACCGTAAAGACTAAAGACGGCGACGTAAAGCTTACGCACGGAACTTATGCCGTTCTGGCGCAGGGAAAAGACAGAGAAGTTCGTAAGGCGGCATTTGACGGGTTGTATTCGGCGTTTAAATCGCTTATCAATACGATTTGCATGACTTATGCCGGCAGCGTAAAAAAAGACAATTTCTATGCAAAGGCAAGAGGATACGGCGACTGTTTGGAAAAATCGCTTTTCGCAGACAACGTTCCCGTTGCCGTTTACGAAAACCTTATCAAGGCTGTCGACGAAAACGCAGACAAACTTCATAGGTATATTGCTCTGAGAAAGAAGGCACTTAAGTACGATGAGCTTCATATGTACGATTTGTCCGTTCCCATAGTGGACGGGGCGTCCCTTTCTCTTTCGTACGAAGAGGCATTCGAGCTTGTTATAAAAGGACTTGCTCCGCTCGGCAAAGAATACGAAGGCTTGCTGAAACAGGCAAGAGATTGCGGCTGGATAGACGTTATGGAAAACGAAGGAAAGCGCAGCGGCGCTTACAGCTGGGGATGTTACGGCGTTCATCCTTACGTATTGCTTAACTATTCGGGTACGACGCATGATATATTTACTATTGCTCACGAGCTAGGTCATGCAATGCATTCGTACTATTCGGACGCTAACAACAGCCAAAGCAAGGCAGGTTACCAGATTTTTGTTGCCGAAGTAGCGTCTACGGTAAACGAAGTCTTCTTGCTTAAGTACCTTATTTCCACGGTTACGGATAGTCAACTCAAAAAATATTTACTGTCTTACTATATCGATATGTTCCGTACGACGTTGTTCCGCCAGACTATGTTTGCGGAATTCGAAAAGATAGCGCATGACATGGATTTGGCAGGCACCCCGCTTACCGTTGATTCGCTTAGCAATGCGTACTACGAACTCAATAAAAAGTATTACGGCGAAGCCATAGTTCACGATGACAATATAAGATACGAATGGGCAAGAATACCCCATTTCTATAATGCGTTCTATGTTTATAAGTACGCAACCGGCATTACCAGTGCGGTAAACATCGTAAACGGAATACTCACAGATCCCCAAAACGGTCTTAAGAGATATAAGAGATTCTTAAGCGCAGGCGGAAGCGACAGTCCGTACAATATTCTTAAAAATGCCGGCGTAGATTTGGCAACTTCGCATCCCTACGAGGTTGCAATGAAGGAGTTTGCCGACACGCTCGCATTGCTGGAAAAGGAGATATAATGAAAAAACGAATTGCTGCATTTTTGCTTGCGATTTCGATAGTTTTTACAACTGCGATTATGGCGGGTTGTTCGATAGGCAGTACGGAAGATTATTATCTTTCGGCTTCGAGTAATCCGCTTAACGTCGTAGTCGTTGCGTTGTCGCCCGAATCCGGAAGACACTCATACGAGATACAGGTCGGAGTTGTTTGTAATAGCGAGGAATCGCAGACAACCGCTATAGAGTACTCTGAGACGGCTCTCAAGAATATACTTTCACGCTATAATCTTCATGTCAGTTATTTAGGCTCTGCATTGCCGTATAAGCTAAGCGGATTCGGAAACACGGATTCGATGTTGCAGCTGCTTTGTTTTAAAGTTGTAAGCGACGGCTTTGTTACGGAGCCGCTAGGACTCAAAAGCGTCAGCAGCGATTTCGGTTTCTTTAATATCGAGCGTAAATACGAGATGGTAATGCCCGAGTGGGTGGGCGATATAAAAGATTACTTTTTGTCAAGGTCCGGTTTTGCGACGAAAGGATATACGAAATACGATACGTCCTTTGCTTTTTGCGCAGAATTAAGCGATTCGGTAAAGTCGAACGATGCCAAAAGAATATACAAGAGTATTTATGAGTCGATGATATCGTGTCTGTGTTTCAAAATAGGCGACGTCGAAGACAAGTATGAGTGTTACACTTCGGCGATGGCATCGGGATGGTATATAATAGCTATAGCCGCAGGCATTTTTGCGGTAGCCGTCGTATATCTTAAGGCAAACAAAAAGAATGGCGGTAACAACGTAACCGTCGAAGACATCACGAATTGCGACGTGGAGTACAATCGTGAACAAACGTTACAATTTACCCACAACGGTAGTGAGTTTTATCAACATATCGAAGGCGAAGAGCAGCGGCCCGAGTCAGAAGAAAATCAAAAAACGGACAATTGATAGGTGAACGAAATGCCCAAAGAAAATAAAGAAAACAAAATTCATCCCAATGTAAAGGGCAGAGTCGTTCCGGCGAGCAACGAAGCGGAACAAGCCGTTTTGGGTTGCGTGCTTATTGACGAGTATGCTCCAAACGAAATCATGGCGGAATTAATGCCTGAGGATTTTTACAGTCGCAGTCATCAGCTCATATTCGAAGCGATGAAGAATATTTATTCGGACAATAAACCGGTTGAATTGGTTACGCTTATTCAGGAACTGGACAAGATGGGTTGTCTGGAGACGGTGGGCGGATTGTCTTATATTTCTACGCTTACCGATATTGTTCCGTCCGCTGCAAACTCTAAGTATTATGTGGACATAGTAAAACAGACAAAAACAAGGCGAAAGACAATTGAAACCGCTAATCGTATTATAAATTCCGCATATACAGGCGAAGAAGACTGTGTAGAATTTGCGGAGAGAGAGGTGTTTTCTTTAGGCGAAGGTAACGTCAGGTCTACGCTTGCGCCGATATCGCAAGGCGTCAGCGAGGCAGTGGACCGTATGCAAAAGATTCAGGAAGATCCTCTTTATTATAAGGGCATTCCGACAGGATTCAAGCGTCTCGACGATCTTATCAACGGATTTCAGCAAGGCGACCTGGTTATAATCGCAGCCCGTCCCGGTCAAGGTAAAACGAGCATAGGCATGAATTTTATTCAATATGCTGCCGAGACGAAGGTTAAGACTTTGACAGGAGACAGACCTCTGCATGCGGCGGTGTTTTCGTTGGAAATGCCGGCTATGCAGCTTGCAAGAAGAATGCTTTGCTCTGTAGCAAAAGTAAACATGACCGACGTCAATTCGGGCAGAATAAGCGATTCTGAATGGCAGCGTTTGACAATTGCAAAGGGAAAACTCGACAAGTCGCATATTTACATAGACGATACGTCCAATACTTCGCCTATGGATATTATAAGCAAATGTCGTAAGCTTGCCAAAGAGCGAGCTTTGGACATAATCATGATAGACTATCTTCAGCTTATGAACGCAGGTAAGAGAGTGGAAAACCGTCAGCAGGAAATAAGCGAAATAACTCGTTCGCTGAAAATAGCTGCGAAAGAGTTAAAGGTTCCCATTTTGCTTCTCAGCCAGCTTTCTCGAAAAGTCGAGGATCGAAAGGACAAAAAACCGGAAATGAGTGACCTTAGAGAGTCCGGCGCAATCGAACAAGACGCAGATATAATAATGTTTTTGTATCGCCAATACTCGGATGCGGATAGGGAAGTCAGTGAAGACGTGCGAAACAAAGTTCAGTTGATAGTAGCCAAGCATCGTAACGGCGAAACGGGAACCGTAGACTTAAGATGGAGAGGTAGCTATGTGTCGTTTGAGGACGATTCTGCGCCTAGCCCGGCGGGAATGCAAAATGCACCGTCGTCTTCCACCTCAGAAGAGCATTCTTCTGAGGAAGAGATAACTTTGGTTCCTGACGGTAAAGATTCTGTTATAGATGATGTAAGGCTGAAACAAATAAACGATGTTTCGCCTAAGAGCGACGATACATTTATTTGATAAGTGTTGACGTGAGTAAGCTCGTGTAAAAGAGCTTCAGTTAAATTTAATCGTGATTTTAAGTAATCTTAATAAAGTGCGCATTATTGTTTTATACGATTTGTGTTTTACCGTGCTAAAAGATTTCTCAAGATAATTTGTATAATTATAACGACGCCGAACGCATAACTTCGTTCGGCGTTTAATTTTTGTCGAAACGTCTAATCGGGAATTCGACGTAGACATAGTATTTGTGTGTTTTGGCAACCGACGTAACTAAAACAAACTTCTATGTGAACAAAACCAATGGGTCGCACGTACAATTTCAATAGCACATAGATAAATTTTTTAATTTATCGAATATCGCTCAGAACTGCTTGATAAAAACGAAAAGAGTGCTTAGTGTGTGTGGGGCCCTTTTGTTTTTGACGATGCAAACGTCGTTTGAGCAAGCAGCGTACTTGACTTTTAATTCGCATAAGGGTATACTGACTATATGAATTATTTTGAAGAGGGCGAAAAGATATTAAAAAGCGGCAAGAAGCGAATACTACTGCACAGCTGTTGCGCTCCGTGCAGTAGCAGTGTTTTGTGGTATCTTATGCCGCTGAGTTATGTGACGGTTTTTTTCTACAATCCAAACGTAATGCCTTATTCCGAATATGCCAAAAGACTTACCGAACAGCGGAGACTATGTTCGATTATGGGAGTAAACTTGGTCGAAGGCGATTACGATGCGGAACGTTTTTTGAGCTTTGCCTGCGAAATGAGGTACATTCCCGAAGGTGGGAAAAGATGCGAAAAATGTTTTTATATGCGGCTTAAGGCGACTGCTGAAATGGCGCAGGAAGGCGATTACGATTATTTTTGTACAACTCTCACGGTTTCACCGCACAAAAACGCAGATAAGATTAACGAAATAGGTAATGCTGTCGCAAAAGAGACGGGGATTTCTTTTTTGCCGTCCGATTTTAAGAAAAAAGACGGATACCTTCGTTCTATTAAGCTAAGCAAAGAATACGAGTTGTACAGACAGGAGTATTGCGGATGCCGGTTACAAGACAAAATTTAGAAGATTTGCCGTCTACCCCCGGCGTGTATATAATGAGGGACGTTACCGGAAAGGTGATATACGTCGGCAAGGCGGTAGTTTTAAAAAACAGAGTCAGACAGTATTTTAATAATTCTCCGAAGCTGCCAAAAGTGCAGGCAATGGTGGATAATGTCGACAGATTCGAGTATATTATCACGCTCACGGAAAAAGATGCTTTGTCTCTCGAAGCAAATCTTGTTAAAAAATACAATCCGCATTATAATATTTTGTTGAAGGACGACAAGGCAAGCCCGTATATAAGGATAGACACCAGAGAAGAGTTTCCTACGGTGGAGGTTACTCGAAAATTAAAAAAAGACGGAGCAAAGTATTACGGTCCGTATTTGAACGGGCTGAGAGTGTGGGATATAGTAGGCATAATAAGGACTGCGTTCGGAATGCGTACTTGCAAAAAAAGAATGCCAAAGAAACAGTGCCTTTATTATCACATCGGACTATGCAAAGCGCCGTGCGGCGGACTAATATCCAAGGAAGAATATAAACAAGTCGTAGACCGAGTTATAGAATTTTTGTGCGGTAAGGATGACGGAATAAAAGAACTTCTGGAAAGCAAAATGATGTCTGCCGCAGATGCGGACGATTTCGAGCAAGCTATAGTGTACAGAGAGCAGTTGAAAATGCTTAAGCTTCTGAGAGAACGTTCCGTTGCCAATTTAGGCAAAGTGGTAGACGTGGATTCTTTTGCTATTGCTTCTAACGGTATGCACGGAGCTGCGTCGGTAAATATAGTCAGGGGCGGGAAAATGATGGGCGTATACAACTTTGCCTTGGGCGACGCAGCCGATACCGAGGCAGAGGCTCTGTCATCGTTTGCAGTCGCTTTTTATTCGGCGAACCATGAAATTCCTGACGAAGTATGTTTCCCGGTGGAGTTTGACGCAAGCGGATTGTCGGAATATCTTTCCACCGTATCCGGGAAAAAAGTGCATATTAATTTCCCCGAAAAAGGTGCAAAGCGTCAGTTAATAAAAATGGCAAAAGATAACGCCGCCGACTTCCTGGAAAAATCGGCAGAAAAACAGTTGCGTCGAGAGTATATGACAAGCGGAGCGGCGGAGCGGCTGAAAAACATTCTCGGATTGCAATCGGTCAGACGAATGGAATGTTTCGATATTTCGCATGTAAGCGGCGTGGATAAGGTTGCGTCGCAAGTAACGTTTATAGACGGAGAACCGTCAAAAAAAGATTACCGTCGTTATAAAATACGTACGGTAGAGGGAAATAACGACTTCGCATGCATGGCAGAAGTTATTTCCCGACGAATGGACAACGGGGACTTGCCCGATTTGATAGTGATAGACGGCGGAAAAGGTCAGCTCGGTTACGCAATGGAGGCTATGTGCGCCGCCGGTGTAGATATACCGATGATAAGCCTTGCCGAACGTAACGAAGAAATTTACTTACCCGGCAAAAGCGATCCGATTATTTTGACCAAAAACGATTATGCATTGAGGCTGTTGCAACGGATAAGAGACGAGGCGCATAGGTTTGCAATAACGTATCATAGAAATTTGCACGCAAAACGAGTTTCGTCCAGCGTTTTGGACGAAATCGACGGCGTAGGCCCGCACAAAAGAAATATACTGCTCAAGACTTTCAGCTCTGTGGACAGGCTGAGTCATGCAACCGTTGACGAGCTGAGCTCAATAAACGGGATAGATCGTAATACGGCGCAGAAAATTTTCAATTACTTTAGGGAGAACGGAGATGAAATATAAAATTATTGCGAGCGACTTTGACGGAACTCTTTTGCGCAGTGACCGCACGGTATCTCGCCGTACGGTAGAGGCGATAGCTCGGTATCGAAAAGAAGGCGGGCTGTTTACTGTGAGTACCGGCAGAATGTTTGATTCCATAAGACGAAGTTTGGACGAGTTAGGTATGCAGGACGTGAACGTTCCCATTATAGCAATGGACGGCGGAATTATTCGGGAGAGCGTTAGCGGTAAAGTTTTGGCATCTTACCCCATGCCCAAGGCTGAGGTCGTTGATTTTTGCGAACGATGCGAAAAAATCGGCTGCTATTTTCATATATACACCGATAAATTATACGTAGCCAAGGCAAACGATATAAACAGAGATTATTGTGCCGTGACGAAGATACATATGAACGAAGTGGGTAAATTAAGCCGATTTGTGAGAGAAAACGAACTTCAGGTGCTTAAGGTGCTGATTGCCGACGATAATGCCGAACAGCTGTTGGACGTATTTAAGGACCGATACGAAGGTATTCAGTTTTTTATGTCGTGGAGTACATATCTTGATGGCGCATCTGTCTTTGCCGGGAAAGGAAACGGGGTGCGGAAATTTGCAGAAATGCATGGCATTGATATTAAAGACGTGATTGCCATAGGTGACAGCATGAACGATATTTCCATGGTCAGCGAAGCCGGATTGGGCGTGGCAATGCAAAATGCCGACGACAGACTAAAAAAATACGCCGACATGATTGCGCCGACTAACGATGAAGACGGCGTGGCAGAGATAATAGAAAGGGCTATCAGGGATGAGTTATGAAATATGCCGCAGTGATTTTTGACTTGGACGGAACGCTTATGAATACGCTCGGTGGTATTTCGGACGCTCTTAACTACGCCGCAGCAAAGCAGTCGATTTCGCCGTTTACTGACGATAAAGTTAAGTCTATGATAGGTAACGGGATAAGGAAATTGATAGATAGAGCGTTTGACAGTCTTGACGAAAAAGGTAAAGAACGTGCGTACGCAGACTTTACCGCTCGTTACAAAGTTAAGGCAAAAGAGTTATCCCGGCCGTATGACGGAGCAAATGATTTTTTAATTGCATTGAGAAGCGACGGGATAAAGGTCGCAATTGCTTCAAACAAAGACGATTACGCCGTAAAAGCGCTCGCCGCAGAATATTTCTGCGATTGCGTCGATATTGCGGTAGGCGCAACGAGGAATAATCCCCTTAAGCCGCACCCGTATATGATTGATTTTGTTTCGGAAAAACTGTCCGTACCGAAATCGCAACTTGCGTACGTAGGGGATAGCGAAGTCGATTTGCTTACGGCGTCAAATTCCGGCGTTGACGGCTACATTGTCGATTGGGGGTATGCGCTCAACAAAAATTTTGATACGGTACGAAGTTTTGACGACCTATATAAACTACTTACAAGATAAAAAACTGCTATACGCTTAGTTTTGTAATCGATACTTTATATGCGTAGTCTATTACGAACACTCCTGCGGAACAGGCAAAAATCGACGGCGAATTGTAAGACGCTGAGAACGAAAACGCAAATTCTTTTTTTCCTATCAGTTTTACTGACGTCTTGCTTTTTTCGCTTTTTACGCAACAGACGTAATCGCTGTAATAACTAATGTCAAACGGGTCGCTGAGCGATCCGTTTTTGTATAGACCGTAAGTCGTTGATGCGTATATGTCGTCTTCGGCTATTATTTTTTTCGGTTTTCCGTTTAGAGCGGTTATATCGTCGCCGTCTATTACGGCGCTTCCTCTGTCGGTCTCTGCAAGGTACACAAATTCGCCGTTACGTATCCAAAAATCTTTAACGGTATACGAAAAATCCAACGGATAAGTCGTAAGAGCATACCCCCATACGCCGAAAGCCCGCATATTTTTGCTCATGCCGAATGCGTTGGCAAGCAGGTAAGGTTTGTCTGCTATAATCAGTGTGTCTACGTAACCCAAGGAGTAATTTTCTTTGGCGCTGATAGAGGAACGATATTGAAGCGTTTCGTCAAACGTAGTAAGTTTGAGACGAGTATTGCCTATGTCGCCGACTTTTGAGGTTACTACGCCGTATCCGTCGGTAAGAACGATAAGGTCTTCGATATTTTCCCCTTCGGATGACGGAACGGCTTGCTTTCGACGAATTTCGCCGCTATCGCTTATCGCCATTAAATAAGGAATGTCCGATTGCATGCCTAAAACAAAATCGGTGCCTATATTTATTACTTTTTTTAGAGTATCACCGTATTCGTAAAATGCTTTGGTTTCTCCCTTTGGGGTAACTACGGCGACAAAACAGCCGGACCTTGTAAAGTCGTAGTCGGATGACGTCGTGTTTCCGAATATGTATATATCGCCACGATAAAATACGTCTATTACGTTTTCTTGACCGTCGCCTACGAGAGTTTGGGTGAATTCCGTTACAAGGTCGCTTGACATCTCCGCTTGTCTGTACCGATTGTGGTTACGTTCGGTATTTGCGTCGACAACCGCAGTCGATGTAATAGGAATAAAAAATAAGCCTACAGATAACGAAATCAATACAATCAACAATACGGCTATAATACGGAATTGTGAATTTTGTTCTCGCATATGCGCCTCCCTTTGCGTACAGTTTACAATGTATATATTTGAAGTTTTGTGCTAAAGTAGTCGCAAAATGTCTTATATTGTAAAATGTGCGGAAAAGTCAACAAATAAGCGGTAAGAGCATAGGGCAAAGGAACATAGGCGTTGTGTTTTATTTAGAGTTCGATTTACCCGAACTTTACTTATTATTGATAATATCTTCAATCGTTAAGTATCAGTTTGGCAACTTTTGCGGTGCCGTCGACGTCGATTTTTTTTGGCGAAAAATCTTTAAGCGAATCTACGGCGTCTATCAGAGAACATGCAGAAAGATATTGTTGTGGCAGAACCTTTACGCAACCTAACGAGCGAAAGTATTCTGCATTTTCCTCTTGGTCGCCTCGTGAAGCTCCTTTCGGTAAGGGAATAACCACCGCTTTTAATCCTAAAGCGACAATTTCGCAGAGAGAATTTGCGCCTCCTCTAGTGACTACGTAATCGGCGCTTGCATATAGCGACGGCATATCCGAAGAGTATTCGAGGCACCGGTAATTCGGAAGATTTTTTGGCATGCCGTCGGTTTTTCCCCTGCCGGCGATATGAATTACGAAGTATCTTTTTGTAAGTACGGGCAATGCCTTTAGCGTAGCTTCGTTTATGGCTCCGGCTCCGAGCGAACCGCCCATAACAAGCAACGTAGGAGAAGGATATATTCGGTTGCCTTTATATATGGATTGTCGGATTATGGCACCCGTATAAACGGCGTTTTTGTGTTTTACTGTGTCGAAGGACAGACAAACTTTTTCACACCTGCCGGCAATTAAACGGTTTGTAAGCCCCATTGATATGTCGCTTTCGTGAGTAATCAGTCTGGTATGCTTTGCGGTTGCGAGTCCTACCGGAAGAGATACGTATCCTCCTTTACAAAAGACCGTGTCCGGGTTTATCTCCTTTAGGATACGTCTTGCGCTCGATACCGAACGTATTAGTTCTATCGGGACGGAGGCGTTTGCAAAGATTTTGTTTCTTACGTATTTAACGCAATGTATCGTATGGTATTTTACTTGAGGATAATCTTTCATAAGTCGGCTTTCTATGCCGTCGGTTCCGATGAAGTGCAGTTCGCAGCCGGATAAAAACGGCAAAAGTGCGATTATGGGAGTAACGTGGCCTGCGGTACCGCCGCCGGAAAGTACAATTTTTCTCATAATATTACCTCGTAAACATATTGACAGAGAGACAGATGTATAGTATAATTTATTTACAGCGATCCAACCGTTTATACATTATTTTATTTAGAATCGGTCGCAAAAATGAAAGGAGGATTCTATGAAAAGAGAAATACTAAATATAAACGGCAAAAATATTTCGATTGCCGTATGGGACGACACCGAAAATGCGAAAGGAGTAGTTCAACTTTCGCACGGAATGGCAGAACATATTCAAAGATATGACGATTTTGCAAGGTTTTTGTGTGATAACGGATATATCGTTATCGGCGATGACCACAGAGGACACGGTTATACCGATCCGGATAAGCTAGGCGTGGCTAACGGTGATATTTTTGAAGATACGGTTGCCGATTTGCGCTACATAACGTCGTATGCGAGCAAAACGTACGGGTTGCCCGTTATACTTATGGGACATTCGTATGGCTCTTTTCTTACTCAAAGATATCTGACGTATGGGTTTGACGGAATAAAGGCGGCGATACTTTGCGGTTCTGCGAAACAAGGCGGACTGATATTAAAAGTAGGCAAAAGTTTGAGTCGGAAAAAATGCAAAAACGAAGCGGACGAACCCGGAGCGACTTTTGCAAAGATGACTTTCGAAAAATATGACAATGATTTCGGAGAAGGAAAAAACAGTTGGCTCAGCCTCAGTAAAGAAAACGTGCAAAAATTCAATGCAGATCCTTTGTGCGGATTTACTTGCAGTAACGGATTTTACTATAGCTTCTTTACCGGTATAGATAATGCGAATAAGTTTCTTCGACAGGGCGACGGCTTTAAGTTGTTGATTGTTTCGGGTAGCGAGGATCCTGTAGGAGGATACTGCAAGTATGTGGAAAAGTTGAATAGGATGTACTTAAAGGCGGGATATGATACTACTTTGCATTTATACGAAAATATGCGCCACGAAATTCTCAACGAAGAAGGTAAACAGATAGTTTATGACGATATTCTTGCTTTTCTTGACGAAAATATTTAACCGATAGTGCAATTGGATAACAAATTACTGCGTAATATAAAAACGGACCGAGCGGTAAGACCGAACGGTTCGTTTTTTTGCTATAAATAGTTTTTCAATTGCTTCAAATGCTTATTTGGGAATTTAAAATATCATTTTTTTATATACGTATTTAAAAAAAATTATTACTGCTTTATAAAGTTTTACGTTTAATTCTGCGAAAAGTATTCGATGCGCAGATTCGCCGTTGTCGCTTGCGAAAATACCGAATTTATCCGATCGGATCAATTTAATTTAATAACGACGAAGCATTTACATTTCCTTTTTAAAGCGCCGTGTTTAGAAATAAGCAAGGGTAAGGCATGTGTTTTTCGTTGCGGTTAGCAGAGGGTTACTTACCGTCATTGTCGTAATTTTAAATAAACGTATATAATAATGCGTTAATTTAAATCATCGGAAGCCTGCAGTTCTTCTTCGGCGGTAGCTTGAGTTTCCTCCGCTATTATTTGTTTTTTACTTTTGCCGTCGAGCCCGTGTACCCAATCGCTGAATAAATAATAAAAGAGATAGATTATCGAACTTATGCCCCACGTGATCGGGTAAGCCCAATACACGTACCCGATTTCACCCGGGAAGATGATCGAAACCGTCTCGATATATATTATTCGAAAAACGCACCATACGGCGAGCATAACCGACATTGGGATGATGGCTTTTCCTGCTCCTCGGCAAACAGCTGCTACGCAATGCGAAAATGCAAGCAATCCGTAAAACAATGCAACCGTTTGCGCTTGACGCACGCCTAATTCAATAACTTCGGGGGTGTCATCGAAAAACGCTACTAAGTATTTTGCAAGCAAAAACGTCGCTATGCCTATTGCTTCGGTAAGAATCACGCCGGATAATATGCCGAACGAGCCGCCTTTTTTTGCTCTGTCGTATTCCTTTGCGCCGAGGTTTTGTCCGACAAAAGTAGATATTGCCATTGTAAAGCTGTTAACGGGCAAAAATGCGAACCCTTCGATTTTAGCATGTATGCCGTATGCGGCGACCGCGAATTCGCCGTACGAATTGATTTTTGACTGAACGACTACGTTTGCTATGCCTATAACCGAGTTTTGTATTCCGGCCGGAATACCGTACTTGAATATTTCGATAAACGATTTTTTATAAAAACGTATATTCTTAAGCGAAATCGTATAAAGTCGACCTTTTCTTGTAAGATGAATAAGGCATAGGACTACGCTGGCAGCTTGGCTTATAACCGTGGCAACTGCAGCCGAGCCGACGCCAAGACCGAAAGGTCCCATAAACAAGCAGTCTAATGCCACGTTAAGCAGCGAAGAAAAAATCAGATAGTATAGAGGATTTTTGCTGTCACCCAGCGCATTCATGATGCTTCGACAGGCATTGTACATTGTCATGGCGACTATGCCGAAGAAGTAATATCTAAAGTATTCTACTGCCTGCGGCATAATGTTTTCCGGCGTGTCTATCAGCCTGAGTAAAAACGGAGTAAATATTACGCCAAAGATGCTCAGTAGTATTCCGCTTACCAAAGAAAATGCGAGGTTAGTATAAATTGCCTTCGTCATATTATCTTTGTCGTCGGCTCCGAAGTATTTGGATATTACCACGCCGGCTCCCGCCGACGCTCCGGTAAAGAAACTTACGAGAGTAAAGATAAGAGTGCCGGACGAGCTGACGGCGGCTAGTGCGTTGGTGTCTATAAATTTGCCGACTAGCCAAGTGTCGGCAGTGTTATATAACTGCTGGAAAAGCTGGCTAAGAAAAATCGGCAACGAAAAATAAAGTATAGTTTTGCCTATACTTCCTTTGGTCAGATCTTTTGTGTCTTTTGCCGTGATTTTATTCATTAAATTACTCGTGCCGCCATCCAAAATAATCGTCGAATTTTGGCAAAATTCGACGGGTAAAAAGAACAGCGTTTTTACAATGGTTATGATTTCATTTTCATGCCGTTTTCGGCGACAAAACTTATCCCAAAACCATTATATCACGATTTAGAGGCAAAGTCACTTGTTTTGAATGCTAAGAATTGTAAAATCGTTTGACATTTAAATGATAATATGGTAAAATAGTTAGGTAGTAAGCGAACTAACTTATTATTTGGAGGCAGGTTTGGACGATTTCAGCGGCGAAATTAATACTTACGGAAAGTACCTGAGGAGATTAAGAAAATCCTTAGGACTGAGGTTTGAGAAGTTTCGCTTGCTGTTGGGCGTGTCTAAGGCATATCTTAGTGACGTCGAATCGGGCAAAAGTAAGCCGCCTAGCCCCGATATGCAGTTAAAGATAGTAGATATTTTGAGCGTAATGGGCAATATTACAAAAAAGGACGCAGATGCACTGTTGGACCTTGCCGCAAGAGAGCGCAATGAAGTGCCTGCAGACATATACAGGATGTTAGTATCCGACGCCAGTGCGGCTGCTGCGATACGAGGCAGTCCAAAATACAAGGAGTTTTATACTAATTTCGATAACGGAGGACAAACATGAACAAATCTTATGACGCTAAAGACATAAAAGTTTTGGAAGGATTGGATGCGGTAAGACTTCGTCCCGGCATGTATATTGGCACGACGGGGCCGAAAGGACTTCATCATATATTATGGGAAATAGTGGACAACTCGATGGACGAAATTGCCAACGGTTTCGGAGATAGAATCGATATAGTCCTGTATGCCGACGGCTCGATTTCCGTCGAAGATAACGGCAGAGGCATACCTGTCGATATTCATCCGCAGCTTAAAGTGAGCGCAGTACAAGTCGTATTTACTCAGCTTCATGCCGGCGGAAAGTTCGATAACGAAAATTATGCGCACTCGGGCGGACTGCACGGAGTAGGCGCATCGGTTACCAATGCGCTAAGCGAGTGGCTTACGGTCGAGGTATACAAGGGCGGCTACATCTATCGCATGGAGTTTGAAAGTAAAGAGGTCGGCGGAGTAGTAAAGGGCGGTTTGCCCAAGGGCGCTTTGGTAAATACCAAAGTCAAGACAAAAAAGCACGGCACGATGGTCAGATTTAAGCCGGACGCACGAATTTTCGAAACGACGGAGATGAGTTACGACGTAATTCGCAAGCATATCAAAGAGCAAGCGTTTCTCAACAAGGGCGCAACGATTTCGCTAAGAGACGAAAGAGAAGAAACGCCCGTAGAAGTTACGTACAAGTTTGACGGCGGTATAGTAGACTTTATTACGGACATCAATAGCGCAAAAGTTGTGGCATACGACAAGCCGGTATATATATTCGGAGAAGAAAAGGATATTACGGCTGAGTTGGCTCTTCAATATACCGACGGTTATACATGTAATATTTTTTCGTACGTAAACAATATCCCTACGACCGAAGGCGGAACGCACGAAACCGGATTCAAAAGCGCACTCACTAAGGTTATGAACGACGTTGCGCACAGACTTAACGTACTTAAGAACAAAGACGACAACTTTAAAGGCGAGGACTTTTTGGAAGGCATTTCCGCAGTGCTCAGCATAAAGATGAAAAGCGTGCAGTTCGAGGGACAAACCAAGACAAAACTCGGAAATCCCGAGGCAAGAGTAGCGGTAGAACATATCGTAGTTTCCGAATTAAGTAAGTTTTTCGAAAAGCCTTCCAACAGAAAGATAGCGGACGCCATTTTGAAAAAGGCACTTGTCGCCATGAACGTCAGAGAAGAAGAACGAAAAGCAAAAGAACTCGCACGAAAAAAGAATACGGCAGAAAATTTTAACCTTGTCGGTAAGCTAAGCAATTGCAGCGGAAGAAAAGCCGAGGACAACGAATTGTATATTGTCGAAGGCGATTCGGCGGGCGGCACGTGCAAACAGGCTCGAAACAGACATTTTCAGGCTATATTACCGCTTAGAGGAAAACCGCTCAATGCCGAAAAAAAGCGTACTGCGCAAGTTCTTGATAACGTGGAAATAAGAACGATAATCTCTGCGCTCGGATGCGGCATCGGGGAAAGCGACTATGACGAAAGCAAACTCAACTTTCACAAAGTAATTATTCTGTCGGACGCAGACCAGGATGGCGGACATATCAGAGCGATTTTGCTTACATTCTTCTATAGATATATGCGAAAACTGATCACCGGCGGACACGTCTATATAGGCATGCCTCCGCTGTACAAAGTATACAAAAGAGACATTGTCGAATATGCTTACGACGATGATGAATTGGAAAAAGCTAAGGTAAAAGTGGGTAGGGGGTATGAGATTCAGAGATATAAAGGTCTCGGAGAAATGAATGCCGAACAGCTATGGGAAACTACGATGGATCCCAAACGCCGTACTCTCGTCCAAGTTTGCATAGAAGACGCAGCCGAGGCGGAAAAACTTATCTCCGTGCTAATGGGAGATGCGGTAGAACAGCGTAAGGCATATATTGTCGAACATGCTAACTTTAACAGAGAAGACAATTTTTCTAAAGAATAAGGAGTAAAACGTGGATAGCGCAAAAACCATTTATAAAAACATGGAAGAAGTAATGAAGGACTCCATGATACCGTATTCGGAATACGTTATTATGGACAGAGCGTTGCCGAGAGTGGAAGACGGCTTAAAACCTGTTCAGCGCAGAGTTCTTTATTCGATGATGGAACTGGGCATTACGCCGGACAAGCCTTACAAAAAGTGCGCACGTATAGTCGGCGATTGCTTAGGTAAATTTCATCCGCACGGTGACACGTCTGTCTATTTTGCATTGGTGCGTATGGCTCAATCGTTTAACATGGGAACCGTACTTGTGGACGGACACGGCAACTACGGTTCAATAGACGGCGACGGACCTGCGGCTATGCGATACACCGAAGCAAGACTTGCGCCGCTGGCTCTGGAGCTTATCCGGGATTTGGACAAAGATACCGTACACTTTAGTCCTAACTTCGATGACAGCTTAAAAGAACCGGACTATTTGCCGGGAAGATTTCCTAACCTCCTGGTAAACGGAGCAACGGGTATTGCGGTCGGTTTGGCAACCAATATTCCGCCGCACAACCTCGGCGAATCGATAGATGCGGTATCGGCATATATCGATAATCCGCGCATAACGCTTGCGGAAATGATGAAATATATCAAAGGACCTGATTTCCCTACCGGAGGAGTTATAATTTCGGGCGATTTGGTCACGGCTTACGAAACAGGTAAAGGCAAGATAAAGATTCGCGCCAAAATACATTTGGAAAACGATAACGGCAAAAAACTTATCGTAATAGACGAAGTTCCGTTTCAGGTCAACAAGGCGGCGCTGCTCGAAAGCGTGCTAAGCGAGAGAGAAGCGGACAAAAACGGAGCCTTGGGTGCCATTGTGGACATAACGGACGAATCGGACAGAAACGGTATGCGAGCCGTATTGAAGGTGAAACCGGATGGTGACGTAGACAAAATTCTGGAAATTTTGTTCAAAAAAACAAGTTTGGAAGTCTCTTACGGAATAAACATGGTGGCGATAGCAGACGGCAAGCCGCAACAAATGGGACTAATCGACATCATAGCCTATTATGTAGATTATCAACGAACGGTTATAGTAAGGCGAACGAAATTCGAACTCGAACAAGCTAAAGCCAGAGCGCATATACTGGAAGGACTGCTTATCGCAGTAAAGAATATCGACGCAGTGGTTAAAGTTATAAAAACGAGCAACAGCACTTCTGAAGCAAAAGACAAACTTCGACAAAAGTTTAAGTTAAGCGAGAAACAGGCGCAAGCTATAATAGACTTGCGATTAGGTAGACTTACGCATATGGAAGTTTACAAACTCGAGCAGGAGCTTGCCGAACTCAAAAAACTGATAGATAAGCTTACTGCAATCCTCGGCAGTAAAAAGCTGCAAATGGAAACTATTAAGGAAGAGCTCGAAGGTATAAAAAAGGCATACCGTATCCCTCGAAAGAGCGACATAATCGCAGATGTAAGCAAATATAAGCTGGCTAAACCAGACGAAGTCAGAGAGAACAGCGAGTATGTCGTAGCGGTAAACGAATTTTATATCAAAAAAATGAGCGTTAAAAGTTTCAACATGGCTAATAAGGAGTTCGGCGAGTCGAGCACCGTAGCAGAATTCGATAACCGTATTCTAAAACTTAAAGCAAAAGACAAAGTGTGTTTGTTTACGGACATCGGCAATTGCCATAAGGTAAACGTTGATTCGATAGCAGACGGCAGATGGAAAGAAAACGGGGAAAGAGTTAATCGATGCGTGCCTGCGCTCGGAGAAAACGAAAAACCTGTTTTTGCCGTCAATAGCGAAGTTCCGCAGGGCGACGTGTACTTCTTTACTCTAAAAGGCATGGTAAAAAAGACAAGCTGGAGCGAGTACACGTTGCTTAAAAGCAGTTATCAGGCAGCGAAGTTAAGCGAGGGGGATAAGATTATAAGCATGGAGTCAGTGAGGGAAGACAACGATTTGATCTTTATCACTAAATCGGGCATGTGCCTCCGTTGCGGAGTAGAGGATATACCTACGCAAGGCAGAATTTCTACCGGCGTAAAGGGCATTAAATTGGCAAGCGATGACGTTGTTGTGTATGCGGGACAAATTACAAACGATATGTTCGTAAATGTAGTTACCACCAAAGGTTACGCAAAAAGAGTGCCGATAAAAGGTATAGATTCTATAGGCAGGTACGGAAAAGGAGTAAAAATAATTGACCTTAAGGGAGGGGCGACAGTAGCTTTTGCCGCCGTATCCGCCGGCACTGTTAAAACGGTTTGGGAATTTGACGACGATTACGCTATGGGCGTTACAACGGATAATTTCCCTGTAGAAGTTCGTACTTCTGCAGGTAAGGCTCTCGTTAAGAACGGTACGATAAGAAGAGTATACGTATATAGAGACGAGTTATCCGACGTATAACGAGTTTTGCGGCAGAAAGCAAAGCGGCTAAGTCGTTTGGGCGTAAGTATCATTAAGTTTTTTCGATGTCGCAGAGAAACCGAATAAGATGTCCTCCTAAGATATCACCGATTTTAGTTTACAGTAGGTTTCCGATGCGAACAAAGACACGTCTATATGTTTCGTTCGATTTTTTGTAAGACGAAATGCTTTAGGCGTATACATACAAAAAAAGTTTAACGTTATTTCAGCGTTAAACTTTTTTTGTGTAGTTTTAAAAATTGATATACGTATTACTTCTTTTGATTAAACCAACCAAAGAATCGGGTTTCGGGCTTTATGGGTTTTATAAAATAGCCGACGATAACTATCGCCTGTAATAGCGCAAATAACAAAAATACGATCCAAATGTTATATTCTAAAAATTGACAATAGATGCCTACTGCCAGCGACCATAAGACGGCGCTGCGAAGGAATATCGCAATTTTTGGCCACCCCCAATTTTTGTTGCAATACATAAGGACGAGTATAGTTACAGGTATCGCCCAAATAAAAACTTGCCAAAATCTTATGTCCGAATACATGTACACGTAAAAATAAATTATCGTCGCAACAAGCCACACTACTATACACGATAAGGCGGTTACTACTATTTTATTTGGAATATTATTCGTTTTTCTGCATTCGTTTTCTTCGAAGACGTTTTCCTCAAAGGCGTTCTCCTCGAAAAACATCGCAATCGGAACCTCCAAAGCTTCGCTTAACTTATATAGGGTTTCGATATCGGGTAACGATTCGCCGTTTTCCCAACGAGAAATCGCTTTGTCCGAATAGTTTAATTTTTCCGACAGCTCGACTTGCGTTAGCTTTCTTTTTTTGCGAATTGACGCAATGTTTCGAGAAATGATTTCTTTAATATCTTCCATAGTGCAATTATACACCATATAAAGTAAAAATTCAAGCTTTTTTCGCTTGTTTTATGTTAATTCTCGCTAAGCGAGAGTATGAGAAAACGCTCTATTCCGACGGAATGAAGTCGGGAGCTCGATCGCAAAAATTCCCTTTTAGATACAGAAGCTTTGTGCTATCCTTTTCATGAGGCAAAAACGACGTTTTTCGACAAGAAGAAAGGGGAAAAAGTTTATGAAAAGAGAATGTAAGTATTACGAACTTAGTCCTTCGCAGGAAGTGGTAAAAATGCAACTCTTGTTTTCGACGGATAAAAGAGTAATCAATATCCTATCTTCCGCTACGTGCAAAGATGCGGTGGATGCTGAACTTATGAGGCAAGCCATAACCGTTGCGTTTATGCGAAACGACAGCATGCATATCAAGTTTGTAAAAAAACGTAAATTGATGCAATATTTTGACAATGAAGCCGTTTGCCCGCCGATTCCATATCTTCAATTCGGCACTAAAGAGGAGCAGGAAAAATTCGTAGACGACAGAAAGAAAAAAGCAATAGAGTATAAGCGAGGGAAAGTCGTAGAATTTTACATGTGCAAAACTTATGACGGAAAGTTTATGGTGTTTATAAAAATCTGTCATCTTATAGCCGATTTGTACGGACTTAACGTTTTTTATAAAGACCTTTTTGACATTTACGACGCACTTAAAAGCGGAACTCCGCTTCCGCCCCCTTTACCGAAATACGAAGAAGTGTTAAAAAAAGATTTACTTTGCAAACACAACGAAAGCAATCAGCGTAAGTGTTATGACTTTTTCAACGGATATATGAAAGAGCGAGAGGAACCTTTTTATGCTGGAGTTCACGGGGTGCATAGTAAAATCGCTAAAGCGAACTTTAACAAGCGTTCGATGAAGATGTTCCTTATAAACAATCGCACTCAAAGTTACATGAAGCTTATGGATAAGGAAACTTCGTCAAAGATAGTGGAGTATTGCGTTGAGCATAAAATAACTCCGGCCAATTTCTTGTTTTATGCAGTGTCGCTTACGCAATCAAAATTAAATAACGATGTCAGAAATCTATTACAGTTAGAGCTTTCCAACTGTCGTGCTACGGCTCTCGAACGCTGTGTAGGCGGGACCAAAACTCAAAGTTTGGGATGCTACGTAACTCTGGATCCTCAAGCAAAACTCTCCGAAAGTCTGGATTCGTTTTGCAAAAATCAAATGACTTTTTACAGGTACCTCGGTTTTTCGGATTTTGATTTTCAAATGTTGACGCACAGGATTTGGAAGAGTTCAAATCTCCGTACCTATTATGCACTTACGTTCTCGTTCGTGCCGTTTTCGAAACCGCAGGGAGTGTCGATACAAATTTACAGTAACGGAAAGTGTGCGCTTCCGTGTTATTACGCCGTGCTTTTTGATGTCGACACTCACGAAATGCAGTTTGTGTACGATGTGCAAAAAAAGCTGACGCAAAGAGAAGATATTGACAGATTTCATTGTGCGTTTGAAAAAACAGTAGCCATTATGCTCGGAGATACCGATCCGTATCTTAAAGAGATAAATTTAAAGGAGTTAACGAATGAAATATTATAAAGAAACGGAAATGTTAAAAAACACGCTGCTAAAGGAAGGCGCATACAAAAGTACGAAAGAAGTTTTTGAAAGAGTAGCAAGACTCGATCCGAACGCACAAGTCTTGGCAGAGCTGGATAACCATCGGAAAATTGTTTACCACACGGCAAAAGACTTGTTGGCAGATGTTGAAAGCTTTGGCGACGGTCTTATTGCCATGGGACTTACGGATTGTCATATTGCCATTTTTGCCGAAAATTCGTACAGATATTTTGTTGCAGACGTGGCAATAGTAGGCGGCGTCGGAGTTGTAAGTCCTATAGATAAGGACGCAAAATCGGATTTGCTGGAGACGTTGCTGGCAAAATGCGAGGCGGAGGCAGTCATTTGCTCTGCCTATCTCGTGGACAGCATAAAAGCCGTTAAGAAAAAATGTTCCGACATAAAAACTATTATAACGATAGATAAAAAGGTTGATGACCTTCCGACGTTTGAAGAAGTTCAGGAAGTCGGCAAACGTGCGGAAAATGCAGGCAAATATAGAGATATGCCTACACGCCGGGACAAGTTGGTAGAAATCATTTTCACTTCCGGCACGACGGGAGCAAATAAGGCGGTTATGCTAACGGGTGCCAATTTGACTGCAAACATGTCAAACTGTCTGGACGTTATACGAGGCTCCAAGAAAAATAACACATCGATGTCCGTACTGCCTATGCATCATGCAACCGAAATTTACACGCATATAATGCCGCGCATAGCCGCAGGCAGGCTTACTTACATAAACGGCAGTATGAAAGATATGATGCTTAACATGAAGGTGTTTAAACCGTATATTATAACTGTCGTGCCGATGATAGCAAACGCATTTTATCGAACTATTTGGAAAGAGGCAAAAAAACAAGGCAAGGAAGAAAAACTTAAAAAGGGCATTAAACTCAGTAAAATGCTTAATAAGTTCGGAGTGGACGTAACGCACAAATTGTTTAAAGACTTATTTGCTCCGTTCGGCGGAAATTTGCAGCAAATCGTCTGTGGCGGAGCGCCGCTCGATCCCGAAGTCGTATCGGGGATGCGTGACCTCGGCGTGTATATTATTAACGGATTCGGAATAACCGAATGCGGCCCGCTCGTTTCCATGAATGCCGACACGGCGGGCGATTGCGCTTCGATCGGAAAAGTTTGTCCGAGGCTCGAGGTGAAAATTTCCAATCCGGACGAAAACGGCATAGGTGAGCTTTGCGTGCGGGGACCAAGCGTATCAAAAGGATATTACAAAGACGAAGAAGCGACAAAGCAGGTCTTTGATAATGATGGTTTTTTCCATACAGGCGACCTTGCGAGACAAAATAAAAAAGGGGAGCTTTTTTTGTCGGGAAGAAAGAAAAATCTTATTGTGCTCGACAGTGGCAAAAACGTTTTCCCCGAAGAACTGGAACAAGCTATCGTCACCAATATCAGATATGTAAAGGACGCTATGATTTTTGAAGGCGATTGCGAAATAAAGGGAGTTACTAAGCGACTTATCTGCGCCGAAATTTTTCTTGGAGACGAAATAAAGGCAGAAGAGGAAATAATATCCGATTTCAGAAAGCTCAATCAAATACTTGCGTCTTACAAAAGAATATCTTATGTCGAAGTATTGGACAGCGATTTTGAACGTAATGCATCAAAAAAGATAATGCGCCCGTCGGCTATTGCAAGGCATAAGCCGACGGGCGGTTTTGTAATATAGTTTAGGGAGGACAAAAAATGGATAAACTCAAGCAAATTATCAGCGAATATGTAGGGGTGTCGACGGGCGACTTAAATGCAGATACAAGTCTTGTAGGAGATATAGGCATAGATTCTTTCGGCTTAATATCGCTCATTTGTACGATAGAAGACGCTTTCGAGTGCAGTATTCCCGACTATCAACTTTCTTCGTTTCAAACGCTAAGCGATCTTTCGAGTTTTCTTTCGCAAAACAGCGAAGTGTATAAGCAATGTAATTAGACTATTAAATTGCCGTAAATATTATCTCGTATATAAAAAATCACGCTGACGAGGTAGCGTGATTTTTTATATACGTATCTGTATTTTTTGTAACTTACGTACTGATTTATCGTAAGCAGCGGCTATCATTGCGACTGTGTGCCGGTTTTAGACGTAAAATTTATGAAAGGCAAAAACATCGAACCCAACGAATTGCCGAGTATTACGAGCATTATGTAACCGAACGATTGCCAAGAGGCGATTCGAGCTGCGGCGAAGTAAAACATATTGGCTATGGAGTGTTCGAATCCCGAAAGAATAAACACCGGGATGCAAAAGAATATTCCTAACGTGCTTTTGTTTTGTTTGTATACGCTAACGGCGAGATACATAAGTACGCCGCACATAAACGCCCGAAAAAGGGCGCTCCACCAAGGTTGAGTAAGTTTAGCTTCGCAGATGGGTACGGCAGCCGCATATAACGCAGGAACGGCATAGCTCAGAGCAAGACCGAACGCAGCGGTTGAAAGTACGTTGCCCAAAAGCCCCAAAAGCAAGTCGGACAAACTTTCTTTGCTAAAGTTCCAGGGCAGAAAGCCTATTCGTCCAGTATAAAGCGAAAAACCTTTAAAACAAATACACAGTAAGGCTACCGAAAACATTATTGCGCCGAAAATTTTTCCTATTACAGGGTCTAAGTCGGCTAAAGATAAATAAACGCTACCGCCGATAGCAATAAGAGTGCCGGCGCTTACGCCTGAAGTGAGCTTTTTCATATGTGTTCTCCTTAGTGAGAATGTTCTTTCATTATATACTATGTCATTAAAAATGTCAAGCGAAGAAAACTTTATTGTAGCGTACAAATGAATTTTTTGTAACGTACTAAGTTTATATGTGGCAAATAAATGAAAATATTTTTTGTTTCCATTTAATGCCGAATAGTTCGACTTTAAAAGCGATTTCGAGAGGCTTATAAACGCCGTAAAGCAAATCGGTTGACTTTTTTTGCTTTGCAATGTAAAATTTAATCGAAAGATAAACGGAGAAAGATAGATGTTCAAGGTTTTGGTAGCGGATGACGAAGTTAACATAAGAAATTTAATTAAGCTGAAACTAAGCGGCGAAGGGTACGATGTTGTTTGCGCATCGGATGGTAACGAGGCCCTGAGTCGGTTGTATTCGGAGTGTTTCGATATTTGTATCGTGGACGTAATGATGCCCGTTATGGACGGTTTTTCGCTCGTAAAGCAAATGCGTGGCGCAAATATAGATACGCCTGTAATAATGGTGACCGCAAAAGGAAATGCGGAGGATAAGATAGAGGGATTTCGTTCCGGGATAGACGATTATATGGTAAAGCCGGTTGACTTCGAGGAACTTTCACTAAGAATAAAAGCGTTGCTGCGACGATATCGCATAGCTACCGAAAGAAAAATTACCGTTGGCGGAACCGTTTTGACCTACGATACTCTTACGGTAAGCAACGAAAAACTGAATTTAACGGTTACTTTGCAGAAAAAAGAATTTTTGATATTATATAAATTGTTTTCTTATCCCGAAAAAACATTTTCGAAGGGGCAATTGTACGATGAGTTTTGGGGATTAGACAATTTCGGCGACGTTGATGCGGTAAAGGTCTACGTCAGTAAAATCAGATCGGCGATAGAGCCGTTTCCGGAAATAGACATAGCTACGGTGAGAGGAATAGGATATAGGGGGATAAAGAATGAGTAGACGTAAAAATAAGGCGATATCTTTGCGGTTGTCCATGCTGATGGGCATATATCTGATAATCTGTTTTGCAGTGGCTGCGCTTATAGTGATAGCGATAATATGGGCGTTTGATTTTATCGAAAAAGATTTCGTAACCAAAAATTACATTGTGTTTTTGTTGATATGCTTTGCATCCGCAACGATAGTCGGATGGGGCGTAATGCTAATTTTGACTTCGAGAATAAACAAAGAAGCTAATAACTTAAGGAAAACGCTTAGTGGCATTGCAAACGGAGATTATTCCCAAAAATATGAGCCGATAGAAAAGTATTACATATTCAGCGAATCTGTAGACGACTTTAATAAAATGATAGATGCACTAAATTCTACGGCTGTTTTGCAAAAAAACTTTGCAAGTAATTTTTCGCATGAGTTCAAAACGCCTATCGTATCGGTAAAGGGATATGCAGAGTTGCTTATGCAAGACGAAACCCTTTCCGAAGAGGATCGGCGTAAATATCTGAAGATTATTATAGACGAGTCGGAGAGATTGTCAAAACTCGCTTCGGCAACGCTCCTTATAAGTAGATTAGATGCAAAAAAATATGTGGAGAATTTGACTGACATCCGTATTGACGAGCAAATCGAAGAATGTGTTTTGCTGCTCGATAAAGAGTTTGAAAAACTAAACATAGATGTTAGTCTCGGACTTCAGCCGTTTACATTGAAAGGTAACGCAGACTTGCTTAAGGAAGTGTGGATAAATCTTTTAACCAATGCGATTAAGTACAATCGAGAAGGCGGAAAAATCAGCGTCAAGTCGAGAATTACGGAGAGCAATTATGTAATATCTTTTTCAGATACCGGTATAGGTATGGATGAAAAGGAGCAAATGCATGCGTTTGATAATTACTATCAAGGTAACGGCGCAGAGTCGAGCAAGGGTAGCGGATTGGGATTGTCTATAGCCAGACGCATAGTAGAGCTTAGCGGCGGCGAAATTTTACTTACGTCAAAGAAAGACGTAGGTTCCACGTTTACAGTGCTTTTCAGAGTAAAATAGAAGCTGCGTTTTCGTAAAATACTGATACGTATTAGTATTTTGCAGGCGAATGACTCATAGAAGAAACAATTATGCGCTCCAAATGTCCGACGCAGGAGGCGGCGCATATTTTTATGCGGAACAGCGGAAAACTTTTTCGAAAGACAAAAAGTAAAAAAGCTTTATAGCGAAAAATCAGACTTATGCAAGGTGTTCATAATAGATAGGACGCTTCGATACAAGAAGATTTTTTAAGATAAAAGGTGTGAGCCCGGTATAATACCGAGCTCACCGATAACAATTTAAATAAAATTTTATTTAAACTTTTGTGCTTGCTTTATCGCCGGCAAAACGGTTGTTTTGCTTTTTGTTCCGTTTAGCCGTTATTTCCCTTTCTGCGTAAGCGTAAAGTTCGTTGACTTTATTCTTGAAAAACTCCGGAAACTCTTTTTTTGAAATTCCTTGTTTAGTAAGTTCGTCGTAATAATACTTTTCGCCGACTATCATAAGAGATTTTTTCTTATGATAGTATACGGGGCGTACTGCAACGTCTTTTCCTGTTTCTTTTTTGTATTGACTCATTACCAAAGTAAATCCCGCTAAAAACGAAGTAATTACATCGTTGTATCCTTTGGACGAGTCCTCGGGATAAATCATTACGGAAACATCGTTTTTAAGGGACTCTACCGAGCTTTTTACGGTGCCGAGCAGCCGGGTATCCGGGTACGAAGGCAAGATGTTTAGTCCTTTGTATATAAATTTCGAAAAACATGCTTCGAAGAGCGCTTTTATTGTTGCCGCTAACTTTCCGTAACCGTTCTTTTGGATATAAAGGACGTTTCTTAGATAGAGAAATCTATCTTTGTATCCGCACAACATTTGATATGCGCCCCATTTGCATGTATAAAGAGGCAGATAGACGTCGTACACTATTGGGCCGTTTTTGTTGGCGTGATTAGCGAGCAGCAGACATCCGTCGTCAAGAGGCTGACCTTTTACGATAAGTTTAGGCTTTTTCGTAAACAATTTTACGATAGCTTTGAATAATCCGAAGAACGGACGCTTTCTTTTTTGTGTTAAAAGCTTATTTCTTTTCATTACTAAAGGAATTAAAGGTCACGGGTGCGCCGATACAATATGCCGCTATAGTTCCGGGACCTGCAGATGCGCCGATAATAGGTCCTATTTTTTCGATTTCTATATCAAGTTTGCCGCCCATGCTTTCGTTTATCATTTCGGAGAGCGTTTCGGCGTCTTCGATTGCATCTGCATGAGCAACAAAAACATGTTGATATGGGCAATCTTTGTATGCTGCTTTAAACATTTCCACTATACGATTCATGGAATTTTTTCTGCCTTTAACCTTTTCGATAGCAGCGTTTTGACCGTTTATATCCGAAATAATAATAGGCTTAACTTGCAAAAGACCACCGAATACGGCGCTTGCCGCAGACACTCTGCCTGCTTTTTTGAGATAAGTAAGGCTTTCTACGGTGCAGAATTGATTTACTTCTTGCTTGTGCTCTTCGATGTATGCGGCCACTTCGTCGATAGTCTTTCCTTCTGAGCGCATTTGCGAGGCTGCAATGCACATTATGCCTAAGCCCATGCAGGAATTTTTGCTGTCGATGCAAACGATTTTTGCGTCCGGATACTTTTCGAGCAATTGCTCTTTGGCTACAAGACTGCCGTTGTAGGAGCTTGAAAGAACGGAAGAGCAGGATATGGAAAGAATATCGTAACCGTCCTTTATAAATCGCTCAAACGCTTCTACGTATTGAGGAACGTTTACTTGCGCCGTTTTTATTGTGGTGCCGTTTCTCATTAAATCGTAAAAATGTTCAAACGGTATTTGCTTCCAATCTAAGTCGGCAGGGTATTCTTTTCCGTCGAATCTAAAGCTCATTTCAATGTAAGAAATGTCATATTTTTTTCTTTTCTCTGCACTGAGGTCGCTGCACGAGTCGGTTACGATTACAAAAGGTTTCATAATTATGTTTCTCCTTAATTTTATTATTGCCCGATATTTTTTATTCGGGTTAATTGTATTTACTATTTATTCAGAGTGACAAGCGCTTGCTTTACAGTATTTACCATAGTCTGAGAAGTAGCCGCTCCGTGGGCTTTAAGAACCGTTTTCTTTAGGCCCAGCAGCGCCGCAGCTCCCTGGTTGTTAAAATCTATGCTTTTAATTACGTCGCTAAACGCAGCATTTACGAAATTGCCGTCACAGCCTGATGGTAAACGCTCCATAATAGCGGATAACGATCGCCTTATTATCGACTTTGCGCTGCCTTCGATGCTTTTAAGCAATATGTTTCCGCAAAATCCGTCTGCGACTATTACGTCGACTTCGCCGCTCAGCGCAGCGTTGGCTTCAATGTTGCCCACAAATGATAAGTCGCTGTCCTTTAGCAGCAAAAACGTTTCTTTAGTCAAAGCATTGCCTTTTTTGTCTTCTTTTCCGACCGAAAGCAACCCGACCTTAGGAGATGAGATGCCCTGACTTTTGGCATAATTAACTGCGCACTTTGCAAATTGAAGAAGTTGAGTCGGGGAGCAGTCGACGTTGGCTCCGCAGTCCGTTAAAAACGTCAGACCGCCTTTGTCGTTTGGCAGCGGCGAAACCAGGGTGGGGCGTTCGATATCGTCGGCTTTTCCCAAAAGAATAACGCCTCCGCAAAGCACGGCTCCCGTCGAACCTGCGCTTATCAACACCTCGCCGTCTGACTTAAGCGCATTATACGCCACTACCAAAGAGGAAAGCGGCTTGCTTTTTATTGCTCTTACCGGAGAGTCGTCATTCGTGATTACGTCAGGCGCATCTGCGATCTTTATAAGACGGCACTCGTCGCCGAGTGTGCTTTCGATTATGTTTTTATTGCCACAGAGAACCAAATCGACATCGAACCGCTTTGCCGCTTCGCCACATCCTTTTATTACTTCGGTAGGATTATCGCACCCGAAGCAATCTATAATTATTTTGTTCATATTTACTGAAGCACCACCACGAAATCGTAAATGTCTTGCCCTCCGTCTATCTCGTAAGATTCGGCATTGGGGAAATTTTCGCCGATTGATTTTTTGTAATCGGATTTTTGATCGGCTTGCACATCCGAGCCGAAGAAAGTTACTATAAAGTCTTTTTTTTCTCCGCCCAAAGCTTTTACGGCTGCGACTGCAGCGGTAACGGGATCGGGCGATGACGCAATTATGTTTTTGCCCTCGAATCCTATGTATTCGCCGTTCTTTACGCACACGCCGCCGGTAACGGCATCTCTTACAGCCTTACTGACAAGGCACGAGCGAGAATCCGAAATGCTGCGTTCCATTTCCGACGCTATTTTGTCGGCGTCGCCGTTGTATTCGAGCGAACTGAGGACGGCGTATCCGTCGCCGAGCGTTTTGGCGTTTATAACCTTTACGCAAGATTTTTCGTATAGTAAAGCCGCTTCTTTTGCCGCCATCATGATATTTCCGTTGTTAGGGAGGACAAATATGTTGTCGCTGTTTACGGCATCGAAGGCTTGTAAAAAGAGTTCGACAGAGGGGTTGTGACCTTGTCCGCCGTCTACTATCAAATCCGCACCCAATTCGGTAAATGCTTCACTTAAACCGTTGCCGTTCGACACGGCAATCGTGGCAAACTTTTTTCGAACCGCATTACGTTTAAACTTGGGTTTTTCTAACGTTTCGTTATGTTGAAGCGTCATGTTTTCTATCTTTAACGTAAGAAATTCACCATAGCGTTGAGCGTATTCGAGTACTGCACCCGGCGTCATGGTATGTACGTGTATTTTAACGACGCTGCCGGTCTTTACTGCGACCAACGAATCTCCGAAAGTCGACAAATCTTCTTTCATCTTTTCCAAGTCAAAAAGGTCTATGTTTATTTTTGCTTTTGTAAGCTGAAGCAAAAACTCGGTGCAATATCCGAATTTCATTACGCTGTCTTCGTTAAAAAGCGAAAAATCTATATCTTTGTTTTTGGTGGCGGCAACTTCGCTTTCCACGTCGGCATTGATGCCGTTGATTGCATTTAAAAAACCTTTTACGATATACACTATTCCGGCTCCGCCGCTGTCTACGACTCCCGCTTCTTTCAGTACGTACAAAAGTTCCGGCGTCTCTTCTAACGAGATTTCGGCTGCTTTAAGAAACAAGGTAAAGTAATCTGCAATCGAGGTAAAATCGGAGAGTCGGCTGTTTGCGTATTCTGTTGCGTCTTTTATAACGGTAAGCATGGTACCCTCTACAGGTTTAGCTACTGCTTTGTACGCATATTCTACGCCTAAATCGAACGCTACGCCTATATCTTTTATCGTGGCGGTAGGCAACAAAGCGAGTTTGTGAGTTATTCCGGCAAAAAATTGAGATAGAATAACACCGCTGTTTCCTCTTGCACCAAGTAACATTCCTCTGCCAACCTGAGCTGCTATTTCTCTGAGATCTTCGCTGTCCGAGGCTGCTTTTACGCCGCCGAGCATAGTGGAAAACATGTTGTCGCCTGTATCGCCGTCGGGGATAGGAAAGACGTTAAGATCGTTTACGGTTTCTATATTTAATTTGAGGTTGTTAAGGCCGCCGCTTAAAAGCGTTTTAAAATCCCGGCCGTTTAAAATTGTCGGATTCATTTGTATATATTACTCCATGTAAAATAATACGTTAAATTATATAACGGATAACGTTAATTTTCGGTTAAACTCGGCAGCAAAAATATATTTTAACAAAAAAAGCTCCGACTTTTTCAAGTCGGAGCATAAAGCCGAGGTTTTTACTTTTGATTATTGGATTTTCCCTTACGGGAGTGGCATGATTGGCAATACGGACAATCGCTGCAGCCACCGCCGCATTTTCCGTTTTTCTTCTTTATCAGCGAAAATACAATTACTCCGACTACCAAAGCCACGCAAGCGACAATCAGCAATATTTCCCATATACCCATATCGTACCTCTTTCAAACGTTTTGATTACACCGCTTGCTTAGCAGCTTTTTTGTTGCGTAATACTATTAAAGTAACTATTAAAGCAATAACCGCAATCCAAATGGGAATTGTCCAGAGCCAGGTTCCCATCGTATAAACCATCGCAGCGACTATATACGACGCAGCTAACCAGAAGAGCAATGTCATCTTGTAGCTTCTTCCGTTACCAAGTTCGGCTTTTGCGGTTGCTACTGCCGCAAAGCAGGGGATAGTGGTCATATTGAACGCTATGAACGATATAAGAGCGGGAATGGAAATGTTAGTAGCCAAAATCATTGCCTGAACTGCGTCGATACCGTCTTCTGCAGCAATATCGAAGCCGCTGATATCGAGGCTGGCAACTGCAGCGAGGCAAGCTGCCAAGGTAGCGAAAGTAGCGATAACGTTTTCTTTAGCGATAAGTCCTGCTACTGCAGCTACTACGAATACCCATCCGTATTTGCCGAGCTGACTACCGAATCCGAGCGGAGTGAAGATCGGCTGAAGCAATTTGCTGAGTCCTGCCAAAATGCTGTTGTTGATTTCTTCGTCTGCAAGGAATTTCCAGTCGAAAGTAAAGTGAGTGAGAACCCAAATAACTATTGTGGAAGCCAAGATGATGGTAAATGCCTTCTTTACGAAGTGCTTCGTCTTGTCCCAAAGATGAGCCATAAGGTTCTTAAATTGCGGCGCATGGTATGCGGGAAGCTCCATGATAAAGGGAGGGGTCTCGCCTTTAAGGGTGGTGCTGCGCATCAATAACACGCTTACGATAGCCGTAACTATGCCCAGAATATACATAGCGTACGTAATAAGGTCGGCGTTACCTACGTTAAAGAAGGCAACTATGCCGCCTGCAACTGCCGTAAGAATGGGAAGTTTTGCGCCGCAGGAGAAGAAAGGAATTACTCGTATCGTAGCCGTACGTTCTTTTTCGTCGGCAAGGGTTCGAGTGTTTATCATTGCGGGTACGGAGCAGCCGAAGCCCATTATCATGGGAAGGAAAGCTCTGCCCGAAAGACCGAATTTACGGAACATTCTATCAAGGATAAACGCTATTCGCGCCATATATCCGGAATCTTCCAAAATTGAGAAGAACAAGAAGAGAACTAAGATGGGGGGGAGGAAGGAAAGCACTGCGCCTACGCCGTCGATAATACCGTTGTTGATAAGACCGATAGCCCATTCGCTCATGCTGCTGCCTTCTACAAGGCCCTGAATCCATCCGAACAATTCGCCTACTATTATTTCGTTCCAAAAATTGTTTATTATAACGCCTGGCGAATAAACGGCGCCGTCATAGATGCAGGCAAGAAGTTTTACGCCGAAGTTAATGGGTTCGTCGTCAACGATAAGTCCCAAGCTCTCAAGAGAGGGCATATCGAATATAGAACCGAGGAATAATAAATTTTCGGAGAAAGTTAAGTGGAATACCGAAAAAAGTATTACAAGGAAAATGGGTATACCCCAAATCTTGTGAGTAAGTACTTTGTCCGCTTTGTCCGATCTGGACATTTTGATCTTGTCTTTATTCTTTTTTGTGAGAGTGGGAGCAAAATTTTTGGATATGTACTTATATCTTGCGTCTGCAACCAATGCTTCGAAGTCGTTGCCGAAAACGTTGTCGTTGTACGTTTTCTTAAATTCTTCTATCATGGGAAGCACGTCCCTATGCATTCCTGCTTCGATGCTGTCGTTTTCGACAAGTTTTATGGCGTGGAAGAGGGGATTTTCAACCTTTTGTCCGCCTAACGAAATGCGAACGTCGGTTATAAGGTGACTGAGCTGTGAATCTTCGAGAACGGTTGAGCCTTTGCGAATCTTTTTGCTTTCGTTGTAGGCTTTGCTCATAAGTTCTTTAAGTCCCGTTTCCTTCAAAGCGGAAATTTTTATTACGGGAACTCCCAATCTTTGTTCGAGCAGCTTCTCGTCTATCTTATCACCCGCTTTTTCCACTGCGTCCATCATGTTGAGCGCAACGACTACGGGTACGTCTATCTCCAGAATTTGAGTGGTAAGATAGAGGTTACGTTCGAGGTTTGTTGCGTCTACGATGTTTATTATACAATCGGGTTTTTCGTCAAGGCAGTAGTTTCTTGCGATGACTTCTTCGGGGGTGTACGGCGAGAGCGAATATATACCCGGAAGATCGACTATCGAAATAGGTTCGGCACATTTCTTGTATACGCCTTCTCGCTTGTCTACCGTTACGCCGGGCCAGTTTCCTACGTGCGCTGTAGAACCGGTCAAGCTGTTAAACAGCGTCGTTTTTCCGCAGTTCGGATTGCCTGCGAGAGCAAATTTTTTCATATTTTCTTTACCTCCGCTACCACGCATTGAGCTTCGGTTTTGCGAAGCGTGAGTTCGTACGACCTGAGCGTTATCTCGATAGGGTCACCGAGTGGCGCACGTTTACGCATATAAACTTCTGCGCCCGGAGTGATGCCCATGTCAAACAAACGCCTTTTGATTTTGCCTTCGCCGGAAACACGCTTTACTACGCCGGTTTCGCCGATGGCAAACTGATCCAAAGTTTTTTCCATGTTTATTCTCCTTTCTTTTTTTATCCTTTTAAAGTTCTACAAATATCTTTGTAGAGATGCCGCTGTCGAGAGCGACTCTGCCGTCTTTAATAAGACAAACAGTACTTCCTCCCGACGAACTCAGTACGGTAATTTCGCCGCCGATGGTTATTCCCAGGCTTTCGAGATGTTTTTTTAAATCGTCCGAAGCCGCAATTTTGACAACCTTTAACTTTTGATTGAGCGGAGCCAATACGATAGGCATAACTTACCTCCTTTGAAATATGAAGCATAATTCATATTTCGTCTTATATATTAGCACCGGAAATTTGCTTTGTCAAGTAAAATGTGAATATAAATTCAAATTCATAAAAAATTTTTTTAATGCTTTTTTTTCTTGCTTTTTACTTTTTTTTGGTGTACAATACGACTATGGAAAAAAGTGTAAGAGAGCCGCGTCAAGGGCGAGCTATAGAAAAAAAGAATAAAATTATTTCGGCTGCATACGAGGTTTTTGCCGAAGTAGGGTATTACGGAGCAAATACAACGGATATTGCAAAAAGGGCAGGCGTTTCTACCGGCATCGTATACGGATACTTTAAGGACAAAAGGGACATTTTGCTTTACGTGCTTGATATTTACATCGGGGTTGTCGCTTCTCCTATAATGGATATCGTGTCCAAGCTGAGCGGAGACGTGAATTTTGATAAGCTGATTCCCGAGATTGTAGACGCTACGATAGATATTCATAAGAAAAACGAGCATCTTCACGATGCGTTGCATTCGTTTGCCGTATCTGACAAAGAAGTAAACGAAAAATTTATTTTGCTCGAGGATCATATAAACGAAGCTACTGCAAAAAAACTTGTCGAACTTAACGTCGTTACCGAAAATATGTCCGAAAAAATTCATCTTTCCATGAATCTGATCCAGTCGTATGCGCACGAATGCGTATACGATAAGCACGATTACATAGACTACGAAGCTATGAAAAAAGTGGTGTGCGATATAATTATCGGTATGTTTGAAGACAGACGTTGACGCAAATTTACCAAACGATTTTACTTTAATAAAGTTCTATGGCTAAATAAGGCTGTAGGACTTTTTAATTAGGATAGAATAATGTCGAGATTGCAGAGTATTCGGTTTTATCGACCGTTTAGCCCAATTACTGCAACGCCCTTAGTTTTTTATTTTCGACAAAAAATCGTAGAGAATTAGGTCGAAAATTCACGAAAGTGACATACAAAACGGCAAAAAGAGAGGGGATAAGGTCGAAAGTGCGGAGTATCCGACAAATTCGACTTTTTGCGACTTGCAATATAAGAGGCGGATATTACCGTCATATTTCGCTTGATTTTTCCATTCGGTAAGACGTTTTTGCGATTATATTTTTTAGGGGCTGAGCTGCTCGCTGTAAACGACATTAAAAATTCGACTGCAGTAACTTGTTTTAAATAAGGAGTCGGGAGCCGTTATCGGCATGACCTGCGGGTTTACGCCTATGTTTTGGATAACGATTCGGTTTGTATTTTTCCGACAAACCTTATTCAAGAAAATATATAGTAATTTTGTGCGTGTTTTTTGGAAGTCGAGGATTAGGTTTTGATTGACCCCGATATACGCTTAGCGCATTTAGAGCAGCTGTCGCTTATAAAGAGTCGATTTTTTTAATCATAGAATAATAAAGAAAAGTCGAACGACCGTACCGAGTCGTTCGACTAACGCCGTAAATATATTGAGTTTTTGTATTATGCTTTTGTTGCACGTGACTTACCGAAGTAAAATGCTGCGACTACTCCGGGACCGCAGTTGGAACCTATTATAGTTCCTATATCCGTGTAAAGCACGTCTTTAAATCCGATCGAAGTAAGAAGGAATTGTCCGAATTCTTTGGCTCGTTCGATTACGTCGCTGTGGCAGATGTACAAAGTTTGTTTCGCTGCGTTTTCCACTGTCTCCGCTATGAGCTGACCTATCTTCTGTATTGCTTTTTTGAATCCGCGCGCTCTTTCACATACGGTAAGCTTGCCGTTTTCGAGAACGTTGAGTATCGGACAAATTTTAAATATGGTACCTAAGATTGCGCTTGTTTTACTGCATCTGCCCGATCTCGTAAGATAGGTAAGGTCGTCTGTGGTATAATAGGTGTTTAGATTGAGTTTGTTTTCATTGAGCCAGTTTGCGCATTGTTCTGCGTTGCAACCGTCGTCTCGCATCTGAGCGGCTTTTAACACCAACGCTCCGTAGCCGGTCGAACACATAAGAGAGTCTACTACGTGAATATTTGCTCCGAGCGTTTCTTTTAATTCCTTTGCTGCCGTAACCGCATTGTTGTACGTCCCTGACACTCCGCTGCTGAGACTTACGTAAACGATGTTTTTGCATTTGCCGACAAGCGGAGTAAAAAATTTCATAAAGTCGGATACATTCAGTTGACTGGTTTTAGGGACTGCACCGTTTCGCATTTTTGCGTAAAACTCTTTGTAGTCGTCCGGGTTCATGGTATCGGTAAAAATTTCACCGTTAAGGGAGTATGACATTCTTAATGTAAAAATGCCTCGTTGATTAAGTAATTCGAGGGGAAGATCGCAACCCGAATCAGTTGTAAGTATAAAATTTGACATAAAATTGCCTCGTGAAAAAAATTGTAGGCTCATTGCATTCCGCTTGACATCGCAAATTTGTCTGTGCTACAATGACGCCAATGATATTATATTATTGTACACAGTGCTAAGCAAATACTTAATTTTTCGTAAGTTAAGTTATTTAATGCAACATACGAAACTTGCACTATAATATCAAAATTTAATCGGAGCGAAAATAATTTAATATTTCCGTAAAAAAGTAAAATGGATAAAAGAGTAATAAGAACCAAAAGAACAATAAAAGAAACACTTGTAAAACTTTTGCAAAAGACGCAGTTCGAGCATATTACCGTTAAGACTATATGCGACGAAGCTTGTACCAGTCGCATAACTTTTTATAATTATTACAGCGATAAGTATGCTTTGGTGGAAGAAATGTTCGAGGACTATATGAACGAAGCTTTGGCAGACTACTATGCGTTGCAAAAAGAAAACAATAAAGAAAAAGACGATATAAAAGGATATAACAACATGCTTACCGCCATCATAAATCTCGTTACTAATAACAGAGATTTCTTTGAACATACCGGCACGGCAAGCAATCCGTATTTGTATTCGGGATTTTATAATTACATATACAATTGCGTGATGACTTATATCAATCACCACCACGACAACGTAAAACCAAAGTATCCCATCAACCAAATCGTTACTCTTATGTGCAACGGATTGTGGGGCATAATAGCAGAGAGTTTTTCGGCAAATACCGATTTTGCTGAGCTTAAGAAAAACATTTTCGGAATATATAACGATATTCTCAGGTCGGGGTTATTCGAGCGTACTCAACCCAATCTGGTAGGTTAGTAGTGTCTGCTATAGATATATCGTTTATATTGACTTAAGCGTCACTGTCGAAAACGGCTTTTGAGATTTGCGGCGAGCGCATCGTAAATTATAGACTTATACCTACGAAGGCAATACGAAATGAATTAAGGGCAATAGCGAGCGGAATGCGAAAGCGTTTCGCTCTTTTTTATGTATTCTCTGCAAAATAGTCGGGGTTATAATCGGCTAATTTTGTTCACTCAGACAACGGACGGCAACGAGTCGCCGAATTGATGCGCCATGAGGATAGCGCAGCGTTCGTCGCAACGTAGGTTAGTTGCGCAAACGGTTTTAATAGGCGAACTGTAAAAAAATGTCGCCGCTATAATCGGTTCAAAAGTAAAGCCGGAACGCAAAATGTTAAAACCGCTATGTAAAATAGACTTAGAATATTCGAAAAAGTTGTAAACGTATGTGAATTTTAGCGAAAGTGAGTGTGGTGAATATGTTTTGCACAAAAGACGCCCGTAAAGCCATTAGACTTTACGGGCGTAAACAGTTATGCAATTTATAGAATTATTTTACGGTGTGAGCGATAAAGGTGAGATGGTCGCCCAACCTTTCGAGATTGGATACAAGGTTAATAAATATGCCGCTGCTTTCGGGTTTGCAGTGTTTGTTGTTAAGACGTTCGATATGTCCTTCGACAAGCATCTTTTTGGCTTTGTCCACTTGCTCTTCTATTTCATCTATCTGCGTTAGAACGGAAACGTCGTTATTGAGTACGCACGACTTAACCAAAGAGAACATGATATTCAATTTTTGCACCATGTCGTTAAGTTGCACTTTAACTTCTTCGGAAAATTCTATATTCTTTTCTACCGTGCGTTTGGTGTATTTTACAAAGTTGTCGGCGATATCCACTATACGCAGCACGTCGCCTATGTCGTTGTGCATGTCTGCGATTATCGACTCTTCGGGTTGGCTGCATTGCGCCGATACCTTTATAAGATAGTTTATAAGGTTTTGACTTTTTGCGTTTATCTGATCTACTTTCTTTTGTATCGGCGTGGCTTTAGTCGTATCTCTTTCGCAAAAAGCTTTATACGACGTTTCGAAAGTGTTCATCGACATGTCTGCAATCAGCATGAGTTCTTTTTTGAGTTGCTCTATCGCAATAGACGAAGAAGTCATTATTCGCTCGTCGATGTAAGTAACCTCAACGTCGTCGTGCTTATCTTTTATAATCAAAGTGGAGGCTTTTACGAACAGAGAAGACATGGGTAAGAAAATGACTGTGCATAGTACGTTAAATAGTGTGTGGAACATCGCTATCTGAGTCGCCGACTCGTGGAACCATCGTTTTAATGTTACGTCCATAAAGTCATCCCATATCATCAGCATAACAAAGAAGATTATTGAGCCAAGGAAGTTAAACAGCAAATGTATTAAACTTGCTCGTTTGGCGTTTGTCGACGCCCCGATGGATGACATCAACGCTGTTACACAGGAGCCGATGTTGGTGCCGAGTATGATATACAGTATTTCGTTTTTTCCGGTACCTATGCTTAAACCCGCAACCGACATTGCGATTATTACCGAAGTCGTTGCCGAACTGGATTGTACCAATGCGGTGGAAACTATACCGATAAAGAATAAGAGGAACGGGTTTGTAGCCGTTTCGAAAACGCCTTGCAAAGCGTGTTGATTGGCAGCCATAACGTCCGACATTATGGCAAGTCCTATAAATACGAGACCGAATCCGGCTAGGATATAACCGATATTTTGTACTTTTTCATTGCTCCAAAGTATGGTCATTAGCATGCCTATGCACGCAAGAACCTGTATGTAAGTGGTTATGGGAAATGCGCTTAACGCAGCGATTTGGGCTGTTATCGTAGTTCCGATATTTGCGCCCATTATCATTGCGGTGGCTTGTCCCAAAGTCATAATGCCTACGTTAACAAAGCCGACTATAAGAACTGTAGTAACGCCCGAACTTTGCAAAAGGGCGGTGGAGATTGTGCCTATGCCGACGTTAAGCAGTTTTTTGTCTGCGGTTTTGTTGAATAACGTTTTTATTCGGTTAGTGGCAAGTTGTTCGATGTTTTGCGTCAAAAGATGCACGCCTACCAGGAACACACCCGTTCCGGCAAGAACTTTTGCTATAAACAACAATATTTCCGTCGTACTCATAAATTCTCCTTGTGCAAAAAACGCAACTTTCGCACTAAATAACAGTATAGCATTTGACAAAAAATATGTAAAATAGTATAATCTTATAGACTTTATAAGCAAAGGAATATAGCTATTATGACCATAAGACACCTTAAAGCGTTTGTTGCCGTTTGTGAAAACGGAAGCGTTACAAAAGCTGCGGAATCGTTACACGTTGCGCAACCTGCGCTTAGTCAAACGATATCGGACATCGAAAAATACTATAATGTTGCGTTGTTTAATCGGATTAACCAGCGACTCGTGCTTACTGAGACGGGTAAAGAATTGCTGCAAAAAGCAAAGGAGGTGTTGGAGAGCTTCCAAGGCTTCGAAGATCTGGCGACTAACGCCGTGGACATGCCCGCAGTCCATATCGGGATGTCTCTTACCATAGGTACAACAGATTTGCCTAAAATAATGAGATATATAGAAAACGAATATCCGTTTGTAAAGTTGTCAGTCACGATAAATAACTCTTTGGAGATACAGCAAAGCATACTCAGCGGCGAAATAGATTTCGGAATAATCGAGGGAAACATTGTAATGCCGCATTTTTGTTGCGCAGAGTTTAAGAGCGACAAACTTATTATAGTTTGCGGCAGGGACTTTCAGATCGATTCGGTTATCGACGTGAGAAAGCTTGCGTCGCAACCGCTGCTGCTTAGAGAAAAAGGCAGTTCGTCGAGAGAACATCTTGAAAGTATATTTAAGCGAAACGGTATTTCGTCGGAACCTATAATGGAGTCTATAAGTAACCAAGCAATAATAGTTGCGGCAAAAGAGAATTTCGGCGTAGCGGTTTTGCCACAAGCGCTTGTGGCAAAAGACGTGCAAAGGGGAAAACTTAAAGAAGTTAAGATGCTTGACTACGAACTTAAGCGAACGTCTTTTGTTTTTTGGCACCGTAACAAAAAATTCGGTTCTACGCAAAAGGCTATACTCGATTACTGTTGTAACGCAAACGATTGACGCATTTCGGAGAGGCTCGGCTCAAAAAGAACGAAAAAATACGACGCAAAACTGCATCGTATTTGATAACGCAACCGAAAAAGCTACTAAAGTACGCAAATCGCTTAGTAATTAATTCATGCATTGCTTCAGCATATAAATTCTTATTCGACTTGATTTATATGCGTCGTAAAAAACGTCTGAGTAAACTAAACTAGTTCTTTTTAAAAACGGAAAAAATCCCTTTTTTTTGATGCTCGCCGCAAGTTATGTCGGATACGTTGTATCCGTCTTTTGAAATAACTTCTCTGAGTTTTGTTTCGTCGATAGGTTGTTCCGAAAGTATTACGGCTTCGTTTTTAACGTGAGATGCGGTAACTTTTTTTACGTCGAAGTTTTTACGTATCAAATCGCAAACGTGCGCTTCGCACATGCCGCATCGCATTCCCTCTACTTTTGCAATGGTTTCTTTCATATATATGTGCCTCCATTTTATTTAATTTGGCGGATTCGTCGTGTTAATTTGGCGGATTCGTCGTGGCAGACAAGTCTGTACACCTTAATTATATACCCAAAAAACGGAATTGTAAAGCTAAGAAAAGCAAATCTTGCAAATTTGGTTTATCGGCGTGAGTTTTTCTCGTTCTGCAAAAAGGTCTGTGTTGCAAAATTGCTTGACTATTTTTTATCTATAATGTATATTGTAGTCGTTCTCAAAAACAGAATAAGTAGGGGACGAAACGTTTAACCGTTTAGCATTATGCAAAGAACGGGGCTTTTTTATGCCGAAGGAGAGATTTTTCATGCAAAAATACGACGTAATCATAATAGGCGCAGGACCTGGCGGAATTTTTTCCGCATTCGAATTGCGAGACAGCGGAAAGTCTATAGCCGTTTTCGAAAGCGGCAACGAACTTTCTAAGAGAAGTTGTCCGATAGACGGTAAAAAAATTAAGACCTGCATAAACTGTAAGACTTGTTCGATTATGTCCGGCTTTGGCGGAGCGGGAGCTTTTTCGGACGGAAAATACAATATCACAAACGATTTCGGCGGAAATTTGTACGAGCATATCGGCAAAAAGGCTGCGCTCGAACTTATGGAGTACGTCGACGACGTCAACGTCAGGTACGGCGGACAGGGTACCAAGCTTTACTCTACGGCAGGTACGAAATTTTCTAAGATATGTATAAGGCACAGACTTAATCTTCTTAACGCAAAAGTAAGACACCTCGGTACTGATATTAACTATACGGTGCTGGAAAATCTTTACAAAGAGCTTAAAGACAAGGTCGATTTTTACTTTAATACCCCGGTTACGGAAATTAAAAAAACCGACAATGGATTTGCCGTTTTTACCGAAAAAGACAAGTACGAATGTGAGGACTGCATAGTTTCGGTTGGCAGAAGCGGCAGCAAATGGATGGAGAAGGTTTGTAAGGAGATGGATATTCCCACTCGATCCAACAGAGTGGATATAGGCGTAAGAGTGGAACTTGACGCACATATTTTCGAACATATTACAGACGAGCTGTATGAGAGCAAAATAGTATACCGTACCGAAAAATTCGAGGATAACGTGCGTACGTTTTGTATGAATCCGCATGGCATAGTGGTTAATGAAAACACTAACGGTATCATTACCGTAAACGGACATAGCTACGAGGGTAACGACAAAAAGACAGACAATACCAACTTTGCTCTGCTTGTGTCTAAGCACTTTTCCGAGCCGTTTAAGGACAGCAACGGATACGGAGAAAGCATAGCAAGACTTTCCAATATGTTGGGCGGCGGAGTAATAGTACAGAGGTTCGGAGATTTGGTCAGAGGACGTCGAAGCACGCAAAAACGTATCGAAGAAGGCTTGGTAACGCCCACGCTTAAGGCTACGCCCGGCGATCTTAGTCTGGTCCTTCCCAAGCGTATTTTGGACGGAATAATAGAAATGATTTATGCCTTGGACAAAGTAGCACAGGGTACGGCAAACGACGATACGCTTTTGTACGGAGTGGAGGTAAAGTTTTATAATCTCGAAGTGGAAACCGATGAAAATCTTAGGACTAAGTATAAGGGATTGTATGTTATAGGAGACGGCAGCGGAGTAACGCATTCCCTTTCGCATGCGTCGGCAAGCGGCGTATACGTAGCGAGACATATCCTGGGATTGCCTAACGACTAAGACTTTTTGCAATGTAGATTTCGGAACTTTATATGAGGAGATAAACATGATTTTTGTAACCGGCGATACACACGGAATGACGGATTACCGTAAACTGGAGCTGTTTGCGCAAAGTAATCCTGCGCTGACTAAAGCCGATTACGTAATAATCGCCGGAGACTGCGGCATAGTATGGAGTAGGGATACCCTTGACGCCCGAATTTCGGCATACGAAGATTTGCCTTTCTCGATATTGTTCGTGGACGGAAATCATGAAAATTTCGATATGTTAAACGAGTTTGACGTCGAAAACTTTTGCGGAGGAAGCGTCCACCGAATAAGCGAGCATATTTTTCATTTGATGCGAGGACAGGTTTTTGAACTTAACGGAGTTAGGTTGTTTGCCTTCGGCGGAGCGGAAAGCACGGATAAAATTTATAGGCAAGAGGGCGTTTCGTGGTGGAAACAGGAAATCCCGTCGGCTGCGGAAATAGAAGAGGGCTTACGTAGCTTAGCTGCTTGCGGCAACAAAGTGGATTGCATTATTACACATTCATGCGATCGGCGAGCTCTTTATTATCCGCCTTTACTTAAGTGGGGAGGAAACAGAGTCAGCGCAGAAAACATACTTTTGAGTGTATTCGAAGATGTTGCGCAGTATAACCATTGGTATTTCGGACACTATCATCTGGACGGTAATCTTACAGATAAAAAGACCGTCGTCTATAACGACATAATTAAACTTAATTAACTGCGATGCAAAAACTCTATAACGATACGGTGATTTTATGACAAATATAATTTGGGCAGACATAAAGAAAATAGCTGCCAGAAGTCAGACGGCTTTGGTCGCAAATTCGGAATTTAACTTTAACAGACAAATTTTCGATATAGCAACCGACATATATAACGATGACGACGATAGGTTGATATTTATAGCAGGACCGTCGGCGAGCGGAAAAACCACTTCTGCCAATTTGTTGGCGTTAAGACTGGAATACTTCGGTATCAAAGTGTTCAGATTGTCTACCGACGATTATTTTATCGATAGGGACAAAGTGCCGTTTTTAGAAAACGGATTGAGAGATTTTGACAGCCTTCGCAGCGTAAATGTGGAAAAACTGCAAGAGGACGTAAGGGCAATAATGCAGGGTAAACCGTTTGAGCCGCTCAGATACGATTTTATTTCCGGCAAATCTCTTAAGGACGAGTCTGTCGTTGCGCACAAGGAAGACGTAGTTATATTAGAAGGTATACATGCCCTTAATCCGGTTATTACTCAACTTTCCGGTTATGACGAAAGCCGGATGAAAGAGGCGTCTATAGCCCCTCGAAGAAGTTTTGTTATGAATAGCGGAGCCGTTCTTTCGCCGGACGAGCTAAGATTGACCAGGCGATTAATACGAGATTATTATACGAGAGGGTACGACTTTAAGACAACGCTGGAGCAATGGCAGGAAGTGAGAGCTGCCGAGACCAAGTTTATTTTACCGTATATGCAAGACGTTGACTACGAGATTGACAGCACATACGATTACGAATTGATGGTGTACAAACGCTGTATATATGACGCTATAAAGCATTCGACTCTACCGCAACTTCAGAATATAATCAAAGTGCTCGGCGAAGTAGACGAAATGAATATTTCTTCTATACCCGAAAATTCGTTGCTTAACGAGTTTGCACATTTCGGTAAGCGTAATTAGACGAGTCGTCAAATTAGTGTAACCCTTAAATTGATTAATCTACAGATTTTAGGAGCGCATAATTTAGCTGTGCAATTTTTGTTATAAATGAGGCTGTTTAGCTTGCTTTCGAGTCGGACTTTTGTTTATTTTAGAAAAACGAGCAATTGTGTTTAATTGCCGCTAAGAATGCAAAGCAAGCATCTCGACGTTTAAGCTCAAAGCGATTGCTTTGCGAATTGCACCGTAAAAAGTGTAATAAATGAGGTTTTTGCCTTAAGCGAGGAGTATTTCGCAAAGCAGAGTTGTAGAAAATCATTTAAAGACGTACCGCAAAATTATCGAAAATCAAAAAATAAAAAAGTAACGTATGCTAATCATTATCGGTTTAACTTACGTTACTTTTGGTACACAAAGGCAACCTAATTCGAATATCGAAACGTATTCGAGTCGGGTTGTTCTCTTATATTCTAAATAATAATTTCAAGCAAAATTTGTTGAGTATCGGGCGCAGTATTAGCGTATTTGCTGACCATTATTACAACCGTTTCTGAACATAAAATACAAACCGATACTGCGATGAAACGTATTCAGAACGTAGGAGAAACGTAATCGAGATACTGTCCTATCCTTAGAATTCATCTTTTTTTTACCGTTTACAGGGCGGCAACGTTTTTCAACGTCATTAAAAATAGAATGTACAGCTTGTTATTTTTAGAAATACATGGGCAGAGTAAATTACCTTCAGTAGTTATGTCATTCGTTCAGCATTTCTTGTTTCAGCAGAGTTGCATAGCGCAGCATTTGTTTACGCGAAGAAACGCCGAGTTTTTCCAGAATATTGTGGTTGTGAAATTTGAGCGTACTTTCGCGTATATTAAGTATATCGGCGATTTCTTTTGCGGTTTTGCCTTGCAAATAAAGGTCAAAAACGGTTTTTTCCGTTTTAGTAAGCTCTTTTAGTCCGATTTTGAACATTTCGTAATCGTCGGGGTCTATCTCTGTTTTACGTGAATAAGCCAACCGTTCGATTTCGGCTTGCCGCTTTCCGATTTCGTTTGTCTGGTTTTCGGTTACGGTCGCAAGCTTTTCGTTCTGACGTTTCAGGTTTTCTGTTTCGAGATCTCGAAGTTTGTCCTGTTTGGCAAGATAGACGAATAAGTCGTCAATTTCGATAATATCGGATTTTGTTCCGTCATGCTCCTGCATACGTATTTTTTCAAGACTTTTTATCACAGGCGAAACAAATTTTTGCGAAAAAATTACGCAAAGAACAACGGCGGAAAATACAAGTAAAAAACATACCAATACAATTTTTATAACATTGACGGTTACGGTTTTATCGAATTCGCTTTTCGGTCGCATAACTACAAGAGTGTAGTATGTATCGCAGATATTAACCTCGTTTTTAGCGGCAACGAAAGTGTTTTCGCCTAAGAACTCGGTGAGTGAGTCGTTTATTTCTTTTGGTATAAGCGTACCGCTCGGTTTCAGAGAGTATCCGCCGAGGACGCCTGCCCAAAATATGTTTTCGCAGTCTATTTTGCCGTCTTCTGTCGTTTTGGAAAAGGTGCAGGTTAGTTGCTCTAATTTTGTGGGTTGAGCAAAGAAATCTTTGAAGTAATTTTTCGAGATTTCAAATCCGCAAATGCCGTAATACGTCCCGTCTGCGCCGAACAGAGGAGTGAGGAAAGCCATTGCTTCTTCGCTTGTTCCGTTAAGCGTAAAAATATCGGTCAGCACCGATTTTTTTTCTTTGACGATTGTTTCGTTGAAAAAGTTTTTTGTTTGCGGCACGAAATCGATTTTGAATTCCAGACGCCATTTACGGTGCGGCATTATGTCGTTTTTTCTACCGAGTTCTGCGCTGCCCCGAAACAGCAGTAACGTTTCATCCGTTCGGTCAAGGGTGCTGCGTTTAAAATATAATCCTGTTCTGGATTTATCCGAGTTGGGTTTGCCCGTATTTACGGTTGCGTTAAGCATTATAAATGCGCCCGACGCATCGGCTTTTAATAACTCTTCTTTAAGTTTTGGGAAAAGCGCTTTTTGTACGCCTTCCGTATACAATTGAGAATCGTTGAGCGTGCTTATATGAATTCCTTTTTCATTCAGATAATCGTCTATTAAAGCCGAAGCGTCGGTTGCGAGCATCTCGTTCATCATCGAAAGGTCATCAAAGAATTTTTCGATTTGCCTTGTATAGAAGTCGTTTTGAAAAGTCAGATTGTTTGAATATTTTTCCGTTGTTGTGGAAAACTGTCCGACGAAAAACAATCCGACTGCGATAAACATAACGACAACGAGAACAAGTGCAAGCATGTACAACAAAAGCTTACGATGCATAGAAGTTTTCTTTTTTTTGAAATCTATGAGTTTCATATTGCAGTTGCTCCGATGTTTTCTCTTCTGCCGACGTTTGCCGCAATTACTTGCTTCCAATAAGCGCAGCATCCATTTCCGCAACCAGTTGTTCGCAGGTTGCGCCTTTTTCGTATCTTTGTTCGAGCGTACTCTGAATGTTGCGGATTTTTTCGTACAAAGCGTATACTTTGGTGTAATAACCCTCAAAACTCGGTTCTTGTTTAAAAGAGCAGGTCTCAACGGTTGTAGCCAGCGCCTTATAAAGATTCCTGTAGGCTTCCGACTTAAAAGAGTTTTCGCCGATTTTTGCAAAAGCCCCCGTTCTTACGGGCATATAACCCGTTGAAAGGACAAAATCTATATTGCGGCGTTCTTCGGTAAACCACCGCACGAAGACGGTTGCCGCTTCGGCTTTGATATCCGTCGTTTTATAAGCGCAAAGACCTACGCCCGATTGCGTTGCGACTTTTTGTTTGCCTGTCTGTTGGGGCATGGGCAAAACTTTCAGATTCATAGCTTCAGACGTGTTGTCGGGGTAGGTGATTTCGTCGTTGTAATAGAGCACAGAAGCCGAAGAACCGATGCCTGCGCATGTTTGTCCCGTCATAACCTGCGTGTTGGAATACAAATCGGATACGACAATATGTCCTTTGGCGATAGCCGTGGCAAACATTTCGTATGCTTGTATCAGAGCGGGGTTGTTTGCGTCGTACCAGCCGTCTTTATAAGAAATATTCTCTCCGCCGGATATGGCGCACAGTTCGGCAATTCTTATCAGATAATCTATTGCGCAGAACGGTTTGCCGCCCGACCACTCGTAATATTTTTCGGCAACGGAGAAAAATCCTTTCCATGTTCCGAGGTCGGATAGCGAAACGTCTTTGTCGGCGGCAAATCTGTCAAAAACTCCGCCTGCGATGAATAGCATATAAGTCGATTTTGAAACGGGAAAAACGACAAGTTTATCGTCGACCATTCCGTCGTTTAAAAAATCGGGGACGAATTTGTCAAGTTCGGACGTGGAAAAATAATCGTTCCAATCCAAAAGTTTATTTGCGCCCAGGCTTCGCACGTCGCTCGAATGGCAAAAGAACAAATCGGGCATTTCCTTGGAGCCCGCTTTGCCTGTTTGCGCATCTTTCAATTTTTCGCCAATCTGCGAAGCGTTTGACATCAGCGCAACGTTTATGATGATGCCCTTGTCTTTGCCGACGGTCGAGTTGAATTGTTCAACGATGTCGTTCATGGGCGAATAGACCTGCTCGCCGTAAACGTGCCACATGGTAAGAGTCGTCGGTTTTTTGGGGTCCAGCAAGGTGTTGTTTTTATTGCACGCAAAAAACGTAAAGGGTATTGAGAGCGTCATCGCAATGACGATAAACAATGAAACAATTTTTTTGGTATTACATCTCATATCGATCTTCCGCTACCGGTTACATGAGCGTTTGCCCACCCGATTTTTAAAATTTTTTTGATTTTTTCGTTTTTCCCCACCTTTTTCAGTTTTGGGTGGGGGAATTTTTATTGCGTTTCTGCTATACTCACGATGCTTCAAACGGTGCAAGCAAGCACGGAAACGCTGTGAGTGTATACAGTATATCACACATGCGCGCGAAAGTCAATGTTGCATTTACAACAAAAAGCAAAATATCATACATAAGAAAACGGACTTAATAAGGAGCAGCGATTATGACACACAAAACAAGAAGAACAAAGATATTTACGCTTGCATTGGGGCTGGCTATGTGCTTTGCGGTAATTCTCGGTATAGCATCAGTCAATCCGCAGTCGGCTTACGCCGAAACGACGACTATCGACACGCTCGAGGTGGCGTTCAAAAAGGTAAACGTAGGCGACAGCCTTGCCGCTGCGTTTGAATTCGAGAACGAAACGGAAAGAACGCTTAAAGTTCCTGCGGGCGCAAACTATACGGCAACGCTCCAGTTCGTATCCAAAGACGGGCAAGCGAAAACGTTGTGGGAAAAAGACAAGGCGTCGTTTCCGTGGAGCAGAGTCGAAAATCAACTTATCGAGCAGAAAGTTGCGTATTGTATCCGCATTCGTTTTGAGCTTAAAGAAAACCATAAACTGTCCAAAGACGTTGACTCATTGAAAAGGAAGCTTAAAGTTTCCGGAGCTGAACTCGGCAAAGGTAAAGACGTAGAGCTTTGGGACATTGCCGGGCAATTCGCCGATTTAACTGCAATAGATATGGACTTCATTATTTCAAAAGGTCTGACTTACATAGGGTATCGGCAAACTGTATATCCCAAAATCGACGAAGAAGTAACGGGCAAAATAGGCACGTTGTACACCGGCACGGGTATGTGGCTCAGAGGTGCGCCCGGTCCTTACGCATATACGGTGAAAACCGCTCCCGTCGGCACGAAATTGGATAAGCACGACGGCTTTAACGACGACGCATCTACCTGCTACTATCAAATTATCGCCAAAAACGCAATGGACGGCGGAACGATGTACATAACCGTAACGGCGGCGGACGGACAGACTTGCGATATTCCCGTTACGATTGCAGCCGTGTCGGGCGGACATGAGCATACGTGGGTTGAAGAAATCGAGAAGATAGATTACGAACATCACGGATATACGAAATGCACCGATCCGACTTGCCCAGGCGTTGCCCTTGCTTTTGACAAAGGCTCGCAGTATGCAAGCCACGAGTTCTATTCGGGCTGTAACGCAAAGTGCAAAAAGTGCGGCGACCTCGGCAATCCGGACGCAAAGCATAATTTTACCGCTGCGCCCGACGAGTCCGACGTAACTTGTCACGTGTTTAAGTGCGGTTGCGGCGAATTTGAAAAGGATGCAAGCGGCAAAGTCAAAAAAGAAGAACACAGCGGAGGCGAGCAAACTTGTCTGAGCGGCGCACAGTGCGACACTTGCGGCGAAGTATACCTTGCAGCGACAGGACATAAATACGAATTCAAGTCGTTCGGCAGCCTCGACGGAACGTACATGCATCTCGGGTTCTGCAAATATTGTAAAGAGGAGGACACGAGTTTAAGACATTCTCCTGCCGGCGGCACTGCAACCTGCCAAAAAAAGGCAAAGTGCGCCTATGAGAAAAACGGTGCTGCGTGCGGCTTGGAACACGGAGATTTTCTTCCGCATAATTTCGTAAACGGAACTTGCACGGAGTGTTCGTCCGATAAATATGTCAAAGAAGTTTTAATAGACGTGCCGGAGTTTTACAAAGGAATGGCGTACGAAGCGATGTTCTATCCCACCGTAATAAAAGGCAACGTAATAGACTTGGGAATCAATTACCACATTGCGTCTTTCAGTCGCGACGGGAACGGCTATTTAAGCGGTCCGCATAACTTTAAAACGACGTTCATTACCGAAAACAGCGTCATGCAATACGCATTTAAACCGCAAACGAACTGCACTTTCCCGGAAAATATAGACGATTTAAGCGTTAAGGTAACTCGTGGCGAAGTGCTGAGCAAAAAGATTAGAGATAACAGCGGAAATCTTGTCGTACTTGTGTTGCTTCGTGTTGAAAGCGTCGTGCAATCCATAGATATAGAAATTTCTCAACCCCTTGCGGGTCTTTCGCCCGAAACGATAACAGTCACCGAAAAAAACGGATTAGAGGTGACGGTAAACAATGTAAGCGGATACCTGTATGACGGTTTGATGACGTTAAATAGAAGCATGCAAGTAGAAGTAACGATAAACGCTCCGGAAGGCAAAACGTTCCAGACCCTCGGCAAAACAACTATCGAAAATTGGCTTTGCGAACTCAATATCAACGGCGGAAATTTGTCGAGTTATACTCAAAGCACGGACCTAAAGGAGATTACGTTCGTCTTTCAGACCAAGCCGGCAATAGAGTGTCCGCACGAAACGGTTATTTTAGAGGCAGGCAAAACTGTAACCTGCACAGAGGACGGAATAAAAGACAAGTACGTTTGCGTAGGGTGCGGAGCAGCGTTTTTCGACGCCGTTCGCACTATGGAGTGGAATGCCTCCGGCGCAGTTATTCCCAAGGGACATCTGGGCATACGTCACGACGCAACTCCTTGCTCTGACGGTAAGGACGGAAACATCGAGTATTACGAATGTCAGCGCAAGGAGTGCGGAAAACTCTTTAAGGACGCCGCCTGCAACACTGGAATTACGCTTGAACAAACGATTATCCACGATTTCGACAGCGAGTATTCCATCGACAAAGAAAACCATTACCACAAGTGCAAAAACTGCGACGCAAAAAAGGACGTAGAAGCGCACGTATTCGGCGAGTGGGTGAAAGAGGTTGCTCCGACGATTGAAGATTACGGCGTAACGGCGCACAAAGACTGCACCGTATGCGCAAGGCATTTCGATAATGACGGAAACGAGATAGCCGACCTGAGAATAGCAAAAATCGGCACGCATAAAGTAACCGTGAATTTCGGAACGATAAACGACAAGGACGACATATTCTTTAAAGAAGGAGCTACCGTAACCGTAAAGGCAAATGCGCCGGAGGCAGGCAAAGTATTCAAAGGCTGGAAGGACGAAAGCGGAAACATCGTCGGCACGTATACCGAATACACCTTCACCGTAACTGGCGAAACCACTCTTACGGCTGTGTATGAAGATGCTCCCGTGGCAAAGAAAGGATTGTCCGGCGGTGGGATTGCGGGTATCGTAATCGGTTCGGTAGCGGTTGCAGGACTCGGCGGATTTGCGATCTACTGGTTCGTCGTCAGGAAAAAGACTTTTGCCGATCTAATTGCGGCAATCAAAGGAATTTTTGAGAAAAAACAATAACACAAAAAAACGACAAAAACCCGCCTGTAAGTCGATTATCGGCAAAAAACGGCAGGGGTAAAGAATAATTTTAACACTTAAAAACACAAAGCACAATTTTTTGAATCGCAAATTTCAGCCGCGGTTTGAAAGAACAAAAAGAAAAAGGAGACAAAATCTATGAAGAAAAAGCTATTTTGCGTCATATCCGTGATATTGGTCGCATTAAGCCTGTGCGTTTTTGCAAGTTGCAACGGCGGCGGCAAAACGAATGAGCTGAAAAGCGATACGGGAGTGACGCTTACCGGCGGAAACTTCGGGAAAAAGGCAAAACTCATAACCGAAAAAGTGGAAATGACGGAAGAAACGGCAAAAAGCACTATTGACAAACTGCCCGAAGAGTATAAATTGCTCGCCGACGAAAAAATGGTGACAATCGACATTTCGGTAGAATCCGACGGAGTAAAGGTACAACCCGGCGGAAAAGTCAAAGTATCCGTACCCGCACCTATAAAAGGCGTTGAAGAATATATGGTTCTCCACATCAAGAGTGAAAGCAACGTCGAACGACTCGACTGCGAGTTCAAAGACGGGAACGTTATTTTTGAAACGGACTCTTTCTCTCCTTACGTTTTTCTTGACAACTCAAATAGTTCGGCGCTCGTTATAAAGAATCCCGGTCCGTGCGAGGGAACGGTTATCGTATCGTCTGAAATCGAATTTATTTATGGGGTAGAGTATAGTATAATTGACCATGTAATTGACAGAATCTATTCCGGCGAAGAAAAGACAATCTATTCTAAAGCGAACAAAAAATTGAATCTTTCCGTTGAATGCGGATATGATTTTGTTCATAGCGGTTGGTTTAGAGAGAAAGATGGCGAAATCGAAAGCACTCCGTTTTCAACGGAAAGCCGCTTTGCTCACAAAACTGTTGCCGGCACAACGACGATAGTTTGCAAATTTGCGGCGGATCTTACCGATATGGAAAGCATATGGGCGTTCCCCGGTAATTCAAACATGCCTAAGGGCTATGCGGACGGAAGAGCCGCCACGTCGGTATACATCAAACCCGGCAATCAGGCGGGAATCGACTTAAGCAAACTTATAATCAAGGGTAAAAAGAAAAAAGGCTTCAGACTTATGTACACGATTCTTGCGCCCGAACAATATGTCGTTTCGGGACTTGACGAGATCGATTATTCCAAAGAGGGCGACTATCGCGTGGAATATAAGTGCAGAGTCAGCGACGAAAAAGAACTTACTCTTGTTATAACCGTTTATGTTTCCGAGAAGAACAGCGACGTTATAGTTAAAGCCGGAAAAAACGGACACTTCTATGTGGAAGAAAAATATGACGTCTACACCGAAAAACAGCTTATCTTCACCGATAAAGATCAGAAGTACAGCATTACCGCCGTACCCGATAGCGATTTCGAATTCGGCGGTTGGTACAGATGGTACGCCGGCGGCGTTCTCGGCGATCTTATTTCCGAAAGCGCAACTTACGAAATAGGCATGAGCGACTATGATTTAAACATTATCGCTATGTTCAAAATCAAACCCGAAAAATCCAATCTCAAAACTGACGTTTATCAGTTGCATCACTGGGTGGGCGAGTCGGGACTGCCCCGGGTATACAGAGAGGGCGAGATGCCGCTTGAAGCGCAAAACGTATTGTATTACAAACCCGGTACGCCCGAAACCGACTTTTTGAAGCTGGACGTAAGAGGTCTTCGCCGTAAAGACAACCCGACCGACGGCAACGTGTATGAACACGTAAAATTGTTCTTCGGCGATTATTCCATAGATTACGGCGGGCTGGATTTCAGAAAGGAAGGCTCCTACCAAATAAAATACACTGTACATTTCAGCAGGATAAACAAAGCGATGGAAGATGTAGTATACAACGCTTTCATTGTGTACGTTTCGGAACGGTTTGCGCATCTTACCGTCGAATTAGCAGGCAAAGGCTCTATCGCAGAGAAAAACAATAAGTTTAACGAAATTAAGACGAGTAATACTCCCCATGTTTTAAATTATTTCGCTCTCGGCGATAACAGAGTGTTACTGGCAAAACCCGCCGAAGGATATAAATTCGCCGGCTGGTATCTGGTGGACGAAGAGGGTAACCTTTTCGAAGAACCCGTTTCGACGGAAACCGAATATGAGTTCAGCCAGAACGGCGCAGACGTGCATATCAAAGCCTTATTCGTTGAAGAAGTCGAAACGCTTGACGTGACCTGCGAAGGGTTTGAATACGGATTCTTCCATTACAACTTGTCGACCAAAAAACAAGCCGACCTTACCGGGCTTACCGTAACGACTAACAACGGCAACGTTCTTGATGCGTCCGAATACATTGTAGACACAAGCAAGGTGGACTACACGAAGACGGGCGATCATGAAATCGTAATTACTTACAAGTATGACAAGACCGTAAGTGCCACGCTCATGGTAAACGTCCCCAAAGCCGAAACGTATTCGTATCTACTGGATAGGGACGGCACGCAGGGTGTGATACAGAAAGACGGCAAAGTCGTGGTAAGAGATCCCGATGGATACAGAGAGGAAGTCGACCTCGGCGGAACGCTCACGCTGACGGCTGTACCCAACGAAGGATACAGATTTGCCGGCTGGTATATAACCAACTCCAACTCCGGCTCCGAAGGAAATCGCTTCTATTCGTCGAATGTGACCGAAACATTTACGATAACCGACAACACCTATATTTTCGCACAGTTTGCCGAAAAGGAAAGAGTTACCTTAACCGTTATCGCGGGCGAACACGGAAACATTTACAACAATAATATCGAAGGATATCCTCCCGCCGAAAAACAACTGCAATTTGTGGTTGCCGAGGGTTCCAAGGTTAAAGTTTCGGCAAGCGGAGAAACCGCTTACTTCAAATTCCTCGGCTGGTACGACGGCAAAGGCGAAACCGCCGCACTTATTTCCGACAAAGAAGTCGCCGAGTTCACCGTAACCGAAGACGCTACCGTTTATGCAAGATTCGACTATGCGTTCTTCGTCAGTGCGAGAATAGAAAGTGAGGGCGCGGGCGAGTTCGTAGGCGAAGGCGTTACCGAAAACGGATTTTATGTCGACGATCTGACCAACAATGCAAGCGTTACCGTCGAAGTTAAACCCAACGCAGGTTATCGCTTTATAGGCTGGTTCCCGTCTTCCGACAGCGCAGGTTACAATGCGGATGCGTTGATTTCGACCGACCTTAAATACACTTTTACCGTAAGCGAAGAGACAGGTAACGTTTATCTGACCGCTATGTTCAGAGGCACCGTTACCGAGATTAAACTCGACGACCTCAACGATCACGGCTTCGAGACTGACGAAAACGGCAACCCGAAAGAAGAATACGTGTTAAATCTTAACAGCGAACATTGGGTTGATTTCGAATACGTCAACGTACTCGGAAAAGTCGGTGACAAATACGAGAGGCTTTGCCGCGGCTTGGAATACAGCCTTAAAAGTGAGATCGGCGTCAGCGCAAACAATATGCTCGATACGAGCAAAGTAGGCACTTACACCGTTACCTACACCTATCTTGCCAACCCCGCATTAAAGGCGGTAATCACTATCAGAATAGTGGAACAAGTCAACTTCCTTGCTCAGTGTATCGAGTATGACTGGGGTTATATCACCGAAAACGGTCAGACGGTCGATTTCGGCAACGGCAGAATTGTTGAAAAAGGCACTCGGATAACTCTTACCGCCGTCGCAAACGTGGGATATAAATTCCTCGGCTGGTATTTCTATAACGAGCAGCAAGCCGAAACACTTATATCCGAGAATGCGACTTATACCTTTACGTTAAACCGCGAGCTGTACGTTTTCGCCAAATTTGCCGAAAAAGAAATGTATAACTTTATCGCTTATTCAGCTCCATATAACGGAGGGAATATTATCGAAAACGGGAAGCCGGTCAAATTCGGCAACGGCAGAATTGTTGAAAAAGGCACTCGGATAACTCTTACAGCCGTCGCAAACGTGGGATTTACTTTCGTCGGTTGGTATAAATCCGTTGATGATCAGACGGAAGAACTTATATCGTCGGACGCAACTTACACGTTTACCGTAAACGAAGGAATGTATGTGTACGCAAAATTTGAGAAAAACTCGGGCAACTGAGTGCTACTGACCGGTAAAACAACCGCCCGCAAACAGCGGAGGAAAACTATTTTACCATAATACAATAAGTATTGATACGGGTTGTTTTACCCGCTTCAAGACATAAACAAAAATAACAAAAAGAAAGGAGTAAATTATGAAAAGTTGGATCTTATCACACAAAATGTTGGCAATCATCCTTGCGTGCGTGCTGGGTGCGGGCGTAATATGCGCCGTCGTACTGCCGATCACCCTCGCACATAGACATGAGTTTTCCGCCGAATGGACAACGGACGAAAACTATCACTGGCATAAATGCAAAGGCGAGAAATGCAATGAAGTTTCCGATAAAGCGTCTCACGTTTTCGATGAAGAAATAGTTTCCAAAATGTATTTTGCAAGCGACGCTACTTATACCGCTGCGGCAAAATATTACAAATCCTGCATTTGCGGCGTAAAGGGCACGGAAACATTCTCTCATGGCAGTCCGCTTTCCGCAAAAGCAAACACTATTGCGTTTGCAGACGGTTTAACGCTTGACAAATCCTATGACGGAACGGCAGTTGTTTTTGATGCATCGCAAGTTAACCGCTACGGCGACGGCGCAATTACCATTATGTATAAAGTAAAAGGCGCAGACGATAATACATACATCGCAACCGCCCCGAAAAACGTCGGCGAATATACTGTGAAAGTCAGCGTAGAAGGCACGGCAGAGTGGAAAGCCGCATCAAAAACTGTTGACTTTGCAATCGCAAAAAAAGCACTTAAGGCGACGGCAACCAAAACTTACGACGGCACCGATAC
>ULVO01066398.1_pt1 | contig 84818 bp, 58 predicted proteins | sample 1959521 | NCBI WGS metagenome assembly ULVO01 (sample SAMEA4835788, study PRJEB28245) | human gut metagenome | biome: gut microbiome; material: fecal sample | place: Denmark | collected 2008
CCCGCATCGGTAAGCATAATAGCTCAGTCTGCATTCGAAGATTGTAAAGCTCTTACCGATATAGTTTTTGAAGAACCGAGCGATGGTCAATCCGTAAGCAGCCTTAACATTGCAAAGTACGCTTTCCAAAAGTGTACCGCGCTTCAAAACATAACTTTCCCGGCAAGACTTGCGCAGTTCGACACGACCATATTCACCGGTTGCGTATCGTTGCAACGTATCAATATTAACGAAAACTGCGCAAACATTGCATCCGTAGACGGTATAGTTACCACTAAAGATAAGACAAAAATTATTTACTGTCCCATCGGCAGAAGCGGTAACCTTCGTGTTTCCGCATTAGTTACCGAGATAGGCGATAATGCCTTTGACGGTTGCGCATTGCTTAAGGAAATAAGGATACCGCACACCGTGCTTACTATAGGCAACAAGGCGTTCTATAACTCGGGCATCACTTCGGTAAAATTCGAGGGTAGTCCCGACGCTCAGCCTTCGACGATAAAGACGTCCGCATTTGAAAGATGTTATTCTTTGCAAGAAATCGTGTTCGAAGAAGATTGCGGAGTAGCGGCTATAGGCAGCAAGGCGTTCTATTACTGTAACTATTTGTTCAATCTCGATATACCTGCTTCGGTTAAGCAGATCGGCTCGTTGGCGTTTGCAAATTGCGCCTACATAAAGACTATTAACTTTATGGACGGAGTTACCGATGTCAGCATAGCAGAGGACGCATTCCTCAAGTGCAGCGGAGTAAATAAAGTATGTATATCCGCTACGATGTCGACTTTGCCGGTAGCGGCAATAAGCCAATGCCCCAACTTGTATGAGGTAGAAATATCTGCTCAAAACACTAATTTTAAGTCGGAAGACGGATACGTTACGTCTTTGGACGGAGAAACTGTATACTACTGCGGCAAGAATAAGGCTTTCGAAGACGGAAAACTTATTCTCAGCGATAAGATTAAGAATATCGGCGACGGCGCATTCAGGTACAATACCAGAATAAGAGAAGTGGTAATCGGCAAGAATATCGTTTCCATAGGATTCGGCGCATTTGCGGATAACGACAGACTTGCAAAATTGTCTTTCGAAGAAAACGGAACGGAAGATCTTGTTATTTCGGCAGAGGCGTTTATGAATCTTACTCGTCTTACCGAAGTGGCTTTTGCCGACAGAGTTGTTTCTATCGGCGACAAGGCATTCAAGAATTGCCGTATAGAGTCTATCGCCATCCCCGACAGAGTTGTTTCTATCGGCGACGAAGCGTTTATGGATAACTCCAAACTTACATCTGTAAGCTTTACCGAAAATGCAACTGTAAATACGTTCGGCGAGAGAGCTTTTGCAAACACGATGATTATAAATATCGAATTGCCTGCGTCTACCGAAACGATTAAGAAAGAAATGTTTGCTAACTGCGTAGAGTTGCAGTCGGTAACTTTTGCCGACGGAGCTAAGATAAGCGAAATCCCCGAATACTTCTTGCAAAAATGCGCAAAACTTAAGAAAATTTATATACCTGCGTCTATTCGTTCTATAGGTAAGTATGCGTTTAACGCATGTCCGTCTTTGGTGGAAGTCGAATTCGGATACGGCGGCGAGGAAGAACTTACTATCGGCTCTAATGCGTTCTCTAAAGCAGATGCGCTTAAGACCATCGCTCTTCCGAGCAGACTTGTCGCGCTCGACGGCGCAGTGTTCCAAAACTGTACTGCGCTCAATACGGTAACGTTTACCGATCCCGCAAAAGCAGACGGCACCGTAGTTCCGTCCAAGCTCAGATCGATAGGCAACAGCGCATTTAACAAGTGCGACATTTTGGAAATAACCCTTCCCGGTTCGCTCGGCAACGGCGCATATGTAGACGCTAAGACCGAACAGACGCTTGCGCTCGGAAACATGGTATTCAGCGGCAACGCTCACCTCAAAAAGGCTGTGTTCGAAGAGGGCGAAGGCACCGGTAACGGATTGACGTTCGGCACGTATTTGTTCCAAAACTGCGAGGCTCTCGAAGAAGTAACTTTCCCGTCTCGTATGTCCAACGCCGTTGGCAAAAACGGAAACGTTATATCTTTCTATTCTAATACTCTTTTTGGATGCTCGTCTCTTAAGACCATCAATATCGGAGAAGGTTGTGAACTTTACCGCATAATCGACGGCATGATGTTCAAAAAGGATTCCGCAGGCGAATTTACCATACTCTTTGCTTGTCCACAGGCTAAAGAAGGCGTAGTGGTTGTTCCGTATTACGTAAAGACAATATCCGAATTTGCATTTACCAATTGCGCAAAGATTACTTCCGTAACGTTCGAAGAGACGCCGGAGGGCAAGACCGAAGTTCCTCTCGTTACATTGTCGAGCACGGTAAGCGCAATAGGTACGTTTGTAGGTACGACGTTTAAGACGATAAAACTTCCCTCTCGTCTTACCACGTTAGGTGACAGAACGTTCTTTAACAGCGGGCTCGAAACGATAACGATACCCACGACGATACGAGACATCGGAAATACCCCCGGTGTCGGCAAGTATGCGTTCGGCGGAACCAGCGCATCCAAGCCGTCCAAGCTTAAGAGCATAACGTTCGAGGACGATGCGGAAGCGGCGCCGCTTACTATAGCGGACAGCGCATTTGCATACTGCATTTCGCTTACAAAACTCGAATTCAGAACAAACACCGTAAAACTCGGCAAGTATGCGGTTGCATATTGTAACAAACTTGCGTCCGTAACCTTTAAAGACGGTATGAAGTATTTCGATAACTACAGCGTATCGTCAAATAATATACTTACGTCTATAAGCTGGCCGACCGATGCGGAGTTTGATTTTGTGGGCGTAAATGCGTTTGCATCTAATAAAAAACTTGACAACATTGTATTGCCGGTATCCAAGCAATACAAAGACAACATTTACACCGGATGCTTAGCACTTAAGACGGTAACCGTTCCCAAAAAGATGAAGACGGTTAACGGAATCATGAAGGGCGTATCTTCTTTGGTAGAATGGAAGGCCGAAGCGGACTGCGAAAACTTTAAAGCCGTAGACGGCGTATTGTTCAGCAAGGACGGCAAGACGCTAATAAACTACCCGATGCAAAAGACGGGCGATACGTATACGATACCGTCCGACGTCGAAACGATCGGTTTGAATATCGGCGGAACGAATACGTACGCAATAGGCGGCTTTACTTCCAACACAAAGCTTAAGAAGATTGTTATACCCAAGAGCGTTCGTACGATTTCGGCGGCTTCGTTCTATAAATGTACGTCGATATCGTCGCTTACATTCGAAAAGCCTGCCGAAGGTGAAACGGCAAACGAGATATGGTTCGGAGCGTATTGCTTTGCGGAAATGACTTCGCTGACCTCATTCGAAGTGCCTGCTCGTACGGCAGCCGACGGATTGGGCGAAAGATTCCTTAATAACACCAAGACTTCAAACAAACTTGCGTCCGTTACTTTCGAAGAAGGCTGCAGAGTAACCACGCTTCCCAAGTATTCGCTTTCGTTCAGTAAGATAACCACCATAACGCTTCCTAAGTCGATAACTAAGATTTCGGACGGTACGTTCTTCAAGTGTTTCGATCTTAAGACGATAATCGTAGACGGCGAAGCTCGTTTTGAGAACTTCGGCTTGTACGCATTTGGCTATTGTGGTTCTTTGAGTATCGAGACTGTAAACAATCTTATTGGCAGAGTAAGTTCCACAGGTAACTTTACCTTTGCATACAGCGCCGACATAGCAGGCGAGATAGTAATCCCGGAAGGCATTACCAAGATTACCCAAAGCATGTTCAGAGACATGAAGAAGATAACCAAGGTAACTTTGCCGTCGACGGTAACTTCTATCGAGAACTTTGCGTTTAACGGTTGTACCTCACTTAAAGAAATAGTAATACCGTCATCCGTAACGAAGCTCGGTCGTAATGTATTCGGCGGTTGTACTTCGCTCAAAAAGATTGTTCTTCCTTCGAGCATAACTACGGTAGACGGCGAAAAAGCGTTCGAAAACTGTACTTCGCTGACCGATGCGGATATAGCGTGCGTATCCATAGGCAAAGAAATGTTTGTCGGATGCAAAAGCCTCAAAAACGTTACTCTTCGTGAAGGTCTGTTGACTATCGGAACAAGCGCATTTGCAGGTTGTACATCTATAGAAAAATTGGAAATCCCGGCGTCCGTACGTAACGAACCTTACGACGACAAAAACGCTCAGGTAAGAGGAATAGAGACCAAGGCATTCGAAAACTGTTCGTCTATTAAGACTCTCGTATTTGCCGAAGGCGGTACGGACGGACTTACGATAGGCGATAACGCATTCTCCGGCTGCTCGGCTCTCGAAAACGTATCGTTTACCGATAGATTGGTAAACGCAAGGGGCAAGAAGGTAGACGAAGTGCCCACCGTATTGCCGGCGATAGGCGATTATGCGTTTGCTAACTGCTTCTCGCTTGCCTCGCTCGAAAATCTCGGCTTGGTAGAAGGCATAGGCGATTATGCGTTTGCAGGTACAGCGATAACCACGGCATATATGCCTGCAACGTTGACGTACCTCGGCGCATCTCCGTATATGGGCTGCAAGCTTACCTCCATCGAACTCGAAGCAGGTAACAATAAGTTTGCGGTAAAAGACGGCGCATTGTACGACAGAGAATTTACAAGACTTTATGCGTACCCGATTGCAAGAGAGGGCGCATTGGAAATACCGAGCACGGTAGAAATTATAGCCGAAGGCGTATTCGCAGGTTCCAATATAAGCGGAAAACTCGTATTGCCCCCGTCAATAACTTCGATAAGCGACAATTCGTTTAACAATTGCCGATTGCTCGAAGAAGTTGTTCTTCCGAGCGAAGTAACTTCGATAGGCGAAAGTGCGTTTGAAGGCTGCGTAAGTCTGAGAAGCATAAATCTCACCGAAACCGAAGTAACTTCGATAGGAGCAAGCGCATTCTACGGATGCAGCAAACTCGATGTCGAGATACCTCTCGGCGTAACGGAGTTTGGCGAAAAGGCATTTATGGGTAGCGGAATTAAGAGCATTACTATAAGCGCCGAAGTGGAAGCAATACCCGACAGGGCGTTTAAGGAGTGCTATAACCTTACCACCGTAAAATTCGAAGACGACGGATTGGCAGCGTTGTATATAGGTAATGAGGCGTTTATGCATTGTACGTCGCTCGTATCGATAAACTTGCCGTACAGACTTAACGACAAGAGCGCCACTAAAGGAATTTATGCTATAGGAATAAGCGCATTCGAGGGTTGTACCTCGCTTAAAGATCTTGACTATATGCCGTCCGACATTGCGCTCAGCTTCCGTACTTCGCATAACGTAACCATATCCAGGTATGCGTTTAGAGACTGCGTAAGCCTCGAAAGCGCTAACATTCATCCGCAAGTTACAGGCTCGATAAGCGCAATAGTAAGTTCGAGAACCAACGGCGTTCAGCGCGGAGCGTTTGTAGGCTGCGAAAAACTTAAGACATTGACGTTTAATAAGTCGGCTAACGGCAGAGTGCTTGTAATAGCCGAGGATACGTTTACCGGCTGTACCGCCCTCGAAACCGTAATATTCCCCGATTCGCTTGCGTATATCGGCGAAAACGCATTTAGAGGAACGGGCATCAAGGGAACGATCAATATTTACTGCAGCGTAGCGGCTAACGCCTTTGCCGACTGCGTAAATCTCGAAACTCTTAACGTGTACGTTGACACCGTAAGCTTTAATACCGTATCGCTTTTCGAAGAATCGTTCAGAGGCTGTACTTCGCTTACCACGGTAAACGTATCTCGTACTAACCTTAAGACCACGGTAGGACTTACCTTGGAAGACATGGCGTTCTACGGATGTACTTCTTTGGCTGCGTTTAATATAGACGACAAAGAAGAACTTAACGTTTCCGTAGCAAGTTACGGAACGATGGTATTCGGCAAGTGCGCAATGCTGCCCGAACATATTATCGGCAAAGAGTCCAAGGTAAACGGTTCGATAAGCGACGTCGTTGACGTAACTTACGAAGAAGGCAACGGCAACTTCGTAATCGAAAACGGCATAATGTACGACCTCTCCAAGACGGTAATAATGGGTATGCCCATCGACAAGATAAACGAACCGCTTCCCGCAACGGTAACAACTATAGGCGCAGGAGCGTTTGCAGGCTTGCAAATAGGCGAATACACCTTGCCGACGCAGATTATCGATATACAGGACTATGCGTTTGCAGGTTCGACGATAACCAAGTTTACGGTAACCGGCGCACTCCGAACTTTGGGTGAAGGAATCTTTAAGGATTGTACCTCGCTTAAAGAAGTTGTGCTTGGCGATGCGGTACTCTTCGAAAAACTCCCCGAGTACACCTTCGAAAATTGTGTTGCGCTTACTAAGATCAATCTTCCCGTAAAGGTAAACCTTATCGAAGACGCATGCTTCAAGAACTGCTCGTCGCTTTTGACGATAGGTGAAACGAGACGTCTCAGCACCATAGAACCGTATTCGTTCTACGGCTGCACCAGCCTTACGATCGACCTTAGCGAAACAGCGAAGATTTACGAAAAGGCATTCTACGGTACGTCGTTCACCTCGCTTAACCTTACGTTCTGTACCTATGTCGGCGAAGGCACATTCGAAAACTGCAGCTTGTTAAAAGAAGTAACTGTAGGTAAGCCTGAGACGATAGGCATAGGCGCATTCAGAAACTGCGAGCAGCTTAAGACCGTAACGCTTGGCGGAAGCGGACTTAAGTTGATACACGATGAAGCGTTTATGAACTGCCGTGCGCTCGAGAGCCTTACCGTTAATAATACGGTAGAAAGCCTCGGAAGACGTGCGTTTAAGGACTGCGTATCGCTTAGGACGATTAGTTCGGACAAATTCGCTTGCAGCGGAACTATCGTAAACGAAGGCGACAATATACCCGAATCCGCATTCGAAAACTGCGCTTCGCTTACCGAGTTTGTATTTAACGCAAACATCAAGGCGATAAGTCGAAACGCATTTAAGGGTTGTACTTCGCTTAAGAACTTGGTTGTACCCGGCGCAGTAGAATCGATAGCGGCAGGAGTATTTGACGGCTGGAGCGCAGGTCAGACCATAACCTTTAACCGCAGCGGCGAAGGCAGTAAGTTTGTCGGAAACTGGAATAGCGGCTGTAACGCTAAAATAGAATTTGCTTTATAATTAAAAAATAAAGTTCGTTCATAGATAATCTCGGCGGTAGTAACCGATGCCGCTGTAGAGTTTTCCCCTTTGTATGGGACTCGCTCGAAGTATTTCGAGCGAGTCCCTTTCGCATTCCGTTACAGCCTAAATTCGCCACAATATGGCGTTGTTATGTGTGTGATTATAAAAGTATTGCAAACGACTTTGCTTACGATATGGGCGGTATTACGGTGTTAAATACAATGATTTTATGGACGAAATCAATAGAGAAGTTATAGATAAACACCGATAAATGTTGTTAAAATCTAAATAAACTAATTTTTTTGATATTAAATAACGTTTTAATCCTAACGGATAAATTGAACGGCGTATCGGATAAGTGGAATAGTGGTTCGAGTGGTGTATTAAAAGAACCGTTTAAGTTTTAACAAATAATTTTAACGGCGGGTAAAGGCGATGCTTAAAGCGGTGTTTAGATTTTGACAAATAGAATGGGCGGCGCAAGGATATTTAAAATAACTATTCAAATTTTAACGTAAAAATTGAATACAAGTCGGATAAGTGGAATGGTGGTTTGATTGATGTATTAAAAGAACCGTAAAATTTTAACGGATAGTTTTAACGGTGTGGTAAAGGCGATATTTAGAGTGGCGTTTAGATTTTAGTGAATGAATTGGGCGGCGCAAGAGTATTTAAAATAACGGTTAAAATTTTAACGTATAATTTTAACGGAAAGTCGGATAAGGGATAATAGCGGTGGTTTGAGTGGTGTATTTAAATAACGGTTAAAATTTTAACGTATAATTTTAACGGCGAGGTAAAGGCGGTATTTAAAGCGTGGTTTAGATTTAGTAATAGATTGAACGGTATAAGGGTATTCAAAATAACTATTTAAATTTTAATAGATAAATTGAATGGCATGGTAAAAACGATACTCAAGCAACCATTTGAGTGACAAATTGCACGGTGTGGCAAAGATACATTCAAAGCAACTGTTGAAATTTTTACGTATAAATTGAATGAAATATCGGGTAGTGGGTAATAGCGGTATAAGTGGCGTATTAAAAGAATCGTTAAAATTTAAACGGATAGTTTTAACGGCGTGATAACGGCGATATTTAGTGTGGAGTTTAGATTTCGGCAAATGGACTGAATGGTACAGTGGTATTCAAAATAACGGTTAAAATTTTAACGAATAAATTGAATGGAATGTCGGATAAGGGGTAATAGCCGGGCGAGTGGTATATTAAAAGAACCGTTCAAATTTTAACGGATAGTTTTAACGGTGTGGTAAGGGCGATATTTAGAGTGGTGTTTAGATTTTAGTGAATGAATTGGGCGGCGTAAGAGTATCCAAAATAACCATTCAAATTTTAACGAATAATTTTAACGATGAGGCAAAGGCAATATTTAAGCGGTGTTTAGATTTTGGCAAATAGATTGTGGGGCGCAAGGGTATTCAAAATAACCATTCAAATTTTAATGGATAAATCGAATGGGAAGTCGGATAAGTGGAATGGTGGTTTGATTGATGTATTAAAAGAACCGTACAAATTTTACGTATAATTTTAACGGCGAGGTAAAGGTGATATTGAAAGCGGCGTTTAGATTTTAGTGAATAGATTGGGCGGCGCAAGATATTCAAAAGAACCGTTAAAATTTAAACGAATAATTTTAACGGCGTGATAAAGGCGATATTTAGAGTGGCGTTTAGATTTTGGCAAATGAATTGGGCGGCGCAAGGGTATTTAAAATAACCATTCAAGTTTTAACGGATAAATTGAATGGAAAGCCGGACAATGGTTAATAGCGGTGGCGAGTGGTGTATTAAAAGAACCGTTAAAATTTTAACGTATAATTTTAACGGTGTGGTAAGGGCGATATTTAAAGCGTGGTTTAGATTTAGTAATAGATTGAACGGTATAAGGGTATCCAAAATGTCTATTTAAATTTTAACGTATAATTTTAACGGCGAGATAAGGGCGATTTTATAGTGGCGTTTAGATTTTGGTGAATTAATTGGGTGGCGCAATAGTATTCAAAATAACGGTAAAAATTTTAACAGATAAATTGAATGAAATATCGGATAAGTGGAATGGTGGTTCGAGTGGCGTATTAAAAGAACCGTTAAAATTTTAACAAATAATTTTAACTGCGAGATAAAAACGATATTCAAGCAACCATTGAAGTGACAAATTGCACGGTGTGGCAAAGATACATTCAAAGCAACTATTTAAATTTTAATGGTGTTAATTTTAACGGCGAGATAAGGGCGATATTTAAAGCGGCGTTTAGATTTTAGCTAATAGAATTGAACGGTATAAGGGTATCCAAAATGTCTATTTAAATTTTAATGGTGTTAATTTTAACGGCGAGATAGGGGCGATATTTAGAGTGGCGTTTAGATTTTAGTAAATGGACTGAACGGTATAAGGGTATCCAAAATGTCTATTTAAATTTTAATAGATAAATTGAATGAATTTCATACAATAGGAATGAAGGCAGAGTGTTATTAAAATTGTTTATTCGAATTTTAATAAATAATTTCAATAAAAGTAAATAAAAACTCCCTCACGGTAATTCCATGGGGGAGTAAAATGAAATTAATTTTCATAGCCGCTCCAATTAACAGCTATGTTGCCCTTGCCATTAGGTGTGATTTTAAATGTTGTCGTTTTAGACGTATGCGCATAAGAGGCATTATTTATGGTAGAATCATAATTCCATGTAGGATAGTATGTTTTGCCACAGCTGTTAGAAAAGATTGGTTTGTAAGTGCATATTTTAGAGTCAGTTGTCACTGTAATAGTAGTGCCTTGTAATACATAGAACATACTTTCGCCCTTTGCCGTAAATTCAGGGGCGTTTGAATTTTGCCAAGTTATATTGTCTTTAGACCATTTTGCAAGTCCTAATGTAATATTTGTTATGGTAAAATCAGGATTATCAATTTGGTTGTTGTTAAGAATCCCGTGTTTACACGTCGCTGTGGCGCTCATATTAAGCGTTACTTTTATAACTTTTCTAACGTCGGCGACGAGAATGATCGCATCCGGCGGATTAGCGGGTTTAGAATTTACCGTTATGGTAAATTCATCGACATTAGCATTAACATATTTTTCCACCGTAACAGTCGCAATATTGTCTTCTACACTTGAGAAACCTATGTGCTTATATTTCGTGTCAAACAATGTGCTAACGTTTGTTAACTTTTCACTCCACTTGGTTATAGTGTAATTATTACCGTAATAATAATATTTGCCGGTCGGTACAGTTATTGTGGTGCCATCTACCGTTAGTTTTATTTGTAACTCTAATTTTTTATCCCATTTAGCATAAAGTGTAAATTCATTAGTGTTTTCATTAGTATTTGTAAGACTCGTCCAATTTGTGTACGGAACTGTCCTATCTGCGTTGGTATACCATCCTAAGAAGTAATAAGATTTTTCTGCGTTATTATTATAATCGTTTGCATAATTATGGGGGGTATAACTACCAGTTTGAGTGCTCAAAACGGTAGTTGCCGGCAAGGACAGGCCATTCGGCGCATTATCGCTATCGCGCAAGTCGTATTTTATAGTATATACTGTTGTGCCTGCAGGTAAGAATCTTGCATAGAGAGTCATATCTCCGGTAACCGTATATTTGCTTATAATCTGTATTGCCGTTGTAAAAGCTTCGTCGGTATACCAACCTAAGAAGACCAAATCTCCGTCGCTAGCGTCTCTAAGAGTATAATTCTCGCTTTCGTAGCTTAACTGCATATAATAATATCCGTTTTCCGTATCAAAACTGCCTTGTCCGGGGTTAAAACTGCCGGAAGTTTCGCAGCCCTCATAACGAGCCTCAAAGGTAATGGTGTAGGTATTGGGATCCCATTTTGCATACAGCGTAGTGGAACAGAAAATGGTTTGTCCTTTGGCTTCTGTTGTGCATTCGCTATCTATATACCACCCGCGAAAATCGTAATAGTTTTTTGTCGGGTTAGAGGCTACGTCGCTTGCGGATATTGTGTATCCGCCGTTACCAACTGTTCTCGTGAGAGAAGAAACAGCAGATCCCCCGCGTGAATCGAATTCGATATTTACAGACGTAGAGTACCACGCAAATGTTCCGTCACTTAATTGTATCGAGTAATATGTGCCCGATGCAAGGTCCCTTTCGATAGAGGAATCCGCAGCGCTTAACACATAGCCTTTGGCAGATAGTGTTCCGGAGGCGTAGTAGGGCTTATTAGTTGAGTACATTGTTTTATATGTTGCAGTGGTATTTTTTAATATTACCGTAGCGCCATCGGCTTCGCATTCGACTAACCCGCCTATATTTGCTCCGCTTACGCATGTGAGTGTACCGTTAATTATTAGTCTTCCGTTTATCTTAGTTTTGTTCCAAGTGCTAGAAGCTGTATAATTTCTGTCGCCACCATAAGCAGAAACCGTATCATATGGCACAGCGGTTATATCGACTTTATTACCTACGACTAAATTTGCGCCTTTCTCTACCTTAATGGCTGCGCCGGGTAAAATCATATAATCCGAGGCGCTTAACGATAGCGTGCCTTTAGACACTGTTACGTCCATATAACCTATCGGTAGCGGAACAGAGGTAGAAGTTGCAATCTTCGCCAAACTTACAGATATCTCTACGGAGGAATCATAGTAGTCACCGTGTATGACAATATTGTCCCTATGGTTTGTATTTATTGTTTGGTTAGATCTATCTGAAATCTTGGAATTAATTTTAGTGTTTCCTGTTACAGATTTTATTATATAAGTATCAACATCTTTTGCGTTTGTATTAAACATGCATGAAGAGGTGCCGACTATGGGTACAAGAGCATTATAGCCGTTAGTGCCTATAGTGGTAGCTGTGACATAAACATTTGAGTTGTAGAAAGCACCTCCATATATTTTTGTTTCACACGAAATATTGTGCATGGTATATGCGTTGGATGGGAAGGCTTTCCCGTTGATAAATAAAGCAGCGTTGCCGCCCGGCCAATCGTAAATTGATAATGCGTCGACGGCGGTAGCGCCGTTTTTTAATTCGATAAGTCCGGTGCCCTTAATGTAACCGTGTGCATTTATAGTGCAACCGCTTTGTACTATTAAGTTTCCGTTATTTATAAGTACGCCGTGTTCTTTGGCTAAAGTTGTGGATATGCCTTGATTATGACCGACGTATGCTGCAACAGTAAGAGTTGCGTTATTAGTTTCTTTCTTTTCAAGGTTGAGAGAAACGCCGTTAGGAATAATTAGGGCAGAGTACACGTTGCCGAAAGAACCGCTATCGGTAAATGTATTTCTTTCGTCGCCGTTCGCATTGTACGGTACGATTAGCTTTCTGCCGCTAAGGGTATAGGACTTACTGTCATTATAATTAGGCAACATCGTATTAGACAACATCGTAAAGCTTGTTATTATGTAAGAAGCACTACCGCTCGAGTTGCCGGCTAAGGTGATATTGCCGCTTGCACTTTCACTAAGCGCATCTTCGATAGTGTAGTAGGCGTTGCCGATTTTTGCGGTCTTGTACTTTACGATAATAGTATTGCCACCTACTGCAAAAGCGTAATTGTCGGAATCTAACACAGCGGTTACTTTGTATGTAGAGCCTACTGTAAATGCGCTGTTTAATGTTACCTTGTAATAACCGTGTTCGCCGCTGATAGAAGTAATATTGCCCTGTGCATCTTTGGTTTCGGTATACGCTTTATTGTCATCGTTACTACTATCGTAAGTACGAGCGACTGCAGATGAGAATGAGGGCGCAGCATTTCCGGTCGGGATAGTTCCATTAGTTGAAGTAAGTTTGCCTCTTAACAAATCTTGGCTTAATGTAGTACTACCACCATAATCTATTTCTATAATTCCGCTGAATTTTAAGTATAGTTCGTCTATCTTAAAGGTACCGGGAGTGGGATTTATATCGTAGTTATCTTTGGAGTATCCGCTCTTTGCTGCCGCCGTAGGAGTAAGCGCATAAGTACCGACATCTACTCCGGTTGCTTTGGTTACCGAGAAGGAAAGTTCGTTACTTACAAAAGAGGGTGCAGAAGCTCCGTTATCTGTAAGAGTAACGGTTGTGTCGGTATTTATGGTAGGTTCTGTGCCGCTGTAGGTAGCCGACTGCTCGGCATTAGTTACCGTTACGGTAATTTTTAATTCGCTTATAGTCCAGTTATAAATTTTATCGGCGGTTGTATCGTCCGCCCAAACGCAGTTAGTCGTATCTTTAAGCGTAACCGTAACCGAATAGTTTCCGGCATTTGTAGCCGAAGCAGTACCGCTAACGGTGTAATAGTCGCCGTAGTTAGCTTGATTATGCGTAATGCCGTTTTGGTTGCTTGCGTTGTACACAAGTCCCGTATTTGCAACGGGAACGGCTACCTTAGTGACAGTGCCGTCGTATTCTTTTACGGTTAGCGTAGCGGCGGTAACGGTAATATCGTAGTTACCCGCTTTATCTCCGCTAAAGACAGCATTAACGGTGTACACGCCTTTTTCAAGCTTGGTGGAATTGGTCAAGGTCGTTGCGGCCGTCGTTCCGCTTCCGGTGGCGGTGTAAGTAACGGTGAGAGTGTCGCCGTTTACCAAGCCGTTAAACGCAACGCTCGGATTTGCTACCGACAGAACGGAATCGGTAACATAAATCGAATCGGACGAAAGCGAAATCGTCGCAGTAATCTGCTTTTTGTTTACCGTAAGCGTTCCGCTACTGAAGGTAATCGCATAGTTGTCGCTCGTAAGACCGCTCGGAGTAATCGAGTAAGTTCCTACATTTCCGTATTTAACGTAATCGCATTCAAGAACAAGCGAACCGCCGAGAACGCTTTCGTTTTCGTTATTTACAAATCCGCTGTATGATACGGAGAAAGTCGGTTTATCGTCGCCGTAGGTAATATTTTCGCTATTGGCTGTAACGGTCAAAGCCGCCTTGTTTATCTTAAAGGTGCCGTTAGTGGGAGTTATATCGTAGTTAGCTACGGAGTAGCCGCTATTTGCGGTGGCAGAAGGAGTAAGCGCATAATTACCGGCGTTTACTCCGGTTTCTTTGGTTACCGAGAAGGAAAGTTCGTTACTTACGCAAGGGGGGACAGAAGCTACGCTACCGGTAAGAGTAACGGTCGTATCGGTATTTATGGTAGGTTCTGCGCCGTTGTAGGTAGCCGACTGATTGGCATTAGTTACCTCTACGGTGATTTTTAATTTGCTTATAGTCCAGTTATAAGTTTTATCGTCGGTCTTTTTGTTGTCTGCCCAAACGTAGTTAGTCTTATCTACAAGCGAAGCGGTCAGAGTGTATGCGCAGGCGTTTTTCACGTCGTTAGCATCTATGACGGTTCCGTCTTTAGTTATAGCAGTTACTGCGTCTACGGTAGCGCCGCTAACGTCGATATACGTAGCCGTGGGAGCATGAACCACTCCGTCATAGGTAATGTTGCTTACGTTAGAAGTAGTCAGGGATACGGGCTTCGGAATAATTTTGTAATCGTGAGAAGTCAAAGTTTCGGTCGTCAAAGTCGGCTCGCCGAAAACGTAATTAAGATAAGTTTCGCCGCTTACGCTCAAGGTAAGAGTATAAGAGCCGACGTTTATAGGCTCTACTACGGTTGCGCCTTGAGTAACTTTTGCGTTTACTCCCATGCCGTCGTTGCCTATTAAGCCTGCGAGCGTAAAGTTAGGCTGTTGCGCTTTGCCGTTATAAACGGGGTCGGGGTCGTAATTTACCCTCAGTTTCGCCGCATTTATTGTAAGAGTGTTAGTCGCTTCCGTAGCCAGATATACGTCGGTAGAACGTTTGCCGCCGAGGTAAACGTCTGCCGAGAACAGATAAATTCCGGCATTTTTTGCGACTTTGGCTGTAGACGGTATCGCCGCCGTATAGTTGTCGTTCGAGCGAGCGTATACGCCGAGCGTCAGCGGAGCGGAACCGCCGTTTATAGCGTCTATCAAGGACTTAACGGCAGATTTTACCGATTCGTCATTGCCGTATTTTGCGTAATATCTGTTCGATACCGTCGTTTCGTCGATTGAGGCGGTCAAACCGTGTTCGCTTCCGTCATAAACGACGGTTTTGCCGTTCGTTGCTTCACCGTCGTAATACCACTTTATGTCGTCGGCGTTAAGTTCAACGGGGGCGATTCGGAATCTTAGCGAAGTTGCGTTAGACAGGGCGTAGTTGCCCGCTTCGGCACCGCTGAGACTTGCCGTAACGGTGTACCAAAAGTTTTCGTTGTCGGCTTCGGAGTGGTTAGCCGCAGACTTTACGTTATTGCTAAGGACGATATTAAGTCCGTTTTTTACGCTGCCGACGCTGATATCCGAATAGCCGCTTACCGAGTGGCTCGAACCGCCCAAAGTAAGCGAAGTTACCTTTACGCCTTGATTAAGCGGCTTGCCGCTTTCGTCCACGCCGTATATAAACGTGCCGTCGCCGCCTGCTATGCTATCGTCAGCCATAGTCGCCGCACTCTGCGCCGACGAAGCGTTTTCGACGATAAAACTTCCGCCAAGCGGCGCAGCTTCGGTTATGGTCGCCGTGGCGGGTGCAATTGTGTAGATTACTATGTAACTGCCGTATTTACTGCGAGTAGCGGACGAACCGACTACGGTAACTTCCTCGAGCGAGGTAATGCGAACCGCATACACGCCGGCATCGGACGGAACGCCCGCTATCCAAGTGTAATTACTTTGATTTTTCAAAATTTCTGCCGAAGTTTTGATATTTTCGGGAGAAATTTTTGCGCCTGCGCTAAAGCCGGTGAGCAAAACGTATTCGTATCCGAAATCGTCAAAATACGCCTGAGTCAAATCGCCGCCATAATTGAAATCGGCAAATTGGAGCGGAAGCAGAGCTTTGTCATATCCGTCGAATTTTTTGATCGGAGTTTTGCTTACGATAGGGAAGTGAAATTCGCCGTTGTACGTTGCGCTTGCAGAACCTAAGTCGCCGTCCAAAGCCTTGCCGAATTGGTCGGAGGACTCGTCGGCGAGGTAATACCTCAGTAAGTTTGTAGAGTCGTACGAGCAAATGCCGTTTGTCGGAACGTCCGACCTCGATACTATTATCCAATATCCGGCTGCCGCACCTATCAAAAACGCCGTCGCAAGCAAAAACAAAGCCGCCGTAAGAGCGTACTTGAATATTTTTGCTGTCAGCGAATTTTTTTCGGAGCTGCGGGCAGCTTCGCATCTGCGTGCGAAAGAGCCGTTCGGTGCAGGCGAATCGTATTTGTCGCATATTGCTGCGAAATGGGACGAAAGAATTTTCACTACGCTTCGCCTCCTTCGCTGAGCCTTACGGTAGCGTCCATTACAAAAGCTCCGCCGCCGAGCAGATAATTATATAATTTTGCGTACGTTTCGCCGCCCGAGGCGTAGTCAAGTTTTACGGTTATGGTAAGAAGAATGTCGTCGGTTTGGTTTATGCCGAGATTTGCGAAGTTATCGCTGTCGATTCCTGCCGAAGCAACCGTTTTGACGCTGCTTTCGCCGCTCGCCGAATAAGTAACGCTCGGCGTAACCGTTTTGTCGCCGTAAGAAACGGCAAACGTTATTCTGCCGTCCATAAAAGCAAGGTCGCTTGCGGAAACGTTGTCACCGTGCGGATAAAAAGCAACGTCCAATCTGTATGCGCCTTGCAAAAAGCCTTGGATATAGCCACCTTTAAGAGTGATGTTTTTGGCGATTTTGCCGACAGAGCTGATAGTATAGTCGTCAGTGTAAAAACCTACGGCGTTGTACGCAAATCCGCTTGCGCCGTCGCTAAACGTAACATAGTCCGAACTGTCTGTTACCGAATATACGGCAAATTCGCTGCCGTACGCCACCGTGGTTATGCCGGGAGTACGAATTACCCACGTCGAAAACCCCACGCATATTACGGCGGCTATTGCCAAAGCGGCGCATAGGGCGGAGTTGCGAAGCGTGCAGATTTTGTCGAAAAATTTATTTAATTTTTTGCGAAGAGAGATTTTCATGATTTTCGGTCCCGTATAATCTTCCTGTCGTAATTTTGCTTTGCAGACTTATGCCGCAGTAATCGCACTTGACGTTGCGCCGCAGCCCGTTTTATGCGATGGGTAGAAAGTTCGTACAAATCCTACGGCATAAGATAGGGAGGCGCAGCTGTTTTGCCGGCAAAACGGCAAAACGGACGAGCGAGTCTAAGCAACGTTTTTTGCCAAGTCGGGCTTTGCCGGCGCAGGTTACAAAATGTGTACAAATTGTGTAGTATGTATATGCGATTCTCGTGCGTGCGGGCGCATGCGATTAGTTTTGTACTATTTTGTATATGCATAATAACATTAAAAAAGTAATGCAGTCAAGGAAAATTAGACTTTTTATGGTTTTTATCGGCACTTTATAATTAAAATAGGACTTTTTTGGTCGGGGGGGGGGTAGCCGAAATTAAATAATGTATAATACTGTAAAGTTTTTTCAATAATGTTAAGAAATTTGTTAAAAAATGCTTGCTTTTTTAGTTATGTCGTGTTAAAGTGATATTGTAAATTGACAGATGGGGAGAATTTTTTTTGCTTTACGTGACGAATTATGACGATTTGCGTTGTAAAAAGTCGATACGTTTTTGTGTTGCTTGACATTTTGCCGTTGTCAAAACAGTATGTTTTATTAGGAGAATTATATTTATGAAAAAGAAGTTTAGTTTGACGCTAATCAGCATTCTTTCGGTCGTAGTACTCGTCGGCGTGGGTTTCGCCGCATGGATAATTACTACGCCGAACGTGGAAGAGAAGCAGACCGGCACGATTACCGCATCCGGCGTAACGGACGCAAGATACAAGCTCACGGCGGCGATTACCAACGGAAGTATTGTCTTCGGTAAGCCGAGCGGTTACGATGATAGCAACAGCAACAACAGCGACTGGTTTAAGCCTGACGAAAATGTCGGTGCCGAAAATCTTACCGCTACTCTTACACTTACTCTGACTGATCCCAACGGTAATGCGTGGGATGATGAAACGGTTTTTAAGAGTTATCTTCCCGACACGTTTACTTTTACTATGAATGCAACTAAGCCGGGAAGCGGAGAGGAAACCACGGTTGGCGCCAATGATGATTTTAATCATGCAGTTAGTAAAAACCATGTCAAGAATCCGACCATTAGCTATACTGCAAGCGGAGAAGCGACCGCTACCACGGCAGATGTAACTCTCGGCACTCCTATCGAAATAGCAAAGAGTGCATTTACAAAAGGCACTGACGGTAAGTATACACTTACGATAACCATTACGTTTGCTTGGGGTACGGCATTTACCGACGCAACTCACGCTAATCCGTACGATTACTTTAACAATCTCCCTTATGATGACGTCAATGCGAAAAAAGCTTTGGAACTTAACGATATGCAAGGGAAAATTAACGGAATTAGTTACGAAGTAAAGATAGCTCCCAAGGCAAACGCACAGCAAACGGTATAAGCGTTTGTGTTATTAAAAAGATGTAACGTTACGCCGAAAACGTGACGAAAGCAATCTTATTTACGTATAATGTTTGTGGTGACGGAAGTACACGACAAGACGTACATACACGATACGAGAAGCATAGAAACATCGTGTCCAAACAATATTAAGATGAGGAGAAAAAAGTTATGAAAAAAGTTACCAGACATGCTTTTTCTAAAAAAGCGATTATGATAACCGCAAGTTTGTTTGTAACGCTCGCCCTTATTACTACCGGTTTTGCCGCTTGGCTCATAAGCAGCGGCGCATCCGGCGAAGGCACGGGTAATATTACCACTGCGACTATAGACGACGCTCATCTCGGTCTTACGGTAGCAATGGCAGAGGGTAAAGACTTCGTTTGCTTCGGTCCTCAGGCGGACGACAAAGTTCCCCATATAATGTACGATCCTCCGAAAGATGGCGAAAAAGACGATAAAGAAGTTCTTACCGCAACCGTAACCGGTACGATAAAGAATTATGACAGACTCAAAGAGTTTAATATAACGATAAAGATCAGCGACAAAGCTCTAACGGCGGCAGGCTATACTTGGACCGAAACAAACGAAGGTAGCTTGAAGAACAGAACGTATACTTACAATGCCGAAAAAGCTTACATATCTTTGCCGGAATACGCCGTAGATACGGATGGCAGATTTTTACCGCTTCCTTCCGATCCGTTTAATAAGACAACTGCGCCGAAAACTATTTCGGCGGGGGATAGTATGTTTACAGACGGCACAACCGAAAACGAAAAGAAGTTTACTAACGAAAAGAAGTTTACTTTTGACGTTACGTTCGGTTGGGGCGAAAAGTTCGAAGGATGCAACCCCGGTAGATATCTTGACAGAGAAGAAGGACCCGATCATTTGCCGAGTGAAACTTATACCGTGGAGCAAAAACTGGAAATTATGACCGAGTTGCGTAGACTTTTCGTGGATGAATCGGGAAATGTTGACGCCGCTAACCTTAAGTTCGTGGTAACGGTTGAGGCTGTTTCTAAGTGATAGTCTTAACTAAAATTTTTCAATAAATATTCGGTGGGACGGAGAGACCGACAAAAAGTTTCTTCGTCCTTTTGGTATTTAATACAGCAGCCGTTTACAGCCGTTTTTTCGGCGCATTACGGCTAACGTGCGGCAGAAAGTATTTTTAAAGGGCAAAAACTTCAGCAAACCCTAAGCAAATCGAACGCAGCCGCAAAGCATGACGTTTTTTGCAGGACTTGCAGACATTTTTATTTTTGTCGCCAGGGTGTAAAGACGTTTCCGTCATAGCAATCAACAAATCTTAAAGTAAACATGCGCATTTTAAGCGGTTTTCGGTAAAGCCGATTAGTGCGTAGCGCAGAGGCGCAAAAGGCGAAATTTCGATAGCGTCTCAGAGGCTTGCAAATTGTTCCGAGCGACAATAAATATGCTGTTTTTGTAACTCAGTTCAATCGATATTTAAGTAAGAGAGATTTTTGCTTTTTTTAGATGTAACGTAATATGGACAAACTCGATCTGATAGCGCTTATAATAACGATTTTAGCCGTAACTTGTTTTTCGGTGGTTTTTACGCTACTTTTCGGAGCGTACACCAAGATTACGGTCGAGCAGTATAACGCAGGTAGGTTCGACGTAGACATTATAGACGAATTTGCCAAAGCGGATTCGGAAAAGAAAATTCGTCGCAAGCAGATTATTTCTTCGATAAAGCGGGTTGTCGGTTCGGTAGTTTTTGCGATAATCGCCATCTTTTTGATTATCGGCATAGTTAACCGAATCAGCGGCAACGCTACGGCTATAGGCAACAAAATGCTTATGGTTGTCGCATCGGGTTCGATGGAGAAAAAACACGAGGACAATAAGTACCTTGAAGAGAATAATCTCAACGATCAGTTTCCTACATACAGCGTTATTGTTTTGCAAAAGGTAAAAAATGCCGACGAGCTGAAAAAGTACGACGTTATTGCTTATCGTAACAAAGAGGGCAAAATTATTATTCACCGTATCGTAAGCGTCAATCCGGACGGAACTTACACGATTAAGGGCGACGCAAACAACGGCGTGGACGAAATGCGCCCGTCTTTCGATAACGTAGTCGGTAAGTATAGCGGCAAATATCTCCCGACGGTAGGTTTGTTTATATTGTTTTTCCAGTCGTATTCGGGTATCGCTACCGTTCTTGCCGTTATATACTGCATGATAATGTTCGATAACCGCATAGGCGTTATAAGCGAAGTTCGTCAAAAACGTAAGGACATGCTTATAGAGCTGCTTTCCGCCGATGCCGAAGAGATAAGCGACAACGTAGACGTAAGGACGGAATATTTCGAAAAACTCTACCTGGACAAATTCATTTATCATTTCGACGACAACGGTTTTATCTCAAAAGAAGTAGCCGACGAAATTGTCAAATATAATCCGCCGCCGTCCGAACATGCGGATAACGAAACCGAGTAAAATAAGGTTGCGTTACGGCGTAAGAACGCTTGATTAGGATAATTAAAAAAGGAACCTTTTAAAATTCTTTCTTACTTTTCTTGAAAGAAGAGTAACAGAGTAAAAAAACATCTCAGAGGTGGAAACATGATAAAAACATTATTCACGAGAAAGACGCTGATTACCATTGGCCTTGTCTGCGTATATTCTTTGTTGCTTGTGTTTGTGTGCGCTTGCATAGACGGCGCTCACTCGATTTTTCCGGCAAAGAATATTATCAATATAATAGCGCAGGGTATGAATTTCGAACCGATAAAAGGACATATGTCCGGATTCATCATGGTGATGATGGTTGCCGTGTTTACGCTTATTGCGGTAACCGGTATATGTTTTTTGCGTCGTATCGCCATATTTAAGAAAAAAAGCCCGAAAAGTCTCAAAATGATAGGTTGGTATGTATTGGACTTTGCGGGATTTGAATTAGCGGGCATCGGCATAGGACTTTTGTTCCAAAGTCCCTTTACCGGCGAGAACCTTTCGGCTGTAATGAAGTACCTCGGTCAGTGCGTCCTTCTTACCACCGTCATATACTTAGTAGCCTTTGTAGCGATAGGCGCTCTTTTGATGCTTATCGTCAACTTTGTCTTTGTAGACAAGCCGTTCAGATTCTTCGGTACGGCAGACGAGCCGGTCTTCGAGGACGAAGGCATGGACAATTACGACGTTGCAGGCAGTTTTGACGTAAATGCGTCGAGTAGCGGAGCGGTAGGCGCAGCTGCCGCAACTGCGGTAAGCGGAGGCGAAGGCGGCGGCGACAATCGCACGGTAGTAGACTCCGAGGAACTCAAAGACAGAGAGGTCGTATTCCCCACGCTTTCGGCAATAGATGTTGAGCTGGAAGGCTTCGATCTTCCTCCGACGAAAGGCGACGAAATTTCGCTCGGGGAGCTGTGCGACAGATTCAGAGACTATCTTGCTTACAGCCATAATCTTTATTTTGACATAGATACCATAAGATTCTTCGTAAGCGGATTCGCAGCCAGCCATTTCGAAATTTTGGAAGGCTTGTCGGGTACGGGTAAATCGTCGCTTCCGAGATATTTCGGCAAGTTTACGGGCGCAAACGTGCTTTTTATGCCGGTACAGGCAACTTGGCGAGATAAGTCAAATATTTTGGGCTATTTTAACGAATTTTCCAAGACTTATACCGAGACCGAATTTTTGTCGGCTTTGTATAAGGCAAATTACGAACCCGACGCCATAAACATCTACGTATTGGACGAAATGAATATTTCTCGAGTAGAATACTATTTTGCCGACCTTTTGAGCGTACTCGAGTACCCCACGGAAGATTGGAAGATAAAGCTGATGAATTTCCCGCACGACTTCGTGCCGCCGGTAAAACTCGAAGACGGATATATCCGTATCCCGGAACTCAGTTATTTTGTGGGTACGGCAAACCGAGATGACTCTACCTTTACCATAACCGATAAGGTTTACGACCGAGCCGTAACCATGGAGTTTGTGTCCAAAAACACGCCGTTTATGCCCAAGGCGGAAGTTAAACCGATAAAATTAACGGGTAGCACATTCAAAAACATGTTGGAATCGGCAAAAAACGACAAAAAATTTGCTCTTTCTAACGACGATATGGCAAAGATAGACAAACTTGCCGAATTTGTATACGACAGATTCGACGTAACGATAGGTAACCGTATAATCAATCAGATCGCAGCAGTCGTTCCTGCCTTTGTATGCGCAGGCGGCAAAAAAGAGGACGCAATCGACCTTATGCTTTGCAAAAAATTGTTCGCAAAACTCGAGGGCAGATTTGAAGAATACGTAAAATCCGCCCTTATAGAGATAGTCGAGCTTATCGGCGAACTTTACGGCGCAGGAACTTTGCCCCGTAGCGAAAGAACGTTAAACAAAATTATCAGGACCTTGTAATTACAGATGAGAATAGCGGAATGTCTGCAACTTAATAAATGTTCGGAGTCGTTAAACTCGTTTTTCGGCGACCGAACTCCGCTTGACGTCTTTTCTTCGTTAGACGACGCAGGCGATTTTTCGCTGCAGGAAGAATCGCTGAGAGCGGACGACTTCGTGTTCGAGCGCATTTCTTTTGCACTCGGAGTAATAGCGTCGATAGCCGCAAGACCGCACTTGTCTACAAAGCGAGAAGAAATAGTTACGAGGGTAGAAAAAGCAAAACAGATTTCGCCGGACGATTTCGGCAGAGTTTGCCGGGACAGCAGCCTTTGGAAACGTCGAAAAGCGGTAATGATTCCCGAAAACATCTATTACTTCCAGCATACCGACGAACTTGCCATATACGAAAACAGATTCGTCGTAATGCTAATCGACGAGATAGACAAAGAACTCAGCAGATACGTCGATTTTTATACTAAAATTCTGCCGTCGATAGACGACGGAGCATGTTCGCTCGATGCAATTAAGCTAAGTCAAAAATTTTGTAGTACGGACAGGCTTCGCCGGGAAGTGGATTTTATCAAAGAAACCAATTTTTATAAGACTGTAGGTAAAGAAAAACGCCTTCGAGGTAAGGTAAAGCCCACAAACATACTTATTAAAGATCCTAAGTACAGAGAGTGCTACAAATTTTACGACGATTTCGTAAAATACAAGGTAACCGACTCGCAAAAAGACGAGATTTCGTTTTATAAACTTTTGACGCTTAAAGCGTTAAAAAGTCTGGGATTTTCGCTAAAAAACAAGTCAAAGGCATGGGAGTTTGTCGGTTGCGGATTCGACCTTAAGGCAAATTTCGACAATGCCGTAACGATAACGGTTACAGACAAAAAGTCGGGAGTAACTCAAAGTTCGACGTTAGGGATAGGACAAGGCGACGAGTATATAGGCGTGTGGAACATTTACTCGGGCGACGAAACGTTGTTTGCGTCCGGACTAAGCGAGTATCGCCTTATGCTCGAATGGTTTAAGCGAAAACTTCGCATAGTTCCGACAGACGGCGACGCCTACAAAAAGTTTTGCCCTGTTTGTAAGGCTGCTTCGCTCGGCGGCGATACCAAAGTCGTGTGCCGAAGATGCCGATCTCAGTTCGTCTTTACCGAGAGAGAGGGCAGAAAAGTTATTTGGCTGTGTAAGCACGGGAGGGGAAGATGACCGAAAGAGATAACGTTACTACGGCAGAACGCCTTCCTACGATAGTTATCAAAGACTTATACAAGTCTTACGGCGAAAAGAAGGTCCTTAAGGGACTCAATCTCGAAGTTTTCGAAGGGGAATTGTTCGGCTTTATCGGTAGGAACGGCATAGGTAAGTCCACCACCATAGATTGTATGATAGGCGCAAAACAATTTAACGGCGGCACGATTACGTTGTGCGGCTACGACGTCGTCGCACAACCGCTCGAGGCAAAACGTTGCTACGGATACGTTGCGAGCGAGCCTTCGTGCTACGAAGTTATGACCGGCATAGATTATCTTGAGTTTATCGCCGGCGTGTACAAAATTTCCGAAGGCGAATTTCGTCGAAACTACACGTATCTATGCAACCGTCTTAAGCTTGCCGAGTCGGAACTGTATAATCCCGTTTCCGATTATTCTCACGGTATGAAGCAAAAGCTTTGCCTCGTTGCCAGCTTGCTGTTTAATCCCAAAATTTGGGTGTTGGACGAACCTACGGTAGGCTTGGACATAATGGCTGTGGAAGAATTGAAAAAAATGATGCGAGAGTACGCAAACCACGACAAAACCGTATTCGTTACTTCGCATAATATCGAACTCGTAAGCAAAATCTGCGACAGAGTCGCAATAATAAACGACGGCAAAGTTTCCGCTCTTTACGACCTTAACAAAGAGCCTAACCGAAGATTACAACTTAGCAAACTGTTTTTGGAGACTTACGGAGAGTAACTGATGTTTAATTTGTTGCTAAAGGATATCCGAATTATGATCGGTAAAAAGACAACGATAGGTCGCAGACTCGCTTCTGCGTCTTTCGTCGTATTCGTTTTTGCCTGTTTCGTAGGTTTGGAGATATATTTGTTTAGCGGCATTTTATCCAAAATTTCCGATATAAAAGGCGCTCCCGACGCATTTTTGTGCGTATTTTTGTTTATAGTAACGTGTTTTATGACAGTGTCGGATCTGTTTACCGCAAAGAAATTGTTTTTCGACGCAAAGGATATCGAGATGCTGTCCGTACGCCCGGTTACGAACGGACAGATAATATCGTCTAAACTTATTACGCTTTTTGCGACTCACTACATTACCGCTTTTATGTTTGTTTTTCCGTTGCTCGCAGTGTACGGTTCGAGACAAAATTTTTCGGCAATGTACTTTTATAAAGCGTTGTTTTATCCGGCGGCATCGTTTTTGTTCGAGGGCGGAGTGGCGCTCGTGCTTGTGTATCCGCTGTTTATATTGTCTAAGTACTTAAAAAACAAACCGATAGTAAAGCTGTGTATCGCTACGGTAGTAATGGCAGCGTTTACATATTTTTACGCAAAGGCGCTCGGCTTGTTTACCGACCTCGTCGTAAACAACAGCATCGCTTTGATTTTTACGTCCGAGCGAATCGAAAGTCTCATTCGTTTCCGTACTTATGCGCTCCCGGTAAACTTCCTGATGGATATATTCGTGCAGAAAAGCGGTAAGGCGTTTTTGATTTATTTGCTGATAGGCGGAGGAATATTCTGCCTCGGACTCACTATAACGGTTTTTGCTTATAATTACGTCAGAAGTATCAATTTTACGTCAAAGAGTCGGAATCGCCGCAAAATTAAAATCCTTGACGTAACCAAATCGCTTATAAAAAAAGAGATTACGCTTATTTTCAGAGACTCGGATTATATCTTCTCCTTTACGGGATTGCTTATAGTACAACCGTTTTTGCTTACGCTGGTTCTTAAAGCGATGAACGCTGTTTTTTCCGGCGGCACGATAAGATATTATACTGCGTTTTTGCCGGCATTCGTTCCGTGCGTGGATATATTCTTTATTATGATTTTTTCTACGACGATCGCTCAGGGAGCAAACTCCTATATATCTATGGAAAAACAAACCGTAAAGAATATGAAAACGGTTCCCGTAGACTACAAAACCCAGCTTATAGTAAAAGTCGCTTTGCCGATGACGCTTTCAGTCACTTCGCTGGTAATTTCTCTTGCGGCGCTTATGATGGCAGGCGCAATAGGATGGGGAGTGTTGCCGTTCGCACTTATATGTGCGCTCGTTTCTCTGTCTGCGTTCGATATGGCGTCTCTCGTAGAGGAACTCAGCATAAGACACGGCAAAAAACGCAAAAACGGGTTTAGTACGGCGTGTTCGTACGGATTCCCTGCGGCGGTAGCGATAACGGGTTCGTTGCTTTCTTTCGCAGGTCTTAATGTTTACCTCAGTTTGCTTGTTGCCACGGCGGTAGCGATTGCCGCTTTGGCTCCGATTTGCGTAAACGTAAAGAAAAGAGCCGGCGAATTGTTCTTGGGATTGGAGGCTGAAAACTAATGAAAAAACGTAATTTGGTAATTCTGCTTTTGATACCGTTTCTCATGTGTATTCTGACCACCGTCACGATAAACGCAACTTACATATACGTCGACGTCGATATTTCGGATATTTCGTGGAAATACGACGATGTCGAAACCGTTAAAATAAATACGGAGCAGCGCCTCGAGGCAAACGGAATAAATCTTCGTAATTACAAAGTCGGCAGCGACAATGACCTCGTTTGGAGCGTAAGGAACAAAGAGGGCAACATGGAGCCGCTTGCCGAGATAGTGCAAAGAAACGGCGAATATTATTTATCTACGCTATCGGAAGGGGCGGTTATAGTAACGTGCTCGACAAAAAAAGGAAACGTCAGCCGAAGTTTTGAGGCTATTGTTTACGATAAGGGCGCAGTAGCGGCAACTTACGAGATAGCCAAGGGCAATAACGTTGACAGCGTAACGTATATCGGCGAGTACGATTTGAAGAATTTTCAAAAGCAAAAGGCGTCTTTCAGAATAAAGGTAACCACTGCGCCGAGTAGTTTGAAAGAAGCGTTGCAAGTAGAGTGTTCGGATAACGTAACGCTTAGCGAGGATCTCACTACCGTTACCGTATCGGAACCCGGCGAGGCTTGCATCGCCTTTAAGGTCGATGATGAAAGCATAAGCGATTATTTACTTAAATTTACCGTTGTCAAAGACGGAATCAACGTCTTTAACTACAATCAGTTGTTGTATTGTACCAATGCGTCGCAAAGCGGCGAAACGGTGGTTTTGCGTAAGTCGCTTCAGTCTCGTGCTTACGGCGAATCTGCCTTATCTGCCAACAATTGGGCGTATTTCGGAAACTACGATTCGGCAAAGAAAACGTATAATTTTAAAAACGAAATTTATTCTTTGCGAACGAAGTATAACAACCGTTACATTATGCAGTATAACGACGGAAAGCCGGAAAGCGAAAAAATTTCCGATTTCGTCAACGTCGGAGTTCGAGTTCAAAAAGATTTTTACGGTAACGGTTATACGTTAAACATGCACGCTCTGGCGTATCCGTACGGCGAAATCGCTTCGGTAAGCGGCGAAGAAATTAACGTCTTAACGCCCGAAAACCTTTTTAGAGGGCCGTTACCTTTCTATTCGCTCGGAGATGTTTCTCAGCCCATAGTCGCTGCGTACGGTCAAGACAATATAGGGTTTTACGTTGACGGCGACGGCATTACCGTTAACGACGTAAAGCTTCAAAACTGCGACAATGTAAACAGTTACAAAAAGTTAGAATATACAGGCACCGTTTGCGAAGTGAGCGGGGATAACGTTACGATTAAAAATTGTGAGATATCTAACGGCAAAACTGTGTTCAGAGCGTTTTCGTGTAATGCGCTCAAAGTAGATAATTGCTATATGCGCAACAGCCAAAACTTTCTTATGTCGCTGGGCGCAAACGAGTACGTCGCTGTCGGTGACGGCAAAAAACAGCTTTTAGACCTGGACGGCAATCGGATATCGGCTACGTTAAGCGAATACTTAAGTAAGGATGCTGCCGGCGACAGACTTTTGGAAGAATACCTTATAGGTAACATTACTTCCGAAAATACCGAAAAGATAAAAGAAGCGTTGATTTCCTTGCAGAACGCTTTGGACGAACTTAGCGAAGTGGATGGCAAGTTTAAAGGTGACGTCACGGTAAACAATTGTCAATTCGAGCGAAGCGGTATTGCTGCTATAGCAATGGAATCGTTGTTTAACGGTCCGTTCCTATACAGCACTCAGGCACCGTCAAAAGTAAGCGGCTTATTCGAGATGTTGGGACTTATGTCCACGTCGTCGGTTTCGGGAATATCTTATCCGGTCAAACTCAAGATTACCGGCAAGACCGCATTTTACGATTTCAAACAAGTAAGTAATATGGATATATCCGGACTTATCAACGAAAATATCACAGATATGCTAAAAGAATTAAACAAGGATAGTTTCGGTGAAGTGGATATAGATTACATTTTTCCGCTAAAGACTTTGGTTGGTCGGCAGACGGCTAATCAAGGTTATCAATACAACGGTAAAGCAAATATCGCAATCGCTTTTTACGGCGGAGGCGCAAATACGTCTGTAGTCGAATACGAGGATTACGAATATGAGAGGGATTTGAGACCGATTCTGGAGGTAGACTTGCTTGAAGAATATCTCGGACGAAGTCTGAACAGTTCGGGCGGGCTCAACCAAAACGCATTTTTGAAAGTGGTAACCATAGTGACGGGAGTGAAACCGTTTAAGTTTGTTTATACTAACGCAAACAAACTCGGAAGCGCTCCGAGCCTTGAAAATATGATTTCTTACGCTAACGGAGATTGAATATGAAAAAAATTTTTACTTGTGTTTTGATTTTTGTGTTATGTCTGTTTGCAGCCGGTTGCGGAATGGGTTTTAGCGGCGATGCCGAAATGGTATCGGCGGCGATAACTTACGACGAAATTTCGCAAAAATATTATTTTGAAATAACGTATGACGACGGCACGATAAAAAAAGTACAGGCGGACGGAGTTACCGAGCTTGGCAAAGAGGGACCGCAAGGCGATGCCGGCAACGGAATCGCAGACATAGTTACGGTTAAAGACGACGATTTGGGCGTAACTACGGTTACGGTAAAATTTACCGATGAGGAAAAAGAGCCGGTATCTTTTCAAATTCCGCACGGCGTGTATATTTCGCACGTTACGTTAAACGAAGCCGACGAAACGCACGCTTCGCCGTACCTTACTTTTGCATTCAGCGACGGCAGAGTTCCCAAGGAAATTATTTTGCCGCAAGCAAAAGACGGCAGGGGAATTAAGAGTATCGAGCTTATCGAGATTAAGGACGAAAAAACCGGCGTTATTACCGGCGCAAAATTAAGAGTGACTTTCGATGACGACAGCGAACCTACGGAATTTGACGTTCCCATGGCTAACGGAGTAAAAAACGTAACCACTAAAGCGGACGAAAAAGACCCGACAAAGTACTTGCTTGTAATATCGTATACCAACGGTCTTACCGAAGAAGTTAAGTTCGATAAGCCGAGCGAACCGAGCAATTGGATTAGCGGGGTAGAGCAACCCGGCGGCAGCATAGGCAAAAACGGCGATTACTACTTTGATACTGCGGCTAAGGTCATATACATAAAAGAAAACGGCAGTTGGAAAGAAGTTATATCCTTTAAGACTGTAGATACAACGCATTCGGTTACTTTTGACGCAAACGGTGGTGCTTTTGATGGTGGTTCGACTATAAAGATATATAGAGGAATTAAACACGGCGACTACCTCAGTTCGGGAGATGACGGAATATCCGCACCGCCCGTACCCGTAAGAGACGGATACAGGTTTGACGGATGGTATACCGTAAAAGATTTGAATTTGTATGTAGGACAAGAACACGTCTATTCTCGATTCGGTGACCTTACGCCGGTAAATAAAGACCTGACTTTGTATGCGCGCTGGATAGAGGAAAAGTAAAGCGTAGGCGATTTAGAAGTATATTAAGAAGAGGACGTTGCTTTTACGCATTAACCGAATGGTTAGGTTCGGAAATAATTATTCTATAATGAATGTTTAAAGTTGTATCCACACACGCAAGAGCTATAGGCATCTTAAACTTGTATATTTTACGATATGCCTTTTGAAGTTTATAGCGGAGATAGTCGGAGGGAGAATGTCTACTTATTTTGTGTCCGATATACATGGCGAATACGACCTATTTATGAGATTGCTCGATGAGATTAAGTTTTCTTCGGACGACGAGATGATAATATGCGGAGATGCGATAGACAAAGGGAAACAGTCAGTCAAGCTTTTGAGTTTTATTGCTTCGGTCGATCGTTTTAAGATGATTATCGGTAATCACGAATATTACTTTTTAAAATTTTACGACAGCCTTATGCAAAGCGTCGACGACGCAGACGACGTTCCGTATATGATTGCGAGTTATTTTCCCGATTGCAAAAGGATAGACTGGGATTTGCTCGACTATCTTGAAAGTTTGCCGCTGTATATAGACAGAGAAGATTTTTTGTGCGTTCATGCGGGCGTGGAACTGGATGAAAAAGGGTTGATTAAGAAGATTTCCGAGCAAATGCCTCAAATTCTTCTGACAGATAGAAAATTCAAAGAAAAATCGATAATAAATAGAGACAAGACGGTGCTTTTTGGACATACGCCGTGCTTTTACGACAATCCTTCCGGTCGAATAATTAAAACAATCGGGCCGAATAAAAGAGGCAACCGGTTTTCGGATTTTTCGAAAGTGAGGTTAGATTGCGGCGTTGCGTTTACCGGTTTTTTGGGTGTGTTACGCAAAGAAGATATGCAAGAATTTTATGTAGGCGGCGAAAAAAAATAATTTTTTTGCCGCCGCTTGATTTTTTGTATGCGTGTATGTTAAAATTATATTATGGATTCGTAAAATCGAATTTGACATGGAAAAATTCGGTTCGATTTGCGCCCATACCGATAAAATAACGTCAAGGAGAAACCGATGTCGAAGAAAATATGGTTTATATGTCTGATACTTAGTATGGCTATAGCCGCAGCTTCCGTCACACCGATAAGTCATGTTTCGGCGGTCGGCGTTTCGGCTTACGATTATTCTGCGACGGGAGTAAGTTCCGATTATCGAAAAAGTATCGACGCAGCATCCGTAGCGGACATGCTCGGCGTTCGGCTTACCGACGAAGAAAGAAATTACACGAAGAATTATTGCGATATAAAGTTTTCGTACGGAATAAACAACGGATTAGGTACGGATAAAGATTTGGGCATATCCGTCAAAAGTACGGGCAGCGGTTACGAAATAACGGCACCGGCAAAAGAATTTAAAGCAAAAAACGGCGCTACGCTCGTGTGCGTGCCGAGTTCGATTTCTTATGGAAACAACGAAGTGAAATTTGTTGCCGACGGCGCTTCGTATATTTGCGATTTAGTCGAAAAAAAAGATAAGTTCGATATAAACTATTCTATATCTACAGTCATTTCCGTTTCTCAAGCCAACGAAATAACGAATTATGCGATAAATGAAGCTAAGTACGCCGCAAACGTCAATTCGGAGTATAGCGTATATAAAAACAAAAAACTTGCTTACGAGCAGTATGCGGAACGACTTGCTTCTTATAACTTACAATTAAAAGCCTTCGAAGCGTATTCCGATTATCTCGAAAAAAAGCAAATCTACGACGAGTATCTTCTGCAAAAAAAGGAGTATGACGAAAGAGTCGCCGCATACGAAGCTGCCTGCGCCGAATATGAAAAACAATTGACAAAGTACGAAGAAGATTTGCTCGGATATAACGCCGCTCTCAGCGCATATAACAAGTATCTCGAACAAAAAAAAGTGTACGATGAAAGAATGGCGGAATATATGATTTACGAGAGTAAAATGGAGCTTATTAAGCATAGAGTCGCAGCTTTGGATTCCATATTCGTAAAGATGACTTCGCTTAACAGAGACGTATATTCTGCAGTTATGGGTTCTTCCGTAACGACCGTGCTAAACGCCTTTTTGGACAATGCGGCGGCAATGGAAGTTGCTTTGGGTAAAGAAGTGGTAGGCGTTGCTGCGCTTGCAAAGGAAACAACCGTAACCGTAAGACGAATATTTGCAGAGTATAAGGAGTGCGAAACTTTACAGCAGAAATATGCGTACTATTGCGCAAACTACGATTTGATAGTTACTCAGATATGTAAATTGACGAGCTACTTGGAATACTTTTGGCAGAATTTTCATATAAGGCAGATGGTTCGGGCGCAAAACACCGATCAAGATCCGGCAAAAGATAAAAAATATATAATTTTGTTGGCTCAACTTATACTTATAAGCAATCTTCTTTCCGACGAACCGGTGCTTTCATATGACAAAACAAGGACGTTTGATTTGCAAAAGACTACCATTCTTTATGAAATACGAAAGTCGGAAAGCGTCAACAAAAATCTTACAATAAGGGAAATATTGGAAAACGAGTTCAATAATTATCCCGTCGGCACTTCGCAGATTCCGACAGTCACGGTCGATGACGACAATTGCGCAAAGCCGAAAGAGGGCGAGGCAGCTTTCCCGGAAGCAGTAAAACTTCCGGATGCTCCCCTAAACGTAGAAAAGCCTGCGTTGCCTACGCTTCCGAAACCGCCTAACGACGACAGAGGAATGGAACCGATAGAAGTAGATCGTCCTGTAGAACAACCGTATGCCGAACATCCCGGCGAGCAGCCGGCAGAAGTCGAAGATCCGACATCCGATAAGTATGCCACGGCTCGATTTTATGCCCTAGATAAAGTGGTGGCGCAACTTGCGGATGGCAAAATAAACGAGAGGGATTTTTTGAGTTCTTCGGAGGATTCGAGGCATGTCGTTTTCGGCGATAGCGTCGTGTATTCTGCGGTGAATTTGGATTTGTCCGTAGTGTTCAATTACAAAGACGAGAACGGCGACGTGTCTGTGACCAAGACCGTTACGCCGTACGATCCGCTCGGTAAGTATGTTTTTTATCCGAACGGTTATATGGACGTCGAATACGAGTACACTTTTGAAAAGTGGGTGTTTATTACAGGCGAAGAAGTAAACTTTTTAAATATCACCGACGGCAAGAAAGACGGAGATATCGTTAACGTTTACGCAAAATATAATAAGAAAAAACGTAAATACGCAGTAGTTTATAGATACGGCAACGAAGAGTTTTTGCCCGACAAGCTTAAAAACTCCGTGATTTTGAGAGCAGAAACGGAGTGCGGGCGTAAGCCGGAGGTCCCGACGCCTTCGGTAGACGACGACGGCGATTATATGTTTGTATTCGACGGATACGACAGAGAGATAACTGCCGTAAGCGGTGACGCAGAATATATCGCTAAATTTTCACGAATGCCAATTGCCGAAATTATAGGCGGCGAAATCTTTTCGATTACGGATCGTGGCGGAGTCATCAGAATAAGCGCAGATTACAGCGTGCTAGATAAAGATAAGAAAACGGAAATTCGAATATTCGATGCTGCGGCGAGAGCGGCGCAAAGAGAAATGCCGCTTGTGATTTGTCTTAATGACGTCGAAGCGATTATAGATAGGACGGACGTAAAAGCGATAGCTTCGAGCAATCACGGCGCAATTTTGTCTGTACGCATAATTATGACTTCCGTTGCGGGCGCAAACAAATACACTGCTATTACTTCGGTAAAAAATACAAACGGAGCCGATATTGCTATAGACGATAGGCGTATAAGCTCAACCGTCACGATTCGTGGGGTTAACATCGATTTCGTCGGCGGCAAGCTTTCGTTTACAGACGGAGACAGCGGCGAGGCGGCCGATAATTTTTCTTACAATTTCGAAGAAAAAAAGTTTGTTTACCGTGCAGAGTCCGGCATATATGTTTTGGCTGCCAAGTATAGCGTCTCCGTATTTTCGGAGTGTGCCGAAGCCTTAACGATTTCGGTGGAATGCGCCTATGCCGGAGAAGCCGTAACTTATCGAGTAAAAGAAAAAAGCGGGTATACGGCAAACGTATACTATTACGACGGAGACGTAAAAATCACTGTCGCTTCCGGCTCGTTTTTTATGCCTCCGTTCGGGGTATTATTGCATTGCGATTACACCCGAATTATGTATAACGTCAGATTTTTGTACGAAAAAGACGGACAAAAAATCATATTGCTCGAAAAACGCTATCCTTTCGGTAGTATTTTGGGCGTAGATATAGTTGCGCCTGCGCCGCCGCCAAGGTACAGTGACGACGAATTTACGTATTCGTTTTCGGGATGGAGCCGCAGCATAGGCGGCGAACTAACGTCGGACATAGAATTCGTAGCCGAATATTCTCGTGCGCCGATTGAGAAAGAAAATATAAAGAAGGGCGGATGGTTCAGCGGTAAAACCGCAATAATCAGCATTTCGGCGATTACGGTAGTCGTTCTCGGCGGAGCGGCAGCCGCATTTGCGATATTGAAAAAGAAAAAAAGGAAAAGGTAGAGAGTTATCAGCCGTGCGCTTTTTGACACATACGACAAAAAACATAAAATATATAAGTTTTTTTGACATTTTAATATTTTATTCTTGACTAATTTTATATCAGGTGGTATAATTTCTAGTGTGGCACCTTTGGTGTATTACAAACTTACCAATAAAAAGGAGAGTTGTATGAGAAAATTTGTAAAAAAGATACCGATGCTTATAGTGACGATGCTTATCGTCATGTTGTCGTTGGTGTCCGTGTTCTCTGTTTCGGCTACAACTGCCGAAGAGATAAAGAACACTTACGGAATTCCGGATTGGCTTTGGAATCAGGTTCCGCAAGACTATAAGGAAAGACTCGAGGAATTGTTGCCCGAAGATTTTACGTTACCCGAGGATATAGAAATTCCCGAACTTCCGGAAGATTTTCAGCTCCCGGAGGATTTCGTTTTTCCCGAATTGCCCGAAAATAAGGAAGATTTTAACGTGGACGACTACATAAAGAATCTTGCCGACGAAGTTAAAGAGCATTTTAAAACCGAGTACCTCGCAGACAGGCAGTATTATAAAATAGCGTACAAGGCAAACGTTTTGGACCTCGTAGTAAAAGATAACTTTACTCGTCCCGAAAGCGGATTTAAGAGTTTGCTGCTGGACGTTTATACCGATGCGGTTCAGGCTCTCACCGCCGCATCCGTAGATAACAAATTTACCTTGTTGGCAGCATTGCAGAACGGAGTGGACACTGCCGCTGTCAAAGAAATTTTAAATTCGATAAAGTCTGTTTCGGTAGACGACTTGGTTATATACGACGGCTCGGTAAGAACCGATTCTATCAAGGCTCTTGTTAAGAGACTTCCTCTTCCGAGTGAAATTGCTACCTATACGGACGAGCAATTCCGCAATTTACTTTCGGTTGAAGTGAAAGTAGTTACGGAGTCCAAAGGTAATCTTGATATTACCGTAAACTTCGGATTCGAATTCGCAAATGCAAACAATTACGCAAGACTTCGACGTATTGCTCAAATCGTTGCCGATAATGTAAGCGTTAGCCACAAAGACGGCGTGTATTCGGTAAGCGTAAACGTTCCGCAGGCATTCACGAGAATCCTCAACAAGGCAATCGCTACCGGCAAGCTTTCGGATAGCACAAAACTTAAGATTTTCGCAGCTCTCGACAAAAACGTTAACGAGTTTGCCGAATTCGCTAAGACTATAACTTTTGAACAAGTTTACAACCTTCTCGAAAAGATCGATATCGTAAGTTGCATAGACAATACCAGTCTCGGGAAATATTTCCCCGATGGTATAACCAACGAAAGAATACTTAATGCATTTAAGAAAATCGAACCGTACTTCGAGAAGATAAAGACGGCTCTCATCGAACTCGTAACTTTCGTTCCTCAGAGATTCCAGTCCAAAACTATGATGGATTTTTATAGAGGAAACGGCGAATTCTTTGCGGCTAAGTATAATTACGAATTGTTTGTGGAAACTTGGCTGTACAGGATTCAGGGTAAAGGACTTGCCGTAACCGATTATATCAAGAATACTTATACCGATTCTCGTATCCTCAAGTGGAATTCGAGATTGGAAAATGCTCTCAACAAACTTCCGATGCTTTCGATGTTCTTCAACAGAGAGAGCTATACGGTATCTGCGGAAGCGTCCGTAACGCTGACCGACGTCTATAAAGTCACATACAAGGATGGCGAAAACGTAATTAAACGCGGACTCCTTCCTAAAGACGCCGATTTGAGTTTCTTTGCAGGCATAACCGAAATCAGCGGCAGCGAGATACTTGACTGGGTTGACGAAAACGGCAATTCTATATCCAAGATGCCGGAAAGAGACGCAGAAGTATATGCGGTGTACGATGCCGGATTTAAGCTCGAGCAATCTGCCGATATCGATACCGTTTATGACGGAGAAGCTAAGCAGTTAAAAGTTAACGTTGTTAACCTCAGCAGCATAGAAAAAACCTATGACTTCGGTTGGTACAAAATCGTAGGCGATAGCAGAGTAGCTATCGAGGGCGCATATTCCGATACGTTAGAAGTTCGTAACGTACTTGATAGCGGCAAATATGTTTGCGTCGTTGCGTCCGGCGATACAGTTAAAGAAGCTGTATTTAATGTTGCCATCGCAAAGGCCAAAATCGATATGACCGGCGTGAAATGGAGTTATACCGCTCCGTTTACCTATGACGGTGAAATCAAAACCGTTTCGCTTAATAAAGAAATAGAACAACTTCGTTTTGTTGGTAGATTGTCGGCAAGAGACGTCGGAACCTTTAACGTTTCGTTTGAACTTATCGACGCAGACAATTACGAGCTTATAAATCTCGGCGATCTTGCTACTTCTTTAGAGTGGAAAATAGAAAAGGCTAAGGTTGATATGACGGGCGTAAGATGGAGTTACACCGCTCCGTTTGCTTACGACGGAACGGCTAAGACCGTATCGCTTAATAAAGAGATAGAGCAGCTTAGTTTTACCGGTAACACCGCTACCGAAATAGGCGTATATACCGCTTCGTTTGCATTAAAAGATACCGAGCATTACGAGCTTATAAATCTCGGCGATCTTGCTACTTCTTTAGAGTGGAAGATAGAAAAGGCTAAGATTGACATGACCGGCGTAAAATGGAGTTATACCGCTCCGTTTACTTACGACGGAACGACTAAGACCGTATCGTTGGTAAACGCTCCGTCCTTGGTTGAAGTAAAAGGTACGCTTAGCGCAACCAAAGCAGGTACTTATACCGCTTCGTTTGCATTAAAAGATACCGAAAATTATGAAATGGTTAACGCAGGCGCACTTGCAAGCTCGTTGGAGTGGAAGATAAATAAGGCTTCCGTAGATCTTGCCGGAGCTGCTTGGAACTATACCGCTCCGTTCACTTATGACGGAACTATCAAAACCGTTTCTCTTACAATGCAGTTCGATCAGCTTAAGTTTAGCGGCAACAGCGCAACCGATGCAGGTACGTATACTGCGTCCTTTGAGCTTAAAGATGCCGAAAACTATGAGATTATAAACAAAGGTTCCCTTTCGGATTCTATCGAATGGAAAATTAACAAAGCAGATATCGATATGTCTGCAGTCGCTCGTAGTTTTGTGGATGCCGAGTTCGTTTACGACGGCAAACCGCATACTTTAACGGTAGACAGCAAACTTCTTCCCGAGGGCGTTAAAGTAAAAGGTTATCTCGGAAGCGCAGTTACTCATGTTTCCGAAAGCCCGAAGACTATTACTGTTCAATTCGAACTTTTGGCAGAAAAGGCTGTTAACTATAACGTACCCGCAGATATGAGTGCAACCGTTACTGTCGTAGCTAAAGAAATCGGACTTAAGTGGGAAAATCTTAAGTTCACTTATGACGGTAGCAGCCATGTTCCGACTGCAACCGCAACCGGACTTGTAGGCAACGATACTTGTAAAGTTTCCGTTTCCGGAGCGCAGACCGAAGTAGGCGTTTACACTGCGACCGCAGTTTCTGTAGACAACGCCGATTACAAGTTGCCCGGTAGCGTTACCGTTTCCTTCGAAATAGAAGCTGCTTCTGTTATCGTTCCCGTTACCAAAATCGATCCGATTACCGGAACTACCGTTACGTCTACCGGATTGGATAACGAGATGACCATGGAAGTATCAGACGTTACCAAAGATAACAAGAATATCGACGTAAGCAAGATTGCAGAGAAAGACAAAGTAGCTAAGATTTTGTACGTGTACGAAATTTCTTTCAAAATCGGCAACAACGTTTGCAAACTGGATAACGGCAATTACGAAGTAAGTTTGGTTATCCCCGACGGAGAAGCCGGTAAGACGTACAAAGTTGTCGTTATCGATAAGGACGGAAATGTAACTGAAATTAACGGTACAGTTTCTGCAGACGGCAAGAGTGTTAAGTTTAACGTAACAAACTTAGACGAAAAGTTTTCTCTGTTGGGAATTGAAGATAAAGAAGTCAGCGGGCTTGTCGAGCATGCCGGCGTTATTGTGGGCGTAGGTTCGGCGGTAATCGTTGTATTCTCTGCGGCTGCGTTGTATTTTGTAGTATTCAGAAAGAAAAAGAGAATATAATCTTTTTAAGATGTTTTTGGCGAACGCTGCGTGTTATGCGCAGCGTTTGTTTTTTAATTTGTTTTATTTTAATATTGACTTGCCGATTTTTTTTCGGCTACGTTTATGCTGAATAAAGTGGGTTGCTATTACGACGTATAGGTTGACAAAACGACCTTATATACATTATAATCAATGGTAAAGAGCAAAAGACTTTTTTCTGCCGGATGATTGCCGGTATTATCTTAATGATAATTATATATAATTTAACCGACGATATGTTGTAGCCGATTATCGAAAACTATAAATAATCGGTTTTGTATAACTCGGAGCCAAAATATAACCAAAGGAGCAACAATGGAGAAATTTAAGGTAGCCGCAGCAAATTGCGAAGATTATGACTCGGCTAAAATTCAAAATGCGGTTGATGTCGTTATTGAGCAGTTAGGCGGCCTCGAACAATTTGTAAGTAAAGACGCTAAGGTTTTTATCAAAGTCAACTTAGTAAGAGATATGGCGCCCGAAAAATGCGGAACGACTCATCCCGAAGTAGTTATTGCCGTTATCAATAGACTGAAGGGCATTACCGACAATATTATTGTGGGTGACAGTAGCGGCGGACTTTATACTAAAGGCGCTATGAATGCAGTTTACGCAAAGTGTCGTATGACCGATATAGAGCAACGGACCGTAGCAAAATTAAATCAGGATTTTGATTTTAGAACTGTGGATATTGGCGGTAAAGTAGTAAAAAACTGTGAGATAACAAATAGTTTTTTGGATGCGGACGTTGTTATAAATATAACTAAACTTAAGACCCATTCCTTTACAGGGTATACCGGAGCATTAAAAAATCTCTACGGGTTGATTCCCGGACTGGTAAAAGTGGAAATGCACAGCAGGTATCCGGATTTGGGAGATTTTTGCCAATTGCTTTGTGATTTAAATGAGTTCGCTAAAGATAAAATTACGCTTAACGTTATAGATGCGGTAGTCGGCATGGATGGCGAAGGTCCGACGAACGGTAAACCGAAGTTTATGGGCAAGATTTTGGCGTCGGCAAATCCGTACGCTTTGGACGTAGTAGCTGTTAAATTGTTCGGAGAGCCGTTTGAGATGCCGCTTCTAAAAACAGCGGTAGAAAGGGGCCGTATCAAGGACGATCTCAGCGATATAGATTTTGATTTCGAGGAATGGAAGAGTAGCTTTATCAGCGATTTCGATATTTCGCCCATTACTGACAAAAATACGTTTTTGCATATGCCGGACTGGGTAAAAAAACTCGCCCGCAAATACCTCACAAAAAAAGTAAGAATGGAGAAGTCTATATGCAAAGGTTGCGGAAAGTGCGCAACGCACTGCCCGGCTAAGGCAATAACGGTAATAAAAGGCAAAGCTAAAGTAAAGCAGAAAAAATGCATAAGGTGCTACTGCTGCCAAGAGCTTTGTCCGTTCGACGCAGTCAAATTCCGCAAGCCGCTTGCTTATAGATTCGTTCATGCGTTTTCTCGTACTAAAAAACGAAAATAATAGTCGACGGCATTTGTTTTGGCATGCTCGTAAGTTATCGATAACGTGTAAGGAGAAAATATGGAGACTAAAATTATAATATGTTTATGCGTGGCGATAGCAGCGCTTAACATAGCTATTCTTATCGTTTCAAAATCGAAAAAATCGAACGGCGCCTCTATATCGGACAGTGATAAAAAAGAGTTAAAAGATTCTTTTTCGTTTAACGTCGGCGTAATTTCGGCAGCTTTGGAACGGTCTAACTTAAGTTCCAAAGAAAATTTGGAATTGAGATTGGATGAAATGCGTCGCAAAATAGATGAAAGTGCAATAGCTACCACAAACAAATTGGAAAGCATGGAGCGAAGCCAAAGCGAAAAATTAGAAGCCATTCGTCTTACGCTGGAGCGTAACGTCAGAATCATGCAGGAGGGAAACGAACGAAAACTGTCCGAAATTAAGCAAACTGTCGATCAAAGACTAAACGATACGCTAAATCAGAGATTTAAAGAATCGTTTAAGTATCTTTCGGAAGAGCTTAACAAAGTAAGTAAGACTGTAGGCGAGATGCAAGTCATATCCAAGGACGTCGGAAATCTTACAAAAGTTTTGTCAAACGTAAAAACGACGGGTATTTTCGGTGAGATACAACTGGGGGCTATAATAGATCAAATTCTTTCGCCGCAACAGTACGTTAAAAACGTCGTTACCAACAAGCAGGGGAAAGATCCCGTCGAGTTTGCAATAAAAATGCCCGGTGGAAGTAACGGTGAAGTGTTGCTGCCGATAGATTCGAAATTTCCTTACACTCTTTATAACGACATGACGGCGGCATATAATAGCGGCGATTTCGTTCAGTACGAACTTAAGCAAAAAGAGCTTATTCAACGAATAAAACAAATGGCGAAAGATATTAAAGAAAAGTATGTTTGCCCGCCGTATACGACTAATTTTGCCGTAATGTTTTTGCCGATAGAAGGCTTGTATGCCGAAGTCGTCAAGCTCGGCTTGGTAGAACAATTGCAAGGCAGATACAGTGTGACTGTTGCCGGACCGACGACGATGGCTGCGCTGCTAAATAGTTTGCAAATGGGGTTCCAGACTCTTTCATTGCAAAAAAAGACATCCGAAGTATGGGAAGTCCTCGGGACAGTTAAGACCGAATTTGACAGATTCAACGAGATTCTAACGCAAATTCAAAACAGGCTAAACGCCGCAAACGTGGATCTCGATAAACTGATCGGCGTAAGATCGAGAGCAATAACTCGCAGTCTGAAAGAAGTTACGGATTCACTGCCGTCTTCGCATAACAGAAAATCTTCAGGGAGCGAAATTTCCGAAGAAAATATCTAACTTGTATGTCGCAGCGAAATAAATCGTCTGCGACGTTTTTATCTATTTTTCAAGCTCGTCATGCCTCTTTCGAGCGATAGAAAATTTAGCCAATGTGTCGGGACAATTATGCATATCATGCCCATTAGGTAGACCTTTTGCATTTACTTTTACCGGACTTTAAGCACTTATTGTCTTTGAAAATGATTTTTTTTGTCGTAGAGTTGACAACTGTTTGTATAAATGGTATAATCCAGTTGCAGTACAAGCCGATAAGGCGGGCATGTCGATTTTGCCGCAGTGCGTGAGGAGTACCGAAACGCATACTGGGTTGTATTGTGGGTTAGGAAGCCCTCCAAGGAAAAAGTTTCGCAAAGCCTGTATAGGCGTTACCCGGCTAAGGTAATATTACGCAGGTTCGATTCCTGCTCGATTTTTATCGATATCCGTAGTGGTTAACGGACCCATACGAAATGGTGAATTTTTTGACGCTCATGCGTCGTGCGGATCATGTTCGCGAATCAATTAGGAGAGTTCCTGTTTTTAGTCCGCGTTCGACCCGGTACAAAGTTTCGACGGAGGAAAGGACGGACAATAGGGCAAAGCCTTGCTCGGAGGGGATACCGTAATTGCAACGCATTAGCCAAGGTTATCTCGCTTTTGTTGCGCAATTTCTTAACCGAAGACCGCTTTGTCACTATAGGACTACCGATTTTTACCGCTTGTCGGGGATATATAAAGGAGAACGCTATGAAAACAGTTATTGACGAACAACACAGAGGTTTTTTATTTAAGAAAGGTAAATTTATAAAAATGCTCGAAGCCGGTACATATCGCACTTGCTGCGGCAAAGAAATACGACTTACGGCTATAGATAACGAGCCGATATCCGTTTTTCCGGCTGTAGATCCGAACGTATTCGAGTCTGACGAGAGCTTTAAAACGCAAACTGTTATGACGGAAGCGAAGAGCGGAGAGCTGACCATACATCTTGTCAACGGGGTGTTCGAGAGCGTGTTGACTCCCGGCAAATACTATTTTTGGAAAACGGATAGGGAACACACTTTTTTGAGGGTGGATTTGTCTCAGTCGGAATTTCCCGAAAATTTCCCGAAGTTTTTGTTTTCGCTTCAAACGTTGTCTCCGTATATATTAAAAGCAGAAATTAGCTCTAAGCAAATCGGTTTGCTTTATGTTGACAACAAATACGTTAGAACTTTGGAGAGCGGAACGTACTATTTTGTCAAAGGTTACGTTAAGACGAACGTGGTACTGTGCGATACATGCTTAAAGTCCATGGATATTGTCGGGCAAGAGATTCTGACTTCTGACAAAGTCACGATACGATTAAATTGTGTTGTAGACTACTCTGTAATCGATTTCATTAAGGCAAGAAGTTCTGTGGAAGATTATGTGACTCGCCTGTATACTTTGGCGCAGCTTGCGATAAGAGATTACGTCGGGGGCAAAACGTTGGACGAAATAATAGTTTCAAAAAACGATATGTCCAAATATTTGCTCGAACGCTTAAGCGAAAAAGCAAAAGAGTTTTTTATAGATATAAAAGAAGCCGCAGTAAAAGACGTAATTTTGCCGGGTGAAGTTCGAGATATTATGAACACCGTTTTGATTGCCGAAAAGCGTGCGCAAGCAAACGTTATTACCAGGCGAGAAGAAGTGGCTTCCACGAGATCGCTTCTTAACACCGCCCGACTTATGGAAGAAAACGCAACGCTTTATAAGCTTAAAGAACTTGAGTATATCGAGCGCATTTGCGAAAAAGTCGGCAATATAAACATCAGCGGCGGAGATATGCTTGCGCAGCTGACTTCGGTGCTTTGCGGAAAAAAAGAACAGTAAGTCTATTATTAACTTGATAGGATTGAATTGCACTATAGGGGATTGAGCATTTATCAATTAAAATAAGTGATTCCGTAGACGAAAATAACGATCTTTTATATTGGGAGTTGTTTTCATTTCTATCGCTTTTTGAATTAAAATATCGAAGTTTTTTCCTTTACTTAATTGACAATAGGCGCATAAGTATCATATTAAAATTGATTGAGAAATTATTAAAATCATAAAATTATTAAACAAAAACACCGTACGAACGAGACGGTGTTTTTGTCAGAAAAATTCGATTTTTCGGCGATTAAACGAGTGACTTTTTAAGCGAAAATAGGTAAAGCTTGGCTTGCTTACCTCCTAAGGTGTTTAACATAGCAGCGTCGTTTACGCTCGTAAAATCGCAAGGGATAAAAAATCTCGATATTAAGTTAAATTTGAAAGTTAAATAGTTAATCAGCTTATTTTTTACTTGCGAATAGCTTCGATTAAATCAACGATTTGGCTATCCGACCATTTCGCAACACTGCGCATATATTCGATAAGTCGCTTAAGTGTGTTACCGCTTATAACATCTTCTTCGTCTTCCGCAGCAGTGATAATTTCTTCTGTCATTCTTTTTACCTCCTTTGAAAATTATTGACGAAGGTAACTTTTATTTACCACTCACATTTATTATTATAGCGCATATCGAAAAATAGGTCAAGCGCAAAAAAGCGCTTTGCATATTTTTCATTTTAGTATAGAATTTTATGTAATAAACAAATATATCGAACTACACGAAACTATTATTGTTGAGTGACATAGAACTACATGAATAAGAACTACATGAATGCAAAGAAAAAGTCACCGATAACAGAATTTAGCCATTTAGTGACGCTTTTTTAGTAACAAAATGAAATTGATTATAGCAAATCACATCAAAGAGTTAAGAGGAAACGGGATTAAAGTGCATGATAAAAGAAAAAACCCTCAAAATAAGAGGGTTTTATGTGTTGGTGCGAAGGATGGGATTTGAACCCACACGAGAATTAACCACTAGCGTCTGAAACTAGCGCGTCTGCCGTTCCGCCACCTTCGCATATAAAAAAAGAAAACAGATTCAGACTATTGCGAGCAACTTTTGCGCATTCTTATAAAGAAGCTTGTCTTTATATTCGTAATCGAGAGAGAGCGTATGAGAAAGTTCCTCTTTCATGTCTGTCCAGGGACTGTCCGTTCCGAAAAGTAATTTATCCGGATTGTGATTTTTCAGAACAAAATCGATTTGTTCTTTATCAAGAAACTTAAAGGCAAACGACGTATCCAAGTACACGTCTTTGCCGACTAGCAAATCGAAAGCGTCTTGCCATAACCCCCATCCGCCGAGATGAGCAAAGACGAGTTTTGCGCCTTTAAAGTCTTCATAGATGCGTAATAGTTTTTGCGGAGTGGAATTATCTCCTTTTATCATAAGGTCGAGTCCGCCGTGAAACAGCATTATTACGTCGTTATTTGCGGCAAGCTCGTACAATTTGTAGGACTCTTTACTCAAAAGCTCGCATTTCTGATAGTACGGGTGAAACTTAAGTCTGTTTATTTTGTAAGACAAAAGACGATTGAGTTCGCCTTTGGGATCGTGGTAATCGGGGTGAATAGAACCAAAGGGAATAAGTCTGTCGTACTTTAGCAGTTTTATTGCGTAATCGTTGACATGAGTTACGGAAAGAGGGGAATTGGCTATGTTCAGGACGACCGCTTTGTCTACGCCGCTCTCGTCCATTTTTGCAAGCAAGCCTTGTTCCGTGCAGTCGTAAAACGGTCCATACGGCGAATCCTGCGGAACAGCCGCCATCGCCTTTTTAGCAATCAAACCCTTGTAAGCATGTGTGTGAAAATCGATTACCATAACGAAATTATACATTATAATCTTCCGGTTTGTCAAACGATTTTATGCAAGGCGAACGGCATTGAGGGTGCGACTTTTCATTTAACTGTAAAACGTCGTATCTTTGTTGATTTTTGACGGATTCGGGCGCAGACGGCTTAGCGGCGGTTTGAATAAAACATTATGGTTAATAATTTGCAAAACCGATAAAAAATCGTTTTCCTTTTTATTTGTTGTTTTACAAACGATACGTACGCTGCTATAAATTTGATTATATGCGTTTTTTTACCTTGACAATTATTCGACAAAATGATATATTATTCGATGGCGAACGCCACAAATACATATTTTTGCGGAGGCTTATATGTCAGTAACGGCTTTAGTCGGTTCACAGTGGGGCGACGAAGGAAAAGGTAAAATTATAGACATACTTGCGTCGGAAGCGGACGTGGTAGTACGAGCTCAGGGCGGCAACAATGCAGGACATACTGTAGTTGCAAACGGGATAACTTACAAACTTCGACTTATACCCAGCGGTATTTTGTACGACAAGGCTTTGTGTGTTATCGGCGGCGGAGTCGTTCTTAATCCAAAGGCGATTTTGGAAGAAATAGCAGAGCTAAAAGCAAACGGTAAGGACGTAGACAGACTTCGTATTGACGAGAGAACTCACGTCGTTATGCCTTATCATATTGTACTTGACGGGCTTAACGAAAAATTGCGAGGCAAAGGGGATATAGGCACGACCAAACGAGGTATAGGTCCGTGTTATACGGATAAAGCAGAGCGCAGCGGTATCAGAATGATAGACTTGATAAAGCCGGAAATTTTTGCCGAAAAGCTTAAAGCAGCACTAACAGTAAAAAATGAAATTATAACCAAGGTGTTCGGCTGCCAAGCACTTGATTTTGACGAGATATATAACGAATACCAAGGTTATGCCGCACAGCTCAGAAAGTACGTTACCGATACGTCGGCTCTTATTTATAAGGCAATAAAAGAAGAAAAAACAGTACTGTTCGAAGGTGCGCAAGGTACATTGCTTGACATAGACGTAGGTACCTATCCGTTTGTAACCAGTTCGCATCCTACTGCCGGCGGATTTTGCATCGGCGCAGGAATCGGACCTACGCTCATCGACCATGTCGTAGGTATATCCAAGGCGTATACCACCAGAGTAGGTAAGGGACCTTTCCCGACCGAACTTAACGACGAAGTAGGCAAGGCAATACAGATAAAAGGCGGGGAGTTCGGCACCGTGACGGGCAGACCTCGCAGATGCGGTTGGCTTGACCTTGTAATTCTTCGTTACGCAACCAGAGTCAACGGACTTACTTCGCTTGCGCTAAATAAGCTTGATACTTTGAGCGGACTTAAAGAGCTTAAGGTTTGTGTCGCTTACAAGAGAAACGGCGAAACTGTTTATGATTTCCCTGCGGATATTTCCGAACTGGCAGAATGTGAACCTGTTTACGAAACTTTACCCGGTTGGGAAGAAGACATTACTTCCGTTACCGATTTCTACGACCTTCCTTACAACGCTCAGAAATACGTCGAATTTATCGAGAATCATCTCGGAGTGCATGTGTCGATGGTCGGCATAGGTCCTTCGAGACAACAAAATCTTTATAGATAATTAGTAATACCGTATTTTGGGGACAAGTCCGTCAGGACTTGTCCTTTTTGCAATTATGTTCCGTTTGTCGGAAGATACCTAATTTACAGCATGGGAATTTTTAAAGTGCAAGAAGAAAAATATGCTTCTCGTGAGAAATAAAAAAAAATTTAAAAATTTCCGTAAAAACGCTTGACAATCATTTTAGTCGGTGATATAATGCGTTTAGCAATCGAAAGATAAGAGTGCTAACAAACAAGCAGAATAATTGCTAACGCTCGTATATGATGATTGCTACATTAAGAAGGTGAGGAAATTATGGAATTATCCGAGCGAAAATCCAAGATACTAAAGGCGGTCGTAGACAGTTATATAGATAGCTGCGAGCCTATTTCTAGTTCGGAAATTCATGACAAATATCTTCCGCATATAAGCAGCGCAACTATTCGTAACGAACTTGCCGCACTCGAAGATATGGGTTATCTTGCTCAACCGCATGTGTCGGCAGGCAGAATACCTACGGCAGACGCTTATAGGTTGTATGTGGACAAACTGATGCCGAAGAGGAAATTGTCCCGAAGCGAAATAGGTGTAGTAAAAAAATATTTTAAGCGAAAGATAAAAGATATCGACGAGGTAGTCAGAAGTACCGCAAAAGTAATAAGCGAGATAACAAATCTTACTTCGGTAGGCTACGTTGACGACGTAGGCGGTGACATGATTGTCAGCGTAAAGATAGTTAAGATAATGCCTGCGATGGTATTGTTTATTATTGTTACGGATAAGACGATAATAAAGGATACTACCGCTACCATTTCCGAAAACATCGACGAAAAGTTCTTGAGCGAAGCGTCGGAGTTTATAACCGGAGTATTCGGTGGACGCAAAATATGCGACATCACCGACGGTAAAGTGGTAAAGGAAGTTCACAGAGAATACAAAAAGGTCTTTGACGCCGTAATAGCTATTTTAAAGAATTATACCGTGGCGTCGGATATTGCGATAGAAGGCAGCTCGAAACTGCTGGAACAGCCGGAATTCAACGATGTCGAAAAGGCAAAAGCGGTGCTTAGAGTTCTCGATCACAAAGAGACTTTGTATCCCGTACTTAAGTCGGGCAAAACCGAATTGAGCATAAAGATAGGCGATGAAACGGGTGTTCCCGAATGCGCAATAGTTACTGCGTCTTTCGATGTGGACGGAGTGGGAGTAGGCAGCGCAGGTGTTATAGGCCCGATGCGTATGGATTATTCTAAAGTCGTTTCCGTGCTAGATTGCATAGGAAAAACGATAGGCGATTTAGAAAACGAAGAAGGAGATAGCGATGACTGATAAAGAAAAACAAAACAAGGACGTCAAAGGCGAAGGCACTCAGCCGGAGACTGAAGAAGACACCGTAAGGATGTTTAAAGACGACTTCGATGCCATGCAAGCTGAAGCAGATCAACTTGCTACCGAACTCGGCAAAGCAAAGGAATCTGCGGCAAAGGAGATGCAAAGAGCAGACGAGATGACCGTCCAGTGTCAGAGGCTGCAGGCAGAATTCGAAAACTACAGAAAACGCACCAACGAAACGAACAAGCGAGTTCGTCAGGACGGAGCGGTTGACGTATTAGAAAAGATCTTGCCTGTACTGGATGCGATAGAGCAGGCAAAGAAGATAATTACCGACCAAAGCGTACTCAGCGGAGTGGAGATGATAGAACGTCAGCTCGAGGCATTGCTTGATGCCTACGACGTAAAGCGTATTCAAGCTCAGGACGCTCCGTTTGATCCGAAATTTCATAATTGCGTTATGGAAGAAGAGGTGGACGAGGCAAGAAAAGGTCAGGTAGTAAGAATATTTCAACAAGGCTATACAATCGGCGACAGGGTGTTGCGTTACGCAACCGTTATCGTCGGAAAATAAATATCGAAAATAAAGGAGAATATATATTATGAGTAAAATTATAGGTATCGACCTCGGCACGACGAACTCGTGCGTAGCGGTTTTGGAAGGCGGCGATCCGGTAGTAATACCCAACGCCGAAGGCAATCGTACCACCCCGTCCGTAGTAGGTTTTGCAAAGGACGGCGAAAGATTGGTAGGCTCTGTAGCTAAGCGTCAGGCTATAGCTAACGCAGACCGCACCGTTTCTTCTATCAAGAGAGAGATGGGATCCGATTATAAAGTAAATATTGACGGCAAGACCTATTCGCCGCAAGAAATTTCGGCAATGATTCTTAAGAAGCTCAAAGAGGATGCCGAAAGTTATCTCGGAGAAAAAGTGACCGAGGCTGTTATTACCGTACCCGCATACTTTACGGATTCTCAGCGCCAGGCGACAAAAGATGCAGGTAAAATTGCCGGTTTGGACGTAAAACGTATAATTAACGAGCCCACTGCGGCAGCTCTCGCATACGGTCTCGATAAAGTTAAAGACTCTAGCCAAAAAGTGTTTGTATATGACCTCGGCGGCGGAACGTTTGATATTTCCATATTGGAAATAGGCGACAGTTGCGTAGAAGTTTTGGCTACAGCAGGCGATAACCGTCTCGGCGGCGATGATTTTGACCATAAGATTATGGACTATCTTATCGAGCAGTTTAAGAAGGATAACGGTATAGATTTAAGCAAAGACAAACTGGCAATGCAGCGTCTTAAGGACGTAGCCGAAAAGGCTAAGATAGAGTTGTCTTCTTTGCAAAAGACCACCATCAGCCTTCCGTTCATCGCAAATTCGGATAACGGACCTGTACATCTCGAATACGAAATGACGAGAGGCAAGTTCGACTCGCTTACGTCTTCGCTCGTTCAGCGTACTATAGACCTCAGCAAGAGGGCTCTTAAGGACGCTGGACTTACTCCCGACAAGCTCAGCAAGGTAATATTGGTAGGCGGTTCTACTCGTATACCTGCGGTAGTCGAGGCTGTAAGACAGGTTGCGGGCAAAGAACCCTTTAAGGGAATTAATCCCGACGAGTGCGTTGCTATCGGCGCTGCTATACAGGCAGGTGTTCTTGCCGGTGAGGTAAAGGACGTTCTTTTGTTGGACGTAACTCCGCTTAGCCTCGGTATCGAAACTTTGGGCGGCATTTGCACTAAGCTTATAGAAAGAAATACCACCATACCGACCAAGAAGTCGCAGATATTCTCGACGGCTCAGGATAATCAGCCTAGCGTAGATATCCATGTGCTTCAGGGCGAAAGAGACATTGCGTCCGCAAACAAGACTTTGGCTCGTTTTGAATTGACGGGTATTCCGCCTGCTCCGAGAGGAATTCCGCAGATAGAGGTAACCTTCGATATAGACGCCAACGGCATAGTTCATGTATCGGCTAAGGACCTCGGAACCAACAAAGAACAGCATGTAACCATTACTGCGTCCAGCAATCTTACCGAAGACCAGATAAACGACGCTATAAAGGATGCAGAAAAGTTTGCCGAAGAAGATAAAAAGCGTAAAGAAGTCGTTGACGCAAAGAACCATGCAGACATAATGGTGGGTTCGATAGAAAAAGTTTTGTCGGAGAGCGGAGACAAAATCAGCGAGGAAGAAAAAGAAGCACTTAATAAGCATATCGAAGAAGTAAAAGAGGCTGCTAAGGGCGATAATATCGACGATATAAAAGCTAAGACGGCAGAGCTCGAAAAGATTTCCGGCGAAGTATTTACCAAGCTCTATCAGCAGACAGCCGGAGCCGGAACTGCGGAAAGCAGTGAAGGCGTAAAAGTCGAAGATATGGGCGATAACAATAACTAAAACTAATGGAAAAAAAATCTTATTATGACATTTTAGGAGTCGGTAAGGACGCATCCAACGACGAAATCAAATCGGCTTTTAAGAAGCTTGCGCTAAAATATCACCCGGACCACAATCCGGGTGACGAAGCGGCGGCGGAAAAATTTAAGGAAATAAACGAAGCATATCAGACGCTTAGCGATCCGCAAAAAAGAGCCGCATATGACAATCCTGCCTCGTCTGCGGGGTTCGGCGGATTTAGCGGCGAGAACTTTACTGGATTTGGCGGATTCGGCAGCGTTTTTGACGACTTGTTTTCCTTTTTCGGCGGCGGTGGCGGCGGAAGCCAAAAGGCGAGAGGCAGAGACGTGAACGTTAAGGTTACGTTGACATTCGAAGAAGCTGCTTTCGGCGCACAAAAGGAGGTGTCTGTATCTCGTATCGAACCTTGTAAAGAGTGCAAGGGAACCGGCGCAAAAAACGGAACCGAATATACTCAGTGTTCTAACTGCGGCGGAACGGGTAGAGTAAGATATGTCCAAAACACTCCGTACGGTCAAATGGCGAGCGAGAGAGTTTGCCCCAAGTGCGGCGGCGCAGGTAAGATAATTAAAGAAACTTGTCCTAAGTGCGGCGGCAGAGCTTTCGTTAGGGTAAATACCAAACTTAAACTTACTTTCCCTCCGCTTATGGAAAACGGACAGCTTGTAACAGTCAGGGGCGAAGGCGACAAAGTTAAAGGCGGAGAAGCGGGAGATTTGCTTATAGCCGTAACGGTATTGCCGCACAAACTGTTTACTCGAAAGGGCTCGGATTTGTATATGACGTATCCGATTACCGTTGTGCAGGCGATGCTGGGCGACAAGGTTAAGATACCTGCGATAAAAGGAGATCCGGTCATGCTGACTATTCCCGAAGGCACGCAAAGCGGTGATACCGTAAAGATTCGCAGTGCCGGGGTCGATACGGGAAGGCGTCTTGTCTCTAAAGGCGATATGTATGTAAAGCTTGTCGTAGACATCCCCAAAAACCTTACCAAAGAACAGAAAGAGAAGGTTAAGGCAATGGGCGAGAGTATAAAAGAGACTCAGTACGACAGTGTAAGAGGATTTAACAAAAAATAGTATGAATTATTTACAGGTAACCGTAACTACTACCACGGAAGGCAGTGATATAGTGGCGTCTTTACTTATGGACGAAGGTAGCGAAGGCGTGAGTATTATAGATCACAAAGACGTCGAAGATCTTATAAAAAGCGACGTGATATGGGACTATATCGACGACAGTTTAAAAATTGACGATAAAAAGGTTTTTGTTTCCGGATTCTACGACGAAGGAAAAAATCTTTCGTCGTTGAATCAGAAGCTCGATTTACTCAAAGCCAATGCCGCCGTGGACGTAGGTTCGTTAGAAACGTCCGTATCCGTCAATAGAACCGAAGATTACGAAAACGTGTGGAAACAGTTTTACACGCCCATCGAAATAGGCGAAAAATTGGTAGTGGTGCCGAAATGGTTAAAACATTCAGATAACGGCAGAAATGCGGTGTACATAGATCCGGGAATGGCGTTCGGCACGGGAAAACACGAAACGACGTCAATGTGTTTAAAGTTGCTGGATTCGACCGATTTGCAGGATAAGACGGTTGCCGACATGGGCTGCGGAAGCGGTATTTTGGGTATAGCGGCAATGAAGTTAGGCGCAAAAAGCTGTATGATGAACGATATAGATCCTCAGGCGGTTAAGGCGGCTAAAGAAAATGCAGAGTTAAACGGCGTTGATTGTACGATTTTGCTCGGCGACCTCAAAAACGACGGCGAGCAGTTTGACGTGATAATTGCGAACATAACCGCAGACGTGCTGATACGATTGTCGAGCGTTATCGAAAGCATGGCAAAAAAAGGAACGACGGTAATACTTAGCGGTATTATTAACGAGCGTGCGGACGATGTCGTTAAAGCATACGGAAAATTTTTACTTAAGGACAGGATTAAGGACGGAGAGTGGCAAGCGCTTAGATATATTATATGAGAAAAATTTTTGTAAAAGAAGATTGTTCGAACGAAGTTCATTTGAGCGGTGACGAGCATTTGCATTTGTCGGTAGTCCTGCGAGCAAGGATAGGCGATGAAGTTACACTGTGTAACGGCGACGGCTATGACTATATTTATGTGATAAAGGCGATAGATAAAAAATCTACCGCCCTTACGCTTATAGAACGACGAGTTAATTTATCCGAGCCGAAAGTCAAAGCGGCTTTGATGGTGTCGCTGCTTAAGGGGGACAAACTCGATTATGTTTGTCAAAAACTTACCGAACTCGGTTTCAGTGATATTTACCCTGTTGTTACCGATTATACTCAGGTAAAAAGGGAAAGCGTAAAAGTTGAGCGACTTAATAAAATCTGTAAGGAAGCCGCCCAGCAATGCGGCAGGGGTAAGGTTGCGGTATGCCATAGTCCGATGACATTAGACGAAGCAATAGCGGAAGCGAAAAAGTTCGATAACGTGTTTTTCTTTTATGAAAAAGACGGTAAATCGTTTAAGGAGGCGGCAGCGAACTTGGTCGGTAGCTCTGCGATTTTTGTCGGAGGCGAAGGCGGATGGTCGGAAGAAGAAGCGAATAAGCTCGGATTCGCAGAGAGAATAAATCTCGGCAAACGAATTTTGAGGGCAGAAACGGCATGCGTGACGGCAGCTGCGTTGATTATGTACGAAAGCGGGGAGTTAAAATGAAAGCTGTGGTTTTTTCACTCGGATGTAAAGTGAATACTTACGAAGGGCAAGCGATAATATCCTTTCTCGAAGCGAACGGCATACAAGCCACCGACAAGCCATGTTACGCCGACGCTTATATTATAAACACTTGTTCGGTTACGGCAGAGGCGGACAAAAAGTCAAGGCAGGCGGTCGAGCGAATGCGCAAGTATAACAGAAACGCAAGAATTTTGGTTATCGGTTGCAGCTCCCAAAACGACGGTTCCGCATATCGGCAAAAAAACGTCAGTTTAAGCGGAGTCGGCGGCAAAATACAATCTGTAGCCGAATTTTTGCAGCTCGGCGTTGATAAAAACGGCGATTTTACCGTGGATTTGCCGCTTACTTACGAAGAAATGAATATTCCTAAACCTACTCGTACGAGGGGGTACATAAAGATTCAGGACGGCTGCAATAACTTTTGTTCGTATTGCCGAATACCGTACCTAAGGGGCAGATCGAGGTCCAGAAAAATAGAATCGATAGTTGAGGAAGCGAAAACGGCGGCTCTCCATAGTAAAGAGATAGTGCTTACGGGCATAAATATCTCCGATTACAGAGACGGAGAGAACGGTTTGACAGAGCTTGTTTATGCATTGAAAGATGTTTGCGCTCGAAAACGATTCGGTTCGCTCGAGTGCGAAGTTATAGATGACAAATTGCTTTCGGCAATGAAAGAATGCGGTTTTTGCGATCATTTTCATTTGTCTCTCCAGAGTGGTTCGGATGCCGTGCTTAAAAGAATGAACAGGCGATATACCGCTCGATTTTATCAGGAGAAATGCGAGTCGGTGCGCAAGTATTTCCCTGCCGCCGCCATTACGACCGATATAATAACGGGGTTCCCGTTAGAGAGCGAAAGTGAATTCGAAGAGACTTGCGAATTCGTAGAAAAGATTAAGTTTGCGGCGTTGCATGCTTTTCCGTACTCGGAGCGTAAAGGTACGGCGGCGTATTCGATGCCACAAATCGACAAGCGTATACGAAGTGAAAGAGCAGGTAAACTTATAGAAATAGGCAAAAAACTTGCAGACGAGTTTATCCGCAGCCATATAGGCTCGATAGCCGAAGTTTATGCGGAGGAAAGTAAAGACGGAATTTCGGAAGGATATACTTCCAATTATATAAAAGTTTATTCGTCGCTTAAGCCGGGAGAGCTTGCTAAAGTGAAACTCACCGAGGTTATGGCAGACGGAGCAAAAGGAGAAATAGTATGAAAGATTGTGTTTTTTGTAAAATTGAAAGCGGTGAAATACCGTCCGAAAGAATCTACGAAGACGAAGATGTTTTTGTAATAAACGATTTGCATCCTCAGGCAAAAATTCATTACCTGATGATTCCGAAAAAACATTTTGCTACGCTTTCCGAAATGGATTCGAGCGATACGGAATTGGTAGGCAGGGCGCTCAAGAAGATTTCGCAAATTGCCCCGACCATCGGTCTCGAGAACGGTTACAGAATAATAATCAATCAGGGAGAAGATGGCGGACAAACGATATTTCATCTGCATATACACATTTTAGGTGGCGAGAAATTGCCTGTATAACGGAAAAGTTTTTCGTAAAAATTTATATTTCGCAAAAAATCGTTTGACAATCCGCTACCGCTTATTATATAATGGCTAAGCAATTAAGGCTCGTAGAGCAAAGGCGGTGTAATACATGTCGTACATTAAAGTAGGCGATAACGAATCGTTGGAAAGCGCTCTTAAGCGTTTTAAGAGAAAGTGCCAAAAAGATAATGTGCTCGGCGATCTTCGACGTAAAGAATTTTATGAAAAACCGTCCGTAAGAAGAAAGAAGAAATCCGAACAAGCTCGCAAACGTGGAGCAAGAAGCTAAATAACGGCTGATTAAGATAACGTCCTTGTGTAAAACAAGGACGTTTTTTTTTGTAAATCGCAAATTGATTTCTCGGCATGACCGAGTTTCGAATTGTCAGCCAGGCTGCAAAATGTATGCAGTTAAATGGTATGAGTTTGTGTAATTTGGATAAAATTTACTAAATTGTTTATGATAAATCTTGACTGCGTGTGCGGTATTGTGCTAAACTTACTATAGTGTACCGTAATGTGGTACAACTCTGCTTTATTAAGGAGATGCTATGAAGAAAATAATGACGTGCGTCATATCTTTGGTCGTTGCATTCGCCTGTATAATGAGCTTGTCCGCTTGTAATATCAACAAGCTTAAGGCTCCTACAGGCATATCTGTAGACGAAGATACTTGGACGCTAAAATGGGACGCAGTCGAAAATGCGGAAAGCTATGTTATAGACTTCGAAGGTCAGCTTATAGAAGTCAATGACACGCAGTACGATATTTCCAAGCTTGTAAAACAGCTCAGAGATTACGTTATAAGCGTAAAGGCTGTACCCGCAGAGGGCGGCAAACTTAAAGAATCCGATTGGTCGAGACTCAGCCTTACTGTAACGACTTTGCCGGTAATCAAGCCGGAAGTAGTGCCGTCTACGGGACTCGAATATACGCTGAATGCGGACGGTACAGGTTACGCCGTATCTGTAGGCAAATGCAGAGATAAGGAAGTAATCATTGCCGACACTTACCAAGGATTGCCCGTTACGGAGATAGCCGATATGGCTTTTTACTCCGAAGAAGGTAACACTACTATAACTAAGGTTACGATACCCGAATCCGTAAAAGTTATAGGCCTAGGAGCTTTTGCAAATTGTCAAAAACTTCTCAGAGTCGTAATCAAGGGCGATAACCTCGAAGAAATCGGCGAGTCGGCATTCCTCGGTGATATATTGCTTACCAATATCAGCTTTCCTTCGTCGCTTGTTTCTATAGGCGCAGGCGCATTTAAGAGTGCGTTATTGCTTAAAAGCGTAACTTTCCCCGACAGCCTTACTTCGTTGGGAGAACAAGCTTATGCAGGTTGTACAGGACTTGATACGATAACTTTCGGCAAAGGTCTCAAAGATATATCTAACGAAGCATTCTCCGGCTGTACCGCATTGAAAACCATAAATTGGGGACATTACGTGGAAACAATAGGAGCGAAGGCTTTTACAGGAACGCAAATCATTAAAATTGCTTTCCCCGAGTCGATTAAATCTATAGGTGAAAGCGCATTCATTAACAATAATATTCTTAAGACCTTGGTGTTTAACGAAGGTTTGGAGACGATAGGCGCAGGCGCTTTTGCAAATAATATCAATCTGAAAGATATTGAATTTCCCTCAAAGCTTGTTAGTGTAGGCGATTCCGCTTTCTATAACTGTGCTGAAATTCGAGAAGTAAACCTTAAATATATCGAAACCATAGGCCAATCGGTATTTGCTAGCTGCCGACGTCTTAAGACCGTGAGAGTTCTCGACGGTGCCGAAAGCGTTGGCGTGACGATGTTTGCAGCATGCCCGGATCTCAGCAATATCGAATTTGCATCTACCGTTAAGGATATCGGAAACGGCGCATTTATGAATTGTACCGCCCTTAAGAGCGTAACCTTCCCCGAAAGCTTAGTAAGATTAGGCTTGAAAGCGTTCAGCGGCTGCTCTGCGCTCGAGACGATTAACATATCCGATACCGTAAAAGACATAGGCTTTAACTGCTTTGAAAAAACGGCATGGGAAGATGCTGTCGATAACGGATACATTTATTTCGATAATTACCTTTACGGATATAAGGGTACTTTGACTAAGACGGTTATCGACGATATAAAGCCGGGAACTACCGGTATCGGCGCAAGTGCGTTTGCATCGAGTAAAATCGTGTCTATAGTGATTCCCGAAGGAGTAACTTCGATTTCCGAAAACGCATTTAACAGTTGCCAATCGCTTACTTCCGTAACTTTACCTTCTACTCTCGATTATATAGGTAGCGCATCTTTCGCAGGTTGCGTAGCGCTTCCCTCGATTACCGTTCCCGAAGGCGTTGAGACGGTAATGGATAGCGCATTTAGCAATTGTACGGCTCTTGCGGAGGTTAATTTGCCTGCGTCGCTTAAGAAGATCGGGAATTATGTATTTGAAAAGTGTACGGCTCTCCGTAATATTACTCTTCCCAGTGCGCTTACCACAATCGGTATCGGAGCATTTAAGGTTTCCGCAATTACCGAGATGGTAATACCCGAAGGCGTTACGAAACTTGAAGCTGAAGTATTCTCGGGATGCGCTTCGCTTGTTTCCGTAACATTACCTTCCAAACTCGAAAGTATCGGCATAAATGCGTTTTCCGAATGTTCGTCTATTGTGACGTTGCAGATTCCCGAAACTGTTGTTTCGTTCGGTGATGGCGCATTTAGCAAGTGCAGCAAACTTACTACAATCAATTTACCGAAGGCACTTAAAGAAATTCCTGTTCAGATGTTTGCCGGTTGCGTAGCTCTTGGAAGCATAGACATACCTTCATCCGTAAGTAAGATAGGTTCATATGCGTTCCAGGGTTGCAAGGCTCTTAAAACGGTTACGTTGCCCGATGCGGTTACGGTTCTTGCCGAAGGTCTGTTCTATCAATCGGGACTTACTTCCTTTACGATAAAATCTACCGTTACGACGTTGGAAATAGGGGCGTTCAATAGTTCTGCGCTTGAGAGAATAGCAATACCCGCAACGGTAAAACAATTTGGCTTGCTTATGTTTGCTAACTGTCAAAAGCTTACTTCGGTAGAGATTTTAGCTCAGTTAACCGAATTGCCGAAAGGTACGTTCTATAATTGCGCTGCGCTTACAGACGTTGTTCTTCCGAATTCCATTACTGTAATCACGGGCTATGACGATCAGTACGGCGAACAGGGTATGGCGTTCGGAAAATGCGTTTCGCTTGTAACAATAAAGCTTCCTTCATCTCTTAAGACGATAGAACGCAACGCATTTGCTAACTGTCTCAAACTTCAGTCTATCGAAATACCTCAGGGCGTTACCGAATTGGGTATGGGTATATTTGTAAATTGTTCCGCTCTTTCCACCATTGTGGTTCCCGAAACGATTGAAAAGGCGGGAATAGGAGTGCTTAACAATTGCAAATGGTATAACGATCAGCCCGACGGTCCTATTTATGCCGGAAACGTTTTGTTCGGCTATAAGGGAACTATGCCTGCCGCATATGTTTTGAAAGATATTCCGTCGAATATTACCGTTATCGCAGATCAAGCCATTGCTCAAACTAACGTTACAGGTATAGTTATACCGAGCAATATTAAGTATATCGGACGATTTGCATTCGGTGCATGTTCGAGCCTTAAGTATGCGTATATCGATAAGAACGTAGACACTATACCCGAAGCCGTTTTCTATATGAGTACCGGTGTTACTATTTACACCGATGCACCCAAACACGACGCTAAGAGTTTGCACAATAACTGGGATCTCCGTGCGTTTAACCATATAGAAGTTGATGAAGAATCTCAATCGCAGTATTATGTAAACCTTAACGTTTTCTATGATTGTGTCTTTGCCGAAAACTATGAATACGTTGCATCCATAACCAGAGCGGGCGCAAAATTGAATCAGGATTTTGATCTCAATCCTCCTGTACGTACCGGTTATTCGTTCGGCGGATGGTCGTTAACCGAAGGCGCCGAAACTCCCGATTTCCTGTACAATCAGGTTAACAAGATTCCCAGCGGAAAGAGAGCTTATTCGGTTTGGGCTAAATAATTTCAATATTTCGATTCAGAGCGTTTGCTCGAACGATAATAATGACGCTCGGCGTTTTGCAAAAGCATAGCACCGGGCGTTTTTTTATTGGCGTCCATTCATAGTCGGCATAAGAAATCCGGCGTGACAAGACTGCTGTAAAATAAATGTACTCGGCGATTATTTTTTACGTAAAAAGCGTTGACAAAGGCGTATTAAAGTTTTATAATATGAATATCATAGTAAAAAGGTAGGAAATATGAGATTTTCAACCAGAGCGACATACGGATTAAGATTATGCTTTTTGATAGCAATAGCGCCCGACAAGGTTTCGCTGCAGACGCTTAGTAAGCAGACAGGGCACAGCGAAAAATATCTCGAGCAACTTATAGGTATGTTGAGGCGAGGGGGTATCGTAACGAGCAAACGAGGCGCCGGCGGCGGGTACTCTTTAAGTCGCCCTGCGAGTGAAATAACCCTTAGGGACATGCTCGTTGCGCTCGAGGACAATATCGACATAACGGATTGCGCCAGTGGCAGCTGTTCGGATAATTATTGTCCTAATAAGAAGATTTTTTCTTATCTGCACAGAGAAATCGATAAATTGCTGACTTCGTTTACCTTGGAGGATATGGTAAACGAGTACAAGTGTTACTAAAGTTATCCCGTTTTTAATTAAGCAAATCAATTACAGAGGTACTAATAATGAGAAAAGTGTATTTGGATTATTCGGCTACCACGCCTGTCGCTAAAGCGGTTCTCGATGAGATGATGCCGTATTTCAGTGAAAAATTCGGCAACGCCAACAGCATGCACGCCTTTGGTCAAGAGGGCGCATATGCTGTAGACGAGGCAAGAAGAAAAATTGCCGACTTACTTAAAGTTAAGCCGACGGAAATATATTTTACTTCCGGAGGTACGGAAGCGGATAACTGGGCGCTTAAAGGCATTGCTCACGCAAAAAAGGAGCAAGGTAAGCACATAATTACATCCAAGATAGAGCATGCGGCAATACTTTCGTCGTGCGCTCAGCTCGAGCAAGACGGCTTTAGGGTAACGTATTTGCCTGTAGACAAAAACGGTATCGTAAATCCCGAGGATCTTGAGGCTGCTATTGACGAAGATACAACTCTCGTGTCGATAATGACGGCAAACAACGAGATAGGCAGTATTCAGCCGATAAAGGAATTGTGTGCGATTGCGCACAGACACGGTGTGCTGTTTCATACCGACGCAGTACAGGCTATGGGATCTATACCGGTAGACGTTCATGATCTCGGAGTGGACATGATGTCTTTTTCGGGGCATAAATTCTACGGTCCCAAAGGCATAGGCGTTTTGTATATAAAGAGCGGCATAAAACCCGATAAGTTAATAGCAGGAGGACATCAGGAGCGAACCCGCCGAGGCGGTACAACCAATGTCCCGGCGGTGGTCGGAATAGCCAAGGCTTTGGAAATAGCAATTACCGATCTTGATAAAAACTATAAGCATGTAAAGGAAATTCGTGATTATTTCGTCAGCGAGATAGAGAAACGAATTCCGTATGTAATTTATAACGGAGACAGGGAGCGACGTTTGCCGCAGAACGCCAACTTTGCGTTTGAATTTATCGAAGGAGAGTCGTTACTTCTGACGCTCGATTTGCACGGCATAGCTTGCTCGTCAGGATCGGCATGCTCGTCAGGTTCGTTGGAACCTTCGCACGTCTTGCTTGCTACCGGACTTCCCGTAGAGAGGGCTCACGGTTCGATAAGATTTTCGTTCGGTAAAGATACGTCGAAAGAAGACGTCGATTATGTAATAGAGAATGTAGTAAGCGCGGTGGAAAAACTCAGAAACATGTCACCGCTTTATGCAGAATTCATGGGAGGAAAAAAATAATGTATAACGAGAGAGTAATTAAAGAATTTTCTAATCCGCAAAACGTGGGCGAAATGAAAGACGCCAATGCAGTGGGCACTGTCGGCAACGCAACTTGCGGCGACATAATGAAAATATTTATGAAAATAAACGATGACGGAGTTATCGAAGACGTAAGTTTTCAGACTTTCGGTTGCGGCGCTGCTATTGCGACTTCTTCTGTTGCCACGGGTATGATAAAAGGCAAAACCGTGGACGAGGCGTTAAAGATTACCAATCAGCAAGTTGTAGACGAGCTCGGGGGGCTTCCTGCTCAAAAACTTCACTGTTCCGTACTTGCCGAGGAGGCTATTAAGGCTGCAATCAACGACTACCTTACAAACTACAAAAAACAAAAATAACATTATTTAGAAAAGTCGCATTCGCCGTATATACACCTTCTTATTGCGTACACTAAGACGGAAGGAGGTGCGAAAATATGTTAAAAGATGCGCTCATCGGCGTAGGTATAGGTATGCTCGGCGGTATGATTTTAATAAAGTGCTGCCCGAAGGCAGACAAGCTTGCGGACGAAGTTAAGAGTAAAATCGCAAACGTCTCTAACCAAAAGGAAAGCGGCGGTTGCGGCTGCGACTTCGAAAGCGGCTCCGATTGCAGTTGCGGCGACAACTGCGATTGCTCGAAGGACGGAGACAACTCGAATTATGACGAGTGGGGTAGATAAAACGTACTTCTATCAAAAAAAGTCCGATTATTTCGGACTTTTTTTGTGGCGTTACGTCGCAGTCGCAAAGTCACTCGGTTTCTCATGTTTACAATACATATGTAAGATTTTGCGTAAAGACTTGAGACAACGAATAACGCCGATTTACTTATGTGCAGATTTGTCGGATACGATTTTTTACAAAAATTTTAATTAGTCACTCAAATCTTTTGATTTAACCGTGATATTTATGCTAAAATGTCCGTAGGGAGGGGAGATTATGCGAGTGTTGGCAATTGATTACGGGGCAAGTCGTATCGGACTTGCGGTAAGCGACCCGCTCGGTATAATCGCTTCGCCTGTCGGTACGATAAAGTCGGTCGGTATGAAGGGTGACGTTGATGCTTTGGCGCAAAAAGCGAAGGAACTCGGGGCGGATAAAATAATTCTGGGACTTCCTATCAATATGGACGGAAGCGAAGGAGTAAGAGCGGAAATTTCGCACAAACTCGCCGCCGTTTTGCAAAAAGTAAGCGGCATAAGCGTCGAACTCGTTGACGAACGGCTTTCCACAGTCAGCGCCGAACGGGCTTTGGACGAAGCAAACGTACGCTGGGATAAAAGGAAACAGGTGGTTGACACCATTTCAGCGCAAATTATTCTCGGCACATATCTCGAAAAACAAAAACATTTATAAGGAGTTATTATGAACAACGAAAACGAAAATTGTGAAATTTTTGACGAAGGCGAAGCGATAACGCTTTACGACGATAAGGGTAATCCGCTTAATTTTTACGAAGAGGCTTGTGTGGAATTGGACGGAAAGTTTTATGTTTTGCTTTCGCCGGCAGAAGAAATCGAAGGCATCGCCGAAGACGAGGTGGTAATATGTTCTCTCGAAATGCAGGACGACGATACTCAACTTATCGTGCCGGTAGAAGACGAAGAGCTTATGCAAAGGGTATTTGATGAGTATCTTAACACCGCCGACGACTGCGATTGCGGTTGCTGCGACGGAGATTGCGATTGTGACGACGAATGCGAACACGGCGACTGCGGTTGCGGCGACGATTGCCATTGCGGACATTAAAAATTAAAATAAGCATTATTTTTTACCGATTGTGTACGTAAAACGTTTGCACAATCGGTATTTTTGTGTTATAATATTTTGGTTGATTACGCACCTGTACGGATTCGTTTCCTGTTCCGCAGAGAAAATTCACAGCTGCTTTGCGGTAGAAACGGAGTTGAAGTCGGGGAGGAATAAACAGGAGGAATATAAATATGGCAAACATCGTTTCTATGAAACAGTTGCTCGAGGCAGGCGTTCACTTCGGACACCCCACTCGCAAATGGAACCCAAAAATGAAGAAGTACATCTACACCGCAAGAAACGACATTTATATCGTTAACCTTGAGATGACTGTCGTACTTATTGAGCAGGCTTACAGCTTTATCAAGAGCGTAGCGGAAGAAGGCAAGTCCATTCTTTTCGTAGGTACAAAGAAGCAGGCTCAGGAAGCTATTATGCAGGAAGCTCAGAAGTGCGGAATGTACTATGTCAACAACAGATGGCTCGGCGGCATGCTTACCAACTTCGTAACCATGCGTTCGAGAGTAGACCGTCTTAATAAACTTAACCAAATGGAAAAAATGAACGAGTTTAACGTTCTTCCCAAGAAGGAAGTCGCTAAGCTTGTTGCAGAGAGAGATAAGCTTGAAGCAAATCTCGGCGGCGTAAGAGATATGAGAACTCTTCCCGGCGCATTGTTTGTAGTCGATCCCAAGAAGGAACACCTTGCTATAGCCGAAGCTCGTGCGCTTAACATACCTATCGTAGGTATTGTAGATACCAACTGCGATCCGGATGAAGTGGATTACGTTATCCCCGGCAACGACGACGCTATTCGAGCGATTAAGCTTATCGCCGGAGCAATGGCAGATGCCGTTATCGAAGCAAGAGAAGGCGAAGAAGGACTCACCGCTATAAGAGAAAAGGAAGCTAAAGAGGCAGAAGCGGTTAAGGCAGCCGAAGAAGCAGCCAATGCCGCAGAAGAAGCCCCTGTTGCCGAAGTAAAGGAGGACTAATAATATGGCATTTACCGCTAAGGACGTTGCGGCGCTCAGAGAAATCACCGGCGCAGGCATGATGGATTGCAAAAAGGCTCTTACTCATACCGAAGGAGATATGGATAAAGCTGCAGAGTATTTGAGAGAGCAAGGTATAAGCGTTGCCGCAAAAAAAGCATCGAGAATTGCTTCCGAAGGCGTAGTAATGGCTTATACTTCCGAAGACGGACGTCAGGGTTCCTTGGTAGAACTTAACTGCGAATCCGACTTCGTTGCAAGAGGCGAAGGATTTGTTTCGCTTGCAGAGGATATAGCAAAGCAGGTTGTAGCCATTAAGCCGGCAAGTAACGAAGAATTGCTCGACAGCAAAATCGGCGATCGCACCGTAAGCGAGCTTATTACCGCTACTACCGCAAAAACGGGTGAGAAAGTTTCTTTCCGTCGTTTTGCTTATCAGCATGCAGCAAAAGAAGAAGCGTACATCCACATGGGCGGCAAGATCGGCGTTTTGCTCGAAGTAGACACAGACAAGGACGTAAATTCTAACGAAGAATTTAACACTATGTGCCACGACATCGCTATGCATATTGCAGCAATGTCGCCGTCGTATCTTTATAACGAGGAAGTTCCCGCTGCCGATGTAGAACACGAAAAAGAAATTCTTCGTATTCAGCAGGCTAACGATCCCAAAAACGCAAAGAAGCCTCCCGAAGTACTTGAAAAGATGATTGTGGGTCGTCTCGGAAAGTTCTATAAGGAAGTTTGTCTCATCGATCAAGAGTTCGTTAAGGATTCTTCTCTTACCATTCGTCAACTTGTAGAAAAAGTAGGCAAGAGCGTAGGAGCAAAGATAACCCTTAAGAAGTTCACCAGATTCGTTATGGGCGAAGGACTTGAAAAGAGAAACGAAAATTTTGCCGAAGAAATCGCTAAGATGTCTGCAAAATAATATTGACTTTATAAGGGGACGCCGTTTTTGCGGCGTTCCTTTTTGTATAACGGAGAATATATATGTATAAAAGAATACTTTTAAAGCTTAGCGGCGAAGCCTTGGCCGGGGCGAGTGGCAACGGGATAGACGAAGAAATGGTGGAAAAAGTCGTAGCTCAGATAGTCGAGCTTAACCACAGAGGCGTGGAAATCGCAATTGTAGTCGGAGGCGGAAACTTTTGGCGGGGCAGACAAGGCAAAAATATGGACAAATCGACCGCCGATTATATGGGCATGCTTGCAACAACGCTTAACGCATTGGCTTTGTGTGACGCAATAGAGTCAAAAGGCGTATCTGCGAGAGTACAAACCGCAATCAATATTAACGTAGTGGCGGAGCCCTTTATCTTACGTAAAGCGCTTAAACATCTCGAAAAAGGAAGAGTTGTTATATTTGCTTGCGGTACCGGTAACCCGTATTTTACTACCGATACCGGCGCAGCTCTCAGAGCCGCTCAGATAAAAGCAGACGCACTGCTTATGGCAAAGAATATAGACGGCGTATATGACAGCGATCCTCGCAAAAATCCGGACGCAACAAAACTCGAACATATCGCATATATGGACGTAATGAATCAAAAACTTTCTGTGATGGACTTTACCTCTATAACCATGTGTATGGAAAATAATCTTCCGATAGTCGCTTTCGGTCTAGACGAAGAAAATTCTATCGTTAGAGCCGCCATGGGCGAAAAAATCGGCACGGTAATAGATTGATTTTGCTTGTCATAATTCGGTTTATATGATACAATAGATGCAGAATAAACAACAACACATTATCAGGAGGGCAATATGACCATTTCTAATCCTCAAGTAAAAGAAGAATTTGACAAGTACGAAGAGAAGCTAAATAAAGCAATAGAGTACCTTAGGGGCGAATTTCTTACAATAAGAGCTGGAAGAGCAAATCCCCAGATTTTGAACAAGATCACTGTAGATTACTACGGTCAGCCGACGACTATACCAAATATGGCTAATATTACCGTTCCCGAAGCAAGAATGCTTGTCATTTCGTTGTGGGACGTATCTATGGTAAAGAAAGTCGTCAGCGCGATTCAGGCGTCCGATATCGGCATCACGCCGAGCGATGACGGTAAAGTGATACGTTTGGTATTTCCCCAACTTACCGAAGAACGCAGAAAAGAACTTACAAAGCAAACAAAAAAGCTCAGCGAAGATTGTAAAGTTACGCTTCGTAACGAACGCCGAGATATAATGGACGTATTAAAGAAGTTTAAAAAGGACAGCATTGTTACCGAAGACGAAGAAAAAACGTACGGCGCCGAGGTTCAGAAAACTTTGGATAAATATATTGCCGACGTCGATTCTATGTTAAAGAGTAAGGACGCGGAAATTCTTGAAATCTGACAAAATAAGTCACATTGCTTTTATAATGGACGGCAACGGCAGGTGGGCAACCGCTCGGCTGTTGCCACGTAGCGCAGGGCACAGGGCGGGAATCAACGTAATGGTAGACATTGCGGACGCTTGTTTTAAGCGGGATATTCACCTGGTGTCCTTTTATGCGTTTTCGACGGAAAATAAATTTCGCCCCGCAGACGAAGTCAATGGGCTTAAAACTCTGATAAAAACAAAACTGCCTTCGTTAAGTAAACGACTAAAAAAGAATAACGTGAGATTAAACGTTATAGGCGATAGGTCGTATTTCGAACCGGACGTAAGAACGGCAATCGACGAAAGCGAATCGCTTACTGCCGATTCCGACGGAGGCATATTGAACCTTGCTCTCAATTACGGAGGCAGACAGGAAATTTTGCAAGCCGCCGGCAGCGAAGACTTCGAAGGTTCGCTTTATACTGCCGGACAGCCGGATCCGGACATTTTGGTGCGTACCGGCGGAGAAAAAAGACTTAGTAATTTTATGCTTTATCAACTTGCATACACAGAGCTGTTCTTTTTGGATACGTTTTGGCCGGATTTTACGGAAACACAGCTCGATGAAGTAATACGAGAGTACTATAATAGGGACAGACGATTCGGAAAATGAAAGATAATACAAAGAAAAGATTTATAACAGGAGCAATACTGTTTGTTGTTTTTGCTTCGGTAATAATGTTGACGCTGAAGGTTCATTGGGTGTTTTTCGACATTTTAATTTTTTTGTTGGCGCTTATGGCGGCTTATGAAATTTGTAACGCTATAAGACAAAAATACCCCGCTCCGATGCGGGTGTTCGTATACGCAGCCATTGTTTTGGGTTATGTCGCATACATAATAGCGCAAAGAGTGTTTGATATAGGTGGCATAACCATGTATTTTGCAGTACTGTTAGTGCTTTCTATGGCAATGATTATTTTTTCGCTTTGTTCAAAAAAGGTGACCACTAACAACGTTATAGCCACCATGTTCGTGTTTTTGTATCCGGTATCCGCTCTATTGTATACGCTTGGAATAAATCACTTCGAGACGCATATAAGAGCTGTAGGCATTTTGTTGCTGTTTACCGTCAGTACTTTTACGGATATGTTTGCCTATTTTGTCGGCAGTACCGTAAAAGGTAAAAAGCTTTGCCCCAAGATAAGTCCGAACAAAACAGTTTCCGGCGCAATAGGCGGACTGCTTGGCGGAATTGCGGCAGGTGCGATATGGTACTTTGTGTCGCTTACCGAATTGGGAGCTTTTTTAGGAATGGCTCCGCTTTTAGAAGGTTCGAGTCTCGAATGGCTGGCTTACTTATTGGTTGGATTGTTTGGCTCGTTAGCAACGCAGTTCGGCGATCTTTTTGCTTCGTACGTAAAGCGGCTTGTAGGGATAAAAGATTATTCGCATCTTTTACCCGGGCATGGCGGAATAATGGATCGTATCGACGGACTTATGTTTAACGGTGTGATTTTGTATCTTGCATTAGCGGTGATTTCCATATTATGAAAAAAATAGCAATTTTCGGCAGTACCGGTTCTATAGGCACGCAAACGTTGGATTTTATTAGAAAACATGAAGGATTTAAAGCCGACGTCATAGTTGCCAATTCCAATGCGGAGCTTTTAATAGAACAGATAAAAGAATTTTCTCCGTCCGTAGCCGGCATTATAAACAGTAAAGCATACGAAAAACTCAAGAGCGAAGGTTTGGACGTCAAACTCGTGACGGGCGATGAGGCAGTTAATGTATGCGCTCAAAGCGATTGCGACAGAGTGGTTATTTCGGCGGTAGGTTTTTCGGCTATGCCTGCATTACTTGCATGTATAAAGAACGGCAAGGAGATAGCTTTAGCCAACAAAGAGTGTATAGTTGCGGCGGGCGAACTTATATCCAAACTTTCCGCCATGTATAACGCATCTATCATTCCCGTAGACAGCGAACACTCTGCAGTGTGGCAGTGTCTTGCGTCCGGGGAGCACGATTCTGTAGCTGAAATAATCCTTACGGCTAGCGGCGGAAGATATTACGGATACGAAAGGGAGCAGTTAGACGAAATAACTCCGTCCGAGGCGGTAAAGCATCCGAATTGGCATATGGGCAAAAAAATTTCCGTTGATAGCGCCACTATGATGAATAAGGCTTTGGAGATAGTCGAAGCAAGATGGCTCTTCAATACGGAGAATATAGGGTATATTATTCATCCGCAGAGCATAATACATTCTATGGTGCGCTATAAAGACGGTTCCGTTATTGCGCAAATGGCTGTGCCGGATATGCGATTACCTATTTCAGTTGCGCTCTCGTACCCGCACAGAGCGGAAAACGCAGTTGAGCCATTGTCTTTTGACAAACCGCTGACTTTTTTGCCTAAGAGAGAAGACGTGTTTTTTGCGCCGACTTTGGCGTATAAATGCATAAAGGAAGGCGGAAGTATGGCGGCGATAATGGATGCCGCTAACGAGTCGGCAGTTAAAATGTTTCTCGACGGAAAAATTAAGTTCGGAAAAATTGCGGAAACCGTAAGAAATGCGATGGAAAGTAACGTTGCGGTGCAGATAAATTCGTTTTCCGATGTAATAGAAGTTCGTAAGGAGATTATTCGTAAAACGGAAGATATGGAGTATACCAGATGAAAATATTATTTATTTTGTTAGCTATTCTTATATTGTTGCTGATGATTACCGTTCACGAATTCGGTCATTATCTTGCCGGCAAATTGTTGGGGTTCGGTATAGACGAATTTTCTATAGGATTCGGACCTAAGCTTTTTTCCAGAAAAAAGAAAAACGGAGAAGTATTTTCCATAAGACTTTTGCCGCTTGGCGGATATTGCGCATTTACGGGCGAAACCGAAGAGGAAAAGATTTTAGCTACAGAAAAAATAAAGAAAGAAGACGTTTTTAACTTCGAAGAAGAAAAGAAAGAAGCTAATCAAGGTGATTCGGCAGTTAAAAAACTCACTTTTAACGAACAGAAACCTTGGAAGCGCATTATCGTGCTGATAGCCGGCGGAGCGTTTAATCTTATTTCGGCGGTATTATTTTCGATAATATTCATTGCAGTGGCAGGCGCAAGCAAGCCTACGGTTTCGAACGTTTATCAAAGCGTTGATTCGGCAGTGATTACCAGCCTCGAAACCGGGGATGAAATCATAGAAATAGACGGATACAAAATAGACTTTTATCATACGCTTGCAAAGGCTTTGGATGGCAAAAAGAACGGAGACGTACTTGACGTAGTTGTTAGTCGTAACGGAGAAAAAGTCACTTTACGTGTTCCGTTGAGAGAATATTTTTACAATGCAAAAGAAACGGTGGACGGAACCGAAACGGATGTGCGTAAAACCGCTACCGGACTCGGCGTCGCTTTGCAGTACTCGAAAGCGTCCGTAAAAGAAGCGTTTAAGTATTGTATTCCTTACACCGGCGAGCTGTCCTGGTCGATAATCGGCGCATTCGGCGATATGATTACCGGTAAAGTTCACATAACGGAAATAAGCGGACCTATAGGCACGATAAATCAGATGGCAAACTTCGGTATGCAAAACTGGAGATATTTGTTATTGTTTTTGCCGCTTATAGCAGCTAACTTGGGTATTTTTAATCTGTTGCCGATCCCCGCACTCGACGGCGCAAAAGTCGTATTTACAGTTATAGAGTGGATACGCAAAAAGCCTGTTAAGCGGGAAGTCGAGTCGATGATTCATTTTATCGGACTTGTAGCGCTGTTGTTATTGGTAGTTACGGTTGATTTGATAGGACTTTTTTCATGATAAAAAAAGTAAAAGTAGGCAAATTTATTCTCGGGGACGGTTATGTTACCGTCCAATCTATGCTAAACGCCAAGACTAAGGACATGGACTCAGTTTATCGTCAGTTGGACAGATTAAAGGAAGCCGGCTGCGATATTGCTCGTATTGCCGTGACCGATGTCGAAGAAGCCGATTTGTGCAAGGACTATATAAAATATACGGATATGCCTCTTGTCGCTGATATTCAATACGACTATCGATTGGCGATAAAGTGCAGTGACGTAGGATTTGCAAAAGTCAGATTCAATCCCGGCAATATAGGTTCCGACCAAAACGTAGCCGCTTTGGTTTCGGCATGTAAAGCTAACGGAACTACGATACGAATAGGCGTTAACGGCGGGTCTTTGCAAAAGGACTTGTTATCTGTTCGAGACAGAGCAGAGGCGTTGAAAATAAGTGCGCTTAAACAAGTCGAATTGTTACAGAAACATGATTTTAACGACATCGTGATTTCCGCTAAATCCAGCGACGTCGCTACTACGGTAAGAGCAAACAGATTACTTAGAGCCGAGTGTGATTTTCCGTTACATATAGGGATTACCGAAAGCGGTGACGTTGTCGACGGTACGATCAATTCGGCTGTAGGTATCGGCGCACTTTTGTTGGACGGTATCGGTGAAACGATACGTGTTTCGCTCAGCGGGGATCCCGTAGAAGAAGTAGCTGCCGCAAAAAAGATTTTGCGTGCGGTCGGATTACGAGACGATTATGTAAAAATAGTGAGTTGCCCTACGTGTTCGAGATGCGAGTACGATTTATTCGGCACGGTAAAAGAGATAAAAGAATTTACCAAAGACATAAAAAAGCCTATTAAAGTGGCAATTATGGGATGTCTGGTCAATGGCCCCGGCGAAGCTGCGGACGCAGATTTCGGGGTAGCGGGAGGCAAGGATAAAGCCGCATTGTTCATAAAGGGTACGGTAGTAAAGACGATAACTCACGACGAAATCATACCGTTGCTTAAGCGTCTTATCGGAGAATATAATGAATGAATTTTTGGGGCAACTTCAAGAGGAAACGGGTCTGGACTTGTCGGAAGTTAAATTAAAAGAGCTTAACGTAGATTTTCGCTCGTCCGGAGCGGAGCTTGTTTTAATTTGCCCTCAAGAGATAGAAAAAGAACTTAGAGAAAACATACCGCTGCTTACCGAAAAAGCTACCGCATTGCTTAAAACGCCGCTTACATTAAAGGTAAAGATAGTTCGCAGTTATTTTGACGAGACTTCTTTTTGCGCAGCGCTTATGACTTTTTTCAGTAAGTATGCAATAATAAAAAATAACGTAAAAGCTGACGACGTTTCGTTCAATTACTACGATGGCATTACGGCAACCGTAAAACTTCCTGCGCCGGTATATTCGTATATACAGGATATGAAAATAGATAAGGAAGTAAACGACTTTGTATTTAACGGTTACTGCGAAAAAATTACCGTTAAATATCAAACATACGAGCTGGCGCAAGAGATTACGACGGACGAAGAAGTTAAAAAATACGAGTTCGATTACGACGGCGGAAGGGTTATAAAGGTCGATAACGTAAGGGAATATATCGGCGATAAAATTTCCGAAACTCCCATTTACATTTCCGACATAGCGGAAAACAGAAACGTGGTTATATGCGGCACGATAATTTCGATGTTCGAACGCAGCTATACGCCAAAAAAATATAACGACAGCGGTGAGCAACGCCCGATGTTCAAGTTTGTACTAAAGGATTATACCGGCAGCGTCGAATGTCTGTATTTTCCTCGAAAATCTACCGGCAAAGGGGAAAGTTCTGCAGAGAAGATGCGAAATTTGGGTGAAAACAGTACGATACTTGTCAGCGGCGTTTCGAGCAGTAATACTTATAACGGCAAAACTACGGTCACGGTAAAAGCAAATGCTATAAGTCTATGTGATTTACCGCAAGATTTTGTCCTCAACAGAGAAAAAATGCTTGTGCCGGATCATTATTCTTTTGTTAAACCGAAGCCGTACAGTGGTTTTTCGCAAAGCGATATATTCCATGCCGATGAAACGCCCGAGTTTTTGCTCGGAAAAAAGTTTGTAGTGTTCGATTTGGAAACTACCGGGTTGACTCCTACTGCAGATATGATAATAGAGATAGGTGCGGTAAAGATAGAAAACGGAAGAATGACCGAAACATTCTCTACGCTTGTAAATCCGCAGCGACCTATACCGCAAAAGAACGTCGAACTTACGGGAATATCCGATTCGGATGTAAAAGATAGTCCGCTAATAAAGGACGTGTTGCCGGATTTCTATAAATTTTGCGACGGTTGTACTCTTGTCGGACAAAACAGCGATGCATTTGACGTGCCGTTTTTGAAGGTTGCGGCGGAGCGACTTAATATATACTTCGAAAACGACCAGCTCGACGTAATGATACTTGCTCAAAAATATTTTCCGCATTTAAAACGATTTAATCTTGCGGTTTTGTCAAAGTATTTCGACGTAGTTAACGAGGCAGCGCACAGAGCTGTTTCGGATGCGGAAACTACGGCAAAGATTTTTATCAAAATAGCCGAAAAGATGTAATTTTTTTAGAAAAATCGAGATTTTTTCGGGCAGAAAGACAAAATCGAGTAAAAACGCTTGCATTATATCTGCGGTTGTGTTAGAATGTTCGTGTTAATAGATGATGCAGTTTTAAGAGTGAGCCTTGCGGTTCGCTCTTAACTTATGTCGGAGGGTTATGAGTAACGTAGTTTCGTTAGTAAAAGAGACGATAGTCGACGCACTAGACAAGCTCGGATACGAACTTGTAGACATCGAATACGAAAAACAATACGGTCAGATGACGCTGACGGTCTATATTTACAAGGACGGCGGTGTGACGCTCGATGATTGCGAGACGGTGAGCCGCACGCTCGATCCGTTGCTCGATGAAGCAGATCCGACCTTTGGCGCACCGTACGTTTTTAATGTTTCTTCGCCGGGACTCGATAGACCGTTTAAAACGCAGAGAGATTACGAACGTAATTACGGAACCGAAGTGGAAGTAAAACTTTATGCGCCTCTTAAGGGAAAGAAGTTTTACGAAGGCGTACTCAAAGAAAAAACTCAGAATACTTTTACGATAACGGTAAACGGCTCGGATATTACTATAGAATGTTCCAAAGCGGCTTTTGTAAGACCGCTCGTCAAATTTGAATAATCAGGAGGACTTATGAAAAATCAGGATTTCTTTCTCGCTCTCGACGAACTCGAAAAGGAAAAGCGTATCAAAAAAGAGATTTTTATAGACACTTTACAGACTGCTCTCGCAATCGCTTACAAAAAGCATACCGGTGAGGCTAAGGCGGTAGAAGTGGATTTGGATCCCGAAAGAGGTACCATAGACATAGTAGCGTACCAGACAGTAGTTCCCGAAGTCGAAGACAAAGATACCCAGATAAGTCTGGAAGACGCTCGTCTCATAAACAAAAAGTATAAAATCGGCGACAGAGTTTGCGAGAAAGTTTCCGCTAAGGAGTTCGGACGTATAGCTGCGCAAACGGCTAAGCAAGTTATCATGCAAAAACTCAGAGAAGTTGAAAGCGAACTTGCGTATAGCGAACTTTCGCAAAAAGAAGGCGAACTTATTACTTGCGTTGTCAGAAGAATAGACGGTCGCAACGTTTATGTGGAAATTAATAAGCTCGAAGCTTTGCTTTTGCCGCAAGATCAGATGCCGACGGATAGATTTAACGTAGGCGATCGAATCAAAGTTTACGTTAAAAAGATAAAGTCGGGTACGAGAGGCCCTCAGATTACCGTAAGTCGTACGGCATCGGGATTCGTAAAGCGCTTGTTCGAAATCGAAGTTCCCGAAATAGCTGCAGGTCTGGTTACCATAAAGGCTATCGTAAGAGAAGCCGGTTATCGTACTAAGATGGCAGTATATTGCGAGGACGGCAACATCGATCCGGTAGGCGCATGCGTAGGTAACAGAGGTATGAGAGTAAACGCCATCGTCAGCGAGCTCGGCGGCGAAAAAATAGACATTATTCCGTGGTGTCAGGATACGTTGGAATTTATAGCTAGAGCGCTCAGCCCGGCGAAAGTTTCCATGGTTGAGGCGACGGAGGATGAAAAAGTCGCAAAAGTAGTAGTAGACGACAATATGCTTAGTTTGGCTATAGGTAAAGACGGTCAAAATGCTCGTCTCGCCGCACGACTTACCGGATGGAAAATAGACGTAAAGTCTTATTCTGCTTACATGAAGAGCAAGATGGAGGAAGAAACTCAGTTAACTTCGGAAGTAACGGAATCGGATAAGCCTGAGGAGTCTGACGGTGAGGAGGAGCTGGGCGAACTTGACTAAGCCTTGTAACAGAATGTGCGTCGTTTGTCGTAAAATGAAGAATAAAAGCGAGCTTATTCGTTTTGTTGTGAGCGGCGACGACGTCATACCAGACAAAAGTTTTAAGTCTCAATGCCGAGGCGCATACGTTTGTCGAGACAGACAATGTTTAAGTAAAGTTATCAAGACTAAGGCGCTTAGTCGGGCATTGGGACATAATGTAAGCGAAGACGTAATAAAGTCGATTTCCGAAAGTTTATGAATGACAAAATTTGTACGCTCGTCGGATTTGCCGTTCGGGCAAGAAAAGTAATATTCGGAGCGGACGACATCCTTTTGAGTAAAAAGCGAAAATATCTTGTTATATCGGACGAGACGCTTAGCAATAGAGGAAGTAAAAACGTCAGAGAAATCGCTCGAAAATGCGGCTCGCCGCTTATAATATCGCTTGTCCGTAGCGTGGAAGATATGGTTTACAAAACCAATTGCAAAGTAATAGCAATTACGGATAAACAAATGGCGGAGGCTTTAACGTCGTTTGTAACAGAAGATTATTTATTTATCAATTCGGAGGAATTATAATTTGGCTACTCAAAATCAAAACTTGCAAAGCGAAAAAGAGGGCGTTAAATACGAGAACATTAAGTTTTTGAAAAACTTGCTTGCTTCCGGCGACGACCTCAAGTCTCTTATGCCCGAGATTAAGAGCATGAAACGCAGGATAGACGAAGCGATTGCAAGAGGTGAATCTCTCTCTTCTTCGAGAGCGGAAAAGGAGCCTAAGGAACAGCAAGAGACGGTTAAGCAGGTCGAACAACCTAAATTGGTAAAAACGGAAGAAACGACACCGGTTCAGCCTACCGTTCGTGCGGAAAAAAAGCCGCAGCAGCCTAAACAGTCGATCTCTGCGCAAACGGTGAAAGAGCAAAAAGAGCAAAGAGTCGAAATGCCGAAGCAGGAGCCTAAGCAGCCTCAAGCTCAACCAAGCAAGAGTTCGCCCGTGGTCGAAAAGCCGACTGTCGGTTCTAAGCAAACTTATGTGCCGAGTTACATTAAAGGCGTAGTGGTTCCTCCTCCGAAGCCGACTATACCTCCTCGTCCCAAAAAGCCCATGAATAACGGAAACAGACCTGAGAGACCTAATGTGGCTCGCCCGCAGGGAACGGGATTCCAAAATTCGATTCCTCGTCCCTCGTCCAGACCGTCGCTTAAACTCGATTTGCCCGTTATTTCCAAGGACAGAAGTAAGTCTTTTGAAAATAAGCGCAAAGATTCGGGTAAGGTCGAGGACAAAAAGACGATGAATAAGCGTACTCTTATACGCAAAGGCTACATTCAGGACGATGTGGGCGAAGAACGTATGGGTACTCGCAAACTTAAAAACAAGAAGCAAAAGCAAGAGACTAAGTACGTTCAGCCCGAAATCAAGAAGGCTGTAATTACTACCGAAAATCTTACGGTAAAAATTCTTAGCGAAAAAATCGGAAAAACCGCACAGGAAATTATATTTCAGCTTATGCAGCTCGGAATCATATGCAACATTAACAGCGTAGTTGACTTTCAGACTATGGAGCTTGTTGCAAACGTTTTGGGCGTAGAATTAGAGCTTAAGCTTGACAAAACGGCTGAGATGCAATTGGAAGAAGCACACGACGAGGCAGACAAAGAGGAAGATCTCGTTAAGCGTCCTCCGGTAATTACCGTAATGGGACACGTCGACCACGGTAAAACGTCGCTTTTGGACGCAATTCGTAAGACCAGCGTCGCTTTGGGCGAAGCCGGCGGAATAACGCAGCATATAGGCGCATACTCGGTAACATGCAAGGGCGAAAAGATAACTTTCCTCGATACGCCGGGACACGAAGCGTTTACCGAAATGAGAGCGAGAGGCGCAAAGATTACCGATATTGCCGTGCTTATAGTAGCTGCGGACGACGGCGTAATGCCTCAGACCGTAGAAGCGATAAGTCATGCTAAAGCTGCCGAAGTTCCCATTATAGTCGCTATAAATAAGATAGACAAACCGGGCGCCGATGTGGAACGTATAAAACAGCAGCTTACCGAGTACGGACTCGTTACCGAGGAATGGGGCGGTGATACCATAATGGTTCCCATTTCGGCAAAGAAGGGTACAGGAATAGACAAATTGTTGGAAATGATTTTGTTCGTTGCCGAGTACAACAACTACAGAGCTAATCCCAAGCGTAAGGCAAAAGGAGCAGTTGTAGAGGCGAAACTTGATAAGGGCAAAGGCCCCGTAGCGAATATCATCGTTCAGAACGGAACTCTCCGTGTAGGCGATTTCGTGGTATCTGGACTTACCTTCGGCAGAGTAAGGGCTATGACGGACGATAAGGGTAGAGCAATAAAAGAAGCTGCTCCGTCTACTCCCGCATCTATTTTGGGCTTTACGGACGTTCCGGCAGCAGGAGATCAGTTCTACGTAGTTTCGGATGAGAAAACTGCAAGACAGATTATAGAAGAAAGAGCTGCAAAGAAGAAGAACGAACAGCTCCTTCAGGGCCCCAAGGCTTCCATAGACGATCTTATGAATAGGATAAACGAAGAAAAACTTAAGGAGTTTAATCTTATTATAAAGGCGGATGTGCAAGGCTCTGTAGAGGCGCTTAAGACTTCGTTGCTGAAGCTTAATACCGAAGAAGTAAGGGTAAAAGTCGTGCATGCCGGCGTTGGCGCAATCAATCTTTCGGATGTTACCTTAGCTGAAATTTCCAAAGCAGTAGTAATAGGCTTTAACGTTCGACCGGATGCGGAATCCCGTAATTACGCAGAGAAGAATCACGTCGACGTAAGACTGTATAAGGTTATTTACGAAGCGATAGACGATGTAGAACGTCTCGTTAAGGGACTTGAAGAGCCTAAGTTCAGAGAAGTCGTAATAGGCAGAGCTCAGGTCAGAAGCGTATTTAAGATTACCGGCGTAGGTACGGTAGCAGGAAGCTATGTGCTTAGCGGTAAGATGCAGCGTAACGCAAAAGTAAGAGTATATAGGGGTAAAGATCTCATATTGGAAGGTAATCTCGATACGCTCAAACGCTTCAAAGACGACGTTAAAGAGATCGGCATAGGCTATGAATGCGGCATTTCGATAGGCGGTTACAATGACGCTATGGAAAACGACGAGATAGAAGCTTATGTATTAGAGGAAATAAAAGATTAAATGAATTTCAGAATTGACAGAATAAACAGCGAAATGCAAAAAAGCATTTCCGCCATAATTCGCAGACTTAAAGATCCGAGAATAACTTCCATGGTTAGCGTTATAGAGGTAAATACCGCAAAAGATCTAAAAACCGCAAAGGTTTATGTAAGTTGCTACGGCGGAGATACCGAGCAGACTTTCGATGCTATAAAAAGATGCTCCGGTCATATTCGCAAAGAACTCAGCGATGAATTTAAGGAACTTAGATGCGTTCCTCAGCTAAATTTTATTTTGGATACTTCTATGGATTACAGCGAAAAGATAAATGCCATTTTGACGGAAATTAAAAAGGATGAATCTGACAAAAAAAATTAAACAAGCAAAAAAAATATTGATAGTCGGTCATGTGCGTCCGGACGGGGATTGTCTCGGTGCCGGACTCGCATTGTACCGACTTGCGCAAAAATCGGGAACGCAAGCCGAATTGGTTTACGATTCCGATTTGCCGTTTCATTACTCTTTTATGCAGTACTATGACTGTATAAACAAAGTGTCGCTTTCCGATTACGATTTGCTTATAATCGTGGATTGCGGTGACAGATTCCGCATGGGTAAATATGCTGAATTTCTCGGTAAAGTACACAGCATTCAATTCGATCACCATATCTCTAACGACGGATTTGCAGATGAAAATTACGTTTATCCGTATCGGTCGAGTACGTGCGAAATTTTGTCGGAAATTCTGTTGGACGAGGATGCGGTAGATAGCGAAATGGCTACATTGCTTTACGTCGGTTTGTCTACGGATACAGGTCATTTTATGCACAATAACGTCACTTCTGTCGTGTTCTCGTTAGCCGCAAAGCTAATGGAAAAAGGAGCAGATGTATATAACGTTAATTGTGCGCTTTACAGGTCCCGAACGTGGGAAAAGACTAAGCTAATCGGCAAAGCGATACAGTCAATGAAATTTTTCGGAGACGGGAGCATTTGCGTAATAAGCGTTATGCAGTCGGATTTGACAGACTGTGGTTGTTCGCTTTCCGATACCGAAGGGCTTATTGACGTTGCAATGGACATAGGCTCTGTTAAAGTGGCGGTTTGCATGACGCAACAGCCTAATAACAAGTACAAAGTCAGTATGCGGAGCAAAGGTTTTGACGTTGCGCGCGCTGCGGCAGTGTTCGGAGGCGGCGGACATGTTCAGGCTGCCGGGTGTGTCGTTTGCGGATACTACGAGGACGTTCTTCGGAAGGTTGTCAAATCGATTACGGACGGAATGTAATGCTTGGAATATTAAATATATACAAAGTCGGAGGCATGACGAGTTCGGACGTAGTCGTTAAGGTGAAAAAAATTCTTAAGACGAGAGCCGTAGGGCATATGGGAACTTTGGATCCGCAGGGAGAAGGAGTATTGATTCTCGGCGTAGGTAAAGCGACCAGACTGTTTAACTACTACCTCGGCAAAGATAAAGTATACGAAGCGGAATTTACTTTCGGAGAAGAACGAGATACCTTAGACGGCGAAGGTTCGGTTATCGCAAGCGGCGGAAGAATGCCGTCAAAAGAAGAAATTTTGCAGAAATTGCCGCTATTTACCGGTGAGATTTTACAAACTCCTCCTTTGTATAGCGCAAAAAAAGTTAACGGCAGAAAAGCATACGAGATAGCTCGCAGCGGCGAAACGGTAGAGTTGCCGCCGTGTAAAGTCAACGTTTACGATTTTTCATTGACAGATATCGAAGAAAATCGTATAAGAGTAACCATTCATTGTTCTGCGGGAACTTACATACGCAGTTTGTGCAGAGATCTTGCCCATTCGTTGGGTACGTATGCAATTATGACGGCTATAAAGCGCATAAGGTGTGGCAACTTTTGCATAAACGACAGTGTGCGGACGGAAGACCTTTCCGAAAATGATATAATGTCGCTAAAACAAGCGTTGCCGGAGTTAAAAGTCGCAGCAGTCGATGAAAAATATTATTCGTATTTGCTTAACGGAAGAAAAGTTCCTTATGGCGAAAACGGTGAATTTTTGGTGGAATGTAAAGGCGAAGTCTTCGGTATAGGCGAGGGTAAAGCCGGCGAATTAAAGGTGAAGGTGTATATGAAGGAATGAAAGGGTTTTGTGTCGCATTGGGACTTTTTGATTGCGTTCATAAAGGTCACCGAAAAGTTTTGGAGGAAGCGGTAAGTATTGCCGAGGGCAATGACTTAACAGCTGCAGCAGTGACGTTTGATGACGAAAGTCTCGGCTTACTCCATAAAACGCAAATTTACAATCTTTCGACAAGAAAGCTTTTGATGCAGTCTGTAGGGATAAAAGAAATTTTTGCCTACCGTTTCGACGAAAAACTCAAAAAAGTCGCAGCTATAGATTTTTTAAAAGAACTTGCACGCAAGGGCGCAAAGCATTTTGTGTTCGGCTGCGATTATTCATGCGGTAGCGACAGAAAAACAGGAAAACAAGTTGCCAAAATATGCAATGAGATAGGCGTGAAGTCAACGATTGTGCCGGTTCTTATGATTGACGGCGAAAAAATATCTTCTTCCAGGATAAGTAAATTGCTTCTTGATGGGAATATCAATGCCGCAAACGCAATGCTTGGTCAACCGTTTTTTATTTCGGGAACGGTCATTCACGGCAGAGAAGTCGGACGCAAAATGGGGTTCCCGACGGCTAATGTGAGTTATGACGGTTTTACGCCGAAATTCGGGGTTTACAAGACGATTACCTGCTTTGACGGGAAAATATACGCAGGGCTTACCAACATCGGAAGCAAACCGACTTTTGGCATAGAAGCGCCATCGATAGAAAACACGTTAATAGGATTTGACGGCGATTTATACGGTAAAGTTTTGTCGATAAAGTTTATCGGTTTTTTGCGTCCGTTGATTAAGTTTGACAGTATGGACAAGCTAAAACTTCAGATACAAAAAGATATGGAGGATGCAAAATGCTGAGGATCGGACCTTCGGGCAATTCGCAGTCGTTCTACGACGAAGGACATGCTCATACTTATGAGGAAGCGAAATGGCTTAGAGAAAAAGGACTTAATGCTTTCGAATATTCGTTCGGTAGAGGCGTAAATATAGGGCAAGCCGCATGTGAAAAAATAAGAGACGAATTCGTAAAATACGATGTGGAAATAAGCGCTCACGCACCGTATTACACCAACTTCGCCAATCCGGACTGCGAAATGATAGAAAAGTCGATAGCTTACGTAGCTCGTTCGATTGAGGCTGTCAAAGCAATGGGCGGCAAGCGAGTTGTGTTTCATCCTGCTGCTTGTGGAAAATCGAGCAGAGCGGAAGCTGTCGCTCGAACAAAAGACAACATAGCAAAAATGATGTGCGTCCTCGACGGAGATTTTTTGCTTGCCCCCGAGACTATGGGTAAGCTTAATCAAATAGGTACAGTGGAAGAAATCGTTGATTTTTGTACTCTGGACGAAAGACTCGTGCCGTGTTTCGATTTCGGGCATATCAACAGCTATTTAAGAGGCGGAATAAAGGTAAAAGACGATTATAAAAGAATTATTGATTATACTTTAGATAAGCTCGGCGAAAGGAAAGGCAAAAATTTTCATATACATTTTTCAAAAATACAATATGGCGAAAAGGGCGAAATAAGGCACCTGACTTTTGCCGATAAAATATACGGACCTGAGTATGAACCTCTCGCCGCCGTTATCGACGAGTACGCTTTAACTCCGTATATAGTGTGCGAATCCAACGGAACAATGGCAGAAGACGCATTATTTATGAAAAACTGCCATAAAAAAGTTTACTAATTTAAAATTTTATGGTACAATGTAAAGGTATTTCGCATAGGAGTTTTTATGTTCGAAAACAATATTGATACTTTACTTATACTTTCGCCCGAAAATAGGTTTTATTTTTCCGGTTTGAATACGTCGCTCGGCTGCGTAATACTTAAAGACGAGCGAAAAGTATTTATTACCGATTTTCGTTACGAAGGTTACGCTCGCAAGAAGCTTTCTTCGCCGTGGGAGGTAGTAATAACAAAATCCGTCGATTTTTACGATGCGATTTCTTCGACGCTCTCGACAGTAGGCGCTAACGTGGTCGGATATGAGGATGAATCCGTTACGGTGGCTGATTTCCGTCGGCTTAGGACCAATTGCGGATCCGTTGCGTTCGAACCGTGTTCCGCACAGATTGCCGAGCAAAGAGCGGTAAAAACAGAAGAAGAGATAAGTAAGATTGCGGCAGCTCAGCTCGTTGCGCAAAAAGCATTACAACGGGTATCGTCATCGATAAAAATAGGTGTTACCGAAAGAGAGGTAGCGGCAGAGTTACTTTATGAAATGCAGATGCTCGGAGCCGAAGGCGCATCCTTCGATACGATAGTTGCTTTCGGAGAAAACAGCGCTGTTCCCCATCACAAGCCTACGTCACGTAAACTTGACAGAAACGACGTGATTTTGGTAGATATGGGCGCAAAACTTGACGGATACTGTTCTGACATGACGAGAACTTTTTGTTTGGGTACGCCTTGCGATGAGCTCGTAGCGATACACAAAGTTGTGCTCGAGGCTCAGGAATACGCATTAGCTAATATAAAAGCCGGTATGACGGGGCTTGAAGCTGATTCGTTTGCAAGAGAATTTATCATAGCTCACGGATACGGTAAGGAATTCGGACACAACTTAGGACATGGCGTAGGCGTGCAAATTCACGAGAAACCGTGCCTGGGACCTAACAGTAACGACATTCTCAAGCCCAATATGATAATTACCGTAGAACCGGGCATTTATATAGAAGGCGTAGGCGGAGTTCGTATCGAAGATTTCGCAGTTGTAAAAGAAGACGGACTAATCAATTTAACAAACTTTAATAAAAATCTTATTCTCTAGGAGGAATATATGATAGAAGCAGGAGATTTCAGAAAAGGCGTTACCGTGGAAATAGATGGAAAAGTTTATATTATTGTAGACTTTCAGCACGTTAAGCCGGGCAAGGGCGCAGCGTTCGTCAGAGCAAAGATTAAGAACGTAGTAACCGGACAAGTATTGGAGCAGACGTTTAACCCGTCCGATAAGTATCCTTTGGCTCATATCGAGCGCAAAGATATGCAGTATTCGTATAATGACGGCGATCTTTACTACTTCCTGGATATGGAGTCATACGAAATGATTCCGCTCAATTACGACGTTTGCGCAGAAGCGCTTAAGTACATCAAGGAAGAAATGATGGCTTCGGTACAGTTCTATAAGGGTGCGGCTTTCAGTGTAGAAGCTCCTAACTTCGTAGAACTTGTCGTAGCGGAAACCGAACCGGGTGTTCAGGGCGATACGTCTAAAGCCGGAAATAAGCCGGCTAAGCTCGAGACCGGTACGGCAATTCAGGTTCCTTTATTTGTAAACCAGGGCGAGAAAATCAGAGTTGATACTCGTACCGGAACATATATGGAAAGAGTAAAATAAGTTTTTTGGAGTAATTTTTGCCGAAATCAGATTAAATTTAATATGTCAAAAATGAGTTCGATACAGTCACCGAACTCATTTTTTTGTTTCTTAATTATTTTCAATAAATATTTATAGGAAGGTTTATGTTCCATAGGGAGAACAAAAACAGAAAGCGGATGCGCTGAAACGGACAAGTCAAAATTAAATAGAAAAAGAGTGATAGAATTACCCGAAAAAGTGGAGGCAAAACGTTTCAAAACAGAATAAGCGGAGTTGTTATAGGGAATTATTAAAACTAAATTATAGAATTGCGCTTTCAAACGATAACAAAAGGCTTTCAGAGATTTTGAAGTGCGCCCCCAAACAACGGGGGCGTTTTCTATATATGGTGCGAAAAGGCATAGAAAATGAGTAAAAAGAAACGAATTGTGGGTAAACTTTTGAATTTTTGTAATTTCACACGAAGTTAGGACATACAGGCTTGATTTTTCGAGAATTTTATGGTAAAATAAGAAAGGCAAAGCATATCATATATTGATAAGTGGAACTTTTAACGCCGAATAACCTGCAAAAAATGCGAAATACAGGCAAAAGGAGTTGACAAGGTATGACAAGTCTGCGACAATCATTAGCAAGCAAGCAAGCAAGCAAGCAAGCAAGCAAGCAAGCAAGCCGTAAGTCTGCCCTTTGGGGCGAATATAACAGGGTTTTAACGCACTGCTGCATAGGCTAAAACTATGGGGCGGTGCGATTTTACTTTTATAAGGAAAAAAAGAACAACATTTTTACAAGGTTTTAAGTCGCATAGCGACACGGAACATATCCCCACAAAAATTAAAAGGAGATAATATTATGGAACACACTAAGGCGAATAAATCAAAGATATTAGCGCTTATACTCTGTCTTACAATGTGCCTTGCGCTTATGCTCGGCATAGCAATGGCAAGCCCGACGAGTACAGTATATGCTGCAGGAGAAACACAGATAGACACATTGGGCGTAGCGTTTAGAAAAGTGGAGGTTGGCAATACTCTTGACGCCGCTTTTGATTTTGAGAATGCTACAACCAAAACGCTCAAAGTTCCTGAGGGCGCAAACTATACGGCAACGCTCGAATTCGTATCAAAAGACGGTCAAAAAATACCGTTGTGGGATAAAGACGAGGCGTCACTCCCATGGAGCAGAGTCGAAACTCAATTTATCGAACAGAATGTTGCATATTATGTTCGCGTTTGTTTCAAAACGAATGAAGGATATAAATTTGTTAAGGATTTGCCTCGATTGAGAAGCAATATGCAAGTTTTGGGCGCTGAGCTCGGCAAAGGTAAAGATATAGAACTTTGGGATAGCGCAGGAATAAATAGCATTGCAACGATAGTGAAAATGAGTTTCCTTATTACAAAAGGGATGACTTATATTGGCAATACGCAAACCATATCTCCCGAAATAGGTAAGTCGGTAACGGGTACTATTGGCATTGCAGGCGTGGACACAGGTTTTTTTATAAGCGGCGCGCGCGGTCCGTATACCTATGAGGCAAAAATTGCACCTATAGGAACGGAAATTCAGACAAGTAACAATTTTGACAAATCAAACTGTTACTATCAAATAACCGCAAAAAACGCAATGGGCGGCGGAACGATGTATATCACCGCAACGGCGGCGGACGGAAAGACTTGTTGCGATATTCCCGTTAAGATTGCGGCAGTATCCGGAGGACACGAGCATACATGGGTTGAAAAAATCGAGAAGATAGATTTCGAGCATCACGGCTACACAAAATGTACCGACCCTGCTTGCCCCGGAGTCGCCCCTGCTTTTGACAAAGACTCGCAGTATGCAGTACACGAGTTTGTTGGCGGTTGCACCGAAAAATGCACGACATGTGGCGATCTCGGCAATCCCAACGCTAAACATAATTTAAAATTGATTGCAGTAAAACCCGCAACTTGCTCGACGACGGGTATGAATGCACACTATACATGCGAAGGGTGCGGAAAATACTTTGACGAGGACAAAAACGAAACAACCGAAGCAGCGTTGACTATCCCCGCAACCGGCGATCATAACTATGGTGCGTGGGTAAGCAACGGCAACGGAACGCATACCGGCACTTGTACGACGTGTAGCCATTCAGAAACGAAAAATTGCTCGGGCGGAACGGCAACTTGCGAAAACAAAGCAGTTTGCTCGGTTTGTGGAGCAGAATACGGCGAAAAACTCGGTCACGACTGGAACGCTTGGGTAAGCAACGGTGACGGAACGCATACTCGCACTTGCAAGAGAGATAACGGTCATAAAGAAAACGGCACTTGCTCGGG
>ULVO01019722.1_pt1 | contig 84496 bp, 81 predicted proteins | sample 1959521 | NCBI WGS metagenome assembly ULVO01 (sample SAMEA4835788, study PRJEB28245) | human gut metagenome | biome: gut microbiome; material: fecal sample | place: Denmark | collected 2008
ATATTATAGGTCAAAGTAAGTCAAACATATTACTTTTGCAATTCATTTCAAATTGCAAAAAAATATCAAATCAAGATTTGCAAAACATTCTTGCAAAATATTTTTTTTTTAAAACTTATACTACTATTTCGATTATATCGAAAATATTATCAATCAATAAGGCACAATATGCCATTAATAAAAAATGCATAAAAAAATGACAGCCAAAAGCCATCATTTCATTTTATGCTTCTTACATAAATTTAATATTAACACGTTTGTTAATTTTCTTTGCACTTGTTCTCACAACGTTTCTGATAGAGTTTGCAACTTTGCCACTTTTACCAATAACAGCTCCAAGATCTTCTTCGGCAACTTTAACAACAAGGTCAATATTGTTTCCAGAAACAGTTTCAGAAATTTCAACTTCTTCTGGTTTTGAAACAATTTGTTTCACGATATAGTCTAAAAGCTCTTTCATGGTTTACCTCGCTATTATTCTGCTTTTGGTGTAGCTTTTTTTGTTGCTTTCTTTTGTGCTGGTTTCTTTGCTTCGATTGCTCCAACTCTTTGAAGAAGAGTTTTTACAGTGTCGGTTGGTTGAGCACCATTAGCAAGCCATTTTTTTGCTTTTTCAAGATCAATGTTAACATCGTTTTCGCTAACAAGTGGATTGTATGTTCCAACAAGGTCTACATATTCTCCATCTCTTGCTTTTCTTGAATCAGCAACGACAATACGATAAAATGGTGATTTTTTATCTCCAAGTCTTGTAAGTCTCATTTTAACTGCCATAATTCTTTATCCTCCTGTTAAAATTATATATCCACAAGCAAACCTGCTTGGTTTATATTAAAATCTTCTGCCCATCATCATTCTTTGAAGACGTGGGTTATTTTGATTTTTCATCATAAGTTTTGTTTGCTCAAATTGCTTGATAAGTTGGTTTACTTGCTGAATTGAAGTTCCACTTCCTTTTGCAATTCGTTTTCTTTGACCGGCCTTGATAAGGTCTGGGTTAACTCTTTCTTTCGGAGTCATTGACTGAATGATTGCTTTATACACTTTAATGTTACTTTCATCAATGTCTTCAGGGCGAATTTTTCCAGCAAATCCAGGAATCATTGAAATTAGATCACCAAGATTTCCCATTTTTGAAAGTTGCTCAAATTGAAGCAAGAAATCATCAAATGTGAATGTGTTCTTTCTGATGTTTTCTTCAAGCTTCTTCATTTGTGCTTCGTCCATGTTAGCTTGAGCTTTTTCAATAAGTGTTAACACATCGCCCATTCCAAGAATTCGAGAAGCCATTCGATCTGGATAAAATGGTTCAAGATCACCGATTTTTTCGCCAGTTCCGCAAAATTTGATAGGTTTTCCTGTTACAGCCTTAATTGAAAGAGCTGCACCACCACGAGTATCACCATCAAGTTTTGTCAAGATTGTTCCAGTGATATTGAGTTTTTCATCAAATTCTTTTGCAACGTTTACGGCCTCTTGACCAGTCATTGCATCAACAGTAAGCAAAATTTCTGTTGGTGAAACTGCTTTTTTAATGTCAACAAGCTCGTTCATAAGTTCTTCATTAATTTGAAGACGACCAGCTGTATCAATAATTACAGTGTCAAGCCCCATCTTTTTTGCATGTGCAATTGCTTCAAGTGCGATTTTTTCAGGTTTAATTGTTCCTTTTTCAAAGAAATCAACACCCGCATTTTTAGCAACAATTCGAAGTTGACTGATCGCTGCTGGACGATAAATATCGCAAGCAACAAGTAATGGCTTTTTGCCTTGCTTTTTAAGCATATAGCCAAGCTTACCACACATTGTGGTTTTTCCAGCACCTTGCAAACCGCACATCATTATAACTGTTGGCGGAGCTGCCGAAACTTCAAGTTTTGAAGAAGTGCTTCCCATTAAAGCAATAAGTTCTTCATTTACAATTTTGATAACTTGCTGTCCTGGTGTAAGGCTGTTTAGAATTGTTTCACCAACAGCTTTTTCACTTACTTTATTGATAAAGTCTTTTGCAACAACAAAGTTGACATCGGCTTCAAGAAGAGCAACACGAACTTCACGCATTGCTTGCTTGATTTCAAGTTCAGTAAGCTTTCCACGCTTTGTAAGTTTAGAAAAGATATGATTTAATCTTTCACTAAGACTTCCAAACATTCCCATTTTCTCTCTCCTTATTGATTTTTAAGAACTTTTTGCACTTTCTCAATCGCTTTGTCAAGTGTCTGAATATCTGATTGTTTTTGAATTTCTTCAAGAAGATTTTCACATTCAATCAAATCATTTCGATTTTCAAGATATTTTTTCACACAGCCAAGTTTATTTTCAAAATCATTAAGCGATTTTTCAGAAACTTTAATCATATCATACACCGCTTGACGTGACGAACCAATGATTGACGCAATCTCTGAAAGGCTCGTGTCACATTCGATGTAAAGATTCATAACTTCTTTTTGTTTCTCTGTCAACAGATTGCCATAGAAATCAAGAAGTAAACTGCTTTCAATATCTTTTTCCATAAATTACCTTAATTTACTTTATGTAAAGTTAATTTACTTTACAAGTATAACTTTTTATATTTATTTTGTCAATATCTTTTATGGCTTTTTATGTTATTTTATGGTTTTTTATCAAATTTTTCATGAAAAGCCAGAAAAAACAAGCAAAATTTATTCAATTATCGAGTCAACAAACTCTTTACTGTCAAAATCGATAAGATCCTCTGCCGACTCTCCAACCCCAACATATCGAATTTGGACATCAAAATTATTTGCAAGCGCAACCAAAAATCCGCCCTTGCTTGTTCCATCAAGTTTTGTTACAGTCACATCAGTAAGTCCAACAGCCTCATCAAAAAGTTCAACTTGGCTTAATGAATTTTGTCCGGTTGTTCCATCAATAATGATCATTTTGTGATATTCTGCTTCTGGATATTCTTTTTGAACAACTCTTGAAATTTTCTTTAATTCTTCCATAAGGTTAACTTTATTGTGAAGTCTTCCAGCAGTGTCAATAAGCAAAACATCTGCATTTCTAGCTTTCGCTGCTTGAATGCTGTCATATACAACTGCTCCAGGATCCGCACCTTGGTCGTTTGTTACAATTTTAACTTTTGCACGATTTGCCCAAACTTCAAGTTGATCAGAAGCTGCCGCACGAAAAGTGTCAGCAGCTGCAAGAACAACCTTTTTGCCTTGATCGGTAAATCTTTTTGCAAGTTTTCCAAGTGTTGTTGTTTTTCCAACGCCATTGACTCCAAGAACCATAATGACACAAGGATAGTTCATTGGCTCAGGAACATTTTTGTCCAGAATAGATTGCATTGTTTCTTTTAAAAGATCTTTGCATTGATCAGTTGTTTTAAGCTTGCGTTTCTTCGCTTCTTTTCTGATTTCATCTAAGATATATTCAGTTGTTTCTGCACCAATATCAGCAGAAATAAGACAAAATTCAAGTTCTTCAAAGAAATCTTCATCAATATCATTTCCTGTAAAAATATATTTCAATTTCTCAGAAAATGATTTTTTTGTTTTCTTCATTCCTTCAAAAAGTCTAGACCAAAATCCCATTTTATACTCCTTCAGTTGAGTTTTTAACAGCATCGCTAAGTTTTACAGAAACCATTTTAGAAACACCCTTTTCTTCCATGGTTACACCATAGAGACAGTCGGCAAGTTCCATTGTTGGTTTTCTGTGAGTGATAACAATAAATTGTGTATCAGAGCTGAAATTCTTGAGATATTTAGCAAAACGTTCAACGTTTGCATCGTCAAGAGCAGCTTCAATTTCGTCAAGCACACAGAATGGCATTGGACGAAGTTTCAAAATTGCAAATAAAATTGCAACAGCAGTAAGAGCTTTTTCACCACCAGAAAGCAATGTAATGCTTTGAAGTTTCTTTCCAGGTGGCTCTGCAATAATATCAATTCCGCATTCAAGAAGACTTGCTTCTTCAGTTTGGTCAAGACGAAGTTCTGCACGTCCACCACCAAACAGCTCTCTGAATGTTTTTTGGAAGTTAGTGTTGATTTGATCAAATTGAGTTTTAAACTTAGATTCCATTTCAGTTGTAAGTTCTTTAATGATTTTAAGCAAATCATTTTCTGCATTTTTCAAATCATCACGTTGTGTTGTAAGGTCTTCATATCGAGATGTAACTTCTTTAAGTTCCTCAATTGCAGCAACGTTAACATAGCCAAGAGCAGAAATTTGTTTTTTGATTTTTGCAGATTCTGCCAAACCTTCAGAAAGATTAAAGTCTTGAAGTTTAAACTCAGCAGCATTTGCATAGGTCATGTTATATTCTTCCCAAACACGTTCTTGCATTGTTTCAATGTCTGTGTCGATTTTTGCAAGATTCATTTCTTCTTTTGTCTTTTTGTCACTTGCACGTTGAATTTCTGTTGAAAGAGACATTTTCTTTTGGTCTGCTTCATTCATTTCAACCTGCATTTGAACTTTAACCTGATCAAGATTTGCAAGTTTATCACGAACTGAGCGAAGTTCTTCCATGTTGCCTTTATATGCAGATTCTTGCATCAAAGCATTTAAAGATTCTTGAAGTTCGCTGATAAGTGTAAGTTGTTTTTGATATTCAAGTTTGTTTTCACGAGATCTAACGTTACTGTCTGCAATTTGTGTTTCAAAACGTTCAATTTCGTTTTCAAGAGATGATTTGTTTGTTGTTCCAAAAGCAATTTTAACTTTAAGTTCTGTCAAGTTGTCATAAAGTGTTTCACGTTGCTTTCTTAAAAGATCAAAACGACTGTTTTCTTTACGCTTAGTTTCACTTGCTTCTTCTTTCTTGTCTGTCATTTCTTTTTCTTCAGAAGCAACTCTTGCAAGAGCGGTTTCCAAAGCATCAAGACGATCAAGAATTGTTTCAAGTGAAAAATCAGTTGATCGTTTTTCACGTTCGTTTGCTGAAATTGTGTCTTCCAAACGATAAATATTCTCAGTTTGTTTTGCACTTTCAACTTCTTTTTCGTGAATTTGTTCACCGACTTTGATAAGTTTATCATTGGTTTCACCAATAAGTGCAACACATTTTTGTTGTTTTTCAAGAAGAACACGAACTTCTTCTTTTTCAATTTCAAGCGACTTATTAAGGTCTTCAATTTCACGTTCACGGCCAATAAGGTTTGTTGTGTTTTCCTTTTTAGATCCACCAGAAATTGAACCTTGAGGATTGATAATGTCTCCATCAAGTGTTACAAGTTTTGTTGAATATGATGTTGCACGAGCAATTTCAACTGCATTGTCAAGATTGTCAACAATAACAGTTCCACCAAGCAAGTGCTTAAAAATTGGATCAAGCTTCTTGTCATATGAAATAAGTTCATTTGCAATTCCAAGAACCCCACGAGTGTTTAGTTTTGCCTTCACAAAATCTGGAACACTGCGTTCTTTAACACTTGAAATTGGCAAGAATGTTGCTCTTCCATATCGATTTTGCTTCAAATAGTTAACAATATATTTCGCATCCTCTTCATTTTTTGTAACAATATTTTGAACCGATGCACCAAGTGCCATTTCAATTGCTGTTTCAAGTTTCTCAGGAACTTTCATAAGCTTTGCAACAACACCAACAATCATACCACCAAGAGTTGAGTTTGTTTTAGATTGTTCAAGCAAACGTTTAACAGAAATGATATATCCTTCATTGTCTTCTTGCATTTCTTGAAGAACTTTCGCACGAGATAATTTTGCATGATAATCAATTTTTTTATCATCTAATGTCTTATTAATAAGAGCATTTTTGTTCTGCAAATCTTGTTGCTTGTCAATAAGGTTTTGTTGATTTTCTTTAAGAGCGTCAATTTGCTTTTGAGTTTCAGCAAATAATTTTTGACCGTCTGAAAGTTCTTTATTTAGAGATGAAATTGAAGTTTCAAGTTCTTTTTGTTTGCTTTCAACTTCAACTTTCTTGTCAAGAAGTGCTTGTTTTTCAGTTTTAATTGATGAAAGATTACTCTTAACGTCTCCGAGAGTTTCAAGTGTGCTATAGATCTCGCCTTCTTGTTCTTCTGCTTGTTTTTCACCAACTAAAAGACGGTCAGCAACTTCCAAATATTCTTCATTAATCTTTTCACTTTGCTTTTCAAGCTCTTCAAGCATTGTGTTTTGAAGTGCAAGATTTTTCTTTTTCTCTTCAAGTGCCCTAGCAATAGATTCACGCAAAATATCATCTTGCTTAATATCAGAATCGAGCTTATCACTTGAAGTTTTCAAGTTGGCAATTTTTTCTTGCAAAAGCTTTGCTTCACCAGATTTCTTTTCAAGTCCAACAGTAAGGTTCAAAAGTTCATCACGCAATGATTCAATGTTCTTGTCAAGATCTTGAATTTTTTGTGAGCAGTTGTTAAATGCATTTACTGCTCTTTCAAAATCGGCAGTTTTAATTTCAAGTTCTTCGTTGATAGCATCAAGTTTCTCATTGATTTGAGCTTTGTTTGTTGCCGCATTGTCATATTGATAAACATAAATATTAAGTTCTAAATTTTTAAGTCTATCGCGAAGTTCCAAGAACTTTTTCGCATTTTCAGATTGCTTTGTAAGAGGTCCAAGACGATTTTCAAGCTCTGAAATAATATCATAAAGACGTGTCAAGTTGTCTCTTGTTCTTTCAAGTTTTCTTTCAGCTTCAATTTTACGATTTTTAAACTTAGAAATTCCAGCTGCTTCTTCAAAAACAGAACGACGTTCTTCTGGCTTTGCAGACAAAAGGCTGTCAATTTTACCTTGTCCAATAACACAATAGCTTTCTTTACCAAGTCCAGAATCATGCAAAATATCTGTAATGTCTTTAAGGCGACATGGATTTTTATTGATAAGATATTCACTTTCGCCCGAACGATAAAGTTTTCTTGTTAAAACAACTTCGTCATAGTCAACCGGGAAAATTCTTGTAGAGTTGTCAAAAATCAAAGAAACTTCACAAAAAGACTGAGGCTTTCTTGCTTCAGTTCCATTGAAAATTACGTCTTGCATGCTGGCACCACGAAGTGATTTTGCACTTTGTTCACCCATAACCCAGCGAATAGAGTCTGCAACGTTACTTTTTCCACAACCGTTTGGTCCAACAATTCCAGTTATTCCTGCTTCAAACTTAACTTCAAGTTTGTCTGCAAATGATTTGAAACCATAAATATCTAGTTCTTTAAATTTCATTATTTTATCCCACTATTTTTAAATCTTTTTAATGTTTTCAAGAGCTTTATGTGCCGAAATTTCTTCAGCTTCACGTTTTTTGCCCGAAACTCCTATGCCTGACATAACACCATTTATATATACTTTTGAAGTATAGGTTTTTTCTTCACCTTCTCCAACTGATGATACTTGATATGATATTTTTGCAGTTTTAAATTTTTCTTGCAAAAGTGATTTGTTACTGTCTGGAACACCATGTGTGCTGATGCCTTTAAGAGCTTCGCTCATCACCCTTAAAACAAACTCTCTTGCCTTTTCAATTCCCGCATCAAGATAAAGTGAAGCAATCAATGCTTCCATTGCATCAGCTTGCATTGCTGGTGTTGGAGTTTTTCCTTTAAACCCTTCACCACATTGCAAAAACTTTGTAAGTCCAAGACCATCAAAAATAAATGATAAAGATTTTTCACTTACAAGTGATGCCCTTATTTTGGAAAGATCACCCTCATTTTTACGATATTTATGATAAATTTCATCAGTAACGATAACTGACAAAACACTATCACCCAAAAATTCAAGCCTTTCATTTGAGCGAACTTTATGTTCGTTTGCATAGCTTGAATGAATAAAGGCATTTTTCAAAAGGTTTTTATCTTTATATTCATGCATAACAATTGCTTCAACAGCTTTAAAATCTTCCATTATATCTCCTATTGAAAAGCTTCTTCAAGTTTTGAAATAAAGCCACTGTTATAAATATCTTTAACCTGATTTACACAAGAAAGAATAGTTTCTGCCTTGCAAGTTCCATGTGTTTTGAAAACAATTTTCTTGATTCCAACAAAAGTTGATCCACCAAGTTTGTTATAATCGAAATGAGTTTTAAGGCTTTTGAAAACTGGCTTCATCATTCCCGCACCAATTTTAGAAAAAAGTGATGCATTATTGATTTCATTTTTCAAAATTTTCATAAGGTTTAAAATTGCACCTTCAGATGCTTTCAATGCTATATTGCCAGCAAATCCATCTGCAACAACAACATCAACATCACCATCAAGAAGGTTTCTTGCCTCGATATTTCCAACAAAATTGATGCCTTCGGCTTGACTTAAAAGCTCAAATGCTTCATGAGTTAAAGCATTACCTTTCTTATTTTCAGCACCAATATTCAAAAGAGCAACCTTTGGATTTTCAATTCCTTTCATTGTTTTAAAGAAAGCAGTTCCCATTTTTGCAAACTGAACAAGATATTCAGGCTTGCAATCAACATTTGCTCCAGAATCGATAAGCATTGTTTCTGTTCCCTTCACTGTTGGCAAAACAGGTGCAAGTGCAGGACGCATAACATTAGGCATTCTTCCAACAATGAATGTTCCACCAGCAAGAACAGCGCCAGTGCTTCCAGCACTGATAAAGCCCACAATATCATCACGTTCTTTAAGTGCATTAAGTCCAACGACAATAGAGCTGTTTTTCTTTGTTCTGATTGCAACTGTTGGAGCCTCCTCATTAGTTATAACTTCAGTTGCATGAAGAATTTCAATTTTGTTTCCTTTATAGCCATATTCATCTAATATTTCTTGAATTTTTATTTGATCTCCAACCAAAACAATTTCAACATCATCAATTAAATTTACAGAAGTGATTGCACCCTTAACAATTTCAAGTGGTGCATTATCTCCACCAAAAGCATCAATAGCAATTTTCAAAATAAGAATCCCCTTTTTGTCACAATTATACATGTTCATTATATAACAAACATTAAAGCATTGGCAAATTATTAAACGAATTTTTGAATAAAAAGCAAAAAAAACAACACTATTTCATAGTGTTGTTTAACATTTCTTATGGTTTAAAGAAAAAGCAAGGCTTATTTTTTTTCGTCTGCCTTAACAAGCATCTTTTTCTCACCATTATAGTATCCACATTCTGGGCAAACAGCATGAGAAGCTTTCAATGTGTGACATTGTGGGCATTCTGCAAGTGTAGGAGCGGTTGCTTTCCAGTTTGCAACTCTGCTTCTGCCTGCTGATTTTGATACTTTATGTTTTGGAACTGCCATTACTTTTTCCCTCCTAATTTACTTTTAAATAACTCCGCAAATGGATTATTTTTACCAATTTTGTTTGCCATGCAATCGCACTCGCCATCATTCAAATTTGCACCACATGTTGGACAGATTCCTTTGCAACTTTCCCTACATAAAATTCGTGATGGAAAGTTCAATATGATGAAATCTGAGAAGATTTGATCAAGTACTATGTGTGGCATATCATATAAAAGATCTTCATTTTCTTCTTCTGAAGATGGATAAATTTTTTCGTCAAACTCTAAAAACAAGTTTTTCTCGAAAGACGAAGCACATCTATCACAAACAAAATCACATAAAACTCTAAGGTTCCCTTTCAAATGAAGCACACTGTCATAGTCAACATAATATGTCAATTGGACAGATGCATCACCAAGCAATTTGTGTGGTGCAAAAGCATCTTCACTTATGTTTGGCTTAAATGAAAAGTTGCAATGAAACTCTTTCATTGGAGTTTCAAGAGCTTGTGAAAATTCAAGTTCAGTCATTTTGTCCCCTTTACAAGCACTAAGAAAGTATATATTAAATCTCTCATTTTGTCAATGAAATTTAAAATAAACTTACTTTTTTAATAATTTTTCAGTTTCTTTCGCAATTACAAGTTCTTCGTTTGTTGGAATAATGTAAACCTTAACTTTAGAATCAGCTGTGGAAATTTCACATTCTTCCCCACGTTTTGCACCAAAGTTTTTGTCATGGTCAACTTTAATTCCCATAAATTCCAAACCATTTGTTACAGCTTCACGAAGTTCAGGTGTATGTTCACCGCAACCAGCAGTAAACACAATTGCGTCAACTCCGCCAAGAACTCCAATATATGAGCAGATATATTTTTTAATTCTGTGACAATACATGTCAAAAGCAAGTTTAACATCTGCTCTTCCCATGTTTTCAAGAATGTCACGCATATCTGCAACGCCATTTGTAAGTCCGAAAAGACCTGACTTTTTGTTAAGCATTGTCAAAACTTCAGAGACAGTTTTTCCCTCTTTGTTGCAAATATATTCAACAACAGCAGGATCAATATCTCCAGAACGTGTGTTCATGATGATTCCTTCAAGTGGAGTAAATCCCATTGAAGTCTCAAAGCTTTTGCCATTTTTAACAGCACAAATGCTTGCACCACTTCCAATATGGCATGAAACCATGTTAAGGTTCTCAGGTTTTTTGCCCATAATGTCTGCACATCTTTGTGTAACATAATAGTGGCTTGTTCCATGTGCTCCATAACGACGAATCTTATATTCATCATAATATTTTGTTGGAATTGCATAGCGATATACATATTCTGGCAAAGTTTTGTGGAATCCAATGTCAAAAACTGCAACATTTGGAGTTTTTGGACAAATGCTCATGCATGCTTCCATTCCAGCAATTGCTCCTGGAACGTGAAGTGGTGAGAAATCAATTTTTGTTTTGAAATCTTCCAAAATTTTCTTTGTAACAATGCATGGATCAAAATATGATTCACCAACATTAACAACTCTGTGGCCAAAAGCATCAATTTCATTAACATTTTTGATAACACCAATCTCTTTGTCTGTCAATGCTTCAATAACCATTTCCATTGCTTGTGTATGGTTATAAATTGGTTTATCTTTAATTGTTTCTTTTCCATGTGCTTTATAACGAAGGAAAGAGCCTTCTTCATTGATTCTTTCAACGTTTCCTTTTGCAAAAACTTCTTCAGTTTCAGTGTCGATAAATTGAAATTTAAGGCTGCTGCTTCCTGCGTTGATAACTAAAATTTTCTTACTCATTTTTATTCTCCTTTAATGCTTGATTTTGATTGTAAAATTGTAATTGCCATTGCAAGAACAATTTCATCAGCTGTTGTTCCCCTTGAAAGGTCGTTGATTGGCTTTCTAAGCCCTTGAAGAATTGGGCCAACAGCACGAACGCCAGCAATTCTTTGAACAAGTTTATATGCAATGTTTCCAGCATCAAGATTTGGAAAAACAAGAACATTTGCTTTTCCACCAAGTGAAGATCCTTTGCATTTTTTATCACAAACAGATGGAACAATTGCTGCATCTGCTTGAAGTTCACCATCAATTGCAAGAGAAGAATCCATTCTTCTTGCAAGCTTATATGCTCTTTTAACCTTTTGAATGTCTTCATTATCAACATCTGCATCTGCCTTTGTTGTGAAAGACAAAAGTGCAACCTTTGGCTTCATTGAGCAAATATCATCTGCAAGTTTTGCAGAAAGAACCGCAATTTCAGCAAGTTCTTTATCAGTTGGGTCAGGAATAACTGCACAGTCTGCAAAAACCATCATATGATTTTCGCCAAGCTCAGAGCTTTGTGGCATTTCCATTATAAATGCACTTGAAACTTTTGAAATTCCATTTCTTGTTTTTATAATCTGAAATGCTGGTCTCATTACATCAGCAGACTCATAAACAGCACCGGCAACAACACCATCAACATCATCACTTTGAAGCATCATTGTTGCATAATACATTGGGTCTTTAAGTGTTTCGAGAGCTTGTTCTTCAGTCATTCCCTTTGCTTTTCGAAGGTCATAAAGCGAATGAGCATACATCTCTCTTCGGTGTGTTTCGCTTTGAACATCGATAATTTCAATATTCTTTAAAGCCTTTCTAGAAAGCTTGTCTTTAAGGAGAATTTTGTTTCCAATTAAAACAACTTTGCAAAGCCCCATAAGTGATGCTTTTTCCGCTGCCTGAATAACTCTTTCGTCATCGCCCTCAGGAAGGACAATTGTTTTTCCTGTTCCTGAAGCATTTTCAATTATAGATTTAAAAGTGTCGTTGTTTTTTGGTTTTTTGCCAAACAAAATCATATACCCCCGTTGCTAAATTTACATTTATAAGCTATAATAATGTTATTATAATACAAAAAGTCGAAAAAATAAAATGTTTGAGAGAGATTTTTATGAAACTTTGTGGAATTATTGCAGAATTTAACCCACTCACCAATGGGCACAACTATATTATCAATCAAGTTAAAAAGCAAACTGGAGCAAACGTTGCAATTATAATGAGTGGAAGTTTCACCCAACGTGGCGAACTTGCCATTCTAAACAAATTCACAAGAGCTAAACATGCAATTTGTTCGGGAGCAGACATTGTTGTTGAACTTCCTGCCTGCTTCACCTTGTCATCTGCCCCATTCTTTGCACTTGGCGGTGTAAAGATTCTTGCAAGTCTCGGAATTGACAGCTTGGCATTTGGTGTTAAAATTAAAGACACAAACAAACTTATAGAAGTTGCAAAACTTAAAAGCCAAGAAGACAAAAAAATTTCAAACACAATTATAAGTTTCATGAAACTTGGTCAAAACTATAGCAAAGCACTTTATCAAACCTATAAGCTTCTTTATCCACATCTTTCTTGCGACCTTGACACAATTTTCTCTGAGCCGAACAACATTCTTGCAATTGAATATCTCTCTGCAATTTACTCAAACGGGCTCGACATCACTCCAATCTTCATCAATCGTCAAGACGGCGGATATAATAGCAATCGCATTTGCACAGTAAAGATTTTCGGAAAGAAAACAAAACTTGTAAATGCAACCTATATTCGCTCACTTATCAAGTCTGCCAAAATAAGAAAAATTAAAAAGCTTGTTCCTTCTTTTGTATATGATGACATTAAAAAAACAAAATATCAAACCGAATCTGAAACAAGACTTGATGCTTTAACAATTTCAAAAATACGTTCACTTTCTGATGAAGACTTAATGACCTTTGCAGACTTTAACACAGGTCTTGCACATCTTACAAAGCAAAATGCAACACTTCTTTCAACAAGAAAAGAAATTTGCAATGCTCTTTCTAGCAAATGCTATCGTCCAAGCAGAATCTCAAAACTTTTGCTTTTGCCAAGTCTCGGAATTAAAAAAGACTTTGCAAAAACACTTGAAAAACCATATGCAATAAACGTTTTGGCAGTTGCAACAAATAAAAGAAAAATGCTTTCAGAAATCATTGCATCTGCAAAATGTGATCTTATTGTCTCACTATCAGACCTTCAAAACATGAATCCAGAGAAAGGCGAATTTATAAGACAAAATCAAACAGCATCAAACCTATATAACATTTGCAACAAAATGCCACAAACAGTTGATAAAACGATTTTTGTTTCAAACAATTAAACAAAAAAGCACAACATTAAATTGTGCTTTTTATTTTTGCTTTTAATATTATCAAGCTAAAACGTCTTTACCTTTTCCCTTCTTTTTAGGCTTTTGAACTTGTTCTGTCTCTTCTTCAGTTTTCTTTTGCTCTATGATAATTTCTTCCGAAACTTCACCATCAGCAAAAACATTTCTAAGGCTGTGGCGAACTTTCACTTTTGATTGAAGCATGAAAATATGTTCAACACCATCAAGAACAAAATAAATCACATAAAGAAGCAACAAACTTATTGTTGTTGTGTTTGAAATTCCAATTGAAACCAAATATGCAAACATTGAAATTGTCAAAACAAGAGCAACCGGACGAATCACATAATATTCTCTAAAATTTCTTGAATGCAAATATGCCGACAATGCAAGCATACTTGCACAAACAGCATCAATTGCAGGAATTATCATATTGTTTTGACAAAGCGAGATTGAAAAACCACACATAAAGAAAATCAAAATTGCCATCACAATATAATATGATTCTCTTGCAGACAAGTTTTTATATCTCACAAAAATTGTGTTTCCTTTAAGGTTCAAAATCAAAACAACAAGTTCAAGGATAACATAGAAAACAAGATATAAAACCGCATGTGCATAAAGCCCAATCCCGATGCATTGCAATCCGCAAAGCACACAGGTCAAAAGACACAAACCAAACCCAACAAAAGAATTGATTTTTGCAAAGAAATTCCACAATACACCGGCAAAAACCAATGCAAGACAAGCAAAATTAATAATTCCAATAAAATATAAAGTCAAAGCAATAACAAGCGAGAAACATGAAAGCATAAGCTTCACAAAAAACAATTTCTCTGGCGACATTGCAATGCAAGTTGAGTGTTTTTTCATAAACCTTTCTCCTTAAAGTTAAAAAGAAAATTTGAAAAGCATATATTTGTATATGTATTATTCTACAATACCCCGCAAAAAAAGTAAAATAAAATCAAGCACATTTGTCTCCGTTCAGGAAAATATGCTTGTTTTTGCGATTTTTCTATTAATGTTTTGCATCTTAACAAAGCCAACAGCCTATTCAAAAAGTGTAATTAGTGGTCTTAAACTCTTCTTTTCTGCAGTTTTACCCGGACTTCTTCCATTCATGTTTCTTTGCAAAATTTTAACAAATCTTAACATTCAAAAACATCTTGCATTTATGTCAAAGCCAATGCAGAAAATATTTGGACTTTCAAAAGAATGTGCCTATCCATTCTTTATAAGCATCATTTCAGGCTATCCAATTGGATCTAAAATTACATCAGATTTTTATGAATCATACAAAATTTCAGATAAAGACCTTTTAAAATGTGCCGTTCTTTCTTCAACTTCTGGTCTAATTTTCATCATAGGAAGTGTTGGCTCTGCAATGATTGGAAATGTAAAAGTTGGAATATTAATCTATTTCGCAAGCATCTTATCTTGCATTTTATCCGTGATAATCTTGAATTTGATTGATAAAATAAAAAACATCAAAACAAAACCACTCATTAATACTCCAATTCTGACGGCGGAAGCGGGCTTTGCAAACAATACTGTAAATATTTCCAGCAATAATTTAACTTCTTCCACTTCTTCAAATCAAAGCAATATAGCAATCCAAAAATCAATAAACAATAATACCAAATCAAAGGACAACATTCTAAACATAATGACGACATCGGCAGCAGACACTTGCCAAAGTTTGCTTATCGTATGCTTTTATATTTCGTTCTTTTTTGTTTTGATCGACATATTAAGTCAAACAAGAATATTAGGCATTTTTTCAAAAGCAATAAGCATCATATTCTCCTCAAACCCAGATAAAATGGCGCTTTCACAAGGTATTGTGTCTGGCATAGTAGAAATGACAAGAGGCGTAAAAATGCTCTCTTTCATCAAAACACCACTTTCCTTTTCTCTGATTTGTTCCTTAATTTCGTTTGGTGGATTTTCAATCATTTTCCAATCACTTGCATTTCTATCTAAAACAAATATTAAATTTTCAAAATTTATTCTTGCAAAACTTCTTCAAGCACTTCTCGCCTTTCTTATTTGTTTTGCCATGCTTTTAATTTTTAATATTTAATATGACATCAAAATTTAATAGGCATAAAAATAACACAGCTGCTGCTGTGTTATTTGTTTTTTATTGTTTATTTTTTGGTTTAACCGAAAAGTTTGCATTGTTAAGTTCTTCACGGTTGCTTCTTACAATGTGAAGGTTTTGAAGCAAATAATCTTCAACCGACTTTAAAAGTTTGTCAATATTGTCCTTTGTAACGTTATAAAGTTGATTTGAACGTTTTTCAGCATTGTCCATAAGTTCGGTTGCTTCAGCTTCACTTTTCTTGATAAGTGCATTTTCACTTACAAGTTGTTCTGCCCTTTCTTCTGCTTCTTTTAAAGTTTTGTCTGCTTGTTCTTTTGCTTGGCTTATGATTTTGTCACGTTGAGACAAAACATAGCTTGCTTCTTGAAGTGATGAAGGAAGTGATTGTTTAAGCTCTGCAATCAATTCTTCACACTTGTCAAGGTTTACAAAAGATTTTTTAGACCATAAAAAATTTTTGCCTTTGGCAAACTCAGATTCAAGTTCATCGATAAGTTGTGTAATATCTTCCATTATTTCCTATACTCCAAAATCACAATGCCTGCAATTCCATATTTCTTTGACTTTAATATTATATAACATTCTGGAAAAGATTGCAAATGATTTACGCCTTCATATTCAAGGCATACAATCGCACCATCATTTAAAAGGTTTTTCTTTGCAAGAAGATCAATTGCTTTTGCTCCAAAATCACTTTTATATGGCGGATCTAAAAATACTATGTCAAATTTTACACCTGTTTTGGCATATTTGTCAAGTGCTAAAACATAGTCAGAAATTTCAACAGAAAAGTCTTCTTTAACGTTTCTAAGGTTTGTTTCAATAACTTTTTTTGCATCTGGGTTACTGTCAACGAAATAAACTTTCTTTGCATTTCTGCTTAAAGCTTCAATTCCAAGAGCTCCCGAACCTGCAAACAAATCAAGAACAACCTTATCAGAAATATATTCATCAACCATGGAAAAAAGACTTTCCTTCACTCTTGCAAGGGTTGGTCTTGTCTTTTCTGTTTCCAAGCTTAGAAGCTTTCGTCCACGATATTTTCCAGTGATAATTTGCATTTTATCTCCATTTATAAACACGTTTCACTCTGTCTGAGATGCTCGTATAAATTTCATATGCTATTGTATCACAATTTTCAGCAACCTGGCAAACAGAAATTGAACTTTGTTTTTGCTTTCCAAAAATCACAACTTCGTCACCAACCTTAGCAACTTTTATTTTTGAAATATCACACATCAAAACGTCCATGCAAACTCTACCAACAATTTTAGATTCTTTCCCACAAACAAGAACTTTTCCTTTTGATGATAGACACCGAGGAACCCCATCGGCATAACCAGCCGAACAAATTGCAATTTTCATGTCACAAGGTGCTATATATGCATGAGAATAGCTGATGTTTTCCCCCTTTTTAACATTTTTAATTTCAAGAATATTCGCTTGAAATTTGTGAAGATTGTCAACCGAATAATATAAATCAAAACCAAGACGAACCATATCAAATTGGTTTTCTATATTTTTAAGCCCTTCCGAGTTTGCAAAATGAAAAATTGGTTTTAAACCATGTTTCTCAATTTGCTTTTTGAACTTTAAAAACATTTCACGTTGTTTTGCAGTGCTATTTTGATTTTCTGCATCATAGATGTGCGAATATGCCCCAACAATCTGCACATATTTCATTTCTTCAGCCATTTCAAGCATTTTTTCAAGATCGGATAAACTTTTAAAGCCAAACCTATTCATTCCAGTGTCAAGAGCAATGTGTATTTTTGCAATTTTGTGCTTATTTTGTGCAACAGAATTTACAATTTTTAAATTTTCAACACTTCCAACTGAAATTTCCCCACCTTGTTCAACAGCAATTTTAATTTCATTTAAAGTTAATGGTGATAAAATTAAAATCGGTTTAGTTGTCAAGTCTTTTATTTTCAAAAACTCACTAAGCCTCGCAACTGCAAAATAGTCTGATTTAAGTTTAAGCAAACTGCAAATTTTTCTCGCACCGAAACCGTATGCATTTGCTTTAAGAATTGTGCAGACTTTAACACCCTTTTTCAAATTTGATTTTGCCTTGTCAAAAGTCTTTAAAATTTCTTTCAAATTTACAACAAATTCACACATAAACAACCTTCCATGCTTTATAATATGAATTAAAAATATTTTTTGTTTCAAAATCATAAACATGAAAAAAGTCCCGAAAATTCGAGACTTTTAAGTGTTATGTGTGAAATAGCACTATATATTCCAACCGCCATCAACCCTGATAACTTGACCAGTTATATATGATGCACTATCACTTGCAAGAAATGTTACAACTTTTGCAACATCTTCAGGTTTTCCAAGACGGTTTAATGCAGTTTCAGATACAATTTCTTGTTTTGTTTGGTTGTCATATTGTTTCATCATGTCAGTTTCAATTGCCCCAGGTGCGACAACATTAACGTTAATGTTCATAAGCCCAAGTTCTCTTGCAAGTGCTTTTGAAAAGCCAATTATGCCCGCTTTTGTCGCACTGTAAACAGTTTCATTGCTTCCACCAACAACTCCCCAAATTGAAGAAATATTTATAATTCTTCCTTGCCCTGCATTAATCATGTTTTTTGCAACTTCACGAGAACAAACAATTGTTGAAATAAGATTTGTTGAAACAAGGTTTTGAATTTGCTCATTTGTCATGTCAATCAAAAGCCCAGAAATTGAAATTCCAGCATCATTCACTAAAACATCAATATTTCCAAACACTTTTTCTGCCTGATTTACCATGTTTTTTACACTCTCAGAATTTGAAACATCAACTTGCACAAGCAAAGCTTTACAACCAAGACTTTCAATTTCACTTGCAACTTCTTCTGCTTGTTTTCTGCTTTTGTTATAGCATACAACAACATTATAGCCAAGTTTCCCAAATCCTTTTGCAACACATGCACCAATTCCCCTTGATGCCCCAGTAACAATAACAGTTTTCATCATTTTTTCCTTCTTTCGCAATTATAATATCACAACAATGATTAATAATCAAGTTAATTAATTTTATCAATCATTACAATTTAAATCAATTTATTCAAAATCAAATGAAAAAATAAAATAACTTTGTAATTTTTCTTGATTTTTTCCTTTTTTATGATATAATAAGTTCGTTATGTAGAACACATGTCAGCATATGGGTCATTAGCTCAGTTGGCAGAGCACCTGACTCTTAATCAGGGTGTCCGGGGTTCGAGCCCCCGATGACCCACCAAAAAAAAAGAACAAACAACATGTTTGTTCTTTTTTTACTTCATCACTATTCACTAAAAAAAACTATAAATACATGAAACAAAGATAGGCTCAAACCCCACAGGGTTCGACTCCTGTCGGAGCCGGACCGCAATCTATGATTGCTCCCGCTTTGTGCTAAAAATATGCCACAGGCATATTTTTTTACGCAGTCGCCCCGATGACCCACCAAAAAGCACCAATTTGCCGGTGTTTTTTTTATGTAAAATTTCAATTACTTACTGATTTTATAATATTTTGATTGGTTTTCTAGATATATTTCAAACTTAAAACTTTATATGCACTAAAAAAGCCCCGAAATCGGGGCTTATTTTATTTTAAATCAGGTTCATCTTCTTCTTTACGAACATGAAAACTATGATTTTTCAAGTTTCTATTAAGTCTTATATCGTTGTTTTGTCTTGAACCTTTTTTGTGGTAATGGCGATAGTCAATTGACTTTGACTCGGCACTTCTTAAAAGTTCACGATTGGTTTTTCCTGTAACAGTCATTGTTTTGCGGTCTGCTTTATCAATGATAAAATCAACTGGTTTGCAAAGAGCAAGAACAACCTTTCCCCTTTCATCATAAACTGCACAGCCTTCTTGCGAAAGTGAGCAGCCAGTTGCAGGGCGACCAAGAATTTGAGAAAGTGGAATTTCAACACTGATTCCTTTTTCATCGTTCTTTACAATTGCAACAATTTCATCTTCATAATCTTCATCAGCACCAGTGTAACGAATTTTTGTAATTCGACCACTAAGTTTTTCACCAATATGCTTTTCACAATAGATAACCGAACTGATATCTTCAAAATCTTTTTCAGCTTGGTCAACATCAAGTTGACGTTTGTTTGCTTGTTCAACAACCGATTTAATTGTTTCAAGAGAAATTGGTTTTGTGCAGTGAATGTTCGCCAAAATGTTATATTGTGTCAAATAGTCTGGAATTCTGCGAATTGGAGAAGTTGTATGGCTATAGTGTGGCGATTGAAGTGCATAATGTGAAATTCTGTCACCATAGATTTCGTCTTGAGCATTGCCTGAATTTTCTGGATAAAGGTTTTCGCTATAAACCGCTCTCGATTGCATCTTGATAAGGAATTTATTGATAACTTCTTCCATTGAAGAATCTTTTGTAAGTTCAATCAAACTTCTTGTTCCTTCGGCAGATAAATCACCATCAAAATCAATTCCAAGAACATCAAAGAACTCTGTTGCACGGTCAAGTTTTCTTGAGTTTGGCTGAGCATGAACACGATATATGTTGTTAAGTCCATTCTCTTTTGCATATTTTGCGGTTGCTTCATTTGCTGTAACCATGAATGCTTCAATAACATCGTGATAGAACAAATGTGGAAGCACTTTAATATCAACAACATCATCAAGGTCTTGGTCGAACACAATTTCTCTTTCATCGTTAGAAATGAAACGAATCATCTTTCTTTGTTCAAAGCCTTTCCACATCATTTGAGCAGCATATTTATTCATTACAAGTTGCTCTTCATCAGTTAATGCAATGCCACGAAGTGCCTTATATTGCAATGTTTCTTTCACAAAATCATCACCAAAATCGTCAACAATTTTTTGAGCATCTTCATATGCATATTTGTGGCGACTTCTGATTATCGCATCATATATCTTGCTTTCTTTTGCCTTTCCAGTTTCTTTATCAATCACTGTTTTAACAACAAATGCAAGGCGGTCTTCACCAGGGTTAAGCGAACAAATGCCAGTTGAAAGCTTTGTTGGAAGAATGTTATATGCTTTGTTTGGTGCATAAATTGTAAAACCACCAGCAATATAGTTTTTTCCAATTTTACTGTCAAGGTTTACATATTTTGTAACGTTTGCGACAGCGGTATAGCAAACAATGTCTCCATTTTCATCAAACGTTGAACAAATCGCATCGTCCATATCTTTGCATGTTGCAGGGTCAATTGTAGAAAAAGGAAGGTTTCGAAGATCAACAACCTTTCCAATTTGAGAATATTGTGCATCTTCTTCAGAAATCAAATCAAGATTTTTAGTGTTAACCGCAGTCGGAATTTTCTCAATTTCAAGAGCAAGACCAGGATCGTCCCAGCTCATGATTGCACCATAACAATCAGCAATTGCATCATATTCATGAATAGGGTTTCCAGCATCACCTTTAACTGCAACAATTTTTCCACCAAGAAGTGGCGCATCAAGGTTTGTAAGATCCATAACACAAATTTTATCTTGGAATGCAGCCAATTCATCTTTGTCATTCAAAATTGGAATGTGTCTGAGTGAAATGCTCTTTTTGTTTGGAATAAACACAAGCTCATCATGGCTAAGTTTTACAACTCTTCCAAGAATAAGATTTTTTCCCTTTGCAATATCTGTTCCTTGAGAAATTGTTTTTGGTTTCTCTTTTGCAACATCAATTGTCTTTTTGCTCTTTCCAAGCGGAATTGCAAAATAGTCTTTGCCAGAATATTCAAGAGCAACATCAAGAACGTCACCAACCGTATATCCCATGGCAACACTCTTGCTAAGCTTATAATGCTTGTTTGTTTTAGGTGTAACAACATAAAAATCATTTCCAGATTTTTGCATCACACCAACAGAAACAAGGTCAGGACTAAGGCTGATCTGCTCTCTATCAACCTTTATTTTATCAAGAGCAACAAGCCCTTCAACAATTTTATTAAACTTCTCTTTGGAGGCAATCTTTCCTTTATTAAGCATCTGTTTTCTGAGAACGTTTCTGTGAACCTGTTTGTTCTCAAAAACATATTTGTATATCGCAGACATACCTTTAATAAATTCTTCGTCGAAAGCCATTTCTTGCCTCCTATGTATTGGATAATTTAAGTGTAACATCTTTTAAACAATATTTCAAGATGCAATCCTAAAATAGTTTAATTTTTTTCATATTTCGACAATAAGCTTATTTATAAAAACTTATAAAAAAACAACACAAAAGTGCTGTTTAAATCTCTTTACCATAAAACAAGACAAGATCACCATCTTCAACAAAACTTGTTATAAATGTCGTATATCCAAAATGAAGATAAATTGCAAGATTTCTGCTTTCTTTTGCTTCACTTCCAATTGTAAGATATGAAATGCCCCTTTCTTTTGCATATGCTTCTGCCATTTTCACAAGACGTGAAACATGCCCTTGTCCTTCAAACTGTTTTTCAATTCTAAATGCATTCATATTAGCACGATCTTTCCCATTGCAAAGCATAGGTCGGTTTTTCACTGCCGAGCAATCTGGTGAAAACAAAACACTAATTTGTCCAACAGGGTCACCATTATGTAAAACAACAAAAGTTGCTGCTTTTCCAGTTTCATTATATTCAATATATTGTTTTTTCCAACGAACCCAACAATCTTCACCATGGTTTTCTATTATGTCTTTATTCCAAATTTTTTCAAGATCTTCAAGTGTTGCTTTTCGATATTCAAACATATTGTTACTCCTTGTAATTTTCAGAATTTTAACATATATAACAAAAAAAGCCTAGAAAATTCTAGACTTTTTAAATTATTTATTTTCGGTTTCAACTTTTGCTTCTTGAACTTTCTCTGTTGTTTGAGCTTTCAAAAGATCACGAATATCACGAAGAACATCTGCATCGGTTTCAACTTTTGCTTTTTCTGCTTCAAGACGAGCTTCTTCAGCCTTTTTTGCTTCTTCCTTTTCTTTTCTTAATGCAAGCAATCCAGCTTTATATGCAATGCGGTCTTTTTTGTCATATCCACGAGCTTTAAGTTCTTTCTTTTCTTCTTTTGTTGGAGATGCTTTTTCAATGTCTTTTACTGTTTTTTTGAACATTTCACTGCTCTTCATTGCAACTTTCAAAATAACAAACAATGTGAAAGCGATGATAAAGAAATTGATAATTGCTGTGATAAATGCACCCCAGTCAATATAAATTGATTTTGTAAGATCAATTTGACCTTCAGAATCTCTAACAACCTTTAAAAATGTATATGCTTTTTCAAGTCCGTTTTCACCACCGATTGACAAAAGCATATTGATAAGCGGCATTATAATTTTGTTTGTAAATGCATTTACAATCGCATTAAATGCTCCACCAATAATAACACCAACAGCCATGTCAAGAATGTTTCCACGGCTTATGAATGCTTTGAAATCACTAAAAAACTTTTTCATTTGTTCACCTTCTATAAATTTTTATCGCACATATTATAGCAAACAAAAGTGTCACAATCAACTATTTTTTAAAAGTGATTTAATTTTAAAAATTAAATGCATTTTCGTTTTAATTCTTGATATTCTTGATCGTTTATAAGCCCTGCTTTTCTAAGTTCTTCAAGTTGCATAAGCTGTTCTGCAAGTGAAACAAAATTCAATTCTTCTTTACTTTTGTCGCTTCTATCTTCTTTAACCTTTCTTAATTGTTCTTTTTGGAAATTTGTTAAAATTTCATCGGATTGGCTATTTTTCCTTGCATCAGCACATAACGATTGATTATGTTGAGAATTAAATGAACCTTGCGTTTGAATTTGATTTCCTTGGTTTTGAGCTGAACTTTCCGGAAAATATGAATTGTCATAATCTTTACCACCAGCACTTGTCATGTTTGAAAAACGATGAATTTCACAAGCATCAAGATTCATATTGAATGCACCATTATCAGCATTGTTTTGACCATTTTTAGTTTGAAGAGCCTGCTTTGATTTCTTTTTATGCTCTTTAAGTTCTTTAAAAACACAATAAAAACAACCAGCAGAAAGAACAAGCGACAAAGCACCAAGCCCAATAACTCCCCATGTATATTGCGAAGGAACATAGCTTATAAACGAAGAAATGATACCCATTATAGAGATAAGAGCAATCACACAATAAAATATGATTGCAGAAATAAGCGAACCCTTATATGCAGAAAATTTTTCTTCATTTCTGTGAGCAATGAAAAGTTCCTTCAAACTTATCACACCACCAATGCAACCGAAAAATATGAAAAATCCAGCAACAACCAAAAGCCCACCAACTTTTGGGGTCATTGTGCCAATTGTAACATAGTTAATGTTAAGAGTTATATATCCCATATATGCCCCAAAACCAAGCGATAAAACCGCAAGAGCAAATGTTAAAATTGCTGACAAAATTATTCTTCCACGTTTTACTTTATCTTTTTTTATTCGTTTCATTGTTCCACCCATTTTTTTCCTTTTAACTTTAGTTTTTCTCAAATTTGCAAAAAATATGTATTATTTTAAGCAAAAAGAAAAAGGGCTCAAAAGCCCAATTTTTCTAACATTAAAGGTGCTATGTCAGACATAGGTGTTATGTGTGACATAACATTATTTATGATATGGAAGACCAGCAGAAATTGTAAATGCTCTATAAATTTGTTCAAGCAAAACAACCCTGAAAAGTTGATGTGGAAAAGTTATCTTTCCAAAAGACACACATTTATTTGCTTGTCTTTTAAACTCTTCACTCACTCCGTTCGAGCCGCCAATAACAAAACTAACCTCACTTGTGCCTGCACTTTTAAGTGTGTCAAGCATGTTTGAAAGCTCTTCACTTGAAACTTCTTGTTTGCACCTGTCAAGCAAAATTATGAAGCCCCTGCATGCATTTTTAAGCCTTTCACTTTCAATTTCAATTTTCTTTTCAATGCTTTGCTCTTTGCTTTCTTCTGCAACTTCGACAATTTGAAGTTTGCAAAATTTTGACAAACGTTTAGAATATTCGCTGATTGCATCTGTAAAAAACTTTTCCTTTATTGTTCCGACACAAACAATATTAACTTTAAGCATATTTCCACTCCTAATGGTCTTATTATGTCACATTAATCAGCATTTTCACAACAAAAATGTGAAAAAAAATCGGCAAAATGCAAAAAATTGTATAATTTTTCGAATTTATTTGACATATGATGTTGTAATAGCCTATCATAAAAACATCAATAAAAGGAGAAAAAATCATGAATAATAAAAGAACTTTATCAAAAGCGGGTTCAATTGTAAGCATTGTTTCTTGGAGTATTAACATTCTTTTATACATTTACCTTGGATATGTGTTATTAGTTCTCATTTCTTTAATAAATGCTTCTGGTTCAGGTGCAGATGCTTCTGCAGTAATAGCTTTAATTTCAACAGTTGTTGCTTCACTTGTAATTTCAATTGTGCTTCTTATCTATTCTATAAGAATTTTGAAGTTTACAAAGCTTGATGCAAAAGAATATGTTGCAAAGAAAGGAACAATCATTGCAATTGCTGTTATCAACATTCTTAATGCTCTTTACGGCCTCTTCTCACTGATCGGTTCTGAATTTGATTGGACATCTGCTGTTTCAATCATTATTTCTCTTGGACTTCTTGCTTCTGCAGTTTTGTTAATTGTTGACTTTGTAAAGTGTCAAAAAGAAGCTCAAGCAGAAAAACTTGCAGAAAAAGCTGCCACAAATGCTGAACAAGAAAACACAACACAAACAGTTGTTGATGTTCAAGTTAAAGAAGAATCTGATGAAGACAAGATTGAAAAGCTCAACAAAATGAAAGCTGATGGCCTTATCACTGAAGATGAGTATAATCAAATGAAATCAGACCTTCTTAAATAGAAAACTTAAACAAAAAAAATCCACCGGTATAACCGATGGATTTTTTTATTAAATTTTTGTTTTAATTATTTATTAAGTTCTTCTCTTGCCCTATCTCTGATTTGAAGTTCATGAATCTTCATAAACCATCTTGTGCAATCAAGGTCATCTTGATCCGCTTGAATATAGAAATATCTTTCTTCTTCAAATTTTTTCCAAGTGCGATTAACTACATTTGCAGAATCAAAAAGATAAAACTTTTTGCCAACATGTTTAAGACTTGCAAAGTTAACAAATGGATCTCCATCAGATATAACAGCTAAAGATCCTTTAACTTCTTCAAGTTTTGGAGCCTTAGTTGTTGCATTAGGAAGCCAAACATTTCCCTTTACAATTTTAAGATCTGGGAATGCTTGCCAATCGTTTCCTTCCCATGCCTGAATGTTTCCACCAACATATTCAATTCCAGCATAGTTTCCACCTGAAATGAAAGGTGTCACATTTCCAAAAATATATCTAGGATTTTTCTTGCTTGTTTTAGGGTCACACAAATCTCCAAAAACAACAGTGTGCTTATCTTCAACATATTCATCAAAACAAATTTCATCTGGTGTGCAGTTTGCGATTTTGCAAATATAAGCAATCAAATCTTTATTTTTGCTGCAAATTTTCAAAATTTTACGTTTTAACTCGGTGCTAACATTTGAAAGATCAACTTCAAATGGATTAAACAAAACATCAATAAGATCTTGCTCAGAGCCTTTAAGCTGATCTTGTTTGCAAAGATTTATATAATATCCCGCACGTTCATTAAAAAAAGCATCAAGCTCTGCATCATATTTTTCAAGAGCCTTATCACTTTTTGCATTTTCAACACGTCTGTTGTGATGATGTTTTTCATTGTCTATAACATATTTAATTCCGCTTTTAATTTTATCAAATAAACCCATATAAATTCCTCCAAATTGATGATATTAGTATAGCACCGCCCAATTCAATTGTCAATATTGACCTTTTTCAAACATAAACACAATAAAAAAACACGTTCAAAACGTGTTTTTTTATCCGTATTTTGATTATTCCATATAAAGAACAACTTTGCCTTGTTTTCTGCTTTCTTTAACATCAATGATACGTTGATTTCTTGACCCACGAAATTTGAGTGAAATATCTTTAAGGTCATTAACAAATGGTCCATCAACCAAAACATCATAGTTGTCAAGCAAAAAATCGGTTTTATCTGTATATGCTCTGCCACCAGGAACAAAATCCTTGTCAAAAATATATCCAGAATAGCACCATATATCTTTTTTAGAGCCAAATTTCTCTCTGAAACGTTTAACAAGATTATAAATGCCTTGTTGATTGTTTGGGTGCATTGGCTCTCCACCAAGAAGTGTTAAGCCCCTGATATATGAAGGTTCACACATTTTTAAAATCTGATCTTCAACTTCACTTGTGAAAGGCTTTCCAAAATTGAAATCCCATGCTTCTTGGTTGAAACAATTTTTGCAATGATGAGTGCAACCTGAAACAAACAACGAGATTCGAACTCCTTGTCCGTTTGCTATATCTGTATCTTTAATGGTTGCATAGTTCATTTTATTGCTCCTATAAATGCAAAACTCTTTCTTTAATTTCTTCTGTTCTTCCTTGGTTCCAATATTGTGTTCCAATATAGCCACAAGTTCGACGAGCAACGTTCATTTTTGTTTGGTCTGTGTTTCCACAATTTGGACATTGCCAAACAAGTTTGCCGTCTTTTTCAATAATTTTAATTTCGCCGTCATAACCACAATTCATGCAATAGTCACTTTTTGTGTTAAGTTCAGCATACATAATGTTGTCATAGATAAATTTCATAACTTCCAAAACTGCATCAATGTTGTTCTGCATGTTTGGAACTTCAACATATGAAATAGCACCACCAGGGCTGAGAGCTTGAAATTCGCTTTCAAGTTTAAGCTTATCAAAAGCATTGATTGGTTCTGTAACATGAACGTGATAGCTGTTTGTGATATATGCCTTGTCAGTAACACCAGGAATAATTCCAAAACGTTTTTGCAAGCATTTAGCAAACTTATATGTTGTGCTCTCAAGTGGTGTTCCATAAAGTGAATAGTCAATATTTTCAGCTTCTTTCCACTTTTTAGTGTATTCGTTGAGCTTTCTCATCACTTTAAGACCAAACTCTTTTCCTTCAGGCTCAGTAAGCTTTTTGCCAGTCATATAATAAACTGTTTCCCAAAGTCCAGCATATCCAAGAGAAATTGTTGAATAGCCCCCATGAAGAAGTTTATCAATCTTTTCGCCTGGTTTAAGACGTGCAAGGGCACCATATTGCCACAAAATTGGTGAAACATCTGACAAAGCACCAGTAAGTCGTTCGTGTCTGCATTGAAGTGCTTTGTGACAAAGTTCTGCTCTTTCATCAAAGATTTTCCAGAATTCATCAAGGTCTTTCTTTGAAGAAAGTGCAATGTCAATAAGATTCAAGGTTACAACACCTTGGTTAAATCTGCCATAATATTTAGGCTTGCCGTTTTCATCAACATAAGGGGTCAAGAAGCTTCTGCAACCCATGCAAGTATAGCAATGTCCTTCACCATTTTTGTCAACCTTAAGTTCAAGCATTTTCTTTTCAGAAATATAGTCTGGAACCATACGTTTTGCTGTGCATTTTGCAGCAAGTTTTGTAAGATAATAATATGGGCTGTCCTCATGAATGTTTTGTTCTTCAAGAACATAGATAAGCTTTGGGAAGGCTGGTGTGATATATACACCCGCTTGGTTTTTAACACCTTGAATTCTTTGATTTAAAGTTTCTTCAATCATCATTGCAAGGTCTTTCTTCTCTTGCTCATTCTTTGCTTCACCAAGATACATAAATACAGTAATGAATGGAGCTTGTCCATTTGTTGTCATAAGTGTGATAACTTGATATTGAATTGTTTGAATTCCTTTGTTAATTTCTTCACGAACTCTTTCTTCAACAAGTTCATCAAGTTTGTTCTCTGGAACGTGAATATTAAGTTCTTCAAAAGAATGAATAAGGTTTTTTCTGATCTTTTTTCTTGAAATATCAACAAAAGGTGCAAGGTGTGTAAGCGAAATGCTTTGTCCACCATATTGACTTGAAGCAACTTGTGCAATGATTTGTGTTGCAATGTTACATGCTGTTGAAAATGAACGTGGTTTTTCAATCATTGTCCCAGAAATTACAGTTCCATTTTGAAGCATGTCTTCAAGGTTGATAAGGTCGCAGTTATGCATTCTTTGAGCAAAATAATCGGCATCATGAAAGTGAATGATTCCTTCTTCATGTGCTTTCCAAATATTTTCAGGAACAAGGAAACGTTTGCAAAGGTCTTTGCTAACTTCCCCAGCCATATAGTCTCTTTGAACACTGTTAACTGTTGGGTTTTTGTTTGAGTTTTCTTGTTTAACTTCTTCGTTATTGCAATCAATAAGCGACAAAATTTGCTTGTCGGTTGTGTTGCTTTTTCTAACAAGCGAACGAACATGACGATATGTGATATATGCACGTGCGAGTGCATGCTTGCCTGTGTCCATCAAAGCATTTTCAACAAGGTCCTGAATTTCTTCAACACTTGATGCTCTTTTTCTTGATTTGCAAGTATTTTCAACTTTGGTTGCGATTTCACGAATTTTCTCATCTGAAAGTCTATCTTTTTTGTCCACTTCAAGATTTGCACGTGAAATAGCGCTCACAATCTTTTCGATATCGAATTCTTGCTCTTCACCACTTCTTTTGATAATTTTCATATGATTTTCCTCCCAAACGCATGTTGCCTTATTCGCGTTTTACAAGCATAGTGATACCACAATATGTTGTGTCTAGTCAAAAGTTTACACCACAATTTGTTGTGTTTTGTGCAAATTATACAAATTTGAGAAATTTTAAATAAAGGTGTTTACAAACCTTGAATATGCCAATTTTTCTAGCAAAAATAATGTTATGTGTGATAGACATAATACCCTTTGCTAAAAATATGTCAATTTTAACATATTTTTGAAAAATAAAAAAAACTTCGACAAATTTCGCCGAAGTCTTTATATATGGTTATTTTTTTATAATTTTATTTCAATTTGCATGCAATTTCTTCTGCTTTTCCTTCAAGGTTGTCATAGTCATGAAAAATTTTAAAGTCAAAATGATATAAAGAATAATCAACCCTATTTTTATCTCTTGCAAGCAAATATTCTTTTGGCAAGTTATCTCTTTTCAAAAGAAGTTTCAAACGTTTGCCATCGTCATTTGCAATAAGCAAAATATTCATATCAGCATTCTTGAAAAATGAAAGCATCGGTGCAAATTTATAATCAATAATTGAAATGCCCTGCCCTTTCATTTGATTTTTAATTTCTTTTTCAATGAACGGTGTGCTAATTTTTGTCAACATATCTTGATTTTGTTTGTCTTCAAAAACCAAGTTTCCAACATTTTGTTTTAAAACCTTTCCGTTTTCGCAAATTTGATTTCCAAAAGCTGAAACAAGTTTTTTGCAAAAAACATCGTTTTCATAAAGCTTAGAAATAATTTCATCAACCGAAACGACCTTTGCACCCGTTTTTTCAGCAAGAAATTTAGAAAAAGTGCTTTTTCCTGAACCAGATTCACCAGAAATTGTAATGATTTTTGTTCTTTTCATAACCTTATTATAGCAAATTAAAATTCACATCACAAACAAATTAACATAAAATAAAAACAATCAAAACAACTTTTGTCATTTTGATTGTCAAATATTACATTTCCATTTCACTTGCAAGATCCAAAAGAAACGAAAGGTCATTAACAGTTTTAAGCCCATTTGGTTTTTCAAGTGTCTCGTTATAGTCGGTTCTTGAAAGATATGCAGCAGTTTTACTATCATTAAGAACCCTTGTGCAAATGTCAACATCGTCATCAACAAACACATCAGCATTTTCAGCAATGCATACTTGTTCTTTGTCAACTCTTCCAATATAGAGCTTGTCAAACTTAATTCCATTTAGAGCAAGCCATTGTCTTGTGATTTTTTCAGGTTCAACATGCCAATCAGTGTCACGAGCAGTTGCAAGAATAATTTTGTGCCCCATGCTGTGAAGCGTATTTATAACTTCTTTTGCTTTTGGCTTTGGTGGAAATTCAAGTGCCATTTGATCGCCATAGGTTTTATACCATGCAAGAGCTTGTTCAATTGTCCAATCAAATTTCATTTCTGCATATCTGACAACTTTTCGCACCTGTTTAAAGCCAATATTATGATTCTCGAAAAATTCTGAAATATATTTTTCACTATATCCATCAGTGTCGCATAGCGTATCATCAATATCAAAAACAAAAATCATACTTGTCTCCTTCTTGCGGTTTGAGTATATCATATGAAACTCAGTTTATCAATATGAATAAAATAAAAATATTCAATCAATCTTATTTTAATAAGCTGAAACAACTTGCAAAAATTATAAACATAATATATAATACAAATGACTTGCGGATGTGGTGAAATTGGCAAACACGCTAGACTTAGGATCTAGTGCTTCGGCTTGGGGGTTCAAGTCCCTTCATCCGCACCATTGATAAAAATAACAGGGATTAATTCCCTGTTTTTTTATTCAATAGCATTGTTTAAGGGACTTGAACAGTCCGTTAAGAAAACAATCCAGTGGATTGTTTTTAGGACTCGGCGTGAAAGCGAAAGTATTGAAAATACTGAAGCGGAGCACACTGTCGTGCCAGACCGAACACTTCCGTGTTCTCCCGGCTTTGGCTAAAAAGTGTTAACAACACTTTTCTTAACGCGTTGCCCCCTTCATCCGCACCAACATAAGTCTAAATCGAATATTTGTAATTAAGTATTTGGTTTGAGTTTTTTTCATTCAAACTAAGCAAAGTGGCGGTTTGTGCCGCAAAAAGTGCTTTGCAGTAAAACAAAACGAACCCAAGAAAAAAAAGAAGCAAACCTCAAAAGTTAGATAACTTTATAAGGTTCACTTCAAAAAAATAGAAGTTTATTTTGTTTTTTATTTAACTCTACAACGGCTTTTTCTTGACCGCAACCAAATCACAAATCCGCCCAGCACAACAACCACTACCGAGCCAATTATAATACCCGCTACTGCTTTGTCAGGAAGCCCTTTGCTTTGTTTTGCAGGAGCAATTAAAAAACCGCACTTTGTACATTTCACAGAATTGGTTTCGTCTGGAGACTCTCTGTCGTGGGTATGCTCTTCAAAATTAAACTTATTATTGCAAGTAGAGCAGGTGTCCCAATGCCCCGTGCTATCTTTTCCGCCGTATTTTGTTATGTTGTGCGCAGCTCTTTCTCCGTATTCTTTTTTGCAACCTTCACAAACCGCTTTTGTTATGCATGTTGCCTTTCCGCCAAAACAATTGGCTGTTTGGGTGTGGCTACTATCTATTTTGCAAGTTCGGGTGTGCGTGCCGTTGTTATTGCTTACCCACTCTCCCCAATCATGTGTATGATTGTTGATTTGCTTGATATAATAGAATGTAACTGTTTGACCACTACCGCTTACTACTTGATTTAACCCCTCTACCCTACTTAATGTATATCCATAAAAAGATTGAGCTGGCTCCAAATTTAGATTACTTCCAACAGCCATAGGAATTACAGACTTTGAAACATTAGGAATTTCACTTCCGTCTTCAAACTTATACTCTATATTAACATTTACATACGACTGCGTTTCGATATTGTCGTGCGATAAAACATTTCCGTTTTCATCAGATATCAAAAAGGCAACCGTGTCACCATCTTTTAGATCGGCATCTGTCGGGATTTGATAAATTATTGAGCAATTTTCTAGTCCTGAATCAAAAATACTGCCATTGTATTCTAGAGCACCCTTTGGCCAAAACTTACTTTTTTCTTCCCATTTAGGAATGGTAAATGTTTGTGAGATTTCTAGCTTTTGCCCACCCGTTGTAGTTGCTACACTTCCGTCTGTCCGTTTTATCCACATTTTAATAGTAATGTAACGGGTCATACTATCTGACAGATTTTGAACAATTGTGCGGAGTTCGATTTTTTCGCCAGCCAAATTTTTGTTAAATTTATTTTTGTCCCCGCCACTTAGCAACACTCCGTTGCGATAATTTGCAAAATTATAATATCCATTGTATGTGGTATCTGCAAAGGCAGACAAATCTGAATATTGACCGGTGTATTTTTTTACTTCAGGGACGGCAACATAAAGGCTTTTGCCGTCTATGAGTTGCGACATTCTCTTGCTGCCTTGCAACTTACATACTTCACAAAATCCATAGGTAGTGTCACGCATAAGGCATTCCCAACTCGAGTTGTATGCAGTGTAAGAAGGAGATGTATTGCATGTAAAAGTTTTTCTAAATCCCAACATTTTTTTCCATTTTACATGTTCCGGATTGTGAGTGTATGCCACATTTAGTGAAGTATAGTCAGTTGATTCTGCTGCAGTAGTCATATATTCATCGCCAAGTTCTAGCAACCCGTGACCAAGCTCATGTGTAAAAGTCTTTTGCGCACGTGCGCTATCAGCCGGAGTTATAAGATAATGAATACCTCTTTTATAATTTCTATGCGAACCACCAAAATCTTGCGTTGTATTGACTAGCACAGCAAACTGATTGATATATTTATGCACATAATAAAATGGCGGATACATTTTATCATCGTCCCAAATAAACGTGTCAGGGTCAGTTTTATTAGGGATATGGGCATCGTGAATTTGCTCAAGAAATGCAGGTCCTATACAGCGTTCGAAAATATGGTTTTTCCATGCACTTTTGTTTACTGAAATCATTGGACCACTCTTTTTATCAACAACCACGTCAAAAAACGTACTGTCACCACTGTTAAAGCTCGACTCCGACGCCGTGCAAAGTGCATAGACATTGAAGCGGTCGGCATAGCTACGATATGGCTCGTGCTGCATTGCGCCCTCCCATACCTTTTTGACGTCATTGATAAATTTTTGTTGCTGACCCTTGGTGTAGCCCTCTCCACAAATAAGAATTACCATATTCTCTGTGTCACTTCTTGTCTTTTGAATTGTATAGACAGGAATGGTCGGAGTGGCGTATTTGCCATCGCTAGAATAATATGGACCAAGTTTAAGTCTTAGTTGTTGGTCAAGGCTTACGTCCCACTCTTGATTTGGGTCTTCATCGGGCTCGGCTACGGTATAGTCGTCTTCTATTTTATCAGGTGCAGAGCCCACATAAGGATTGGTCGCACTACCATTGCCAGCGGTCGTTACATAATAATCTGAATCAAGATAAAATGCAGGTCTTACCCCCATATAATCCGTCATTGGATATTCTTTTCCAACAGAACCATTACTTTCCACATAGCGCATCAAATGGTTACAAGTGGTAACAGGCGTTCTAAGCCAATATGGCCAAGCCATTCCTTGCTCGTTTCTAGCTACATAATAATTGCCGAAATTTTTCCATACTGTATTGACTTGTTGAACGTCCAGAAGAAAAACCTTTTCGGTCGAGTTTTCGCCGTATGCGCTGTTGAAGTTGTTTGCAACGTTCTCAATATCCGTATTAAACTCCAAGTCAGAGCGGCCTTCACCATCGTGAAATCCCAAATTGTATTCGGGATGAGATACAATTGAGCGTTGAGTTACATTCTTCATTGCGGCAATTTCTGCTTTGGAAAAGGCATTCAAAAATCCTGCCTTTTGGTCATAAGCATTTCCATTTACAGAACCTTCCCTTGGTGGGTTGCCGCACAACCACTTAACTTCGCCTGCCACTGCCGTAGAGTTGAGCCAAGAACGCATATTGCTGTCTTTCCAATAATTGGAGCCACGGTTATCACGATTATAGTTGCGACTGTGCGACTTAGAACGGTTGTTGTCGTTGGTCTTTGCGTCATAAGGAAGTGTGTCGATTATGTTGTCGGCAAGCATAAGCGCACCTTTCTCATCGATACTTACGCACCTCCATATAATGTCTTTAGCATTGTATTTGCCAAGAATCATATAGTCGCCAAGATTTACTTGCGTTTTCGTTTTTGCCACATTTTCCGCCAAAAGGCTGTGAATGTTTGTAACTTTTTGGAGTTCTGAATTGTTTAAGTTAGTACCAAATTTTACTATTTCGGCACAAAAAAAACTAAGAACGAGCATCATGGAAATTATTATGGCATTTATTTTTTTAGAAAAATTTCCCATTAATTTTACCTCATTTTTACTTTTTTTGTTTGTAGCCATTTTATAAATATTTTTTTAATCATAAAACTACTTTTACGTTGTATTCTTACAAAAGCGAAATTCTGCCACCAACAGAGTGCAGCAAACTATAAGTTTGGTAAAATTTGCTCAAAATATGCACATTAATGGCTAATTTTAAGTAGTTTTAGTTTATTCCTTGTTTGGTTACATTATCTATATTTTGCAAATTTTTAAAGATTTTTATATTAAGCGGTTTAATCTTTTTGTTTGTGATTGTTTTTATCTTTTATATGTTAGCATATTGTCAGCAAAAAAATCAAATAGTTTGCCACACCTAAGTGAAAAATTTTAAAACAAACTTTTTTTGCCCACCGTGGCAGAACTATTCTATCTTTGTCCCACATAACGAAATAATAAATGGTATTCCTCCTTCGTTTTCAAATCCAATCGCCCATCTCTTTTTAAGAAACTTTTAAAAACTCTGTTTTATTTGCTTCTCCAATAAAAAAATAAATTTACCAGTTCTTTAATTTGATTAATGATAAATTCCGCGCTTGGCAACTTTGCATTTTGGATAATCGTTATTGTTCCAAAAATAAATTCTTACCTTTTTCTACTATGTCAAGACAAACAAAGTAGTTTTCTACTACAATATAATCATGAATATAGGATCACGAATCAAGGAACTGAGAAAAGAAATAAACATTTCACAACAACAGCTTGCAAACGCAATTGGTGTTTCTCAAAAAGCAATAGATTTTTGGGAAAAAGGCATCAATGAGCCAAAAGCAAGCTATATCATTTCCCTTGCGCAATTTTTTAAAGTATCAACCGACTATCTGCTTGGTCTTGAAGATTAAAACAAAAAAAAGACTTTTCATTTTTGAAAAGTCTTTTTGATTCTAAAATTCAATAAAAAATGGAAATCACTCATAATAAAACGATTTTTAATTCTCACTTCTCGCCTGTCTTTCCAAATTTGTTTTATTCTGTTTTCCAACCGCATTGATAAAGTTTATGAAGGTTTCTTGATATTCATCATCAATATATTCGCTTGCGTCATATGCAAATTGTTTGATTCTTTCAATTGAATCTTCTTGCATAATGTCTGAAAATGCGGTTTGAGAAGATGTTTCAAGAACATGTGTAACAAGTTTCGAAAAATCAACATTTGCATAAGCAGACACAATTCCATTAAAAAGTGAGGTGAAGTCTTTAATATCTTTTTGATATTTTGCTTCTAGTTCTTCTTTTCTTTCGGGTCTAAGTTTACCTTTTCTTTCCAAACGATCTTCAGATGATTTACACTTGATGCTGTCTGCAAGCTTATGCACAGCAAGACACAATGGGTCAGCAATCAAAATTTTTGAACCATCTTGCATTTCAAGTTCAGCAATATCATAGCCAGCAAAATCACGATCACTGCCAAGCCAATCAAAATACATTGTGCCATAGCCATCTTCCCATTTTGGGCACAAGATTGTTGCTTTATCACACTTTTCACGAATGGTTTTAAGCGAATATACATCACCTTTACCAGCAAAAATGCTTTCATCAACTGCAATAACATCAACATCAAACCCGATTGGTCTTATTCCTTGTGATAAAAGTTCTTTGTTTTTGTCTGAAAGTGAAAATGCTGGTTGTTCAATTTCAACAAACCCATCTTTTGAAAGATATTCAGGTTTTATTGTTTTTGCAGAATTTAAAAGAAGCATTGCAAGCGAACCACTGAAATAATATTGACATTTTCCATTTTCATCGGTTTGCGGAATGTTTCTTGCAATATGACATGCATATTGCTCTGCTCCGTCAACAATTTGTTTTTTATTGTCTTCCATCATTTGCTCCTTTATAGATTATTTAAGTATAAAGTTTAGTAATTTTTCAAACTTTTCGTCATAGTCTCCGTCATCTACAACTGAATTGTTAAAACCGCTGATAGAATAATTATTTCTTTTTAAGCTCGTCAAACTTTGCCTGCATTGTTGGATTGTCTTTAACAAGCTTCTTGATTGTCAAATCTTGTGCCTTATCATTTGCAAGACGAAGTTGACGTTCAGAGCCAACAAGCCCTTCTCTAACCTTTTTAAGATGATCAATCGTCTTGTCTATCTCTTCAATTGCAGAAGAAAATTTTTCACTTGCAAGTCGATAGTTCGTTGCAAATTTTGTTTGAAATTCTGTAAGATTGTTTTCAAAATTTGTAACATCAATATTTTGAGCTTTTGTAACAGCAAGTTCTTTTTTATATAACAAAGAATTAAGTGCTGCATTTTTCAAAATTGTGATAAGTTGAATGAAGAATTGTGGACGAATCACATACATTTTTGGATATTTATATGATACATCAACAATTCCAGTGTTATAAAGTTCACTTTCGGTTTCAAGAAGCGAAACAAGAACTGCATATTCACAGTTTTTCTCTCTTCTGTCTTTATCAAGTTCTTTCAAAAAGTCTTCATTTTTATGTTTTGTTGCAGTTGTTTCATTTTGGTTTTTCATTTCAAACATAATTGAAATAAACTCGGTTCCATCTTGAAAGTCACGATAAATAAAGTCACCTTTGCTGCCGCTTGATGCATCATTATCCTTTTCAAAATATGCATTTGGAAAACTTGTTGCTCGAATCTTGTTAAACTCGTTTTCGCAATGTTGTTCAAGAGTTTCGCCAACCATTTTTGTTGACAAACGGACCTTCATGTCTTTAAGACGTTCGATAACTTCATCTCTCGTTTTAAGTTTGTCTTCATAGTCATCTTTAAGAGTTTTTTCTTTAAGTTCGAAAGTTTTTTGATTGTTTTCAATTGCATTTTTCAAGGTGAAAATTGTCTTGTCACGATCATTAACAGCATTTGTAATTGCAAGTTCTTGCTCGGTTTCTTTTGCCTTGAGTTCTGCAGAAAGTTTTGATATTTCCGAGTCTTTTTTAGACACAGCTTCACTGATTGCAAGTTTTGTTTTGTTTTCTTGTGCTTCAATCTTTGCAGCAAGTGCAGCAATTTCTTTATCCTTATCTGCAATTGTTTTTTCAAGATTGTTTTGATTTTGACTTTTTAAAAGTTCAATTTCAGCATTTTTATCTTTAACAATTTGATTTTCTTTTTCATGCAAAAGCTTTTCAAACTCGCCATCTTTAACCTGATTGATAATAGACAAATAGTCAGGTTCTGTAAGTTCAAATTCTTTTTTACAATGCGGACAAACAATTTTGTTCATATGCGTCTCCTTCTTATGGTGATATTATAACATAAATGTAATTATTTTTCAATAAATTTTATGTGAAAATAGATTAGCATAGTTGTCTTTCCTGATGTTTTTTTTATTAATTAAGTGTAGCAATGTTTTTTTCAATCTCTTTACTTCTTCGCTCATCACTATTACCTATTAACTAGCAAAAAGAAAACTCCACGATTGTGGAGTTTTCTGAATTTCTACTGGTGGCTCACCCGGGATTGCGTCGAAACTCGCTTTTTTTATTCGTTTTTTAGCAATACTAAAAAACTTCATTTTTCCAGCGGTTTCTCCTTTCCCCATAAAGTTTTTATGAAAACTTTTGGGGCCCCCGCTTTTTGGTTCGAATCCCGAACTTAACACATAAAAAAAAGTTCTAACGTTTGTTAGAACTTTTTTGGTGGCTCACCCGGGATTCGAACCCGGGACCCCTTGATTAAAAGTCAAGTGCTCTACCGACTGAGCTAGTGAACCATATTAAATTGTATTTTGTGGCTGGGGTGGAAGGATTCGAACCCTCGAATGTGGGAGTCAGAGTCCCATGCCTTACCGCTTGGCGACACCCCAATGTTTTGGGTTCCCTTCTCCAAAAAATATTTTGGCTGGGGTGGCTGGATTTGAACCAACGAATGCAAGAGTCAAAGTCTTGTGCCTTACCGCTTGGCGACACCCCAATAAAATATTAAATTGTATGGGGTGAGATGTGGGATTCGAACCCACGACCTCCAGGGCCACAACCTGGCGCTCTAACCAGCTGAGCTAAACCCACCATGTCACGCTTCATAAGGTTTGGTGTGCCAGAAGGGATTCGAACCCCTGACCCTCGCCTTAGAAGGGCGATGCTCTATCCAGCTGAGCTACTGGCACAAAAACATGCAAATAGCATTTTTATGGAGCGGGTGATGGGAATCGGACCCACGCGGCCAGCTTGGAAGGCTGGAACTCTACCATTGAGCTACACCCGCATTCGTTCTACCAACATGCTTACAAATAATAGCACATCAATTTTCTATTGTCAATGAAATTTTTACTTTTTTATCAAAAAATCGCAAAAAATTTTAAATTTCATTCCCCATCTTTCCCATTGCTCTTTTGAAGCTTCTATATAGATAACCAAACACAGGGCTTATTATAATCATAATCGCATTCTTCTGCAAGAGTTTTTGAAAATATATCGTAGTTCTTTTCACTTTTTGCTTAATTTCTTTTCGTTGTCATTTTTAAAAACCAATTCTCTCTCACTTTATTTCATAAAAAATCGACCCATAATCTGGTTGCCTTTCTTTTCACCATTAAAGTGACAAATCTTTCTTTTCAAAACCGATTGAACCAACAATATAACAAGCAAATCCAACAGCAAGCAAATTTCAAGTTTTCTTTTAACACCAAGACTCATTCTATTTCTATCACATTATACTCATAATATATCAAAAGTGGTTATACAAAGAATAAACATTTGATTATTTTTGCACAATTGTTGCTTTTTTGTAAAATGTTTGATATAATCCAACCAGAAAATAAAACAAAGGAGATTAAACATGAAACAATATAAAAATGCACTTCGTTCAAAAAAATTGCTCAAAGATGCACTTATCGACTTACTTTCAACCGGAATTAGGTTTGAAGACATTACAATTACAATGCTCATTAATAAAGCCGATGTTAACCGTGGAACCTTCTATAATCACTATAATAATATAATGGACATTGCAAATGAAATTAAAGATGAGCTTCTTGCCCGTCTTTATGAATCTTTGGAAGAGTCGCTTAAAACAACACGCAATGTTGAAAACCTTTTCGAAGGCATCACAAAGTTTTTAAAAGAAAACGAAAGTGTTTATAAAAAGCTTGCCCCTATCGTTCCAAAACAAATTTATGACGGCATGAAAGAACAAGCAATTCAAGAACTTAAAACCATTCATAAATGCACAACAAGAGAAGAACTTCTTAAAATCCAATTTCTTGCAAACAGCATTGCAGGAACCTATATCGACTATTTTGAAAAACGCATTGAATTTTCTCTTGACGATCTTAAAGATTTTTCAGTTCGAACAATCAAAATGTTCATGGATAAAATATAGCAATTAATATTATATCATTACAACAAGCATAAAAAATAAGCGAAATAAAAGCCCACCGATTTTAAAGTCGATGGGCATTTTTCTAGATAAAATGGGAAGCGTAGCATGCTATGTCTGATATAATACCATAACAAATTAACGATTTGTTTATTCCTTTCCTATTTCTTCAATTTTTGTTTCTTTAACTTTCGAATTGTCTTTTTCAGAGTGTGCACCAGCAAAATAAATTGAGAATGCCAAAATAAATTCAGCTGGATAATAAAGAGCAAGACACAAAATATCAAAGATATAAGGTGCAGAAGCAAACACATTGAAAAGAAGCATCAAGTCTGACAAAAAGAACATTAAAGCGCCAAAGAAAATTATAAAGTTTAAATGCTTATCATTTTTCAAACGAAGGTTTCCCCCAGCCTTTCCAAGCATTAATGAGATTATAAGCGCATATGCAACTACAACCGCAAGCATCGAACCAAATTCAAACCCTTTATAAAGGAAAATGATTAAAAGTGCTATAACAAAAATTCCACCACCAATCACAAAGTCAAGCCAATGCATTTTTGAAAGTGTGCAAAAAGCAATAAAGAAAAATATATGACCAATTGCAAAAAGTGCTGCACCAATAACGAAAAAGTCAATAAGCAAAACATCACCAAGCATTGCGAACACAAGCCCAGTAAACATAAAAATCATGAACTTTTTGTTTTTAACCATTCCAGTTTTAAAGCAATAAATCAAATTAAACAATCCACAAAGCACAAACAAAACACTTGAAATTGTTTTTAAAATATATGGGCTTTGCATAATGTCAACTTCAAAAAAGTGTCTTGTTAAATATAAAATTGAGAAAAATACAATCAAATAAGCAAATACAGCATTAACCCAAAATGCAATTTTATGTTTTTTATCCATTTTCTTCCCTTCCTTTGTTTATATTTTATCAAATATATTTTCACTTTCAAAACGTTTTTATGTGCTTGCGAATATTTTTAAAATTCTTTTCTCACACTAACAAAAAGCGGGAAAAATATGGAAAATAACAATCAAAAACAAAAAACAAAATATATCTTCACAAAACGTTGGAAAGCCGTTTATATTCCAATTATAAGTGCCCTTGGTGCACTTTTTCTTATTTCAATCATTCTGATTTGTGTTTTGCCTTCAAAAAACGTAAGTCAAGAACAAAATGAAAGACAACCACACACTTTCAAAAGTGGTTGGAAAACAAATATTGTTGCCCCATTCATCGACCTTTCTTCATGGGTTGCAACGACAAATCGATACAGTCTTAATGGTGTTCCAAATGTTGCAAAAGTTGAGGAAGACACAGGCATAACATATTATAACCTCGGCTTCATTCAACCTGACACCGACAAACCACTTGATTCTGCAGGCAACATTCGATATGGTTGGGGCGGATATTATAAGCTCAGTGAAAAAGTAAACGACACACAATATAAATCAATAAAACAAACAATCAATAATCTTAAAAGCCTTGGCGGAATTTATACAATTTCAATTGGCGGACAGCTTGGCGATGCACCATGGATTGTAACACAAAATGTTGATAAACTTGAAGCATTTTATCAAGACATCATTGACACATATTCTTTAAAACGTTTAGACCTTGACATTGAAGAAAGCAACCAAAACGAGTCTGCAAACAAGGCAAATGCTAAAGCAATCAAGAAAATTCAAGACAAGAACGGGACTGAAATTGTCCTTACAATTCCTATAATGCCAAGCGGCTGGCAAGATAAACAAATCAAAATTATCAAAGCATATCTTGATGAAGGTGTAGAAATTGCCCTTATAAATTCAATGACAATGTGTTACGGAACTGGTGTATATTCAAATGAAGACTATGGCGATGCATCAATTCGTGCAATTGAAAACAGCATTTCTCAAATGAAAAAGATATATGCCGAATATGGAAAAACACTTTCAACCGAGCAAGCATATGCAAAAACCGGTGCAACAATTGACATTGGCTATGAAAGTTCACTCTACCCTGTTTTCACCATTGAAATGGCAAAAAAAGTTGTTGCACATGCAAAAGAACATGGATATGGAATGCTTTCATATTGGTCTATTAACCGTGACGCAAAAATGGTTTCAAACAAAGCCATCACTGATACGTTTACTTATCTCGAAGTTATGAACGATTTTTATAAGTAAGCTGTAAACTAAAAAAAAGCCTTTTATTTGGCTCTTCTTTTATTATTGTTTTCACACAAAAGAGAGTTTGAAAACGTCTTTAACGGCAAAATTTGATGCAATAAGAAAGATATGAAAAAGCCCCAGGCAGGAGTTTATTTACATAAATGACTGTCTGGGGCTTTTGAAATATCTGCACTTAGTGCGTTAAAGTTTGCCGTTAAATTAAAGAAGGATGCAGATAATTCCGCCCTTATTCTCATTCACAATCTTTGTCATTGTTTTTCTCATTTTAACTTCTGCTTCTTCAGGAACATTTGCAAGCTTTGAGCAAATTCCATCTTGAACAAACGATGAAAGTGGTTTTCCAAACATGTTTGTGTCCCAAATTGCTTGTGGATTATTTTCAAAACCATCTGTTAAATATTTAACCAAATTTTCACTTTGTTCTGGACTTCCAACAGCTGGACAAACTTCAGTTTCAACATCAACACGCATAATATGAAGACTTGGTGCAGATGCTTTAAGTTTTACAAGAGAACCATTTGCCTTTTTAATGATTTGAGGCTCTTCAAGAGTCATTTCATCAAGAGTTGGTGTAACAATTCCATAGCCAGTTTCTTTAACTTGCTCTAAGGCTGATTTAATTTTGTCATATTCTTGTTTTGCATGAGTTAAATGTTTCATATAGCTCATCAAATAGAAATCATCTTGAATTTCAACACCACAGTCTGCAGAGAGCATTTTATAGAACATTTTTTGAGAAACCGGAATGTCATATACAACTGTTCCATCTGAAAGGCGAAGAGATGCAAGAGTTGGTGCATCAATATCTTCATTTTCAGCAAACATGGCACCAAGGGTTTGATGTTCGCTCATTTTTGTGATTGCAGAAACACTTTCCCTAATTTCTGTCATAATGTCTTGAATAAGTGGGTTTTCATATGGCAATGCTCTAACCCATTTTGGCAAATTAAACTCAATGTTTCGAACCGGAAATTCATAAAGAGCTGATGTAATGATATTGTCAATATCGTCACTATTAAGTTTTGAAACATCTGTCAAAAGAACTGGTGCACTATATTTGTCTTTAAGTGCAGTTTCAAGTTTCTTTGCTTCTTCACTTGTTGGAGACGCACTGTTTAAAATGATAACAAAAGGTTTTCCAGCTTCTTTAAGCTCACGAACAACTCTTTCTTCAGCTTTTACATAGTCAAGGCGGTCAATGTCAGTAATGCTTCCGTCTGTTGTAACCAAAATTGCAATTGTAGAATGTTCTTTGATAACTTTTCTTGTTCCAATTTCAGCAGCTTCAGCGAAAGGCATGTCTTCTTCTGCCCATGGAGTTTTAACCATTCTTTGTTCGCCATTTTCTTCTGCTCCCATTGCTCCAGGAATCATATATCCAACACAATCAACCAAACGAACAGATGCATTTGCACCACTTTCAAAAGTCAAGTTGATTGCCCCATTTGGAACAAACTTTGGTTGCACAGTCATAACCATTTTCCCAGCTCCTGATTGTGGCAACTCGTCAATAATTCGTTGTTTTTCATGTTTATCTTTAACTTGTGATAAAATAAGTTCTTGAACGAACTTTCTTATAAAAGTTGATTTTCCAGTGCGAACTGGTCCAACAACTCCAAGATAAATATCGCCACCCGTGCGTTTAGCAATATCATCATAAATTTCAAACTTTTCCATATTGTCCCTCCGTGTGTTTGATTGCTAAACTTTATGCACGAAGAAACAAATGTATGCATGAATATTAATTTTTCAACTGATAAAACTTTTGATACAATAAAAAAAACACCATAAAGTGTTTTTCTTTTCTATTCCGGCTCTGGCGGATTGTCAATTTCTTTAACAACCCTGTCATATATGTGAAACAATCCGTCAATTTCTTTCTGTGCTTCATAAGAGCTATTAATCCAGTTTCTATAATCAACATCAACACTGATTTTCAATTTTTCAGACAAATCTTTTAAATAAGCAATATATTCAAGCAAATCAGAATCATTATTTTGCATTTTTTCAAGTCTTTTAAGTTCATATCCAACAACCTTATATCTTGTATCAGATGCAATTGACGTTTCTAAAAGATTTTCAGACATGGTTATTGTTTCTGAGACCTTTTTAGCCTGCTCATGATATTCTTCAGATGAAATTTTTCTTGCCTTATTTTTTCGTGGAAATTTTGATTTATAAAACAACTTTAAATCTTTTAATTCTTGTTCCAGTTCGGGTAAGCTTTTATTGATTTTCTTTTGATCTGCAACATACTTTAAAATAATTTTATTTATAATTTCGTTTTCAGACTTGTCAGAAAGCATTTTTATAAGCTCAGACAAAAATTCAAATTTCGCTTTTTTAGATGAAATTTCTTCTCTAACTTTTTTCTCTATTTGAAAATAGTCATATTCCGAATTAATTAAGCTTTCATCAATCATATACTTCTCCTTTGTATATAAAAATGGGCATATATAAAACTAATATGCCCACACTTTTATATGATTATTTTTTTTAAAAATCAAGGCATTTAATCTTTTTTGTCAAGAACTTCTTTTTTAGCTTTTTCATATTCTTCTTCAGTGATCAAACCTTCATTTTTAAGCGAATCAAGTTTTTCAATTGTTTCCGTTTTTGACAATGTTTTGTCTTCTTCTTTCTTTTCTTCAGCTTTTGGAGCCTCTGAAGTTTCACCAGCTTTTCCAGGTTCTGAAACATTTGTGATTGTAACATCGTTTGAAACCAAACATGCCGGAGCAATTGAAAGAAGCCCAATTGGGAAACCAATAATTGAAAAGAAAATTGCCCAGTTTGTTAAATTTGTTTTATATTGTGCAAGTTGGCTGTCTGTAAGCTGTGCCCATTCCATATATCTTTTTGCACCAATAAAACAATAAACCGCAACTGGAATAAAAATAAGTGTAAAGCAATATCCAATTCCAATAAGATATCCTAAAATTCCCATCACTGTGCACCAAGTGCTATTTTTATTTGTCATTTTATTCTCCTTTAATTTGTTTATAAAATCATTATAAATATTATGCAGAAATTTGCAAATAAATTATGCTTTTATTTTTTGCCATCAGCATTTTGAACGGCATTTTGAACACTATCAGCCAATGTTGTATTGTTTTTCTCTGAAATTTCAGTTTCAGAGTTCTCAATAACTTCCTGCTTTTTTTCTTGTTCTTTTTTTCTTGCTTTTACAATTGCATTTGCCCTTTTCCTTTTATTTATTTGTTTTTGAATGCTTTTAAGCAAACTAACTTTGCTCTCTCTTCCACAAAGAAGACGTTCAATGTTAGAGCGATGCATAAACCAAGTCAAACAAAAAATGAAGAAAAGCATCAAACAAACAATCCAGTCTTGAGGTGAAGCAAGTGATTTTGCCTTTACACCCTCAATCACAGTAAGTGCTGTGACACAAACAAATGAAGCAACCGAACCATATTTAAACAAGAACCAAACAACAATTGCAACACCAATAACAATTAAAGTCACAATTGGGTCTGCAGCAAGGAAAACTCCAAGCATGCTTGCAATTCCCTTTCCGCCCTTAAACTTATATACAACAGGGAAAATGTGTCCCATCATTACAGAAATTCCAGCGGTGTAAAGATAAATTATATTTTGTCCAAAAATATAATAAAAAAAACAAGCAGGTGCAAAACCTTTCAAAATGTCAAGAAGAAGATTTAAAACACCAAACTTAAATCCAAAGTTTCGAAGAACATTTGTTGAACCAGCATTTCCACTTCCAAGTTTAGTAATGTCTTGATGCTTAAATCTTGCAAACATTCTTGAAAAGCTGATGTTTCCAATGAAATATGAAACAACAATTATAATGACAAAGTGCCACCACTCCATTATAAATCCTCCTCACGTTTAGATTTAACAAGAATTTTGATTGGAGTTCCTGAAAAATCAACCGATTTTCTTATGCTGTTTTCAAGATAACGAAGATAGTTATCACTTACAAGTGTGTCATCATTAATGAAAAGAGTAAATGTTGGTGGGCATGTTCCGGTTTGTGTGCCATAATAAATTTTAAGTTTCTTTCCATTTTTTGAAGGAACTGGAGAAATTAAATATGCTGATTGCAAAATGTCATTAAGCATTCCAGTTGTAACGGTTTTGTTTGCATTTGCATAGGCTTCAAGAACAGCTGGCATAAGTTTTTCAAGCTTCTTTCCTGTAAGTGCAGAGAAATAAACTGGTTTGAAATAGTTCATGAAAGCAAGATCAATTTGAAGCTTTTTTGTAAAGTCTTCTGCTTTGTTTTGATCTTTATCAATCAAATCCCACTTGTTCATTGCAACAACAACTGGTTTGTTTTCATTGTGAGCCAAAGCACAAATTTTAACATCTTGTTCGGAAATTTCAGTTGAAACATCCATCACAACAACAATAACGTCTGCTCTTTTAACCGAGTCAATTGTTCTGAAAATGCTATATCTTTCAACTGTTTCATCTTCAATTGAGCGTTTCCTTCGCATTCCAGCAGTGTCTATAAGCACAAATTTTTGTTTGTTATAGTTAAATGGAACATCAATTGCATCACGAGTTGTTCCCGCAACAGAAGAAACAATAACCCTTTCTTCACCAATAAGTTTGTTCACAAGGCTGCTTTTGCCAGCATTTGGTTTTCCAACAATCGCAATTTTGATTGCCCCATCATCTTCAGCTTCTTTTCTTTCACCAAAGTTTTTCACAACTTCGTCAAGAACATCACCAACACCCATTCCTTGACTCGCACAAATTCCAAAAGGCTCACCAAGACCAAGTTCATAAAATTCATATAAAAGTTCTGGTTTATAGTTGTCAAGTTTGTTGCAAACCAAAATAACTTTCTTTTTAGATTTTCTAAGTTTGTCCGCAACTTCAATGTCAGCCGGAACAATTCCAGCTCTTACATCTACAACATATAGTATTACGTCTGACATACCAATCGCAATATCTGCCTGTTTTGCAATGTTTTTTACAATTTGGTCATCACTTTTCAAATCAATTCCGCCAGTGTCGATAAGTGTGAAAGAATGTCCACACCACTCTGCCGTTGCATAGATTCTATCACGAGTTACGCCGGGTTCATCTTGCACAATAGAAATACGCTTGCCTGCCAAGCGATTAAAAAGTGTGCTTTTGCCAACATTTGGCCTTCCAACGATTGCAACAACTGGTAATGATGCCATAATTTCCTGCCTTTAAAAAGGCAAACAATGTTGCCTTTTATCTTTAATATTTATATTATAATAAATTTATGCAGGTTTTGCAAGCATTTTATTGTTTGCGGAAAGCAAACAATTCTTTAAAAAATCTTGATGTTTTATATCTTGCTGTTTTACTGAAAATGCAAACAATTCCAAGAACCGCAAAATAGAAACCAATTGAGCCAAGCAAAATCCAGAAAAAGCTTATTGAAGCTGTTGATTTTTTTGAAATTATTCCAGTTATAACAGCTTCTTTTCCAGACGATGAAGAAACCGCTGTCATACTTTTCTTACTAGCTCCGTCTGATCCATATAAAACAACGTCAACGACTTTTGAAAGTGGCTCTGTAGATTTAATTGCCAAACTTTTTTCAATGTTTTCGCAACCAAATTCAAACAACATTCCACGGCTGAGAAGTTGTTGGTTATAGTTCCCCCTTCCCATATAAATGTCCTTTATAAGTCCAGGATAAACCTTGTCAGCATATGCCTTTATAGAATATGCAAATTCTTTGTTCTCATAATAGTTTTGGTTTGCAGACCCAACAACCATTCGAACCTTGCTCATGTTTTCACCATTCACCGTTGTGAAATATTCTTTTCGTGGAACCGAATCACGATGAACATCAAAAAGTGCATCAATTCCACCTTGATTCAAAATTGAAGAAGCAGTAACCTGACTTCTTGTATATGCCCCAGAATTATGTGGTAAATGCAAATCTTCACGATATACAACACTGATTCCAAGATTTTCAAGTTGTTTTACAAATGCTTTTCCAACATCATGAATTCCGCCTTTGCCGTAAACACTGTCAGTTTTGTCTGGATCATAGTAACTTTCGTCATTATGGGTGTGATATACCCCAACCTTCTTTTTTGAAGATTCTGCCGATGCAACATTTTTTTCTTCCTTAAATTTAACATCATATTCTGGCAATTTTTCATCGCAGATAAACTCTGCTTTTGCAGTTTTTGACTTGTTGTCAACTTCAACAATTCTATAAAGCTTATTATCTTCACTTAAATATTCGTCATCAACACAAATTCCTTCACCCTTTACAAAAATAACCTTCTTTGGTGAAGCATAGTCATATACAGTATAATATTTTGCTGTTTCGCCTTCTGCTCTTACTCTTTTGCCATGATTGTGCCCTTGATCTCTGAAACAAAAAGGAGAAAAAGCGCAAAGCACCAACACAAATGTTAAAACAATATTCAAAAACCTTTTCATTATGCTTTCTCCTTTGCTTTCTTATTTAGTTTGTTTGTTTGAGAAGTTTTAATTTTGCCATCTTTGCTATCTTTAACCTTAATGGCCTTCATTCCATTGCTGTTTAATTTTCCGTTTTTCTCGCTGTCATATGTGTGTGTTTCAAAATTAAATTCTTTTTTGCCTTCATCTTTCTTTGCAGTTTCAAAAGCTCTGCCCATAAATTCGCAAAGACCAACTGAAAGAATTGTTGCAATGATGATTGTTCCAAATGCACCACCAACGCCAAGCCCAAGAACTGTTGGTGACCCGATACACATATTCACAATAAACTGAATTGTCATTGCTAAACTTATTCCAAGAACTGAGCAAACAAAAGCATTTCTTCTGCTTCTTCCAAGACAATATGCAACAACACCTGCGACAATTCCATAAATATACATTGGATCAATAACAATATCTTCTGGTGTGGTTGCTGGAAGAAGCCATTCAAGACCATATACTATTCCAGCAACTAAAAGTGTTCCGATTGTTGCACGCAAGAGATCTCGGCTCCAACCAGCAGAAACAAGCATGTAGATGCAGATTATAAAAGGAATCAAAAATCCACCAATGCTGAAACAAAAATATTTTCCAATATAGATTGGTGGAATTAAAATTCCAATTACAATTGACAATAAAACCAAAATCGCCTGCTTGTCATTAAGACGCATTTGGTCTAAAATTCTTTGCCCCGCACCAAACATAAGCAAAATGATAAGTGCCGACAAAATTCCTAAACTAAGTGACATAAAAAAGCCCCCTTTGGCTCTAGTATCTGCCAAGGGGGTTGGTTTTATTCATTTTAAAATTTTGCATTTTCAAGCTTTATAACTTTGTTGTTAAGATAATAAAGTTTGTCGCTTGGTTTGAATCTGAAACAAATCTTATATGCAATCAATGCTTGCCCATCTGCTTCAAACGACTTGTTCACTGCATTGTTGCCATATTTCCCATCACCAACAAGCGGAAGTCCAACATGTGCAAGGTGTGCACGAATTTGATGAGTTTTGCCAGTTATAAGTTCAACTTCAAGCAAAGTTTTGTTTTCATATCTTTCAACAACTCTATATGCTGTTTCAATTGGATCATATCCTGGAAGTGGATCGTCTGAAATATAAACCATGCTAGACTCTGGATTCTTTTTTAAATATGCATAAAGATGATCCTGATCTTTAAGCGGACGGCCAACACACATTGCAAGATAAAATTTATCAATGGTTCGCCTTTTAAAAGCATCAAGAAGTTCTTCATATGCTTCTTTATTTTTAGCAAACACAACAAGTCCACGTGTGTTGCGGTCAATTCTATGAACAGGACTTGCCTTTTGATTTTTCTGTTTAAGATATGCATTAACCGATAATGTAAGGTCGTTATATTTATCGCTTTCAACCTCAATTCCGACTGGTTTATCACAAATGATGATATTGTCATCTTCATAGACAACAACTGGTTTAAGGGTGATTCCGTTTATCATTTCTTCAGATGCATAAACATAAAGCTCGTCACCATCTTTTAAAACAACATTATCACCAACTCGTTTGCCATTAACTTTAACGTCTTTAAGTCTTAATAGTTTTTGAATTGATGCATAACTCATTTTCGGAAAAGATTCTGACAAAAATTTTACAAGTTTCTTATCTTGTCCGTGAAAATTTAGAATTTCCATTTTACTCCTTTGCATTCGAACACGAAGCACAATTGCCTTCGCAGTTTTTTATGCTTAGTTTTTTCTTCTTTAAATATTTTATCATAACAAATCCCACAAGAGCAACAAAAATAACAAGTCCTGCGAAAAATCCATATTGTTTTGACAAAATGCTATTTATCATATTATAGACAAGAAAACTAGAAACATATGCAACCGAAATTTGAAGTGCAATTGAAAGCCACATGCTCTTTTGCCCCACTTCTTTTTTCATCATGATGCAAGCTGAGACACAAGGAGTATATAACAAAACAAAAACAAGAAAACTGATTGCTGACAGCGGTGAAAAATGAACCGCACTTGAAGAACTTGCAAGTGCCACAGCAAGCATATCAACCGATACACGGTTTACAATTGCAAGACTTGACACAACCATTTCTTTTGCAACAAAGCCCGAAAAAATTGCAATTGTTGCTCCAACGCTTCCAAATCCAAGCGGTTTGAAAACCGGAGAAATAATTCGAGCAAGCATATATAAAATGCTGTTTTCACTATTATCTCCAACATATTGCAACTTATAATTGAAATTATAAAGCAAAAATATAAGCATGCTTGAAAGCACAATTGCGCCACCAACTCGAACAATGAAATTCTTTCCTGCTGTTAAAGCATTTTTTAAAATTTTAGAAAGACTAGGTGCACGATATTTTGGCATTTCAAGCAAAAAAGTTTGTTCTTCTTCTCCCTTATCTTTTTTCGCAAAAATCATTGCAACCAAAATCATAATCAAAATTGCAAACACATAAAGCGAAAAAACAATCAACGCTTTATATTTCGTGAAAAACGTGCTTGCTATAACTGCAAAAATTGGAAGTTTTGCACTGCAACTCATGAAAGGAAGCAAAATTGATGTTCTCTGTTGCAATTTTTTGTTGTCAAGGTTTCTGCTTGTCATGATTGCCGTTGTTGTGCAACCAAAACCCATAATAAGACTGAATGCCGAGCGACCCGTTAAACCAATCTTCTTAAATAGTGGATCAAACATGAAGGCGACACGAGATAAATATCCAAAATCTTCAAGAAAATTCAAACATGCAAAAAGCAAAATGATTTGTGGCAAAAAACTTGTAACCGACAGTGCTCCAGCAATCACGCCTTCATTTAAAAATCGCATTAGCATTTCATTTTTAATATACTTTTGCAAAAAGTCATATATTTTATCGCTCAAAATCCCAAAAATATCGTTCACTTTTTCTGAAAACATATTTCCAATTGTTCCAAAAGTGATAAAAAAAACAAGTGCCATCACACCAAGAAAAATCAAGAATGATCCCACTTTCGAAAGAACAATTTTGTCAACTTTGCTGCTTCCATAAAGTCCTTTACGGTCATAGCCAACTCTGTTCAAAATATCTGCAATTTCTTGAAATTTTTGCTTGCTTTTCTTTTCAAACTCGCTCATTTCAAACTTTTCAAAAGTTTCTTTTGGGACAATTTGTTCAATTGCAAAATCCGCAATTATTTCTTTCAATGTTTTTGCAGATTTCTTTTTTCTTGCATCAATCGGAATCGTTTTAACTCCAATTTCTTTTTCAAGTTTTTTTGCATCGAAATTCTTCACTTCGTTTGCCATGTTCACAGCAAAAATAAGATTCGGAGTTTTCTCTTTAAGCTCTAAACCCAAGAACAAGTTTCTCTTTAAATTGTTTGCATCAAGAATGCAAACAACAATCGCATCTGGATTTTGTTTTATAAAGTCTGAAGCAATCTTTTCTTCTTTTGAATATGCATCAAGTGAATATAGCCCCGGAAGGTCACAAACTTCAAACTTTTTGCCCGCATATTCATATTGTTTTTGCTTCACGTCAACAGTCACTCCGTGCCAATTGCTTGCATGTTCAAATGAATTTGTAAGAGTGTTGAAAAGAGTGGTTTTCCCAGTGTTTGGGTTGCCTGCTAAAATAACTTTCATTCGCCTTTTTCTCCATAAACAAAAATCTTGCCTGCAAGTGTTTTATCAATTGAAAAACAACAACCAAGAGCACCAACAAGCATCATATTTTTTGTTTTTTTCAAAACATAAACTTTAAGACCTGCACAAAAACCGAGTTCGCAAAGTCTTTTATGTTTTGCATTGTCTTCAACCTCAACCTTATGAATAAGGCATTCTTCACCGCTTCTTACTTCTGATAATTTTATAATTTCCATATCAAATCATATTAAATTTCGCATAAAAAAAGAACCAAACCAATAATGGCTTGATTCTTTTTGTTTATTTTTTTTCTTTTTTATTGTGAATCACAAAATCTTCATAATCATTGATAAATTCAAAAAATGTTGAAATGTCTTGAAACTTTTTATAAACCGAAGCAAAACGAACATATGCAACTTCGTCAAGTTCACGAAGCCCTTCCATCACATATTCACCAATCTTTTTTGAAGAAATTTCTTCATCAAGACTGTTATAAACTTTCTTTTCAATCTCACTCACCAAATTGTCAATGTCATGCATTGAAACCGGTCTTTTTTCGCAAGATTTGATAATTCCACTTTTAATTTTTGAAGGGTTAAAAGCCTCTCTGTCACCATTGCTTTTAACAACCAAAATTGGAGTTGTTTCAACAGTTTCATAGGTTGTGAAACGTTTGCCACAACCAAGGCACTCACGTCTTCTTCTTATAGAATTTGTTTCATCTGCCGAGCGAGAATCAATAACTTTGCTTTCTTCATTTCCGCAATAAATGCACTTCATAACCCACCACCTTGTGTTTTATGACTAAAGTATAACACAAAATATGGGAACAAACAACTTTTTGAAAGTCATATTTACTTTTTTATTCTTTTTGCACAACTCTTTTATATCTTGCATATATCTTTTCACTTTCTTTGTTTTGTTTTATCGTTTCAACAGGTGGATCTGTTGGTGAAAGTTTAACTAAAATTACATCTTCCCCAATCTTTCTGATAAGTTCAATTGGAATGAAAATGTCTTCTTGTTTTCGAAACAGTTTTTTCTCTGCAGGAACAACAACCCCCATAATTTTTGCGGTTTCTTTTTCGAAAACAATATCAACAGCCCTACCAAGCCTTTTGCCATCGAAAATGTTCACAATTTCTTTGCTTCTTAAAAGTGAAAATGATATTTCCATGTTAAACTATATGATTTAGTTCATCACATTAGACAAAATATACAAAAAAAGTTTGAAAAAAGTATAAAAATACAGGTTTAGTGCAACAAATAAAGTGTTTAGGAGGTGCAATGGCAAACAAAGTTCTTATTTGTGGAATTGATACATCAAAACTTCCACGAGCAACAAATCAAGAGTTGACCGAACTTTTGCAAAAGATAAAGAATGGTGATAGCGAAGCAAAAGACTATTTCATTTTATGCAACATGCGACTTGTGCTTTCAATTTGTGGCAGATTTGCAACAACATCTTCAAATGTTGACGATGTTTTCCAAGTTGGCACAATTGGTCTTTTAAAAGCAATTGACAACTTCAATCTAGACTTTAATGTTCGCTTCTCAACCTATGCAGTTCCAATGATTATCGGCGAAATCCGCAGGTTTTTAAGAGATAATAGCGCTCTTAAAGTTACAAGAAGCATTCGAGACACCGCATATAAAGCATTAACAGCAAGAGAAGAAATTCAAAAAGAAACATCACTTGACCCAAGTGTTGACGAAATTGCAAAAAAACTTGATCTTCCAACATATGAAGTTGCTTGTGCACTTGATGCCATAAGCGACCCAATTTCTATTTACGACCCAATTTATAATGATGATGATGGAAATTTTACGGTTATCGACCAACTTAAAGACCCAACAAACGAAGACACATGGATCGAACAAACAGCTTTAAAAGAAGCACTTAACACTTTAAGTAAACGTGAAAAAGAAATTATCAATCTTAGATATTTTGTTGGAAAAACACAAATGGAAATTTCAAATGAAATTGGAATTTCTCAAGCACAAGTGTCACGGCTTGAAAAAAATGCAATAAAAATTCTTAAAGAAATTTAAAACCAAAACAAAAAAAAGACGGGAAACCGCCTTTTTTTATTTTTATTCTTCCTCACCCTTTTCTGGTTCTGTTTTTTCAAACTTTCTTGAAAGCTTAACAAACTTTTTGAAATATGATTTCATTGAAGAATAATCTTCTCTGATTTGATTTCTCTCGTTCTTGCTGAAACCAAATTCGTCAATCACATATGAAACATATTCATCATATTTTCTATCAAAAGCATCTTTTCTTTCTTCGGCTTGATTTAAAAGTCTTTGTGCTTTTGAAACATCTTCTTCAAGTTCATTTTCAGGAACTACAACATTTTTAGCATCTTTAATGTTATAACTTATAAGAGTTCTATAAAATTGTCTTCTTATATCTTCAAATTGAAGTCTAGTTTGAACCATTTCAATATAAAGTATTTTAGTGTGTCTTTTTAAAAATTCAATATAATTTTTTTCTTTCTCGTCGTTTTCCATAATGTTCTCCACTGCAAGCATTATACCATAACAGCACTCAAAAAGTCAATATTAACACAAATTCTATGCAAGCTTTCGCATTTCGGTTTTAAGTTTTTCAAGAATTTTCTTTTCAAGTCTTGAAATATAACTTTGAGAAATTTCAAGTTTGTCGGCAACTTCTTTTTGTGTCATTTCAACTCCACAAGAAAGCCCATATCTCATGTCCATTATAACCCTTTCTCTTTCTGGCAAAAGATCAATTGCAATTTTCAAAATGTCTTTTTCAGCTTGGTTTTCACTGTTCTTTGACACCAAATCTGGATCGGTTCCAAGAACATCAGCAAATGTAAGTTCATTTCCGTCACTATCAGTATTGATTGGTTCTTCAAGAGAAATTTCTTTTTTTGTTTTTGTGCTTTTTCTAAGAAACATTAAAATTTCATTTTCAATGCATCTTGAAGCATAGGTTGCCATTTTAATGTTCTTTTCAGGGTTATATGATGAAACAGCCTTTATAAGACCAATTGTTCCAATTGAAATTAAATCTTCGGTTGAAACCCCAGTGTTTTCAAACTTTTGAGCAGTATAAACAACAAGTCTCAAATTTCTGCTGATAAGTTCTTCCCTTGCCGACTTGTCGCCACTATAAAGTTTTTTAGCGAGTTCCAATTCTTCTTCTGGTGAAAGTTTGTCTGGCAATGTTTCCCCGCCCGAACAAATATAAAAAACTTGTTGTTTGTTTTTTATAAGAACCCTTTTTAGCTTTTCAAAAAACTTTTTTAAAAACTTGAACATAACTCTCCTTAAAATAGTGCTGGGTTTAAAAGCATATCATATTTCACCGAGTCATTAAAAGTTTGATATGTAACCCCAACCATGAATTTATTAGTTATATATTCGCCTTGCTTCTGTTTTATGCAAATTGAATCTGCTTCAAACACAACCATTTTTTTATCTTCACCAGAAATTGTTGAATATGAAATTGTGTGCACACCTTTGAAAACTGAATTTTTAGCTCGACCTTGAAGCAACAACAAGTTTTCAATTTCTTCTTTAGGAAAATATTTTTCAAGAAGTTTAACCGACAAAATAATAACCGGAAGTCCACTTTTTCTGTCCACAAGTTTGTTTCCACTATCAACAAAAGCATTGAATTTTAAAACTTGATTTCCGATGCTAAGTTCAACTTCACGAATAAATGGAGAAATGCTTCTTTTTTCGGAAATATATCTCGCAACTGCAATGATGATTGAAACATAAAGCGAAACAATAAGCAAAATTACACCAACAGGAACAGCAATGTCATAGCCCCCAGCAGAAAGTTTTTCAATGCTTGTTCCAAAAAGCATCAGTGTTGCAATGCATGCGCCTCCAAGCAAAAGTGTGTAAAGAATGAAAAATATAAACGATAAGAAAAAATCTTTAAATCCATTATATGGTGCTAGAATCAAAACCATGATAACTCCAAGCGCAATTTTCATTGGAAGCAAAACAAGGTTCGAAAGTCCGAAAAGTGGATAGCATACGGCAAACACCGTTCCAAGCAGTGCCGACAAAAACACTCTGTAAAATTTTGCACGAAGTTTCATTGTTGCTTTTGTGCAAAGCAAAATTAAAGTATTTATCACCAAATTGTCAATGATAACATATTCAACATAAAGTTCCATGCCTGTATATTAGCAAAAATAATACTATTTCTCTTGCAAGAATTTTAGCAAAAAACATCACAAGTGCAAGAAAAAATGGAAAACAATGCGAATTCGTTTTTTGTGCATAAAAAAACCAGGCAGCTTGCCTGGCATTTTGTTTATTATTTTCTTCTTCTAAGGAATGGTGGCAACATGTCATCGTTGTCAATTTCAAGACGAGAGCTGAAAGTGTCTCTTTTTGGTTCAACTTCAGGCTCTGGTTTTGGTTCTTCAACTGGTTTTGCGGGTTCTTCATGGACTTCTTGCTTTTGTTCAGTGAAAGAAAATTTTTCTTCTTGTTTTGGTTCTTCTTTCTTTTCGGCAAAAACTTCATCTGTAAAAAGTTTGATTCCAGCATTTTGAGTTTGATTTTGTTCTGAAATTGGTTTTCCTGTCAAAAACTCTGCAAATCTAGCACGATCAAATCCACTTGTAACTTGTTGTTTTGGAGCTTGTGGTTTTTCCTTATTTTCTTCTCCAAGCAAGTTTTCAAAAGTGCTGTTTTGGAAGCCAGTTGCGATAACTGTAATTTGAATTCTATCATTATAGTTTTCATCAATTGTAGCACCAAAAATTGTGTTTGCAGATGGGTCAACAACTTCCTTGACAAGCAAAACAGCCTCATTGATTTCATCAAGTGTTAAGTCAAATCCACCAGTAATGTTAATGATAACCGCAGTTGCACCTTCAATTGTTGTTTCAAGAAGTGGGCTTGCAACAGCTTGTTTAACAGCTTCAATATTACGTTTGTCGCCCTTTCCTTCACCAATTCCCATATGAGCAAGACCACGATTTTTCATTACTGTTCTAACATCGGCAAAGTCAAGGTTGATGAGAGATGGTGTTGCAATAAGATCTGAAATTCCTTGAATTCCTTGACGAAGAACATCATCGGCATATTTAAATGCATCAACAACAGGAGTTCCTTTTGGAACAACTTGTAAAAGTCTGTCATTTGGAATTACAACCAAAGTATCAACACATTTTGAAAGGTTTCTGATTCCAAGTTCTGCATTTTGAGCTCTTGTTCTTCCTTCAAAACCAAATGGTTTTGTTACAACAGCAATTGTCAAAATTCCCATTTCTTTTGCAATGCTTGCAATAACAGGGGCAGCACCGGTTCCAGTTCCACCGCCCATTCCGGCAGTAATGAACACAAGGTCGCTTCCTTTAAGTTTTTCAGCAATTTCCGCACGGCTTTCTTCTGCTGCTTTTCTTCCAACTTCAGGATCAGCACCAGCACCGAGCCCACGAGTAAGTTTTTCACCAATCTGAATTTTTGATGTTGCATTGCTCATCATAAGTGCTTGCTTATCTGTGTTAACAGCAACAAACTTTGCACTTTTAATGTTGGCTGCAATCATTCGGTTGACAGCATTGTTTCCGCCACCACCAACACCAACAACCAAGATTTGGCAAATTGGATTGATATTATTATAGTCCATAATTTTTCCCCCTTATTTCACAATTAGGCAATTTTGATTTTCTTCGCAAGATAATGCAACGTCAAGAAGAGCAATTTCTGTTGAAAATTCAGGACGTGCAAGGTTTGGAAGTGTTGGTTTTACAATTTCAACACGTCTTCCAAGCTTTCTTCCCATGATGTCTTTAATTCCTTTAATATAGCAAAGTCCACCACCAGTCAAGAACACAGGAATATATTCAGGAAATTCAAATTCGCAACGTTCAAGACATTTTTGAATATAGGTGCAAATCATTTCAACTCTATCTTCTGCAATTTGATTTGTAGCAACAGCAGAAAATGGTGAAATGAATTCTTTTCCTTGAATTTCATAGGTATCTTCATCAGTCGCATTCCAACTGAAAATGATTTTTCTTTTTAAACTTTCAGCTTCTGAGAAAGGAATTTTAAGACACTGAGCAAGATCACCCGTGATGTGTCCACCCCCCATTGAAAAGCTGTTCATGAACAAAAGCCCATCACCACGACCAAGCATAACGTTTGTTGTGATATAGCCACAGTCAACTAAAAGTGCATATCTATCACGAATTGTTGGATCAAAAAGATATAACATTTCAGCAAGGCAAGATGAAATGAAACCCATTCTCTTAATTTGAAGTTCGTTTAAAATGTTGTCGACAAAGTCAATAAAATTGTTTTCAGCCAAAACAAATGAAACAAAACCACGAAGTGAAGATGAAGTCATTCCAACTGGATCTATAATTCTTTTCCCATCATCAAGAGAAAAGAAAATTGGACTTTGGTTTATAACAGAATGTGTTGGGTGTTTCTTATAGTTGTTTGCTTGGCTATAAAAAAGTTTGATCTCGTTTTCGCCAATTTTTTTGCGTCTTCCAAAGTTTGTTCTAGAATCTTTGCAAACAACGTTTGAAAATTCGCCAGGAACACCAACATAAATTTCATTAACTTTATAGCCATATTCCATTTCTGCATTGCTGATTGCAAAAGCAACTGCAAGCTTAACTTGGTCTGGTTCCAAAAATTCACCATTTTGAAAACCAGCATAATCAGCATAGCCCTTTCCTTTAATGCGGAAAGTTCCATTAACACCACGTTCGCTAATTATTGTTGTAATGGTTGAAGAGCCAAAGTCTAAAACTGCAACGTCTCTTTTATTCATTATTGCTCCCAAATATCTTTAATATTTTGATTTTTTACTTTTAATTACACAAATTATAAACTAAATAAAAAGCGGTTGTCAAACAAACCGCTATAATTATTATAAAAATAACACACAAAATTATGTAATTTTATGCAAATTTTCTATGGATTTATGGTTTCACCATCAAGAGCTGCAATCAAATATCTTGTTGATGCATTGTTTGGATTGAAATTTTGAAGAGCTGTGATTTTAAGTTTATCAAGTTTTGTTCTATACTGCTGCTTATCGCTGATTTGAATATAAAGTGTCATTGCATAGAAAATTTTCTCTTTAATATATGCACTTCCTTGAATTTCAATGACACCAGCAGTGTCTTTTCCTTCTTGGTTTGTTCTAAACTTCATTGTCAAAACATTGAAGTTGTTTGTGCTATCAAAACCAAATATTATGTCAGACATAACACATATGTCACTTTGCTCTGCACCATAGATTCCATCGATGATTTCAGTCATTTTACTTTTAAGTTTTTCATCATTTGCAAACTGTCCTTCTTTCCCGCAAAGAGCAAGATTTGAACCAGTCAGTGTTGGAACTTTATCAAGTCCATTTTCAGCAAGATTGTTTTCTGGGAAAATTGCAAGACATTTTAAATCTTCATCATAAATTTCATAGTTCTCTTGTTCGTTTAGAACTTTGAAAACAGGTTTTCTTTCATAAACATAAATTGTCATTGTGCTTGGAAAAGTTCGAACAATTTGGAAAGATGCAAATGGAAATTGTTTTTCCAAAGCATCAATGCTTTTGCCTGTTGAAGCAAACATAATGTTCTTTCCTTTTTTGATTTTGCATGAAGATTTTATGTTGTCTGTTGTATATGCACTTATATGATTTGGTTCTGAAACAAACTCAACATAAATGCTCTTTATTGAAAAAAGGCAAAAGAACAAAACCAGCAACATTGCAATCGTGCCGATAATTGTGAAAGAAATGATAAGTTTTTTCTTTGTTTTTGTCATAATCGCTCCAAAATTAATATTATTATAGCGATTATTTTTGTTTTTGACTACCAAATAAACAACTTTTTACAATTTTGATAAATTATTTTTGCCATTTTCTTATTATATTTGCACCAAGCGATTGAAGTTTACTTTCAAAATCTTCATATCCGCGGTCAATATATTTAACATTTTGAACAACTGTTTTATCTTTTGCAACAAGCCCAGCAAGAACAAGTGCCGCTCCGCCACGAAGATCATGTGCTTCAACTTCTGCCCCATTTAAATATGGAACTCCTCGAACAATTGCCATGCGATCACGTGTTGTGATTTTAGCTCCCATTTTGATAAGTTCTGGAACATGTTTAAATCTTGTTTCAAACAAATTTTCAGTGATAACACTAATCCCATTTGAAATTGTTTGCATTGCAAGAATTTGTGCTTGAAGATCAGTTGGAAATCCAGGGAAAGGCTGGGTTTCAATTGAAGCACAAGAAATTGGTCTTCCACGCATTTTTAAATAAATGCTGTTTTCTTTATAGTCAATTGTTGCTCCGGCATTTCTGAGCTTGTTTAAAAGCGCATATACATCTTGATAACATGCATTTTCAAGCTTAATTTCGCCTTGAGTCATTGCACCGGCAATAAGATAGGTTCCAGCAATAATTCTGTCGGGCATTGGTTTATATTTTCCCCCACCAAGCTTTTTGACCCCACGAACAATGATTGTTGATGTTCCCGCTCCTTTAATACACCCACCAAGAGAATTTATAAATTCAGCAAGGTCAACAATTTCAGGTTCCTTTGCAACATTCATGATTGTTGTTTCCCCTTCAAGAAAAACCGCACTCATCATAATGTTCTCAGTTGCCCCAACCGATGGAAAGTCAAGATGAACAACCCCACTTTTCATGTGATCAGCATTGCAACAAATATAGCCATGGTCTTCAATGATTTCAACTCCAAGATCACGAAGCCCTGCAAGATGAAGATCAATCGGACGCGATCCAATGTCACACCCACCAGGATATGCAACAGTTGCCTTTCTATATTTTGCAAGAAGTGGACCAAGCATAAAAATGCTTGAACGAATTTCTTTTGCAAGGTCGGTTGGAATTTCTGTTTTTGTGATATAACTTGTATCAATTATTGCAGTTCGCCCTTCTCTTTTCACATGTGCACCCATTGTTCTCAAAATTTCCAACATTTTATTCACGTCACTGATGATTGGCAATTCTTCAAGAACAATTTCTTCATTTGTTAAAATTGTTCCGGCAATAATCGGCAAAGTTGCATTTTTTGCCGTGTCAACACTAATATTTCCACAAAGCGGAGTGCCGCCAGATATTATAAATTGTTCCATATTTTTCTCCCTTTAAAATATATTATATTTTATGGTTTTATCGTCAAGCTTTGTGAAAAGCGAAACAAAACACATTTATCATTATATTTAAAAGGATTCTAAAACATGAAAAAAGCCACCAAATGGTGACTTTTTATCTAAGTGTTTTCTATAAATTCTATCTTGAAAATATATACATAATTTACTTTTCGCGAATAAATTCCTTTTATGCTCTGCACATCCACATATTTATAAGTTGTTGTAAACTCTTTTTTTCCAGTTTCCGAATTTCTTCCTTCAATTGATGAAGAAACAAATTTAACTTCATCGCTATCAAAACCAAATTTTTCTCGCCATTTTATAAAAACAAAATAATCCACCAAATTTGTTGTAAAATTTAGTTCTCTTCCCGTATATATAATTTCGCAGTTATATTCTGGCATGTTTGTTTCAACATAAACTGTATATTTAAGATTGTTATAATGTGCAGTTGAAACAATCGGAAGAATTGTTGCCGACAAAACAATGAACGCAGAAAAGCAAGAAAGAAGAATTTTTGTTTTCTTGCCAAGCAATTTTTCACCGTTTTCGTCGGTTTTTTTCCACTCATATGCAACGCAAAACAGTTGAATGAAAAGAGCTAAAAGTGCCCCAAAATAATAGCTTGTATAGTGTCCACGGTTTGTGAAAAGATCCTTTGGATACCAAGTAAACTGAATATCGTCAATCTCAAAGGTTTTGTTTGCCATGAACAGATATATAAGTGCAAGAACAACCGCCCCAAATATCACATTTTGCTTTTCATATTTCGTTTTTCTGAAAGAGAAAACATAATCAATCAAAACATATGCATAAAGCCCATAGTTTACAACAGAAAATCCAATCCAACAAACTGAAAGATCGTTTGCTGCTGTTGCAGTTGATGTTAAAAGTGCCATTCCAAAGGTAAGCAAAACAAGATTTATAGACCCAATTTTTCTTTCAAGATAAACAGCGACAACGAGAAAACAAAGCATATTTCCAAGAATGTGACCAATGTCTCCGTGATAAAAAGAATCTAAAAAAGCACCTGCAATGTTGGTAAAGTCAAGTGTTGCACTCCAATTTGAATAAAGACTTCCCGCTGGATTATCGGGCGAAAAAGCATAAACCAAAACATTAATCAAAATAATCAGCAGTGTTCCCGCAAAAAAATAGTTTCGAAAATACCAACTTTTATTTTTTTTGTTACAATCAAAAAACTTCATTTTTCTTCTCTCCTTTTATTTTTAATTTGCCTTGTCTTCAATTGGCTCTTTATTTTCTTGTGTTTCTTTATTTTGGCGTTTTTCTTCTTGTTTCCAATGAATAAGCCCATAAACATCAAGAACTGTGAAAATCACGAAAGAGCAGATTGTTGGAAGGAAGCCTGCCCCCGCAGTCTTTATAGAAAGCCCCCAAAGGACAATTAAAACCGCATTGCTAACAATAAAGCAAATTGCATAGTAACTGCTTCGCCTTAGCATTAAATATGCAGAAATCACAGGAGCAACAAGTGAAATTGTGCTCACGATAAGTTCGTTTGTGTGAAGTGCTTTTAAAAGGAAATAAAATCCAATTGTCACAACAACAATCACAAGAGAAAGAATCAAATATTCCTTTTTGCTTATTTTGTTAACTTGAACTTGCTCTCCTTTCCCGCCATTCTTGTTTTTCACCCATGAAACAAGCGTTATAATGCTTAGTGGAATCATTATCACTGTATAGATTATCGTTTCGCCATAGTATTTTTGAGTAACAGACAAAGTTGCATATAAAATGTTATAGATAATGCTTACAATCGGTGCAATCGTAAGCCCTTTTGCAACAAGCATAACCGAAGAAACACCAACAAGTGAAACAATAAAAGAAAATGTGTTTTTTTCTGTTCCAAGAACAAAACACAAAGTTAAAACAATATAACTCACAATTAAAAATATAATTTCAAACCAGTTCCAATTTTTTAAAATCTTTTTCAAAGTTCTGCCCTTAAAGTAAAATATAAATATATTATAGCAACATATAAAAAACAATGTCAAAAAAATACAAAACAAAATCAATAATCTTGGCAACAAATAATAAGATTTTTAAAACCAACTAAAAAGTCGGCGGATAAACCACTGACTTTTTCTTATTTATATTGATTTGTTTTTATATTTAATCAAGAGATTAAATGCTTCTATTTTGTCAGATAATTAATATATCTCTTTGAATTGTTGAGAAAGTCTTTATACAAATTAAATTGCTTTGTTTCTTCATAATTTTTTTCTACAAATTTATTATCTTCAATTTCATAAACAACAGAATTTAGAGTTGCTATCAAAATTGGAGAATGTGTTGCAATTATAAATTGTGCATTGTTGTATGTAACCAAATCAGACAGTATTGTAACTAAAGATAATTGTCTTTCAGGAGAAAGTGCAGCTTCTGGTTCATCTAAAATAAAAAGTCCATCTTTAAATTTAGAACCAAACAAAGCAAGAAAAGATTCACCATGTGACTGATTTGTAAGTTTTCTTCCACCATAAGCACCAAGCAAAGAACCATCTTCATCTATCAATTTATCAATATAATTGGAAAAATTAAAAAAACTTTCAGCACGAAAAAAGAATCCTTTCCTTGTTTTTAAATTCCAAGTCAGCCTGATTACATCTTCAATACTATAATTTTCTTTAGTTCCATAGTTATGATTTGCATTTCCACCCATAGAATTAAATCCAACAACAGAAGCCAACCCTTCTAAAAACGTGCTTTTACCAGAACCATTCTCACCAACAATGAAAGTTATTGGTGTTTTAAATTCAATTGTTGTTTCATTTCCAAAAAGTGGCAAACTGAAAGGGAACCAATTTTTGTCGCTTTCTATAAATTCAACGCTTTCAAGATAAATCATTGTTTCCCCCTATTTCTTAGTGTTGCTTTGAATATATCACATTTTTCAACTTTCTGTACACCATTTTTTCGCACAAAATGAAAAAAGCAGAGACAAAGCTCTGCTTTTTATAATTCATAATCATCAACATTCTTTTCGTTAATGTTTTTCTGAACAAAATCTTTTAAAATGACAATTTGGTTTTTCGCAAGCAATTTTCCACTTTCAGTATGCAAATATGAAGCTTGTGGAATCATTGTTCTTGCAACATAGTGTGTTGTTGAAATTGGATTGATGTTTGGAATATATTTGTCGGTTGCAAGCGAATAGTTTGTGTTTGAAACCGGAATGTGTTTTGCCTTGCAATATTTCAAGGTTCTTTGAAGACCTTTAACACCAATTGCGTCAAGAATGTCTGCATCCTGAACAATTTGAAGTTCTTGAGGCATTTCATTTTTTCGCATGTCCTTTTTATCATGATTTTCAATGATATAAAGAACCTTAGCCAAAAAGTCGTCATCAAAATGAAATTCTTCAAGAATGTGGCGAACCACATCAATCGACTCTTCAGGAGAAACAAACCTTTTAAGCTTGTTCGACATCACTCTATGAACATCATGAAAAACTGCCGACACAAAAATCACATCAGGATCGCCACCTTCATATTTTCGCATCACGTCAGAATAAAGCAGAACTCTTTTAATATGAGAAATGTCATGACCCGAGTTCTCTCCTTCATAAATATTTTTTGCCTTTTCTAAAATTCTTTCTTTAAGTTTTGCATCCATACATTTATTATACAGTATATCTCCAAAAATTTCAACATTTTAAAATGCAAAAAATTAAAAACCAAACAAAACAGAAAACAGAGCATTCTTGCCCTGTTTTTTTTAATGTTTAAAGTTTAGAAATTTCGTTTCACCAATCTTTGGTTTAAGCAAACTTGAAGTGTGTGTTTGTTTGTCAATATTAAGCAAAATTCCAATTGCACTCATGAATACAACAAGGCTTGTTGACCCCGCTGAAATGAACGGAAGTGGCACCCCTGTTGGTGGTATGCTACCAGACACAACCGCGATATTTACTAGCATTTGGACTGCTATGACAGACACAATACCACTTGCAAGATAGGTCCCAAAACGTGTTGGAGCATTAAGCGAAATCTTCATTCCCCTTATCACAATAACAAGAAAAATTGCCATTATAACAAAGCAACCAACAAGTCCAAATTCTTCTGCAATGATGGAAAAAATAAAGTCTGATTCTGAAAATGGAAGGAACAAATATTTTTGTCTTGAATTGAAAAGACCAACACCAAAAAGTCCCCCACTTGAAATTCCATAAAGCGATTGCACAAGTTGAAAGCCTTCACTTCCCGCCGAAGCAAACGGATCAAGAAAAGCAATAAGCCTTCTCAAACGATATGGCTCAATTATGATTAAAACTGGAACAAGCAAAACAATTGGAATAAGCATAAGCAGAAAATGTTTCAAACTTGCACCACCAACAAAAAGCATTGAAATCATCGTAACACCAACACAAATTGTAATTGACATGTTTGGCTCCATGATGATAAGCAAACACATTAAGCACCCTGCAAGAATGGTTGGCAAAATGCCTTTAAAACTCTTAACTTCTCTGTTTGCTTTCGCAAGGCTTGACGCTGCAAATAACACAAAACCAAATTTTGCAATTTCACTTGGTTGAAGTGTGAAAAATCCAAGATTAATCCATCGTTTTGCACCATAAACTCTAACACCAATGTGCGGAATGAAAACCAAAACAAGAAGCACAGCCGAAAGCACAATTGAAACCCATTTCAACTTTTTAAGTTTCTCATAGTTGACAAAATACATTGCAATCATGCCTGCAAGACCAATAAATGCTCCAATAATTTGTTTTTTCATGAAAAAGAATTTGTTTGAATAGGTCAACTCTGCTTGATAGAACGAAGCCGAATAGACCATCAAAATTCCGAAACCAACTAAAAACAAAACACAAAAAACAAGCAGAAAATCAATTCTGATGCCTTTTTGTTTTTTGATTTCGAATTTTGCGATTTTCAATTTTTGCAATCTCCCGAACAATTTTCACAAAAACTCTTCCCCTTTCTTCAAAATTTGAAAACATATCAAAGCTTGCCGCTGCCGGAGAAAGCAAAACTGTTTCATTTTCATTTGCAAGAGAAAACGAAAGAAAAACAGCCTCTTTAAAAGTTTTTGCCTCATATACATTGATAACATTAAATTTTTTTGCACATTTAACAATCTTTTCTTTTGTTTCTCCAACAGCAACAACGTTTTTTATTATTGGTGAAAAATTTTCGAATAGTTCGTCATATTCAAAACCTTTATCACTTCCACCAAGAATAAGAGTTGTTGGCTCTTTCATTGCTTTGATCGCAACAATCGTGCTTGAAATGTTTGTTGCCTTGCTGTCGTTAATGAATGTTATTCCACCTATTTCTGAAACAAATTCAAGCCTATGGCTTATGCCCTTAAAAGCTTTAACCTTTTCTGCAAGCCCCTCAATCTTTTCACCAAACAAAATCACTGAGCAAAGCCCCGCAAGAACATTTGAAAGATTATGCTCACCTTGAAGAGGAATGTCGCAAGTTCTCATCACAAATCGAGAAATAACGCCATCATTAAAATATATGCAACCATTTTTGCAATAACAACCTTTACATTCATTTTTAGTTGAAAAATAGTATATTTGCGACTTAACAAAACTTAAGTCTTGTTCGCATAAGATTTCATCATCAAGATTTAATATCGCAAAATCTTTGCTTGTTTGATCTTTTAAAATTTTAAGCTTAGTGTCTATATAGTTTTGCATGGTTTTATGCCGATTTAAATGATCTTGACCAATATTTAAAATTGTTGAAACTTTAGGACGAAAAAAAGAAGTTGCTTCAAGTTGAAAACTTGAAACCTCTAAAACAACCTTATCTTGTTTTTTCGTTTCATGAGAAAAGGAAGAAACAGCAATTCCGATGTTTCCCCCTTCATATACTTTTCCATCTTCTTCCGGTGAAAGCAATTTATCAATAAGTGACACTGTTGTTGTTTTTCCATTTGTTCCAGTAACGGCAATAAACGGACAAGCAAGCATTCTTGCACCAATTTCAAGCTCGCTTGCAATTTCTACACCTTGTGTTTTCGCTTTTTGAACAAAGGTGTTTTCAATTGAAACACCAGGGCTAAGAACCAACAAATCCAAGTTTTGCAAAAGTTTATCTGAAACCTTTTCAGACAAACGAACTTTTTTTTCATCAATCAAATAGGTGTCAAACCTAAGTTTTTTTAAAAGTTTTGCGACTCCTTTTCCACTTGTACCACTGCCAATTATAACTGCTTTCACACTTTGCTCCTTTGGGCAAAAGCCCCACGACATCAGAGCATTTCAAGCAAAAGTGAACCAGCACCAATCAAAATTGTAATCACACTATAAACAACTGAAATTCGAACTTCGTGCACCCCTTTCTTCTCAAAATGATGATGAAGTGGGGCCATTAGAAACACTCTCTTTTTTGTCATTTTATAATATGCAACTTGAATTATAACTGACAACGCACTTAGAACAAACATAAATCCAAGAATCGGGATATAAAGAGTCATTCGTGAAAATATTGCAATACATGCGACAAAAGCACCAAGTGCAAGCGAACCCGTGTCACCCATAAAAATTTTTGCAGGAAAGCAATTGAAAACCAAAAAACAAAGCATTGCACCAATCACAACAAACCCAAGAATGATAAGGTTTTTATATTCTGCAAGATAAAGTGACGAAGCACTATCAAGCCTTGTTGCCATCATGAAAAACATTAAAGCAACCATTCCCATTGTATAGCACATTGTTGTTGAGCTCGCAAGCCCATCAAGCCCGTCTGTAAGGTTTACACTGTTTGTGCAAGCAAGAAAAACAAACACGATGATTGGAATTATCCACCAACCAACATCAATTGTTTTGTTTGAGAATGGAACAAGCATTTTTCCACCAACAAATTGATTTTTATAAGCAAAAATGGCAATGGTGATTGCAATTGCAAGTTGGAAAAGAATTTTTTGATATGCCCTGAGTCCAAGATTTCTTTTGAACCGAAATTTGATGAAATCATCAAGAAAACCCGTAAGGCCATATGCCATGAACACAAGCAAACTCACACCAGCAAGAGTTTTTTCACCAGTGAAAAAGATATATGCAACAATGCTGATTGAAACAAGAAAAATGATTCCACCCATTGTTGGTGTTCCGTTTTTCGAAGCATGATTGTCAACATAATGTAAAATTGTTTGCTTTATCTTTTCTCTTTTTAAAAGACTGATAACAAACGGAGAAACAATAAGCGTAAACAAAAAACTTGTAACCAGTGCTTGAACATAAACAAAATATTGTGTCATCTTTCCACCTCTTTAAAACTAATTGTTGCCAGAAATTTGTTTTTTAATTTTCATTACAACATTTTTATCTTGATAAAAACGTTTTTCTCCGTTTTGATCGATATAGTTTTCTGACCCCTTTCCAGAAATCACAATAACATCACCCGCTTTAGCCAATGAAAAAGCTTTAAATATTGCACTTTCACGATCGATAATGATTGTGTGATTTGATTTTTTCATTCCACTTTCAATATCTTTTGCAATGTCTTCTGGTTTTTCAAAACGCGGATTGTCTGAAGTGATGATTGTGAATTCTGCCAATTCTTCACTAATCTTTCCCATTATAGGTCTTTTAAGACTATCACGATTTCCACCACAACCAAACACACTATAAAGCTTATGATCTCCCGACATCTGTTTTGCACTTTTCAAAATATTTTCAAGACCGTCTGGAGTGTGTGCATAATCAATCACAGCTTTAATTCCATTAATATCATAGCAATTAAATCTTCCATCAACTTCTTCAAGTTTTTCAAGACCAGAAATAATTGCGTCAAGTTTAAGACCATAAATAAATCCAGCACCAATTGATGCAAGAGCATTTGAAATGTTAAAAAGCCCCGAAAGTTTTAAGTTTACTTTCTGCTTTTCCCCAAGAACTGTAACGTTAAAAGTCTGTCCATTTTCAGTTTGAAAAATTTCAGAAGCAAAAATACTTGCACGAGAATTTTCATAAAGTGAATATGTCAACATTGGAATTTTGCTTTCTTTATAAAGTTTTTTTCCAAATTTATCATCAACATTAACCACCCCAATAATTGCATTCTCCGGTGTGAACAATTTCGCTTTTGCCTTATAGTAATTTTGCATGTTTAAAAAGAAGTCCAAATGGTCCTGTGTGAGGTTCGTAAACAATGCTATGTCTGTCATAACACCCAAATTTTTCTGAAGTTCAAGTGCATGAGCGGAAATTTCCATGCACACAACTTGCACCCCATTATCCCGCATTATTGCAAGAACATTTTGCAAAACAATCGGGTCCGGAGTGGTCATATTTGTGACAATTTTTTCACCCGAAACAAACACTCCATTAGTGCCGATAATGCCAACTTTCTTCCCTGCATTTTTAAAAATGCTTTCAAGCATAAATGTTGATGTTGTTTTTCCGTTTGTTCCAGTAACTCCAACAATGAAAAGTTCTTTTGATGGAAAACCATAGAAACTTGCTGAAATATAACTCATTGCTTTTCTGTCATTTTTGCAAACCACATTTGCGACATTTTTTGGAAGATTAAGTTTAACATTGCTCACAATCGCAACCGCACCCCTTTTCACCGCATCAAGTGCAAATTCTTTTGCATCAACTTTTGTTCCACTAATCGCAAAGAAAATATCACCAGGCTTACATGTTAAAGAGCTGTCTGAAAGCCCCCAAACATCAACATTTTTATTCCCATAGATTTTCATATCAGTTTTATCAATCAAGCTCTCTAAACGCATATTATCTCCTTAAAACACCAACAAAATAATATCTCCACTCGAAACCGTTGCACCTGGAGCAACAATTGTGTCTTTAACAAGTTTTCCATCGCCCGTTGTTAAATATTGAAGCCCAAGCTCGGTTAAAATTTTCACCGACTCCGTCAAACTTTTCCCAATAAGGTTCGGAAGAATAATGTCCGACTTTTCAAGCCTATCCTTTGAAGCAAGGTTTTCATCTTCTTTTTCTTCTTTTATTTTGAAAATGCTTTCAAAAATTTCTTTAGCAACTGGTGCTGCAACAACCCCACCATAGAAAGCACCTTGCGGTTCATCTAAAATTACTAAAACTGTATATCGTGGGACATCGGTTGGATAAAAACCTATAAACGATGCCACATATTTTCCTTGTGCAATCGCCCCATTCTCATATTTTTGTGCAGTTCCTGTTTTGCCACCAATATCATATCCATCAACTTTTGCATGTTTCCCACCACCAGAGTCCACGACATCTCTCAAAAGTGGCAAAAGTTGTGTTGAAACAGAACTCTTAAGCACATTTCTCATTATGGTTGGCTCGCGATGATAAAGAATTGTTTCATCATCTTTCGCAATCTCCGACACAAAATGCGGTTGATATAATTTCCCACCATTAATAACTGAACAAACTGATGTTATAAGTTCGAGTGGTGAAATTGCAATTGATTGGCCAAATCCCATTCTAAACAAATCTCCATCTGTCACGATTGCTTTTGGCATTAACACACCTTTTGTTTCGCCAGGAAAATCTAAATTATAGCCCGAAACAACCCCAAATGCCTTCATATAGTCATAGAATTTATCAAGTCCTATTCTTCTTATAAGTTCCATAAAAACACAGTTACAAGAGTTTTTTAGCCCTTGTCCAAGGCTTTGACTTCCGTGCCCAGACCTTCTGTGACAATTGATTTTCACCCCATTTACCATTCTATATCCACCGCAATAGAAATAATCATTAGGCGAAGTTAAACCCTCATTCAAAGCAATTGCAGTTGTTAAAATTTTAAAGGTTGAACCAGGTTCGTAAACATCAGTAATTGGCAATGCTTTTGACAGTCTCATAAGGTCTTCAACATTATCTCTTGGAATGTTATTAAGGTCATAAGACGGATTTGTTGCAATTGCGAGTATTTCTCCGTTTTGAGGATTCATCACGATTGCAGACGCAGATTTCGCTCCATTTTGAGCTCTTGCTTGCTGAATTATTCTTTCAACTTCTTTCTGAATTTGAATGTCGATTGTGAGCTTAACATTCATTCCATCAATGGCCGGCAAATAATATGAAAGTGACGAATTTAAAGTTTTTCCACGAAGGTCACTTTCAACCAAACTTACACCATTCACACCTTGCAAATATTTATTATATTCTTTTTCAAGCCCACTCTGTCCGCTTCCATCTGAGCTCACAAACCCAAGAATTTGTGAAAGCAAACTTCCATATGCATAGTCTCTTGAAGTATTTTCAGTGAAGAAAATTCCATCTTGATAGTTTTCTAAAATTTTATTTACGACACTTTTTTCTTGTGCCGACAAAACTTTAACTTCACTCATACCCTTTTTTGATACTTTTTCAAGAACTTTTTGAAAATCTTCACCTGAAGCTTCGGAAATTATTTTTGCAGTTTTTTCAGAATCTTCAATTTCAACAGGACGAACATAAATATCATAGGTCGTATAGCTTGAAGCAAGTGAAACACCATTTCTGTCTGTAATATTACCACGATTTGCAGTCATTGGAAGGTCTCTTAGCCACTGTTTATAAGCTCTTGAGACAATGCTTGAGCTCTTGAAAGTTGTCAAAACCAAAAGCCTTACAAAAATTGCAGACAAAAAAAAGGTTATTGCCAGGAAGATGGCAAATAACCTTTTTCTTATTTGTGTGATTGGATATTTAATTTGCATATATCGCTCCCGCAAGCGTCCTTGCTTTGGCGACAAATGGCATTAACTAAATAACTTTTTGAATTTTTGACAGAATTCTTCAAACCAGTTGCTTTCAACTCTGCTTTCAGTTCTTTCATACATTTTTGGAGTTTCAACATGTGCTGTGTTTGCACTTGTTGGCTTTGAAAAATCATCTGAAACTGAAGACTCAATAACGTCACTATCGCCAAGCCTATTATATGTTTGTTGAAGGTCGTTTATGACAGCAGTTTGTGAAGCAACAATTTGTGTTTTTGAAGCAATATCTGCACTGTATGAAGCAATCATAACTCCACTATAGATTGCAAATGCAAGCATGATTGCAACAATGATCGAGTAGCATGAAATTAAAATTTTTGCTCTTGCGTTTAAAACAGGATAAACCTTGCGTTCAGTTTGTTCATCACTTTTCGCAACAATTTCCGTTTTTTTCTCAAGAGTTGGCATTTCCATTGCTTGCTCTTGTTTTGATTCTTCAGAATATGAAGAAGTGTCGAAGGAATATTGTTTCTCAACTTCAAATGCTGGCTCAGTTTTTGCAATAATCTGAGTTGAGCCAGAGTCATATTCAATTGGTTCAAAATCTGGTGTAAATAAACTTAAACTTGGTTTAGATTTTTTGATTTCAACATCTGTAGTTGTTTGCATAACATTATTCCCCCTTAATTTTATAGTTTCTCGATAACTCGAAGTTTTGCACTTGCACTTCTTCGATTTGTTTCAAGTTCTTCCGTAGTTGCGGTTATTGGGTGGTTTGTTACAATTTTAACTTTTGGTTTTCTGTGACAAACACAAACCGGGAAATCACTTGGACAAATACAACCAGTTGCAAGGTCTTTAAACGTTTGCTTAACAATGCGATCCTCCAAGGAATGGAAGGTGATAATTACAAGCCGACCGCCCGGATTAAGCACACTTTCAGCATCACGTATAAAGTTTTCGAGAATATCAAGTTCGTGATTGACTTCAATTCTTATTGCCTGAAAAGTTCTTTGAACATTGCTTGACCCATCGTTTCCTTTATATCTCGGAACAGCTGAAAGAATGATTTTTTCAAGTTGTTTCGTGGTTTCGATTGGCTCTTTCTTTCGCTCCATTACAATTTTTCGAGCAATGCTTGAAGCAAATTTTTCTTCGCCAAAATCTTTGAAAATATGTTTGAGTTTTTCTTCGCTATACTCATTTACAACATTTTTCGCAGATAAACTTTGACTTTTGTCCATTCGCATGTCAAGTTCGCTGTCAAATCTGAACGAAAAGCCCCGAGAAGCAGTGTCAATTTGATGTGAACTTACCCCAAGGTCTGCCAAAATGCCATCAACTTTATCAACGTTTAAGCTTTCAAGCACATTTTTAATGTTTGCGAAATTGCTCCTTACAATTTTCACTCGACTTTTATACTTTTCAAGCCTTTTTGTTGAAGCTAAAATAGCATCTTCGTCTTGGTCAATTCCAATAAGCATTGAATTTTTGGTGTTTTCAAGAATTTTTTCTGAGTGCCCTGCTCCGCCAATTGTGCAATCTACATAAATTTTATCATTTCCAAGGTTCAAACCTTCTAACACTTCACGAAGGAGAACGGGAACATGACTAAATTCCATTCTAGACTCCATATTTGCTGAGCTCATTTGATGCTGAATCATAGTTTTCAGCACTGTTATACTCGTCAAATTTCTCTTCCGACCAAATTTCAACACGATTTCCAACCCCTATGGTCACAATGTTCTTCTCCATGTTTGCATAGGCTCTGAGTTCTTGTGGCAAAAGAATACGACCTTGATTATCTTCTTCTGTCTCGAAGGCTGATGCCAAAAGAGCACGAATTGGTTTTTGAGCTTCGGTATCAAACATTGGAACTGAAGCCAACTTTTCATAAAGTTTTTCGAACTCTTGTTTTGAGAAACAGAACAAACAACCATTTGTTCCTTTTGCAACAATGAAACCAGGTTCAAGTTGGTCTTTAAATTTCGCAGGCATACGGAAACGCATTTTTTGGTCTAACTGATGACGATAGGTTCCAATCAACATATTTCTTTCCTCCTGTTCAATTTATACTCAAATTATAGTTTCTTAAAAAAATAATGTCAACCACTTTTGACCACTTTTTAACAATTTTATTAACAATTTGTTAAAAACTCACAAAAATTAAGAAAAAAATAAGAAAAAGACACCAAAATGATGTCTTTTTCCTGTCACTTATCGAAATATTTTTGTCAGTCGCTAAAAATTTTGACCACTTTTATTTATAAAACAATCTCGGTTGGCTTCATTGAAAGCATATCTGCACTTGTTAAATAATATGGAATATGATTTTTAACGATAAGTCTTTCATAACGTCCAATATTGTTGTGAATGTGACCATAAACAACAGCATCAACTTTAAACTCTTCAAAAAGTTCTGTAAACCCGCTGTCTTCACGGCGACTGTTGAAAGGAGGATAATGAATCATGCAAATGAGCTTGTCCCCTTTCTCTCTTTTCTTTGATGCATCTTCAAGTGCAAGCTTAAGTCTAATAACTTCACGTTTAAAAATCTTTTGATCTTGTTCTGAAAAGTTGAAATCCATATTTCCTTCACAAACTTCCCAGCCCCTTGTTCCTGCAATAATCACATTTCCAATTTTAATACAGTCATTTTGAAGTGCAGAAATTGATTGTGGCAAAATTTCACGAACACCTGAAATTGATTTCCACCAATAATCATGGTTTCCACGAATTATAATTTTCTTGCCTGGCAATTTATCAATATATTCAAAATCTTTTTGTGTTTCTGAAAGTTTCATTGCCCAACTTATGTCACCAGCAATTAAAACAAGATCGTCATCAGAAATTTCATTTTCCCAATTTTGTTTAATCTTGTCAGTATAGTTTTCCCAATGTCCGCCAAAAATGTCCATTGGTTTTTCAACCATGAAACTTAAATGAAGGTCAGCAAGGGCGAATATCTTCATTTGTCTCACCCACCTTTGCACTTTCAATAAACTGCTGAATCTTGTCACAAATCTTATCTTTGCCACATTTTGTTTCGCTGCTTGTCACAATAATGTTTTCTTTGCCAACCATAAGTGTCCCTGAAATGTCCATAACCTTTCTTGCCATTTCACTTTTTTTGATTTTGTCAAGTTTAGTGCAAGCAATCACAACCGGAATGTTATAGGCATAAAGATATGCAAGCATTTCTTTGTCTTGCTCGGTTGGAGTGTGACGAATGTCAACAAGCATGATGATTCCAACAAGATTGTTAGTTTCCGCAAAATAGCTTGTGATCATGTTTTCCCACCCACTTTGCTCTGCTTTTGAAGCCTTTGCATAGCCATAGCCAGGAAGATCAACCAAAACAAAATTATCATTGAATAAGAAATAGTTCACAAGTCTTGTTCTTCCAGGAGTTGCCGATGTTTTTGCGAGTTTTTTATTGTTTGCAAGCATATTGATAAAACTAGATTTTCCAACATTGCTTCGCCCAACAACTGCAATTTCTGGCAAATTGAATCCGGCATAGTTTGCAGTTATTCTGCTTTCGCTTTTCAAAAATTTTGCATTTTTAATTATCACGACATTTCTCCTTTTTGTTTTCTTCTATTTTACACGAAACCATATCTAAAATCAATCTTTTTTAAAAACCAAGCAAAATATACAAATAAAAAAGAGCAGCAATTTGCCACTCTTTAATAATTATGCTGTTTGCACATCAGAAGCCGCTGTCGAAGGGTCTTTTCTGATATAGATTGGTTCGATCTCTTCTGCATTGTCTTCTTTTGTGTCGATAACAATTTTTGCAATTGTGTCGTCTGATGGAACAGAATACATCAGTGGAAGCATTGCTTCTTCCAAAATTGTTCTAAGTCCACGAGCTCCAGTTTTAAGTTTTATTGCCTTCTTAGCAAAACTATTCACTGCACGTTTTGTGAAATCAAGTTCAATTCCATCAAGACTAAACATCTTTTTATATTGCTTGATAAGTGCATTTCTTGGTTCAACCAATATTCTGCAAAGTGCAGGTTCATCAAGGTCGTGAAGTGAAACAATAATAGGAATTCTTCCAACAAATTCAGGAATAAGCCCAAAACTTACAAGGTCGTCTGGTTTAACTTGTTCCAAAATGTTGTCAGTTTCAGAAGCTTTTGCTTGATCCTTAGTGTTTGCACCAAAGCCAAGTCCACAAGGATTAAGACGCTTTGAACAAATGCTGTCAAGCCCAACAAATGCACCGCCACAAATAAACAAAATGTTTGTTGTGTCAATTTGAATGCATTCTTGTTGTGGATGTTTTCTTCCGCCCTTAGGTGGAACAGAAGCAATTGTTCCTTCCAAAATTTTCAAAAGTGATTGTTGAACACCCTCTCCTGAAACATCACGAGTAAGTGACATATTCTCACTTTTCTTTGCAATTTTGTCAATTTCATCAATATAAACAATTCCACGCTGCGCTTTTTCAATGTCAAATTCGGCATTTTGAATAAGCTTAAGCAAAATGTTCTCAACATCATCACCAACATAGCCCGCTTCAGTCAATGTTGTTGCATCGGCAGTTGCAAATGGAACATTAAGAATTTTTGCAAGTGTTCTTGCCATTAATGTTTTTCCAGAACCAGAAGGTCCAAGCATCATAACATTGCTTTTTTCAAGTTCAACTTCTTCACCAAGTGGTGAATTTTGTTTTTTATTGTTTTTCTGGTCAATAAGGTAATTGATGCGTTTATAGTGGTTATAAACCGAAACAGCCAACACTTCTTTTGCCTTTTCTTGACCAATTACGTATTTATCAAGTTCTTCCTTGATCTTTTGTGGTTTTGGAAGAACAAGTTTTTTGTCTTCTTGTTGTTTTCTTTGCTGAGAATCTAAAACTTCTTTGCATATTTTAATGCAATCTTCACAAACAATTGTTTTGCCGTCTGGATTCACAACAAAAGAGCGAACCATGTTTTTAGGTCTGCCACAAAAAGCACAATGATCTGCCAACTTTTTCTCTTGATTGTCAGTTGTGTTGTTTTCGTCCATTTTAAGCCCCTATATTATTTTCTTTTATCATAAATTTTATCGATAATGCCATATTCAAGAGCTTCTTTTGCACTCATGAAGTTGTCACGGTCGGTGTCTTTTTCAACTTGTTCAAGCGGTCTATCACAATTTGATGCAAGAATTTTGTTTAAACGTTTTTTAGTTTTCAAAATATTGTCTGCATGAATTTGAATGTCAGATGCTTGACCCTGGAAGCCACCAAGTGGTTGATGAATCATAATTTCACTGTTAGGAAGAGCATATCTCTTTCCTTTTGTTCCAGCAGAAAGCAATACCGCACCCATTGAAGCAGCAAGTCCAACACAAATTGTTGAAACATCACATTTGATATAATTCATTGTGTCATAGATTGCCATTCCAGCAGTAACCGATCCACCAACACTGTTGATATACATCATAATATCTTTGTCGGAATCTTTTCCTTCAAGATAGATAAGTTGAGCAACAGCAAGGTTTGCAGTTTCATCTGTAATTTCACCGCTGATGAAAATTATGCGGTCTTCAAGAAGTCTTGAATAAATGTCATATGAACGTTCACCCCTTCCGGTTTGTTCAATAACCATTGGGATAAGCATGTCTTTATTTTGCATAGTCGCCTCCGAGCTTATTTAATATTATTGAGTTCTTTGAGTCTGTTTATAACCTTTTCGCTAAGAATAGTGTTTTTAAGATATGATTCGTTATTTTGCATTTCTCTTTCAACATCAGTAACATTTCTCTTTGTTCTTTCAGCAATTTCAGCAATTTTAGCTTTCATGTCTTTTGCAAGAACTTTGATGCCTTCTTTCTTGATAATTTCTTCCAAAACAAGAGATGCTTTAACTTGAGCTTCTGCTTCTTTTTCTTTAGATTTTCTATAATCTTCAAGAGTTGTGCCCATAATTTGCATATAGGTTTTAAGATCAATTCCATATGCTTTTACAGCTTCTTCCATGTGATGAAGTTCGTGATCAATTTGACTGTCAACCATTGCAGCAGGAACGTCAAGTTTTGCACGTTTTACGATTTCTTCAACAAGTTTGTTTTCAGCCTCAGCTTCAACTTCTTTTGTTTTGTTTTCTTGAAGACGATCTTTGATTGATTTTTTAAGATCAGCAAGAGTTTCAAATTCGCTTGCATTTGATGCAAATTCGTCATTAATTTCTGGAAGAACTTTTTCACGAATTCCAAGAAGTTTAACTTTGAAAACAACTGGTTTTCCAGCAAGGTTATCAGCATGATAGTGTTCTGGGAAAGTAACGTTAACATCTCTTTCTTCACCAATCTTCATGCCAACAACTTGTTCTTCAAATCCAGGAATAAATGTTTTTGATCCAAGTTCAAGTTCTTGATCTTTTGCAGTTCCACCTTCAAATTGATCTTTGCCTTCAAAACCAGCATAGTCAATGTTTACAAGGTCGCCCATTTTTGCTTCACGATCTGCAACTTCAACAAATTTAACTTGTTTTTCAGCAAGAGCATCAAGTTCTTTTTTGATTTCAGCTTCTGTAACTTTATCGCTTCTCTTTTTAATTTCAATTCCAGAATATTCACCAAGAACAACTTCAGGCAAAAGTGTAATTTTTACAGAGAAAGAAAGACCATCTTTACTCATTTTATCAAGGCTGATTGCTGGATAATCTACAGGATAAAGTTGTTTTTCTTTTTCAAGCATTTTTGTATAAAGTTCAGGAAAACTATCATTGAAAGCATCTTCAAAGAAAAGGTTTTCGCCATAGGTTTGTTCCAAAACTTTGCGAGGAACTTTTCCAGTTCTGAATCCTTCTTTCTTATATTCTGCTTTGTGTTTTTCATAAGCCTTTTCAACTTCGGCTTCCCACTCTTTTGCGTTAAGTTCAAATTTAACTTCAATAACGCCATTTTTCTTTTCACCAAGTGTATATTTCATTTTATGCTCCTTTATATTTTAGTAGATATATTCTACATAAAATTCTACTTTATAGTTTATAACTATAGCCCACTGTTTGTCAAGCAAAAGTGGTTTTTACCTAGAATTTAGGCAAAAACCACCGCACTTTTTAAATATAATTTTAACAATTAGTATAAAATTGAAACAACCAATGTAAAAACTGTAAAAAGTCCAAAAAAGATTGCCCCAATAATTGTCCAAACCTTTTCACTTTTAAGGTTCACAACTTCAACTTCTTCCCCTTCAAGTTTGCCTTCACTTGCAATTATAGTTTGGCTTTCAACATCATCTGGAGTTGCAACGTCTGCTGAAATGTCTTTCGCCTCATATCCAGCATTGAAAAGTTCAACAGCACGAATCACCAGGGTTGCAAACAAAAAGCCAAATGCAACAGTATAAAGTGCAAGTGCAAGAACAATCCATAGTCTTCCGCCAACAAATTGCGAAACAATAACAAAAATTGTTGCAAGGGTGAATGCAAGATATTTGCCATATTCCATGCATTTAACAAAAGCTTTTTTCTTGTCCATATTCTATCTCCTTTAAATAATGAAATAAACAACGATCAAAACAACAGAAACAGCCCACAAAATCCAAAGCCACAAATTTCTGCGTTTCACAATATAAAATGAAGAAATAATGATAAGTGCAGAATATGAGAGAATTTGAGCAATCATTGTAAGAGCACTTGCAATCTTTGAAAACCAACTTATTTTAGACAATATAAGCGAAATGCCAATGCAAACAACCGCAATAAAACAAATAAGATTAAGAAGCCACCCCGAGCTTTTTGCTGGCTTTTGTGATGAAACCGAATTTGTGTTTTGAGCCATATTATTATTCTCCTTTTCTTTATTTTAGCAAATTAATAATTAAAAGTAAAATTTATATTTAAATATTTTGACAGTTTTTAAGTTTGTTTAAAACATTTTGAAAATAGTCTGGAATTTGAGCAACAAACTCCATTTTTTCTTTAGTTGTTGGGTGAACAAGCTCAAGTTTTTCCGCATGAAGAAGTTGTCCATTAAGTTTAAATTTCTGCTTTGCAAAACCATAAACTGGATCACCAACAATTGGGTGCCCCAAAAACTTTGCATGAACACGAATTTGATGAGTTCTTCCAGTTTCCAAAACAAACTCGCAAAGAGTGTATCCGTCATAATGAGCAAGAACTCTAAAATGAGTTATTGCCTTTTTCCCGCTGTCTGAAACTGCATATTTTTTGCGATCTCTTTTGTCACGATCAAGAAATGTTTCAATTGTTCCCTGTTCTTGTTTCAAATTTCCTTCAAGAAGTGCAACATATGTTCTTCGTGCAGAATGCTTGGCAATTTGACTTGCAAGGCATGCATGAGCTTTGTCATTTTTTGCAACAACCAAAAGCCCAGACGTATCTTTATCAATTCTGTGCACAATTCCCGGACGAATTGAACCTTCACCGGACAAATGATTGAAATGATATAAAAGCGCATTAACAAGTGTGTGCTCATAGTTTCCAGGTGCTGGGTGAACAACCATTCCTTGCGGTTTATTGATAACAGCAATGTCATCATCTTCATATACAATATCAAGTGGAATGTTTTCAGGATTTACATCTTCAAGTCCAACTTCTTTATTGAAAACAACCGAAACTATATCTCCATTTTTAACGGCATATCCAGCTTTTCGTGGCTTCCCATTTACAAGCGCATTTTCACTGTCAATTTGCTTTTTAATTTGTGAACGTGTCCAGTCTTCAAGATTTTCAGCAAGATAAACATCAAGCCTTAAACTTTTCTTGTCTTCAAGCGAAACAACTAGTGTTTGTTCCATCTTCACTCCTTTATATTTTTCTTTTGACTTTTATTTTTTTTATTGCTTCTAATGTTTTCTTGTTTTGCTGTTTCATTCTTATCTTTTTCAGCTTCTAGATTTTTTTCTTCATCAACACTTTCAAAATCATCTAATTTATTATCAGTTTCATTGTTTAAAATTTGATCCATAATTTCAGTTTGTTTTAAAACTTTTGGTTTAACGTCTTTTTCAGATTGGACTTTAACTTTTTTATATTCTATAACAGCAGCATAAATGATATAGCCAATCAGCATGTAAACACCAATATTAAGAAAAATATCGGCAAAGTTAAAAATTGCAAAGTTTATGCTTTTAAGATAGATAAAATCACGAACCCCTCCAAAAGCGATTCGATCTATAAAGTTTCCTATTGTGCCACCAAGAATAATGCCAATTGAAATTTTAAAAAATTTTGATTTTGAAACCTTGTTAGAGATTATTAAATAATTCATCATTGCAATAACAGGAATCGAGAAAATGATCAAAAAGGTTGTTGCATTTGACAAGATGCTGAAAGATGCACCAGTGTTGAAACCTGGTTCAAGCCACAAAAAGTCGCCAATAAGCGAACAACTTTTGCCATATAAAAGCCATTTTGTAAGCTGATCAATAAGAACACAAATTGCACCTATGATATATGCAACAATCACTTTTCGTAAACTCCTTTCAAAAATTTTTCAATGTGTTTCAAAGTTTTAACATTTGTTTCAAGCCCATCAAAAATCATATAGGCATGCATTGCACGAAGTTCTTTTTTTGCAAAAAACAACTTGTCAACCTTCACACCATTTTCTTCAAGTTTTTTCTCCATAACCGCACTTTGACTTTTATGAAGCTTGTCAATTTCCCCACTCGCCATGAAAACTGGTGGGAACCCGTCTGAAACATATTCAACTGAAGAAAACTTTCTGTTTTCATCTTTATCCTTCATTTTACCTTTTGTTGAAGCACGAAGATATGTTCGAATGTTTGGAAAACCTGAAACAAAAGTTGTGTCAAGGTCATAGACACCATAAAGCAAAATAAGGCTTTTAATTTTTCCTTTAAGCTCTGGATAGTCAATTGTTCCATTGTTCACCATTCCAGTTACAAGTGATGAAATGTGAGCACCTGCTGAATCACCTGCAAGTGTAATTTTGTCTGGGTCTGCTCCATAATCTTTTGCAATTTCACGAACAAACTTTATTGCAGAAACTGCATCAGAAACAATGTCGTCCATTTTATAAACCGGTGCAAGACCATAGTTCACATTAAAAACAACATATCCCATGTTTGCAAGCCTTCTAGAAAGAGTTGTATAAATCGATTTAGAATAACTTGTCCAGCCACCACCATGAAAATATATGATGCAAGGTTTAAGCTCTTCACTTTTCTCTTTTTGAAAATGGACATCTAAACGATTATAGCGATTTGCCTGCTTTTTATATTTCAAATTATGTTTTGTTTTTATGCCTTTAATTGGCTTGTGAAAATTATACACAAGCGAAGAAAGCATTGTGCCAATCAAGGTTATAAATTTTATTATCCAAACGTACATATTTAAAGTTTAACATAAAAAAGCACTTTTGTACAATAAATGCAAAATAAAAACGGAGCAAAAATGCCACATTTTAATGAAAAATAACAAAAAATTCATATAATTTTCATGTTTGCTATTGAAAAATGAAAAGAAATATAATAAAATATAAATATAAGGAAGGTAAAAGCCATGGGAAGAAATTTTTGGAATGTTGTAATCAGCGGAACAAAAGACAATAAAACCAATGAAATCAAATATAATAAATTGACATTTTATAACTCAGCTCTTGACCGCAAGATATCATCGCCTGATTTTGAAGATCAATCAAAAATTTTAAGTCCATTTCATGAAATTTCACTTGAAAGATGCAACGAATTTGGACGTTTTGGTTATCTTGTTGTGAAAAATATTCAAACAAACGAAACAATAAGCAAGAAACTTGTATATGACTATGATCATGTTTTGCATCTTGAGACAATTGAAGTTCCAATTTCAAAAGATATCAGCTTAGTTATCAAAGCAAATCAATTTTATTGTGACCCAAACAATAAAGAAGATATTGATAAAATCTTTGAGTGCGGACACATTAAAGCTTCAAAAATTTACAGCACTCTCTGCAACTATGACGAAAAAGAAATTTAATTTAAAATCAACAATTTAATTTTAAACTTTGAATATTATTATTTGCAATTAAAAAAGACCAGCAGTTTGCTGGTCTTTTATTTTGTTTTTTTTGTTTAACTCTAATATTTTAAGAGACCTTGTCTTCAACAACAATTTTTGTGTTTTTCTTTTTGCTTTCTGGCAAAACATAAACAACATTTGCTTTTTCAAGTGCCACACCAGAAATAACACAAATACTCTCTCCTGCTTTGTCGTCTGCTAAAAACAATGGACCTGTTGTATATGTAACACTTTCAGTGATTACTCCTTTCACCATAAAACCATTATCACAATATTATGGTGATTATAATGTCCGTTGTCCTGTGCCGTTCTTCAAACAAAAAAAAAATGAACCAACATAAGTCGGTCATTAAAATCACTATAAATGAAATTGGTTATACAAATTGCAAATATTTCACATCTATGCAACGTCCTGCGTCGCAATTCACTTATTTAGCTCGTTTTTGCTTAGCACCAAAAATCTTCTCACTTCCAGTGATAACTCCTTTCACCATAAAACCATTATCACAATTTTATGGTGACTATAATGTCCGTTGTCCTGTGCCGCTCTTCAAACAAAAAAAATGAACCAACATAAGTCGGTCATTAAAATCACTATAAATGAAATTGGTTATACAAATTGCAAATATTTCACATCTATGCAACGTCCTGCGTTGAAATTCACTTATTTGGCTCATTTTTGCTTAACACCAAAAAACTTCGCCTTTTCAGTGATTTCTCCTTTCCCCACAAAATCACTATCATAATTTTGCGGGGGCCCCATTTGACGTTGTAGTTATGCCGATTATGCAAAAAAAATAGACCGACACAAGTCGGTCTATTTTTATTTTGGAAAACGGCAACGTCCTACCCTCCCGGCATGTCTCCATGCAAGTACTATCGGCCCTGAGGAGCTTAACTTCTGTGTTCGGTATGAGAACAGGTGGACCCCCTCGGCATTATCACCGTTATGGTATAATAACAAGATTTCTCTTGGAATTATCTATAAATAGATTTTAACATAACTTAAAAGATATGTCAAATATTTTCGCACACTGGCAACTGCATATTATATATCAGAGAAATGTTCAAGTAAATGTTCGCTTGCAATTTATCAAAGGTATATATGATATATTGTCTTCACATAAATTGTGATCAAGCCCTCGACCTATTAGTATCGGTCAGCTACATGCATTACTGCACTTCCACCTCCGACCTATCAACCTTGTTGTCTACAAGGGGTCTTACTATCTTATGATATGAGATATCTTATCTTGAGGCAGGTTTCACGCTTATATGCTTTCAGCGTTTATCCTTTCCATACTTCGCTACCCAGCTATGCCTCTGGCGAGACAACTGATGCACAATAGGTATGTCCACTCCGGTCCTTGCGTACTAGGAGCAGGCCCTCTCAAATATCTTACGCCCACGATGGATAGGGACCGAACTGTCTCACGACGTTCTGAACCCAGCTCGCGTGCCATTTTAATCGGCGAACAGCCGAACCCTTGGGACCAACTACAGCCCCAGGATATGACGAGCCGACATCGAGGTGCCAAACCCCACCGTCGCTGTGAACGCTTGGGTGGGATCAGCCTGTTATCCCCGAGGTAACTTTTATCCGATAAGTGCCGGCAATTCCATAATCTACCGGCAGATCACTAAGCCCTACTTTCGTATCTGCTTGACTTGTAAGT
>ULVO01028254.1_pt1 | contig 77447 bp, 98 predicted proteins | sample 1959521 | NCBI WGS metagenome assembly ULVO01 (sample SAMEA4835788, study PRJEB28245) | human gut metagenome | biome: gut microbiome; material: fecal sample | place: Denmark | collected 2008
AAAACTAAAGATACCATGGAAGAAGTCACAACTAAAACTTGCAAACAATGCAATATTGAAAAACCTATCACTGATTTTTATCCAGATAAAAGATCTAAAGATGGTCATAGGGTAATCTGTAAACAATGCGTTAAAGAAAACTTAAATTCAAAGAAAAAAAACCAAACAGAGTTAACTAAAGTTAGAGGTTTTTATCCTGAATTAGCGGGATTTACTCCCGGTCAACTTATCAAAGAGTTGGAATATAGAGGATACTATGGAGAATTAAAAGTATCTCAAATTATAAAGTTAACCCCTAAAAACTAAATATTATGACTGTAAAAGATTTAATCGAAGCCCTGGAAAATATGGATGGTAGTAACCTGGAAGTAAGATTCTGGGACGGTCCAAAAGAATACTTTATTGAAAGTATTGAAAACATACCAGGTACTGATGATGTAAATATTGAAATCAGTGAATATGAAGAAATGTAATATAATCTTAGCAAGTATACTCCTAAGTGGATGTACTTGCTTAGGTATTCAAACTAGGGAATCCATAGTTGAAGATTATGAGATAGAGATTCAAAATATGGATACCAATGCTGAAATAAGTTACTTTGATAATGCAAGGTCTATCTCAAATAGAGTTATAGATGATCAAAGACTTAGAAAATCAGATAAAGCTTATTTAGTTAATTATATATTAATCATGTTAAAATCATTTGAAGATGAGACCGAATAGGAGACTTACTGCTAGAGAAGCAGCTGGAGATATCTATTATCTTATTAATACTCTTGGATGTAGAGTAAGAATCAGGGTTAAATTCAACCAAAAATCAGATGAAGATTCTTATATCTATCCTATAGATTTTAAGATGAGTAAAAATGAAATCACAAGAATACCTGGTCAAAAAATAACTTTTCAGTCAAGTAAAGTAGAACCTTGGTTCATTTGCAAAGGGGGAATAATGGTATCATTTAACTCCTGTTTTCCATATATAGAAATCTTGGATATTCATGGGAAATGGCAGGGAAATTTTATCCATATCACACATGATGAAAAGTTAAATCCCATATTTGATGTTGCCATTGAGATCAATGAGAAGTTTGATATGATAATGCTTCAAAAGTCTCCAGATCAAGTAGAACCCGGAGATTTATATATCCATAATCAGGGAACGCCAGATCAGGGGTTGAGCATTGTCACTCAGATAGAACACTTATCAGGAGATGGTGATCCTTTCATTATAAGAACTCGTGGTTTTATGGAAAGTAAACCCATTGATCATTCATATGACAATATTTATAAAACTGATCAAGACGATTATTTTGTATCAATTTATCATCATTACGTACAATTATGAAGGAGCTCATTGTAAAACCATCATTTTTAAGTAAAATCACTGTAAATAGTGAATATTTGGAGAAACAATTACTCGAACTAAGTATCAAAGGAGGATATCATTATGAGTTATTTGAATATGCTTTAAACCAATATAGATTAAGGCCATGGTTATATGATATCTATGGTGAAAACCTATTGTTACTTAAAGTACTCAGATGGGTATTAAAGAGTAAAAGAATAACTATAAGTGATTTTATATTTACGCTTAGAGAAGCTGGTGGTCCTTATAGATTACATAGAGTATCATGGATAATGTTCCCAGAAACTCTAGCAAATATATTTGATGGGGTTTATGATAAAATGTCATATGATGGATATTTTAAAGAGAATAATCTCAATGAACATATCATGGCTATGGGTTTTAAAAAATTGATGGTATATCTTATGTTCTCTATTTGGAATGGTAAATCAATAGGACAAAAAGAAATAAAAACATGGATAGACGATGTGGATTCTCTTATCAGCTATTTGATAATAGCTGATAAAAAAGAAGAAGGTATAAAGTACTGGGAAGAAAACACAGTTGAACAAATCAACCTGGCCACAATGGAATAATATGTTTTAACCGCTAATAAACCCAGATATCATGTATTCAAAAGATAGTATTTACAAGGTTTACAAAAGAGGTATTTCAAAAGACATTCCAAATAGAGGTGAAGTATTGAGATATTGGAAAGAGGGTTTTGGAGACCTAATTGCAGAGATCTCAATGAAAACTTCTTTAAGGGTTAAGAAATTAAATATGTCCCAGGATTTAACTGGAATCATTACATTTCAAATAGAAAAGATAAGACCAGAACCAGAGATTCCATTGAACAAAGCTATACATTATATTTGTATTAAGATGGGTAGACATGGGATTCCAGTTAATAGGGATTCTATTACAAGCACAAATACTACGATTACAATCCCATTTTCTTAATTTCTCATAACTTTCATTTGCTTTCAGGGGGAGAGTTCTTATTGCAAGGATTTTCTCCCTTTCTAGAGTTTAAAGCAAACTAAGATAATAAAACTATTAGCCCATTATAATAGAATTTCTAGAAAATATCCTAAAACAGCCAATAAAGCAATACACATTGGATAACCCAAGTATTTAATTTTGCATTTAAATAAAAATTTATTATTTTTGTAATAAAGAAAAACACAAATAATAATTAAAATTTAAAAGTTATGACTGTAAAGGAATTAAAAGAAGCTCTGGAAGGGATGGATGATAATTGTCAACTTGAAATTGAGAATATTACCAATGGTAAAGAGCTTTACCTTGATAGTATTATGGATGATTCCTATAATGATACTGTTACTATCTTTGTTAATGAATATGTAAGTTTGTAAACCTAAAAGCTAATTATCATGAAAGTAAAAGATCTCAAAGAAACGTTAGATAAACTGGATGAAAACTTTGAAATAAGGTTCTGGTTTGCAGATGAGGAGATAAAAATCGATTATTATTCAAGATTCCCAAGTGATCAATTGGTAGACTTTGAATTAAAAGAAGTAGAAGAATAAAAGCTTTAGATTATGACAAAGGATATCAAAGCTCTAGATAAATTCACTAAAGTAATACCAGTATTAGCAGCTATCTATTTTATCATCAGAAGTATACTTTAGTAAATAGATTTGCATATGCAATAAGTTTTTATTATATTTGATTAAAACTAAAAACAATGAAAGTACCACATTATTCATATCAAATACTGATAATCTTACTTATTGCAGTTGCATATAAGAGGTGTCATAAAGAAGAACCTATAGATTGGACACCAACTTATAAAATGTCTACTCCAATGCCAGATTATTCAACTAAATTCCCTCCCGAATATGATTCTACTCTAAATAAATCAGTATATAATAACCAATCAAATACCACAACTGAACAAGAGGAACTAATTATCAGGGAAAGAATCATAGTTGATAAAAATGGTACAGTCCATAGAATTAAATACATAGAACCATGAAAGAGGAAATTAAACGTATTAATGATATATTAGAATATCCCAATATTCCAACCTTTAAATCTACGCTATGAAAAAGCTTATAGAATATGATGGTAAAGTATACCAAATAAGTAAAGCTCAATATGATCTGCTTATGGATAAACAAAGTAATATCCATATCCCGGGAATTAATGTTCAGGATAAAATATTGGCTAAGGATAAATATAATGAATATTTATACCTTGTAATCAAATCAGCTAAACTAATCAAATACCCTAAATTTTACAAAATACCATGAAAAGATTAATTAATTTCTCAGTAAGACGTTATTTACCAAATGAGGGTAAATATATAGAAACTAAAATAAAGGCCTCTAGCAAGTTCTATGCTATCCTTTTAATTAAAAAAGAAGATACAGACAATGGAATCAAAGCCTGTTTCTACAAAGCAGAAAGAATCATTGGTGATAATCTTGATAGATAACGTTCCGGTCTCTATATCCACTAAAAGATATAATCACTTAATAGAATGGATAGACAGATATAATTCTTATCAAATTGGATTAGAAATATATCCTCCAGAATCCAATATCCATAAACAATATGCAATTAAGTCTAAGATTGCTCTAGAAACCTTAAAAAAGCTCAAAAATGAACTACAAAAAGAAAATCCAGGAAATAGAACTGGAAATCAATATGATTAATAAATATTATATTAATCAAGTAGCTAGTCCATCTAAGGAAATAATCAATAGACTGGAAGAATTAACAAAACACCATTATCAACTTCTAAATAAATACTATGAAAAGAGTCAAGGTATCAGATTAGCTATAGTTACATTCTTTCAAGCAGTATTTATCTTCTGCATATTGATCACTATCATCAAATTCATCATTGAAAACTAGATAGCCATGGAAGAAATTAAAGAAATCAAATAACAACTTGATATAATTATCAACAAGGTTGTCATTATTATGAATTACACTGAAAAAGAAACAGTATCTTTAAATGCTAATGCTATATCTAATGTAATACCTACTATCCACGCTAACTTAAACAAAATAGAATCAAGATTAGAAGAAATCAATAACAGAGTAGAATATATAAATAGAGTTATGAATCTACTGGAAAAACCCACTAACCTCAATCAACTCAAATACCTCTTAAAAGTAATCCAAATAGAATTAGACCAACTATGACACTCTTAAAGAAAAATATGTTTATCAATCATATTATTATTCTCAATCTTATTTCTAGCTCTAATACTCTACCTAATATTCCACTAAAAACAAAACTAAAAATGAAAAATCTAGTCCACCTCTTCTTAGCTATACTTTACTACTTAATGGTATTCTCATTTATAATCGTAATCTTATCTATCGGATATCAATTCTTAAAATGGATCTGGGAATAATCCCACCCCCCAAAACAAACAAAAATTGTAAATGATATCAATAATCTTATTCATGTACACATTAATATATAACTTATATACTCAATGTATATTCTCTTTGATATTATCTATATTAATATTAGAAGTATATTCTAAATACTAATAAATCATTATATGATATAAATACAATCATTAGGTATCAATCTAATATACAATCATTCAATACATTATCAATACTCATATCTAAATAGGGCATTCTACCGCAGGTATCCCTGTTTCTCATACTCTGTACCATAGTTCGTTAGTGTTTCTCAGGCTTTTTTACTCTAAAAATTTAGGGCCTATTCAAATCTGAGGTTTCACTATACGTAAGATATGTCTAAGTATAGAGGAGATAGGAGTTGACATTTTAACAAAAAGTCCAAATCGACAAAAGTCTGGGTTTGTTCTAAGTCCATAAAAGACGTATTCACTTTTTACCCATTTTTTCCACAGCCTATATAAAAAGTTGATAAATTTTAGCTCATTTTTGAACAAAGTGTATCAAAACTTATATTGGCTATAGTGTAAACATAGAGTGGACATTTTTACATTTTGTAAAACAGCTCAACAAACAGGGGTTGGACAAGATTGTAATTTATCTAAAAGTTCAAAAAGGCTCATCTACACTATTCTAAACATATTAAAACTAAGTTTTTAACTTTTAGGATTAATATTAAAAATTTATACTTTCAAAACTCTATCTCAAACATAGGTTTTTCTCGAAATTAAAATTTAAAATTAAACTCTCAAAAACTCATCACTTTTGAGCTTTTTCAATTTTTAAAATTTTTGGGGTTTTAGGGCAATTTAGACCATTGGTAAATTTTAAAATTTTTAGACCAAGGGAAAAAATTTAAACCAATCCAAAATTACCCTTTCTTAGAACCTTTAAAAATGTAGGGTAGGGAAATTATAAACTAAGGGTATAAAATCCTCTAGAAGGGGCTTAAAATTAAAAATAGGCCTATATTTGTATATTTCGCTTGAATGATAATTTAGATTATATCGCTTAAAATCCATAATCGCTTGAAAACGCTTGAAAACTGAGATCTATTAAATTTGGATTTCAGGTAAATTAAAATAAGACCATTCTAGAGGTTTAAGAATCTAAGTAAATAAAATTCTTATAAAGATAAATATAATTTACTAGAGAATACTCTTTGATGCCTTTAAATGTAAATAAAATGCAAGGGGAAGGTAGTAAATATTTTATTGACCCTTTAAAGTTAAACTATAGATTAAAGGCCTTAGAACCTATAATCCTGAAATCCACAAGGCCCAACTAATAAGGTATCTACAATATGGAATTTCTATTCAGGCCAAAGAAAGCCCACACCCTGGCTACAATGGCGATTTTTCAATAGGCGCTAACGTTGGCCTTAGTCTAATATATATAAAATTGATCTAATATGTAGATATACAAGAAATATCTACAAAAATTTTTTATGATTTTTTTTGAAAAATATTTGGAAAAAACTTTTTTTGTTTTTATCTTTGTAGTACAGAAAAGGAAATAAAAGTAGTTTAAAAAAAATCCTAAAATTTCTACTTAGATATTTCCAAAAATAATTAATAAAAAATTTTAGGTATAAAATTATGAAAGCAAACGAAGTTTTGAATTTTGGAAAAGAGATTTTAATTTCCAATTCTAAGAATCGCAAAAGCATCTACAAAAATTCTCTTTTTGATGAATGTAAATCAGACAAAGAAAAAAAATCTCTTAGAATTAAATTACGTAGAAAATTACAAAACTTTTTAGGAACTTTTTTACAGGTAGAAAAAAATCCTACAAAAATAAAAGAACTCCAAAAAGTGTGGAAAGAATATGCAAAAGAAGTTTACAATAATGTAAACGAAATTGTAGATAATAATTCTACACAGGATAATAAAGAACTTGTAAAACGTTTTATTTCCGTAATGAATAAATAAATATAATTATGGAAAACAATATTAAAAGTTTATCGGAATATTTGGAATATATATCCGATAATGCAAAAGAAAAAAATTTGGATATTGAATTAATCCGATATAATTTTAGGATGAACGAAAAAAATAGTTATCATTTTTTAGTTCTCAAAAATAAAAATCCAAATCAAAAAGAAAGTATCAATAAATTTATTGATGATTTAAATGATGATGGAATAATAATCAAATCAGAAATAAAAAATGATTTTATATTTATTCAAATTGAAGCGTAACAAAAAATTGTCCCCTATTTTTTAATAGGGGATTTTTTTATTTAGGGACACCGTGTGCCCTTTTCAATAACTCAAGTTTTAGCTCTATAGTAATGGGCCTTCCCAACACACAATTAAAAATCTATCCCGTCTATCAAATCCAAATAAATATAACACAAGAAAAGGGCTACCTCTAGAAAGATAGCCCCATATAAGATTAGGAATTTATTAGTTTATTAAACTTACTCCTCTAGAAAGCTTATTTTATTTTTATATCCCAAATGAGTAGGGGATACAGAGAATACCCCATTCTCTATCTTAGCTTCCAAAGTGAATTCTTTTTTGAATCCATTTACTCTACAAAAGGTATCAACTTCTTGATCTAACTTATTAATGAAGTTCTTAATTTTGGTTTTAGAGGGATTTTGATTAGCCTTTAAAAAATCATTGATCTTAGGTAATACAAATGTTACCCATAGTTTGTCTGCAAACTCTTCTATTGTCATGGTATAATGATATTATTTTTATAAAGGGTTAATGGTTTTCCATCGTTAGTAGAAAGATATTTAGTGACTCCTTTATGATACTTGATAATTAAGGATTGCTTACAAGTAACATTGTGGATTTCACAAAATTGTTTCAAGAGGTGGTTCATATTCTCTAAAGAATAATCCTTAGATAGGTTAGTCTGGAATTTAATATATTCCATCAATTTATAGACTAACATTATAGAATTACTCATGGTCATTTAATATTAATCCACCAACCATTTTAAAATATACCACAGTGATATTCCTGCTAAAGCTATAATAGTTGCTATGAGATAAAATAAGGAGAAGAAAGTAATGGCATCAATCACTGATCCTACAAGTAACCCTATCGATACCACCACTAATCCGAATATTACAAACCCAGTTAACCAGGCAATTAAAATCTTAGCTAAGTAGTTCATCTCTTCTTAAGGATTGATTTTAGTAATGTCCATAATAATCCAGACATCCAGATAGGAGAGGATAACCAAATACAAAATATGATTAACCATTTTCTCTCTGATTCAAACATCGGGTTATTATGGATTAAAGTTATATCTATTAAGAAAGTTAAGATTAGTCCGATAATATATATAGAAATTAGAAAAGTGATCATATTGATGATAGAAGTGTTATGATAATACAACAAATGATTGCTCTGAATAGGAGTTTACTTAAAGCATCTTCATATAGTTTTCCAAACTCATTTTTGAGAGCCTTGTGATAGGATAATATATTAATCCATTGATCACCTATTACTTGAAAATACTTAGTGGCAACTAATGCCTTGAGTTGACTCCAAAAACTAAACATGACTAAGTGTATTTAGTTATTATATTTTTAAGCTTTTGATGGATTTTTAGGATTGATTCCTTTGCTAATCCCTGGTCCATCTTTTCTTTTATAATTGATAATTGTCGTGGGATTTGATTTACGGCAAGAAGATAATTATATTCCTCATTATTGAAAGGGGTTACTTTGAATCTGCTATTTCCAATGATACTCAAATCCTTAGTGATCTTCATCTGATTATTTAAAGTGTAAATCCCTTTGCTCCTTTCAATTACTTCTGCTTTTTCAAAATGAGCTGGTCCTGTTACCAATACTGGATCTCCAATGTTTAATTTCATATACTTTTCTAGAGTTTGATTAATATTTTGCATAGTTAAAGAGTGCTTTGCAATACCAGTTTGTCTAATTATAAATTTCTTAACCATTATGGTAAACAAAATGACAGTATTAGGAGTAATGTTCTTTGATAATCATATCTCTCCCGGATATTATTTTAGTTATGGTACTCCTATTTTTTATCCCAAATTTTATACGTAATTCCTTATTAGTTACAAGTGGGTGTCTTTTATAAAATCTATATATTCTTAACTTTAATCTAACTGAATACTTACCATTGTTAGTATCTGTACCTCTTTTACCATGGTAAAAATTTTTATTACCAATTGGTGGGTTATTTCTACCGTCAGTTATTGTCTGATGTATATTCATGGATTGGGTTCCCCAGTATAGATTTGATACATGATTATTTGTTCTATTGTTATCTTTATGACATACAATGGGATAATTATGGGGATTTGGAATATATGCTTCTGCTACTAACCTGTGTACTCTTATAGTTTTATCAAAATTAGGTAATCTTACATGTACATACATATAACCATTTTTAACATCCAGTTTACATTTACACCACAAAGGTTTATTGGGTTTATTATATATTAACCCAGTTTTAGAAGTATACTCATTTTTCCTATAAACTTCTCCTGTATCAGTAACATGATACCTTGGTATACAGGGGATATTTTCTACAAAATTCATAGTATATGAAAAAATTTACAGTGTTAGGGATTGCAGCTGCACAAGGTGCTCTCTTATTCCCATTTAAAAGAAGATTAGTTGGTAATATTGAACCAAGAGGAGTATTCCATACTAGAAATGAAGAACAATGGAAACTCAATTTTGGTGATATTCCATTCTTAAAAAATATAGAAGAATACAAAGGGGTTAATCCTGATATCATAATTGGTTCCCCTTCTTGTGGTCATTCTAGTAATTTTAGTTATTCAAGGAAGAAAACCCTTGGTAAACCCAGAGAAGATAAAACTTTGAACCTTTATTTGGATGCTATTGAGCAATTTTTACCCAAGATTTTCCTTTTAGAGAACCTTCCAAAGCTCTTAGATTTGATTCCTTTTGAAGAATGGGAGAAAAAATTATCAAAATATCACTTGATACCCCATTGTCATTCAGTTTTTGAGTTTGGAAATTCTCAAAAATCAAGAAAAAGACTGATATTAGTTGGTATTAGACATGATTCAGGAGTAGATTATCATCATTTTGATAGATTATTTAAGGTTTCTGAACCATTTTTAGTGAAAGATATCGGTAAAATGATCAATAATGATCTAAATTTCAGAGAAGATGATGATAAGAAACTAGCTATGTATCATTATGCTGATAAATCTAAGTCAACTTTGACTGTAAAACAAGTAAAAAAGCTTTGGAATACTGAATTCAAAGATGAATTTAAGTGGCCTATGAAAGGTACTAAGATGAAAACTTTACCTGGAGTATATAGAAATAGACCAAATGCTTACCCTTTGACTCTAAGACCCTCAAATAGACAGTTTAATCCTAATGGATTACCTATGGGAATTGAAGAATATAAAATCATTATGGGATTTCCTAGAAATTTTAATATTTATTTTGATAATTCTAATAAAACTTATTGGCTGAATAAAGCCAGAAATACACTATCTAAAGGATCAGTTTATGAAGTTGGTATATGGTTCAAAAAATGTATTAAAAATCAAAATTAAATTAAAAAGTACTATGCGTGCGTACGTATATACACGCATGTATACGTGTAAGGAATTATCCTATAGCTATGCTATAGGATAATTTTACTACTACTTTAGTAGTAGTAAAATTATTAGATGATAATTATTCTTTTAGCCTCCTAAATACTTAGCCTCTTTAGGCTAATAACTTTTGGCTAGCAAATATTTATCAGGCTATTAAGAGCTAATAACATATATGACCTGAATATATCCCCATACCCCCCTATAATCCCCCCTTTCCCCTTTAAACACTCAAAAAACTATGAAATGACTATTGTTCATCAAAACCACAAAACATGAAGACTTGGATACTCTACATACTGACCATTGGACTTGGGATATTATGTGTTTATCAATTCCTGAATCCAAAATCAGAAGTGAAATTCTTGGAATCTTCACCAGATACAGTTTATGTGGATAAGTACTTGAAACCAGATACTGAGTACAAGTATATCCAAGTTCCAAAGTACATAACTCAATACAAAGTTGATTCAGTTTTTGTTGAGAAGGTAGAAGTTAAACATGATACTCTTGAAATCTATCTCAAAGACTCATCAATCCTCAGTATATCTTCCCAATACTTGACTCAATATCCAAACAATGATAAGTTGATTTCACTGTTGTTTGATGATAGGAAGTTGGATATGAATCTGCTAAACACCAAAGGAAACATATACAACAAGCAGTATCCAATCAATCCAAACCTGTATTCATACAACTATGTAAACAATAATCTTACTTTCGAGAGAAAAAAATTCTTTAAAAGATTTTCTCCAACAGCACAAATCACTGTAAGACCCTTCAACAACTTATATGATTTGGATTTTGGATTGAAGTACAATACCAGTAAATTTAATTATGAACTGGGATTCAATTCATTTTATTACCCAAACCTGAAGAAAGGTATAGGGACTGATTTATACCTGAGGTTAAACTATACTTTCTAACATGGCTAAGAAAACAACTCAACAGCAACAATATCTAAGCTCTGAAGAAATAAAGATACTAGCTAAGGTATCAAAAGATATATTCTATTTTTCACATTTCATCTGGGTTATCAACCCGGTGCTTGGTAGGGTTAGATTTGATCTCTATCCTTACCAAAAATCTGTTTTATACAACTTCTTGAAAGAACGATTCAATATCATTCTGAAGTTTAGGCAGGCTGGTATCACAGAACTTATTTCTATGTATTGTCTTTGGTTGGCAATGTACCATTCCAATAAGAAGATAAATATCATCTCCATCAAAGATACCATTGCTAAGAAGGTTCTGAAAAAGATCAAGTTTATGTACAAGAACCTTCCATGGTATCTCCAAACACCAATCATCAATGGTAGAACTGGAGAATATGGTTCTGCATCTACCATGGAGTTTTCCAATGGGTCAATAATAGAATCTATCCCAACTTCTGATCAAGCTGGTCGTTCTGAATCTCTTTCATTGTTGGTTATTGATGAAGCTGCTATTGTTCGTTGGGCAGCTCAGATTTGGGCAGCAGCTTTCCCAACCTTGTCAACTGGTGGTTCTGCTATAGTAAACTCTACTCCTTTTGGTGTTGGTGGATTCTACCACAGTACCTGGGTAGATGCTATCTCTGGAAGTAATCCATTCAATCCAATACGATTGTATTGGCAGATGCACCCAGACCGAGACCAGGGTTGGTATGATGAAATGGCAACTGCTCTTGGTCCCAAACGAACTGCTCAAGAGATTGATGGTGACTTCCTGTCATCTGGTAATACAGTATTTGATCTGGCTGATATCAAGAGTATAGAAGAAATGCTCACTGAATATCCACCAATCAAAATGAGACTTGGTGGTCAGTATAGAGAATTTAATGAACCAGATCCAAACACAGATTACTTCATTGGTGCAGACTGTGCTACTGGCCGTGGTACTGACTACTCTTCATTTACCTGTATGTCAAAAGAGGGAGAAGAAGCAGTAGTTTACAAGGGTAAGATTCCTCTTGATAAGTATGCTAAACTTCTTGGAGACACTGGGGAGAAATTTAACTATGCTAAAATAGCTCCTGAATCCAATGACATTGGTATGGCAGTTGTTATCAAACTTCAGGACGAGGGCTATCCAAATTTATACTACTCTACAAAACTTCTTAAGAAAAAGGGAAAGTCCAGACCAGAAGAAGAAAAGATACCAGGTTGGTTGACCACTCAGAAGAACCGTTCACTCATAGTTGAAGGTTTGGAAAAGGATATCCGGGAAGATGAAGTAATCATCAAAGATCCTTTCTTTGTACAAGAAGCTTATACTTTCATCTATGATGGTATGGGAAGACCAGTTGCTATGGGTAAACATAGACAAAATAATTCTGCAGTGGATATAGATCTGGAAGGTCAGGCTTATGCAGATGATGATATCTTTGGAAAAGCTATATGCAACCATATTAGGAAGACTACTAATAGAAACACGGTAATCCTTCCATTGTAACATACAAAATCATTATATTATGTCAATCTTGGACCCAAGAACATGGTTCAGTAGGGGAAAACCCAAAGAATCATTAAAAGCTCCAGAGATAAGAGATGACTCACCAAAAGTGGGTGCAATATCTCCTGGAAGAGTATCAGAACCAGATACTCAAGGAAGTGGATTAGTTTTATCTTTACGGGATTTTACCAATCTGGTGGAATCCTCTTTTCGTAGAGATGTAATACCATTGATTAGGGATTTGTATAAAATTAATCCAGATGTTAGTATAGCTTTACAAGATATGTTTAAGCTAGCTAATACTGGTCATACCATATCATTCCCTAAGAATACTCCAGAAGAAGCTACTAGAATGAGGGAACACTTAATGGTAGCTTCTAAATCATGGACAAAGTATACAGCTGGTATAGATGGATTGGTAAATAAGTTTACCGTACAATGTCTTACCAGTGGAGCTATATCAATAGAAGCAGTTCCAAACAATAATTTAGATGGTATCTCTACTGTATTATTCATCAATCCAGAACAGATATACTTCAGAAGATTAAATGACGGGGTATATCACCCTTATCAGAAGAATCCCAACCAAGTATTGAGTAAGAAACCAGAGTTCATAAAGTTGAACAATGAGACTTACAAATACCTTGGTATGTATAATGATACTGATGAACCTTATGGGGTACCACCATTTATGGCTGCCCTGGATTCCTTGAAGGGTCAACATGATATGAGGATAAACTTCAAACATATCATGGAACTGGTTGGTATGGTTGGCTTCTTAGAAGCTAAGATGGAGAAACCCACCATTAACCCAAGTGAGTCAAGGGATGCTTATGCTAGAAGGTTGGAACATATCCTTCGTAAGCTTAAGATGAACTTAAGGGAAGGACTAAAAGACAACATAGTGGTTGGTTTCAAGGATGATCATGAATTTAAACTAAACTCAACCACTAAAGAGATAGGTAATATAGAAAAACCATGGGCGATGAATCAACAATCAGTTGCTAATGGTTTGGGGGTCAATGGTTCTCTTATAGGGGTTCAGAATAATTTAACTGAAGGTGGAACTGGTATATTATTATCAAAAATGATATCCCAGTTAAGAAATATCCAAATGCTACTGAAATATGCCTTGGAATTTTTATACACTCTAGAATTGCGTCTAGCTGGGTATAATAATAAAGGTGTAGTGGTTACTTTTGGAACTTCAACCATATCTGATGAACTCAAGGTTCAACAGGGGATTGAGTATAAGATTCGTAATCTTGTAAGCCTTTATAATCAGGGTATCATTAGTCAAGAAGAATTTGCATGGTCAATGGGTTATGAAAAACCAGATCAAAAAGAACCAAGGCAAATGGAAGAAACAGAGGGGGTTTCCTCATCTCAAGATTCTGCCAAAAAACAAAAGAGAGAGGCTGATAAAGATACCTCAGATAGAAAGACTAGAGATAAAAATAAGACAATTCCAAAGAGAGCAGACCAAGATTCTAGACCACGATAAATAATTTCAATATTATGCCAAATTTTATAGATATTATGATTTTAAGTGGTGGCCACAGTGTAATGGCAAACCACTTACCAGTGAGTATCCCCTTACAATCATTTTCAGAAAACTATTTTAAAGCTACTAAGGTAGATACTGAAAAGTATGGGTTATTTGGAGCTAATACTGATTATAATACTTATTATCCCAATGTAACTAAAGAGGATTTAAATCCCAAGGATAGTGAGTTTATAGAACCAGTATTCCGTTTGTTATCTAACTGTATAGTTGCTAAAGATTATAATCCAACCGAGTTTCCAGAAGAAGTATTAAAAGCTTCTATGAACCTATTAGTTGGTCAAACGGTAAACTGTGATCATGAAACTGAGGTAGGGAATGCTATAGGCTCCATTAAATCAGTTTCATGGCAAGATTCTTATAAAGCTGACAACGGGGTAGTAATCCCAGGGGGTATCAATGGAGTTCTTAAGATTGATGCAAAAGCTAATCCAAGAATAGCTCGGGGTATATTGATGGATCCACCTTCTATCCATTCCAATTCAGTAACCGTGATGTTTGAGTGGGCTAAATCCCATGATATGTCAGATGCTGAATTTAGGGAAAAATTTAATACCAGGTTAGAAGATGGAAGTTTAGTGCATAGGGTAGCTAAGAAGATTATAGCTTATAGAGAAACTTCTCTTGTATCCCATGGGGCTGATCCATTTGCTCAGATTATAGCTAATGGTAAAATAAATAATCCAGATTATGCTGGAGCGAGGTATTATTCGTATGCTGATGTTCAACCTATGGATCTTGATACCTTGAAAACTAAGATATCTTACTATGATTTCAAGGGTGCAAACCAAATTAGTACGATGTACAATACCAGCAAATTTAATAATGAGGGGAACCAAAACCCACCAAAAAATAATAATATGAACGAAGTTGAAAAATTCCTTGAGCAACTCTTCGGACAGGACATGCTCAGCTTAGCTGAAGGTTCTACTCCAACTGTTGAGCTTGCTCTTTCTCAGATTAAAGAAATCATATCTGAGAATCAGAGTCTGTCTGAGGCAAAGACCAAGGCAGAGGGAGAAGTTACCTCTCTGAAAGAAGAGGTAGATTCTTTAAAAGAAACCATTAAGTCAAATGAAAAAATGGTAAGCTTAGGAGAGGCTCATCTTAAAGATGTGCGGGAAGCTACCATTGCTTCTTACAAAAAGACAGTAGATGAAGATAAAGCTGATGCTAATATCTTATCTTTGTTAGAAGCAGACACTACCAATGTAGAAACTTTACTTTCTTTAAAAGCTACCTATGATGCTCAGGTAGAGGAAAAGTTCCCCCTCCATTGTGCAGATTGTGGTTCTAAGAATGTAAATCGTGCTTCTAGCATGGCTAACATTGATACTGAAGGTAAACAGCCTAATAATGATACTGCCTACAGTATAGTTGGAATTATGAAAAATATTGCTAAAACCAAATAATAAACATTTACTATGAAATTGAACAATCCACAGCTGATGGCTAAAGTAGGGGTACCTACTCCTCAGACGGTTATTTACAAGAGTGAATCTCATAAGCTCCATCAGGCTTTTGTATTCAAAGCTGGTGACACCATTATCCAGGGTCAGCCGGTAATGTTAAATGCAGATGGTACTATCAGTCCTTATGTTGGTGCTGATAATACCGTATATCTTGGTATTGCTGTTACCAACAGTCAGTTCCCTGCTTATCCTGGTGATGAGGTAACTGTAATGGTATCGGCTTTTGCTGTAGTATATGGAATTTCTACTGCAGCTGTTACTTGTGGTTTTGTAACTCCAAGTGCTCCTGAAGAAGACAGTCAGTATGTAAAGTATACCAATACTACAGCTAAGGCTGCAAGCAATTTTATTGCTATCACTCCGGCTAGGGCAGCTGATGAATTAATCCAGGTTCTCGTAAAATAATTTTTAAACTAATAAATTAGAAAGTAATGAGTACTGTAAATATTGAAAACATGAAGGCAGCTGATTTCCGTAAAGAGTTGCCACAGATAGTTTCCCAATTGGATGCTTTCCGTCAGGGTAACAAAGATGAAGTGCCCACGGATATTTCACTGGAAGATTTTGTACAGAATTGTTATGGTCTTTCTCTTAATGATTACTATGATAAACTGGAAGTAAATGTTAAGCGGGATACCATGCACAACATCTTTACGATGCCAGATCAGAGCATCCGTTGGTTGGTTCCTGAAATTATCCGTAGTGCTATCTACCTGGGTATGAAAGAAGCTCCCTTCTATCCAAATATCATAGCTTCTGACCAGGCAATCAATGGGTTAACCGCTATCATGCCATTTGTTAATCCCTCGGATGCTGCACCTGCTCGGGTAAATGAGGCTGAAACCATTCCCCTGGGTGATGTAAGCTTCGGACAGAAATCAGTAAACCTCTTCAAAGTAGGTCGTGGTTTCAAGATCACTGATGAAGTTCGTAACTACGTTTCTCTGGATGTAATGGCCATCTTCCTCCGTGACTTTGGTGTTCAGCTGGGTTATGCTTTGGATGGTCTGGCATTGGATGTATTGATCAATGGTAATCAGTCAGATGGTTCTGAATCTGCTCCAGTAATTGGTGTAGGTGATACTGCTGCTGGTATCCAGTATAAAGATTTACTCCGTATTTGGGTACGTGCTTCTCGTCTCGGCCGTAATTTCAAAACCATGGTTGGTGATGAGGAACAGGCAATTGATATCTTAGACTTACCAGAGTTTAAGAATCGTCAGTCTGGTACTACTATGGCTACTCTGAATCTGAAAACTCCAGTTCCCAACAGTGCTGATTTCTACATTCATCCAGGTGTACCCGATAATGAGTTACTGTTGATAGATCCTCGTGCAGCTCTGATCAAGTTAACTGCTCGTCAGTTGATGCTGGAATCGGAACGAATCGTTTCTAATCAGACTGAGGCTACCTATGCTACCATTACTACTGGTTTCTCTAAGATGTATCAGGATGCTGCTATCCTCTTAGATGGTACTAAGAAATTCAGTGAAAAGGGCTTCCCAGCATACATGGAAGTTGATCCTTATATCACTGTAAGTATAGAAAAGTAATTATCTAAACCCCGGGATCAGGAATAATACACCTGGTCTCGGGATTTCTTCATTTAACTAAAAATTTCAACTATGGCTAATATAACAGTACAACTAGGAGAAAATGCTTCAGTTTTTCATGATATGAAAACTGGGTTAACCATTACCAAAGGTCAAACGGTAGAACTTAACCTTCTGCAGCAGATGAATCCAAAAATAAAAGCTGCTCTTGGAGGTGGTCACCTGGTACGAGTAGTTGGTTTACCTAAAGAAGTAAATAAAGAAGAAGTAAATCATAACCCAGAAGAGGACAAAGCTAAGTTTATTGATCTCTTTAATCAGGGGTTAGATATTAAGAAACTGTCAAATAATTTCAATTTAACTCAGCTGAAAGGTATTGCAGAGTTATTTGAAATCGAGGTAGAAGAAGATGATACCAAAGCTTCAATTGTAGAAGCTATAGTTGGTGAACTTGCTCCTGCTGACGAATAAATATTATAAGCCATGGTAGTAGATTTTAATTATGCTACTGTGGGACTCAAAGTCACTTTTGAAAACTTATCTACCGGAGTACCCAGTGATTATACTTATCACTGGGACTTTGGTGATAATACCCAATCTACTCTAAATAATCCTACTCATGAATTTGATAAACCAGGGTTTTACAAAGTAACACTTTTAGTTAAAGATCCTGCTTCAAATACTGTTGGTAGTAGTGAACAAAGAGTACCAGTAACTGATAAGGCAAAAACTCATCTGTCGGGTTCAATATATCAACTTATAGATACATATATCCCAGAAAATATATTTGGGGTAGTAACTACAAGTACTAAACGACAATTTATTGAAAAATGGCAGCTGTATTTACAGCCTCTAGTAAATCATTGCATCCCTCTCCAAGAGTATAATAATGAAATGTATTATGAAGCTCTAGAAAACCAATTAATAATGGAGTTGGCAGCTTATGATTTTATGTCAGTTCAAGTTGCTAATATGGTAAAAGCTCAAGCTCAATCTATATTAGAAAACAATACAACTTCAAGTTCTGGTGGGTCTGAACCATCTGATGGGTATCAAGGTGATGTAAAGAAAATCCAAACTGGTCCCACTCAAGTAGAGTATTTCAATCCCAATGAGGATGAATCTGATCTAGCTTCAAATATCATCAAAGCTTTAGGCCCAGGTGGTTTATTGGATATGATGAAAGAGAACTTATGTATGCTAGCTGGTCGTTTGGATATCTATTTACCCATCTGTGAAAGACCAACTAGAGTAGTAGTTCCAAAAGCTGTAAACAAACGTATAAAAGGACCACTATCTGGTCCAGACCCTTTCTCACTCCTCAAATAATATTAAACTATGCCACGAAGAAAGGTCAGTAGAGTTTTAACCACTGGATGGGAACGCTATAAAAAAATTGTAAGAGACTTCATTGATGTTGACTCTGGTAGGCAACCTTTCTTGTGGTTAAGAAGAATTGAGCAGCCCCTCCCATATGGAGAAGATACTGGAACAGTCTATACACCCATTCAATTGGAAGGACTGTTCCAGTATAATTATATAAAAACATGGCCTCTAGAAGAGTTATCAATATCTGGTGAATTAAATCCAGGGGATACAGTATTATATATTTCTGGAAGGCTTCTAAAAGAAAATGGTTTTCTTAATGAATATGGGTATTGGGATTTTAACTGGTCAGAAGATAGATTTATCTTAAATGGTAAAGTATTAAAACCAGGTGGAGATACCCAAGTAGCACAAGCTAAGGATGAACCATTACTCTTCTTCCTTATTATGCGTAGGGAAGACCCAGAAAAATCGGAAGAAATTTTAGAAACATATACTGGACCAAATGCCATGGTAGTTGGTGATCAGGGTATATGGTTGATAGATTCTTCAAACCAACGAGTAAGAGATTTTTGTAACTTACCACTGAAAGTAAGTGGTAGTCCAGATATACCCATCAAATCAAAAGATGGTACAATAATTGGAAACTTAAAATAACCAAATATATGGCAACCTGTACCTGTGATTGCTGTAATCCAGATACTCCCACTACTCTGAATTACACCACCAAAGAAATCAACCAAATTCTTGCAGATGGGGTTATTAATGCTTCTGTAAGGTATGCCCCAGTGGGACAAAATTATTTACAATTAACTTTAGCTGATGCCTTAGCTTTAGTTCCAGATAAAGAACGTACTACTGTAAGGATATTAACTTTCCTTAATAAAGATACTCAACCGAAACCAGAAGTTTGGATATATTTCGGTACTGATATCCTTACTTGGTCTGATGCTACTAAATGGGTAGAACTTCCAATTCCAGACCCCAGAAAGCTATCTAAATACTTAACTTCTGATATTGTAGATGGTATTCAGGTAGTTGAAAATGCTCCAGGGGTAGAAGATAATATTCTTTACTTTGAATATGAACCCATCCCAGATACAGCAACCTATGGTTTTCAAATAGGTTTTGAAAGTACTCCAAAAGCAGAAGTACCAGTAGTAGCTAATGTTACTTTAAAAACCATGCTTATCGGAGAAAATGGTTTGAATGGAGTAGTTTGTATATTTGGTGTAACTGAAAAATCGAGTGAAGCTGCTACTGTGACTTATAAAGCTACTGATTCACTTGGACAAGAACATACCTATGTAAATTCTGGTACTTGGGGACCCCCTGAAGGATTTAACATGCCTGCTGATTATGAAGCTATAACCCCTTGGACTATCACCTTTAGTGAACCTGGTATCTATAAATATTTCAATAAATTAGTAGATGCTAAAGAGGGTACCTTATATGCTGAATTATATACTACAATTCAAGTAGAACAATCATGAAACCAGATCACTTAGCTATACTTATCTTCAATAAAAGAAAGATAGCAAATATGGTATTAAATAAAAGGCGTATCCAGAGGATAATTTTTAATGATAGGGTGATATGGAAATCACCATATTTTGTAAAATAGAATTTTGTAATTTTTTTGTCATGAGAGCAAAGAGAAGTATAAAGGATAGTTTAAAAGAATATCTTAATTGGTGCGTTAGTAGGTTATTACTTGGTGGTAGTAGAAATGATACAGTAAGAGATATGGTAGATGCTATAAGTGATGAAATAGCATCCGGAGGTGGTGTTGTATCCCAAGACCAATTAGATCAGACTGTTCAGGATATAACCAAATCTTATGGTATAGCTGATCAAACTGTATTAACTAGTGCAGAATCATATACCGATCAAAAGATAGCAGATATAGTTGATGGATCTCCAGAAGCCTTAGATACTCTTTATGAGTTAGCTAAAGCTTTAGGAGATGATTCAAATTTTGCTACCACAGTAATGGATCAAATAGGTCAGAAGTTACCGACTACTACCTTTGAAAATTTTATTGATAATAAAGCTTGGACTAAGGATAATCTAACCAAGTTATCTCAGCTTATAAATAATATAAATTCTATCAAAGCTGGAACTAGGGTTGAAAGTATGGATGTAAATTTAGCATCCCTGTCTTCATATTTAAGATATGACCTATTTGATAATAATACTACTGGTACAAAACCTGGTAACCTTACAAGTGGATTCTTATTAACTTTCTCATGGGATAATGGAGGATGGGGAGCTCAGATAGCTACTTCATATGGTAATATTGATGGGGCTATATTTTTAAGAACTATAAAAGCTTCTGAGTCTGACAAAATATGGGGTCCTTGGGTATCTTTATATAATACTGCCAATTTCAATCCAGACTCCAAATTAAATTATAAGGAGTTCAAAGGAGATTTAAATACGATAGATACTTCTGGATTGTACCACCTTGGATTTGGGTGCACAAATACGCCAAACAGTGGTAGTTCTCAAGGTTCCCATATTATCCATACAAATTGGGATACTAATGCTGGTCACCAGCTCTATTTCGAGTATTATGGTAGCATGTTTTACAGGTATAAACATGGTGGAGAATGGAGCGATTGGAAGAGAGTTTGGACTCAGTTTGAATTCAATCCGGCCAACTACCTGCCGTTGTCTGGTGGCAGTATCACCGGCAGTCTTGGTGTCTCCGGCTATCTGACAGCGGGAGTTTTACGGGTCAAAGCGACTTCGTATCCGCAGATATCTTTCGTGAACACGACGACAAACAGGGATTCACTATTGCTTGTCAGTGGCAGCGAGCTGTATTGGCGTCCAACTGCCGGTACCGCGACAGATTATAAGGTTTACCATTCCGGCAACCTCGGCAATGCGACCACTTCCAAGGCCGGGCTGATGTCGGCGGCTGACAAAACCAAGCTGGATGGACTTTCAGGCGGTGGATTGAATATTCCTGCTTATATATTCCCGGGAGATCCATCAAAATTAGATAGCTCGGCATCTTCAACTCACATAACAACAATACTGGGCACAGCCATTGACTTATTAGATGCCTTTAATAATGGCAGGGTATTTATTAGTAAGACTGTAACTTTTAATGAAGTTCAAGTACCATCTGATATTACCTATAGTTTACTAAAAAGTATAGATCCTGATAATCCTACAATATTCCAGATAATTATGTCTACAGTTGTATGGGGTCACTATATAGAGATAACCATTGATTTTGAAAACAATGAGTATCAAGCTATAAACAATACCATTAATGGTAGTATAAGTGTAAATACCCCTGGTACCTCTAACTAAATATAAATAACATGCCAACTGGAAATAACTTTGTTACTATCCCATGGGCTGATGGTACAAATGATAATCTATATATGGATTTTTCTAAGCTAGAAGCTGGAGAACCAATACAATTATCCTCAGATGATAATTCATCTAAAAAGGAAAGAGCTAAAATCTTTGAGTTCAAAGGTAATGTAGTACCTTCTCAATCACAATATCAAGCATCAGCTTTTTTAAAAGTTGTTCAACAAGTAGATGGTTCCATAGTTGCAAGCTTTGATATGTCTGATTCTATTTATAAGTAACTTTTAACTCTCTGAGTTATGGTAAAGAGTAAAACTTCTCCAAATATCATTCTTGCAGCTATAGATTCAAGGGCAACTGGGGAAACTTATCCAGTTGTAGCTACTGTACCGTGGAAAGAAGGTGTAGAGAATGATAATTTATACATATTTCAAGATACTACCAAGTTGAATCCCACTTTTTTAATTGGTTCTAATGAACAACTGGATATAAACCCACGTAGTAAAAGCTTTACTCTTGAAGCAGTTAAGATCGGTGTAAGTACTGGTGAGAAAACTTATGCTGATCTTAATGTAACTCAGGAGAAAGCTACCTATGAATATACTTTGGAAATAAAATCTAAATCAGGGGAAATAACTATCCCAGCATCTGGTGGTTCTCTTGAACTTAAAGGGATATTAACTACTTGGAGAAATGGTAGAAAGGTTTCTACTTTAGAAACTCCTTTCACAATGAGTGGTTATGCTCCAGGATTTAGTATATCAGGAAAGACAGTAACTGCAAGCAACAGGGGGACCGTTATAGGTCCTTCTAGAGCAATTAATATAGTTGGGTATACTAATAATACTATTGATGGTTCTACAATCTCTGGATCGGTTATTATAACCCAGGAAGAAAATAAAGTAACTAAAGTAGCACCATCAGTAACTCTATCCTACAACCCTTCAGAAATTCCAGCAAAAGGAGGAAGTTCTAGTCCAGTAGTGGGTAACATATCTTATATAACCACTTTTTCCAGTGGTGAAACTTTAAATGACTTACCCACGTCAGAGTATATTAATACTATAACCAAAACTAATACTTTTAAGATTCATACTTCTAATTCTCCATTTTCTATAGATGAGTCTACTGGTGTAGTAACTATAGGTACAAGGGGAACCATTCTGGGTGAAGCTTTAGAAGAAACCATATATTTAACCCACAGAGTTCGGATATCTTATAAAGATAATATCTTTGAACCAACCAGCAATTCAATCACTAGAACTGCTGATATAACTCAGCAGGCTAACACAGTAACCTATTCAGATATAAATATTTCTCTATTTGGTGCAGCTGATATTCCAGCATCTGGTGGACAAGTATCAAGTGGAACTGTTTCTTATTCTCAGGTAGCTTCTTATACTTCTGGGGAATTTGAAAATATAACTACTGGTGCTACCATTACCTATGGTGACCCAGTATCTGCTAATTCAAAGGATATTACAATAAGTAATTCCACTGTAGCTGGTACCTTAGAAGTTACTGTATCACTTAATGGAAAAACTGCAACTAAAACTGTAGATGTTTATCAAGAACAAAACAAAGTAACTCAAATAGAGTTATTGGATTCTTGGGCTCATAACTATAGTACAGAAGGAACTGCTGCTCAAAATTCTGTTGGTCCAGATTTAGTGAGTAGAACTTATAATGTAAAATATACATTTATTTCTGGAGCTACTTCTACTGATAAACCAGATACTGAATTTGGTACTTTATCAGATACAGTTAATTATTCTTGGCCTGGTCCAAGTGGAAGTTTTACTGGGTTATCAGCTCAATCAGGTAATGTAACTATGAGAAGTCTTGGAACAAGTATTGTTAATGAGACTACTTCTCCACAAGTTACTAGAACTGATAAAGTTACTTGGACTCCTTCTAGTAACTACAGTTATAAAACCCTGGAATCAAATAAAATACAGAAACAAGCTCAGGTAACACGAGAAGGTAACTATGTAGTTGATATCCAGTTACCAGAAAATGTACTATCTTTATCCTACAATCCTTCAGAAATACCAGCAAAAGGAGGAAGTTCTAGTCCTACTGTTACCCAGAGTAAAGAACCATCAATGATTTATACTTCTGGGGTACAAGGAGAGCCGGGAGTTATTCCTGCTAGTACTTATGGATCATTCTATACTGACAGTAACTATGAACTGGGTACTATAAATTCTCAATACTCCACCTGGAAAATAAATGCTATAACCGGAGTATTAACTGTTACTTCTAACAAAACTTCCAGAGTAGATAGGGGTTTTGCAGAATCAAAATACCATAAAAACTTTAGATGGGTCCCAAGTTCAGTATACAATGGTGGTGGAGCTGATATTACCAGACACGCCACTGCAACAGTCTATCAGCAGGCTAATACCATTGAATCAGAAGAAATCATTATAGATTCTTTTGTATATAAGACTGATATACCAGTTCTCGGTGGAAATTCAAGTCCATCACTATCAATACATATTAACCAGTTATATACTTCAGAAGAAGTTAAGTGGGTAAATCCAAGTTCTTATACGAGTAAGTATGCTTTTGTGGGAACTGCTCCGTCAACTTTTAGTATAAATGCTAATACCGGAGTAGTAAGTGCTACAGAAGCAGAAGTTTCTCAAGAATTAAAAGCTAATGTAAAAGTAGATGTATCAAGTCCAAGTTGGAATGGGTCTTCTACTCTAACTAAATCAGCTCAAGCTGAAGTAGCTCAACCTGCTGGTACTGTGATCTATGATACTCCAGTTATAACTATATCATATCCCCAAGTTCCAGCAAAAGGAGGTACTGTATCTCCAACTATACAAGTAACACAAGCTTGGGGTTGGAATGATGACTATGATGAGGGAGTAAACACATTTAATTTAAATACCCTTCCAGCTGGTAGTTATTCATTCACTAACACTACTTCTCCAACTAATGGTAATGTCACCTTAGCTTCAAAGGGTACAACTATATCTGGGGTTACAGTGGGTAAAACAGTAACTTTTACTGTAACTCTTAACGGAAAGAGTGCTAACAAGCAAGCTAATGTTAATCAACAAGCTAACTCAATAGATAGTGTTGCTGTTACATTTGGATGGCATAATAATACTAATTCAGTAGCTGCAAGTGGTGGTAGTTTAGTGGTAGATGTAGCAGTAAAAAATACATATACGTCTACCAGTACAGATACAGTATATCCTTCTGCTACTGATGCTGGTATTTCTTTAACTGTATCAGGGGTATCTGGAGCTACGGTTTCTAAAGCTACCATAACTGTACCAAATAGGGGTTCAACTGTTGGACCAGCTTTAACTGGTACTGTAACAGGAAATTACAATGGTACAAACTCTGGTAACAGTTTAACCTTTACTCAAGCAGAAAATAAGGTAACTAAAGTAGAAGCTTTAGTTAAAGACCCTGCTACTTCTACTGTACATTTCTATTACAATAATAATCCTATCCCAGCATCTGGTGGAACTGCAACAGTAGTTGGTAATGGTAAGGCTAAATTAACTTTTTCTAGTGGTTCCCAGGTTGAAACTAGTTCTGGTGGTAGTAGGTATGGTGGGACTATGACTTATGGTAGAACCTACAGTATGACTAATGGAAATGGGTTTACCATAAATACTACCAATGGTTCTGTAACTGCAGCTAATAGAGGTACAACAGTAGGAGCTGTAAGAACTTCCAATGTAATAACTGGTGAATTTACCGCTACATTTACTCATCCTGCTTCAATGAGTAGTACTATAGTAAGTGGTTCAATCAGGGGTACTCAAACAGTAAGCCAACAAGCTAATCAAATTACAGCTTATGGAAATCCAACCGGTGGATCGTTAACTGTAAATGATATCCCAGCATCAGGTGGTACAATTAGTTCTGGTACTATAGGTGGAACGGTATCTCAAACTAGAACCTATACTTCTGGTTCTAATGATACCTATTCTCAAGCTACTCCAACTAATGGTACATATAGTGCAGGTATATCTGGATCTAACCTTGGTACTACTGTAACCAGCAGAACTGCTAAAGGTACTCTAACTTATTCCTATACTCTAAATGGGAAATCAGGTAGTATATCTGCAACAGTCTATCAGCAGGCTAATACCTGGGAGGACAATAGGATGACATTGTCAGCTAGCAGTACTTCTATTGGTGCTGGTGGTGGAACAGTAACTTTACATACAGTGGTATATAGAATGTATACTTCTGGTACTGAGGGTTTAGATGGAAATGATTTGGTAACAAGTTGGTCTGGATCAGCTACTGGGTTTACTTTAAGTGGTTTTAGTTTGACTGCAGCTAATAGAGGTACAACAGTAGGAAATGCAAGGTCTATAACTATAACTGCTACTTATGCTCATTTAACTTCTAATTCAGTAACTGTTACCCAAGCTGCTAATTCTCTCACTTGGAATAATCCAGTAATTACATTTTCTTATCCAGGTGATATCCCAGCATCAGGTGGTACTATAACTCCTACAGTTAGTATAACTCAATCTGGTAGTTATAGTTCTGGTTCCCCAGCTTCAAATACTACTATTGTTTCTAAATCATTCTCTGGAACAGGGGTTAATGCTTCAACTGGGGCTTATACTGCAAGTTCTCTTGGTACTACTGTTAAACCAAGGACTAACCTTGTAACCGCTACTGTTACAGTAACTGCACAAGGAAAAACTGCATCTGCTAAGGCTGGAATTTGGCAAGCAGAAAATGCTAAAACTGGGTATAAAAATATAACCATAAACCAATTTTTTTATAATGATATACCATATAGTGGTGGGACAGTATCTCCAAATTCAGATGTTGAATATGATACCACCTATACTTCTGGTGCTACTTTAAATAACCATGGGCTTCCTCCAGGACATACAGCAACTTATATATGGACTGGTAGTAAACCAAGCTGGGGTACTTTAAGTTCAACCACTGGTAATGTTACGGCAACCTCAAACTCGGGCTCATCAAGTAGATCAACTTCTGTTAGTATGGAAATCCTATATAATGGGTCTGCTATTGGGGTAAGTGCTTCTACTACTGTTACTCAAAAGAGCCAAGGTAAAGTATCAGTAACTTTAAGTATATCACTGAATATTTATGGAGGTGGCTCAATTAATGCTAGTAGAGCTGTAAATGATAGTCTAAATGTTGGGTGGACCCAACATGATGACATGGGAAATGGATCTGATAACTTTGTTAATCTATCAGTGGGACAAAGCTCAGTTAGTATTATGAGTATGAACTCAAGTTGGCCAAGCTACAGTATAATCCAAGTTAATATGCAAAGTAGTCCACCTTGGGTTGGAGGTAACTGGTCTTACTATTGGTAATAAATTTTTAACTAAAACTCAACTATCATGACAAAAGAAAATCTTTGGCAAGTAATTATCGGTATGTTAGTTACTGCAATCTTTGGAGTACTTCTTCCAATGAAATGGGCTGCTATATTTCCGGCTTTTTTAGTAGCAATTATCTGGGCTGGTATCAAACAGACTTCAGGTAAAAAATATCCTAACAAAGATGGAGAAATGGTTGAACCAAAATTTTGGAAAGACTTTGTTCCAGTAATGGCTGGGGCATTGGTAATATATTTAGTAGTTGTAATACTTTAAACTCTCTAGAATATGCCTATTTTTAGGGATATAAGTAGTTTCACAACCCTTACTAATGACCAGATAAAAGAAAAGGTAGCTTCAGGGTGGAAACCATATACACAGGTATCTACTACTGAAAAGGTTGATTTATATGACTTCTTGAGTTTAGTAGATCTTTCGGCTATCTATAAAGCTATTGAAGAGGTTAAAACCGAGATAGAAGAGGATATCCAACCAAAATTAGATAACCTTCAAACTCAAATCACTTCTAACGATACTGATATCACTAATTTAAATAATAACAAGAAAAACAAACAAACTTTTTCTTCGGGTAATACAGTAACTTCAATATCTGGTGGTCAAACTATAGAGGTAACTGGAACTGCTAAAATAACATGTAATGTCAATGCAGCTACATTTACTGAGTTGCAAGATACTGCTTATCTAATGGCTCTTGGAAAAACAGAAGTAGAATTTACTTCTAACAATGGAGCTTTATTTATTAACTATGAAAATACTCAACTTCCAACTGGTGGTACCAAATGCTATAAATTAGTAAGATCTACTCAAGGTAATCAAACTAATATCTATATAGATGTAGATTCATATATACCAGTTGGTGGGGCTTATGAAATTGTGATTTCAGCTAACAAGGGAAATTCAAGGGATAACCCATTATCTGCTGGACAAGATACTGCTACAATAACTGCAGAATTGGTAACAGGAGATATTCCATCTGGGTTAAAACCAACCCTAAGTATTACTGGAGACGGGTTTAGTCTTGATCCAGAAACTGGAATAGTAACTGTAGCTAGTAGGGGAACTACTGCTGGGGCTATAAGATCGGCTACCGTAACTGCAAGTTATGAAGATTTGGAACCTAAATCCATAACTTTGTATCAAGCAGAGAATAAGATCACTGGGTATAGTGGTGATATAACTGTTACTACTAATATATCTTATCCAAATATAAGTAGTAGTGGTGGTACTGCTAATCCTTCTGGACCAAGTTGGACTCAGGCAGCTACATATTCTTCTGGAGCATCAGGTACTGCCAATAATGTTGGTTCAGTATCTTTTGAAAAGGTTAGTGGGGATTCAGCTTTCTTGGTGGATTCTTCAGGTACTGTTTCAGTAGGAGAAAATCCAAGTTATGAAAACACCAGGTCTGTGGTAGTAAAGGCTACCATAACTAATGGTTCAGCATCTGCTACTTCTACTGATACAGTAGTACAGGAAGCTGCTACTAGATCAGATATAGAGATATCAGTTTCTATGTCTTTAAGTAGTGGGAGTATTAATTTATCAGCCCCTGCTCAAGATAGGTTATCGGTAAGAATAACAGTATTTGAAGTAGATGGTCAAGGACAACCTACTGGAGTTGGATATGATAGTACTAATTATACTATTAATCCCGGAGAAAGTAGTAAATCAGTGGTTGATAGACCCGATGCAAGTTGGACAGACTTTAGAGCTCTTATTTATGAAGTAAACGGTCAAACTTCACCACCTCTTACTTTAACCGGAGTATATACTTGGGACACTCAAGCATAATATAGAATATGGCTAGAAAAGTCAATGTAACTCTCCCTAACCTATCCGACCTTCAATTTCAAATAAAGTTGGAAGGTGATTGGGTAAGAGTGGGGCAGTTAATTGATAATCTAGCCCCGGATATTCAAAAAGCATATGATACTGCTACAAGTAAGTTTGCAAGAGCTTTATTAAGAATTGTAAAGACTTCGATTGCAACTGGTTCTCCTCCTAAAGGTTCTGGTGTATATTGGGAACCTCTCTCTGATGCTACACTGAGAAAATATGGTGATCACCCTACTTATTATTTAACCGGGTTATATCATAGATCAGTGGGATTATTCAAGTATAAGTCAAGAACATTAATAGGATTACCAATAGGTAAGAAAAGGTCCTCACAAGGGGGTTTAACACTAAACCAACTTGCTTTAATCCTTGAATATGGTACTGGGGGTAAAGGAGGAGGAAAAAGTAGAGGGACAATACCACCTCGTCCCTTGTGGGGACCTTCTTTAAAATCTATTGGTGGTAAAGAAAAACTAAGAGCTTCAATATTAACTGAACTCCGTAGAAGATTTGGTAAATACGGAATAAAACCTAATCAAGTAAAATGGTAAGTTCACAAGAGGTAATTGAAAGATCAATATATTCATCTATTCTGGGGGTTACTATTGGACTTGGTTATACAGTTAACCCAGATGACTATTTACCTATAAATCAAGAAAACTCTGCAAGGTTTAAAGCTGATATAGCTAAACTAAAAAAATATGTGGGTATATTTGGTGCAGGTAACAACCAATCTAAGGGTAAGAAAATAACCCCAAGGATAGATATAAATCCAAGAGGATTTTATCCAGGAGCTATAGGTTTACCAAGAGAGCTTATAGAAAAAGAATCTGGTATAGGTTATACTGCAACTGAGATGCCTTATGAAACCATAGATCAATATATAGATATACACTTAGTATCAAATTCTCAGGAAGATATAAGATTACTTCATAGTATATTATTCTATTCGGTTCCCCAAAGGGGCTATATTAAGCCCTATACAGAAGAAAGATTTTTATTCTCTGGTAATATCTTTATTGAATTGGTAAACTTCTTTGATACCCCTAATTTGGATATGGGTATTATAGAAAAGATTTACCAATTCCAAGTATTTGATACCATAACCTATGAAAAACCAGTAGAGGGAGACCTTACACCAATCACAGATATTACTCTTCTATTGGAAGGTGAAGGTTATGAAGATAGTGTACAAATAAGTAAAAATAATCCTTAACATTTAAAACAAATAGAGTTATGCCTAACACTCCAAGAGTACAGTTCAATTTTGAGAACAACAATGTACAAAACAGTACTCCACTTCTGGGAGTATCACATGTAGTTGCTCGTACTACTAAGGGCCCATTTAATTCCCCAGACAAGGTATTCAATACCTATTCTGCTTTTCAAGAAGTGTATGGAGAAGAGATAGTTCCTGATGGTACGGTATCTAATATTCAGAAAGCTTTTGAACTCGGTTCAAAGTTACGTATTTCACGAGTAGCTGGAGCTGATGCTACTTTAGGTAGTGCTAATATCTATACTCCAGGTGGAGAACCAGTAAAAGGTGGAGAAGCAATTATTATTTTTACTTTAGTAGACCCAACCGATAAAGCTAATACTATAGCTATGAAGGTTGGTATTAAAACTAAAGAAGCTGGTAGTCCAATCTTAGATGCAACAGGATATAATCTCAACCGAGATTTCTATCTACGAGTATCTAAAGGTAATGGTCCAACCAATAGAATCACCTTAACCCAGTTTAAAACCTTTACTGGTACTAATAATGATCAGGTAGCTGCAGAGAATGTTTTAGCCTCTAACTTACTGTTCTCTGGTGCTAACTATACTGCAGAGGGTCCAAATCCGACTGCCTTTGTAGAACCACAGGTATTACAGGACTTTGTAAACAATGTACCCAATATTCAGTTAACTTTTGTAGAAGCAGATGCTACTGATGAAACAATAGCTTCTCGTATTAAAACTATAGAAGATGTAATTGCTACCTTCCGTAATTACTCTAACTGGTATGGTACTGTAAAGGTAGGAGAAGCAGAAGTAGCAGCTAACCCACTTTACATGGTTATCAATGAGGGTACCAGTGGAAGTGATCCAGATGTTCAGGGTTGGATTAATGGGTTTGAAGCTATCAATGCTTATAATGATGGTTATCAGTTAATACTTTCTCATATCCATCAGCATCTTCCTAATTCTTATATGGAAGCTTTAGCTACTGTAGCTGATGTAGTTAAGAGTCAGTATGAAATTGTTCTCTACGTAGAAGTTCCTAAAGAAGATTCTACTGGAAATATACAAACCCCTGATAATATCATTACAGCTTTAAAAACTTTAGAAGCTACAGTTGGTTATGCTAAAAATATAGCTTATTTTGGTGGTGGTATCAAATACTACAATGAAAATGGTGCTCTCCAGAATTGCGATGTACTGGGTACTGTATTAGGATTGGGAGATGCTTCTGCTTCTAACTATGGTCCATATATGTCATTTGCAGGTATGAACCGTGGTGTAGTAAATGATGCTCTTGGTCCAGTAACTGAAAACTTAGGAGCACCCGCTAAGATAGATAAGCTTCAGGAATTAGCTGAATGGTTCTGCAATATCTTTGTAGTAAAAGATACTCCCAACCAGGGTAAACGTACTATGCTTTGGCATAACTTTACTTCAAGTCCAAAATCTGATTCAGAAAAATTCCTTTCTATTGTACGGTTAAATCTTTATCTTAAAAAGAGTTTACGCCCCATTCTAGAAAGTTATTTGGAAGAACCCAATAACTGGACTACTTGGAAAAAGATTTACTACCAAGGTAAGGGAATCCTGGATGATTTAATAGATGTAGCTATTACAGAATATACCTGGATGGGTGATCAATTTGCTAATTCCTATGAGGATCTCCAGGTTAATAACGAAGCTGATGTTCGTCAGGGTAAATACCGTTTAGTAATCAAATACAAAGATATTGTTCCCTTACAGGAAGTTACAGTGGATATCGTAATCGATGCTGCTTCTCAGTCTATTGATCTGGAAACTAAGATTCAGAATCTCTAATAACAATTAAAAACAAAGAATATGCCAGCAAAAGTAAAAAATCCTCGGAAGAAATTCCTATTCAGTGTTATATTCATAACCCACCCAATTAATCCATATTTGGTTCAGAATGTTACTCTTCCAGAAATTAGTATAGAAGAAGTTGCTCATGGTGATATTAATCGGGATGTAAAAACCGGTGGACGTATTTCAGTGGGTACTTTAACTTTACAAAAACTGGAAACTACTTCTGGTTCTGATACTTGGATGTGGGACTGGTTAATGTCAGTTCAGGATCTTCTCCTGGGTGGTGGTTTAGTTCCAAGCCAATATTGGGAAACCTGTACTATTAATGAATTGGCTGAGGATGGTGTATCAGTACTCAATAGTTGGGTATGTACAGAAGTTTGGCCAATACGTGTAAATGGTCAGGAATTAGATCGTATGAGTTCCGACAACACTCTGGAAGAAATAGAGTTCTCGGTAGGTACTATAGAAAAGTTATAAACTATTGTAAAGGGAGAGCTCAGAAATGGACTCTCCCTTTGTTCTTTTAAACCAACTCAACAAAAAGGTTAAAACATGGAAAATGATTTTTTAAATGCACGTAAATTTGAATTTACAGTGCCATCTGGTTACAAATATGTAATCAGGGAACAGAATGGGGCAGATGATGATATATTATCTAACCCAGTAGAAGCTAGAACATTACGTAATATTTCTAGATTCATTGCTGCTATTGTAGTTTCTACTGACTACACCCAGAATGGGAAATTAACAGTAGATGATGCTCATCAACTTCCGGTATTGGATAAGTACTGTATAATGTTTAATTCTCGTATGTTCTCTATGGGGGAAACAGTAGAATTTGAACATGACTGGGGTGATGGTGGTGGAGCTATTTTATATGCCCAGGATCTCAAAGAATTTCTTTTTGATTATGGGGTTCCCCCTACAGAAGAGGAATTACTAGAAAAACCTCTAGCTATCCCTTATTATCCAAATGGTAAGAAGGTAAAGGATATAGAATTCACTACAAGTTATTCAAATAAATTTAAATTTGATGTTCTTACTGGAGAGGGTGAATCTTACATTGCTAACTTACCAGATGATAAGAGAACTAAGAATCAAGAATTAGTAGCTCGCAATCTCCATTTAGAAGTTGATGGGAAATGGGAAAAGGTAACTAACTTCAGAATGTTCTCAGTAAAAGAAATGGCTGAGATACGAAAAGAGGTATATTCCTGTGATCCAGACTTCTCAGGTAATACCGAAGTTGAAAACCCCAGAACTGGAGAAAAGGGTTCAGTAAACCTCTTAGCTATAAAGGGTTTTTTCTATCCGGGGGAGATGTAGATGAAGATTTTATCTATCTTCACCATGCAAAGATTCGGATAGATTATATAACTTTAGCTCAACTCCCAATCAGACACCGTCTCAAATTACTTGAGGCGGCTTCTGAGTATTATAAATCTTTGGAAGCTATAAATAAGAAACGATAATATGCCTGCATATACAAGTGGTAGCCTCACTGGTAGTAACCTTGAAATAGGTATAGCTCTAGTACTACAGGATAGATTTTCTAACCAAGCTAGAGAAGCTTCATCTCAGATCAAAAGACTGCATAATGAAGCAAAAATGGCAGTCACTGCCAATTTACAATCAGCTAAAAGTATGGCTGATACAGTTATGGGGTGGTCTGGAAGAGCTTTGGGTGGTATCTCTTCTATGCTTCAAGAAGGAGCCGGGTTTGTAGATACTATGACCACTGTAAAAGCAATCACTGCTGCTACAGATACTCAAATGAAAGGTTTATCCGAGACAGCCCAGTCATTAGGTATTGCTACTATGTTTGATTCTAAAGAAATCGCATCTGGTATGCAATACTTAGCTATGGCTGGTAATACTGCTGAAGAAATTCAACAGATGATTGAGGGTGCTGCTTATGTTGCAGGTGCTACTAATATGGCATTAGGTGGTAAAGGAGGTACTGCTGACTTAATCACCAATGTTATGTCAACCTTCCAGATAGAAGCTGCTGGAGCTGCCACAGTTGGTGACCAATTAGCAAAAGCAGCTTTATCTTCAAATATGTCCATGATTGATTTGGCAGAAGCAGTTAAATATGCTGGAGCAGACATGGTCAACTTAAAGAGGAGCTTACCAGAAGTGGCTGCATTAGCTGGAGTTCTGGGTAATGCTGGTATCCAGGGATCAATGGCAGGTACTGCTATGTCTAACATGGCTAGATACCTGAATAAATCCCTGGTCCAGCCCTCTTATAAAGGAGGTAAAGCATTAGCTGCTCTTGGACTTTCTATTAAAGATTTCACTGATTCAAATGGAGACTTGATAGATCTTTCATCAGCTATAGGAAAAATAGTTGGAGGTATGAAAGGTTTATCTTCTATGGAAGTAGCTCAAGTATTTAATGATATATTTGGAGTTCGTGGTAACCGAGCTGCTGCTGCTCTTGCAAGAAGTTTACCAGAGTATGAAAGTCTTTTAAATAAGATCCTGTATAAGTCAGATGGTTATGCTAAGTCTATAGTTGAACAGAGAATGGAAACTATAGCCGGTGGTATAGACCAGATGAAGTCAGCACTTGAAAACTTAAGAACTACCTTTACTACAGCTATAGCTCCAGTAGTTACACCTATATTTAAAGGCATAGCTAGAATCTTTGAAGGTATACGTAATATATTTGCTTTACCAGGTATAGGTAAAGCTATTACTTCATTTGTTACATTTGGTACAACCATAATATTTATTACTGCTGCTGTAACTAAGTTAAAAGCTGCTTGGAAACTTTTAACCATGGATTCTCAAGTATCATTCCTAAACATGATACGAGTTATCAAAGGAGGATGGGGAGAAGCTACTTGGAGTTTACAAAGGTATATGGCTCTTGAACAAGCAGCTAATGCCACAAGAAAAGGTGGTCTAGCAGGTATCAATCCTAAGATGTCCAAAGCTGAATGGGCCATGATGAATGGTATGCCAGTTGGAGGTATATATCTTGGGGGAGATGGAAGATATCGTTGGGCCAAGGGTAATCAAGCAGGTAAAAGAGCTGGGACTTTTGCAGCAGCTGGAGATGTTGCATCTGCTGTTGGTAGTAAAGGAAAAGGAGCAGCTATGGCAGCTGGTGGTGGATTCTTTGCTGGTTTATTTGGTAAGGGTGCTGCTAAGACTGCTGCATCAGGGGCAGCTAGAGTTGGGTTTGGGGCTTTTGCTGGTAGAGGAATACTTGCAGTCGGAGGTAGATTAGTAGGATTACTTGGTGGACCAATAGGAGTTGGTATATCCATATTAACTTTATTATTACCATCTTTAATCAGTGCTATTGGAGGAAATAAGGATGCTACAGATGCTAACACTGAAGCTGCAAATAAAGTAGCCAATCAATATGGGAATTTAGTAGAAAGAAACAAAGCTAACAAATTCCCAGGAGAGGATCAGATCCTTACTCAGATGTACAATGCTATGCAGTATTGGGCAGAACAAATAAGACATATAAAACCCACTGCTGTAATCAATCTCAATGTCGATGGTAAACCAACTATAAAGGAAACCTTCGAAGATATGCAGGGAGAAACCAACCTAACTTTGGGAATGAAATAATATGGCAAGTATAATAGGAAAAGCGGTTGGAGCTGTTGCTAGTGTAGTAACAGAACTAGAACAAGGGAGAATATTTACTTCTCCCTTAAATAAGCTCTGGAGGGCTAAAATTTTATTAAATAGAGCTACTTCTCCAATGCCTAAGGATGAAGCTAAATCTTCATATAAAGTAAATGATGCTCTCAATCAACACTATGCTAGAGCAAGTTCTTATTCAGTAGCTCAAAAGGGATCACCATGGGTTACAGCTAGAAAACAGGTATTATCAGGATTAGGTGAAAAAGATAGGTATATACAGGGAACTGATTATACCCAATCCAATAGGAATATCCTTCAAGATAAAACTAACAAGGTAAACCAAATCAATAATCAAATCCAGATAATCAATAAACATACTTCTCCACCTACAATTATAACTATTCAGAATAGACCAAATGAATTAAATGTTAATCCCCAGTCTGCTTGGGTAGCTGTAAAATCAATGGGTAGGAATAACCCATTTATGATGTATACTGGTGGAGAAGATACAATTAGTTTTGATGTATCATGGTATGTGAGTGATCCCAATAATCGTAAGGAAGTAATCACTAAATGTAATCTTTTAAAGTCCTGGACTAAGGCAGATGGTTATGTCGCTGCTCCTCCTACTTTGAATATTCTCTGGGGTACTTCCGGATTATTTGACAATGATACTTTTATTTTGGAGTCAGCTCCTTTTGTTCTAACCCATTTTCAAAATGCTTCTAGAATGTTGGGTAGGTATAACCATACAGAAAATGGTGAAAGAGTATCAAGTGGAGAAGGGGAAGATAGTACATTAACTGATCTTCACCTATATCCTAACTATGCTACACAGACTCTTACTTTTAAAAGGGTATCTGCTACAAATCAAAGGAGAGTAGAAATAGTTTCCCCCGAGGATTTGGCTATTACTAGAGGAATAGAAGCTCCTGCTCCCTTAGAAACCTTTAATGCTTAAAATTGAATCACTATGAACCCCTATTCTGGAGGATATATTATAGATTTTGGTGGTGGGGATATGATCCTGGAAAAACCAAGAACAGTAAATACTACCCCATTAAATAAAACCCATACTGTTTTGGAAGGAGAAACATTACAAAACATAGCTTTCAGATATTATGGGGATTCGGGGTATTGGACAATAATAGCTGAAGCTAACAATCTGTTCTTTCCTTTAAGAGAGTTAGAAGATGGTATGGAAATTATAATACCTTAATATCATGGCTAATTCAGTATCTACATTAAAACCAGATAGTGATGCTACCCTGTATGAAGGAATGGGTGTTCCATATCTGGCTATCTTTGATGGTGGACAAGAAGCTATAATAGATCCAGTATCTAAATTACCAATAGGAGTATATGTAGTATCATTTGAATATACTTATGAAGAAGGTAAAGAAGACAAAGGAAGGTTTATTATAGTTACCAATAATACTAATCTCATTTCTCTCAAAGAGTTTAACTATATGATGCCACTCCACTTACAGTGGGGATGGATTTATCCAGATGCTACTTCAAAATCTGGACCACTGAAAAAAGTACTTATAACTGGGCATGATGTACATTTTACCCCAGAGGGAACTAGAATTACTATAGAATTTTCTGATTGCAGCATCTTGTTAAAGAATATGCAACCAAATTTTGCTGGTCAAGCTAAGGGATTTGATAAGTATGTAACTTCAGTCCTCAATGGTATACCAGTGGGAATAACCTTCATAGATTATGATATCACAAGAGAAGTTAGAGAACAAGTAGTTGCAAAAAGAGTAATACCAAGTGGACAGGTAGTTGGGAATAGCACTCCAGGACCATATTATCAATCCTATTATAATGATTTTGGTAAGGGTCCAGGACAAGCTGTATACCCCTATACTCAGGATGGATTTATTCCACAGGTATATTATACTTCTCAAGTACCTTATATGTCTGACCCAGATCAAGTAGGGGTTAAGATATTAGAAGCTACTCCAGAAAATCAACAGTTAACTAAAGATTTACCCAATGATTATAAGCTTATTGATATAATACAACATAAAGCTACAAATGTATTATTATTGGGTACACCCAGAAATAGGTTTCAGCAAGTACAACAGTTAGCTAATAGGTTAAAGAAAGGTCCTTATTATATAAATGGTTCTGGTGGTAAATTGACTGTTGAGAATCAGAGATTAAATAGACCGGTATCTAAGACCTATACTTATGCTGGGGGAAATGGTGAATTATTAGAATTTACTGTAAAATCTAAGTTCACCAAAACTTCAGTAGAAATAGGTAAGACTTCAGATATTGACCCAAATGATAAAAAAGCTAAAACCACTACTACTCAAATAGGTATAGATCAAAATTCTGAATCTGCTGATTTATACATGCATTGGTGGAGTTCATGGGGCAATCCAGCTAATCCAACAACTGGTTTTGATAACAGATATCCATATAGTTTACAACCACAGGATAGATATTCAAATTATCCAGTGATCAAGGATGATGGGAAATTCACTCCTAATTTAGTAGAACAAAAGAAAATCAACAATCTAGAAAAAACTACTTCCCAAGTACCAATAGAAGCTGATGATTTACCTATTTACAATAGCAGGGAAGATGCTTTAGTATCAACAGCTGCTAATGTTAAACTTAGTAAGGAAGAATATAAAGCTTTTATTGATAATCTCAAACAGGAATTTGAAAAGAAGACCAAAAATCCAAAGAGTGGAGAGGAAACTGCAGAAGCAGTATCTTTCATGAATACTCTTTCTAACTACACGGTCACTAGAAAAGTAACTATAAAAAAGAAAGTAAACCCCATAGATTATGATCCATTAAAAGCTACTAATAATGTTGGTTCTACCTATAATCAAAACACTGCTTATGGTGTATATGGTCAGGACTTACCAAGAATACAGTGGCAACGTGGATATGATTATTTAAAGAATCAAAAGGGTATAACTATCTTAGAAACCAATATAGAGGTTAATAAACATATCCCGGAAAAAAATACAGTAACTCTGTTAGAAGAAATTGAATTAGAAATACCAATTAATGGTGCTAGAACTTTAGCTTCTGATTATACTGAGTATGCTGATTTATTTATGGGGAATGATATAGAAGAAGTAGTAAGAAATCAACTTACTGCTACTGCTGTATTTGTAGGTGACCCTTTCTTGGAAAAATCCCAAAACCTGGAAATACAAAATATCTCAGATAAGTATTCAGGAGTATGGTATATTAAATCAGTTACTCACCAATTTGATACTGGCTCTGGTTATTTATGTAATGTTAAGTTTATTAAAAAAGACACGGTAGTTTCAAAAAACGTTATTAAAGCAAGTATGGCAATGATGAATGCCATGGCTAATATAAATAAAGTCGCTAAAGAAGTTTATGATAGTACTGGGCAAGATAGGACTTCTATTTTACAAGAAGCTCTAGAAGAGTATGCAAACCAGCACCCAGGATATTCCATATTAGCTAAATATAATGATCAAACTAATACTGTGGATATTTATAAAGCTGAACAAGATTTTAATATAATGACTAAGAACCCAAGTACCAAAACTGATACTAAAACTCTTCAAGAAAAAGGTACTCTTGTTGGTTCTATTGATTTAAATCAGAATAAACAATGACCATAGGTGAAATGATTCAAAGATATGGAGTAGAATTTACAGGTAGATTCTATTCTGTATATAAAGGGGTAGTTACAAATAACCAAGACCCAGACTTCACTGGTCAATTAACCATAACATTACCCTCAGTTCTAGAGGGGGTAGAAGTAGTAGCTAGACCGAGAGGAAACCTTGGTGGGATGAAATATGGAGCTAAAGCTTTTACCCCCAGAGTGGGGGAAATAGTTTGGGTAGAATTTGAAATGGGAGATCCCATGAGACCAGTATGGTCACCATTTGGTTGGGCTATTGGAGAAGTTCCCGAAGAGTTTCAGGATAATGGTACTATAGGTATCATAACTCCAAATGGTAATAAAGTTTACTTAAAAGAAGATGGTGATTTATTGAAAGTCCATATAAAACAGAAAGTAGAGATAGAGATCGAAGATGGTACTCAGATTTATATGGATAAAGATAAAGTGGAAGTAAATGGAGGTGCTAACAAACAGGTAATGAATATAGAATATTTCAAAACCTTTGTAGAAGCTGTTCAAAAAGATTTACTTGTAGTAATGTCAGGTCAGAATGTATCTCAATGGATGGCCACTGATTTACCTAAATTACCAGATGATAAATTCACTCATTAATGGCAGACATAGGTATAACCTCAGATCAGATAATAGAAGCTAAGTGCTCACCTTATCTAGAAACTATAGAATCAGAAGAAGAGAAACAAGCATTTCTCCAGAGGATGAAAGATGCAGCTAAAACTTTTATCCAAAATTTTATCAATAAGATTAATGCTATACTTGATTCTATAACAGAGACTTGTAATAAAATTATATCTTCTGCTTCTACCTGGGCAGCTCAAATAGTTGCTATAGCTACTCCAGACCCTACTGCACCAAAAGCTGGTGCTGCTTCTCTGGTTAGTTTAAAAAACAGTGTAGAAATGGCAAAATCTAACCTATCTATAGCTAATGCTCAAATGGCAGAAGTAAACGAATTTGTATCATTAGCTGGAGTGGGAGTTCCACCTATAGTAGAAACTACTACTTCATTACTAAGTTCTGCTGATTCTGCTCTACAAGCAATCCCTATTTAAAACTATATAAGCTATGAATCTAAAACAACTCAACACTATTGGTTCAGGTGCTTACTTCCCAATACAGCTAGAAGAAGTGAAAGATGAAAATGGTAATGTAGAAATGGCTCTACAACCAGATGGAACTCAAGTACCAAAAGTACGATGGGGGATGTTATATGGGGATGTAAGATTGATAAAACAAAATTTGATAGCTATACTCACTTTCCAAATAGGTCAAAGATTTCGTCAAGAATACTTTGGTTGTAGAATATGGGAATGTATAGAAGAACCCAATACTCAAGCTCTAGAATACCTCTTAAGAGATTTTATTAGAGATGGTATAGAGAATTGGGAACCCAGAATACAAAAGATATCAGTAGAATCAGAAAGATCCTATGATAAAATCCATATAACTATCAAATTTCAAATCAACAACTCTAAAAGGGTTGAAGATCTTAACTTTGAATATAATCCAGTAAACAATATAATCAATGCCTACTAGCAATAATTGGTTGAATCCTTTCCAAAGGTCTTTCAATGATATTAAGTCCACTCTGATATCTAAGCTAAGAGCTAGAGTACCAGAAATGTCAGATTATAGTGAAGGAAATATATTTATTCTCATCATATCAATATTCTCGGCCATAGCAGAAGTTATACATTTCTATATAGATAACATGGCAAGAGAAGCTTTCTTACCTACTGCTAGAAGGTATTCCTCTTTATATAAACATGCTAAGTTAGTAGATTACCATATAAAAGCTGGTATCCCTGCTTCAGTAAACTTAACTATATATAGAGGAAATGGTTCACCCATTACCGAGAATATAACTATCCCAGTAAATACAGAATTTCAATCTAAAGATGGTAAAACTTGGTTATCTTCTAAAACCATAATATGGGATGCTACTCAAAATCCTTACTCAGTTAAAGTACCAGTAGTACAAAAATCTAAGGTAGGTGACCCAGATAGGATTCAATTGGGACAGATTACTTCTACTGATGTAATCATATATCTGGGTGACTTACCAACAGATCAGAAATATGTAGAGGGTTCCATGGTATTATATATTGATAATGAACCATGGATTTTGGTTGATACCTTTGCTTATGCTAATTCTACTGATAAAGTATATAAAGTAGAAATAGATGAAGCTGGAAAACCATATATTATGTTTGGTGATGGTCAATTTGGTATGAAACCAAATTTGAATGGTAAGGTAGAAGCAGAATATTATCTTACCTATGGTGCTCTTGGAAATATTGCAGAGAACCAATTTGGTACTCCAATACCAACTATACTTACTGATAAATACAATGATATAAGTATATCTAATGTATACTCTGCTTCAGGTGGTTCTGATTATGAGACTTTTGATATGCTTAAACAACATATCCCCCTTTCTATCAAAACTCTTGGAGTAGCCATAACCAGAGAAGATTATGGAGCAATAGCTAAGTTAGTTCCAGGGGTAGATAAATCATACGTTGATTATCAATGTGGTAAATTTGTAACAGTATATATTACTCCTGATGGTGGGGGAGAAGCTTCACAAGCATTAATAGATAGTGTTACCGATAAACTTACTAAAGCTAAGGTAATAACTACCCATATTAATGTAAAGTCTACCCATACTTCTTTAATCTTCTTAGATGCAACTATAACTGGTAGAAAATCATTTAGTAAAAATGATATAAGTGATCAGGTAATTAAAGCTTTAGTAGAAGCTTATAGTTACAATACTTCAGATATAAATAAGGTAGTAAGGTTATCAGATCTATATGCTTTGATAGATAATCAGAGTATGGTGGATTATTTAAATATCAATTCATTATACTTATTATCTTATCCTGTTCCTCAAGGAGGTGGTGGAATAGATCCTTCTCTTGTACCTGACTTAAATATAACCCATTTCAAACAAATCAATTTTAGTACTGGGGATGCTGAAGCTCAAACTGATGAACGTCAGGTAATGATAACTATTACTGAAAGTGGTTATAAAATAAATGGGTTAGTAAATGATACCGATATTAATACTACTGGTACATTTGGAAATATTACTCAAGTAAATGGTAATAATATTTCTTTTGAAATTACTATAGGCAACCCAGGGGAAGGTCAAGTATATAACCCGGGGGATGAATATGTAATATTTCCCCAACCAATGAACAGGGATTTGATACCAGTCAATTTCAATATCCCAATATTTAGAAGTAACACTATAACCCTTGAAATCAATGAAGTCGTTTAAGAATTTTAAGGACTATGTGTTCACTCACCTATTTCCTATATATTATAAGGAAAATGATACCTACAAAGATGAGGAAGGTAAAGGTATTCTAGAAAGATTCATAGATTCATGTACTGGTTATATAGATGACAATATAATGCCAGATATAGATAACTTCATGGATCTATTAGATGTAGAGAAAACTCCAGAGTTATTTCTTAACTACTTTTGGGAATATTTCGATTATATTCCCTATGCTTATGGGGTTTTAACCAGGGGAGAACCCTATACAAAAGAGAATGTATATAAATGGTTAAACAGTCCAGAGGGATTCCCAAAAGCAGATACTAGAAAGATATTAAAATATGCCATATCATTATTCAAGATAAGGGGTACAGAAGACTTCTTTACAGTACTTGGAAGATTCTATGGGGTTAGGTTTAAGTTTGATTTAGTATTACCAATAGATGAACCAAGTACTCAGGCTATATCAGAACCAGAAGAAGAATTCTCTGGGGATTCAAATTTAGTGATAGCTTTATGGGAAGGTGTATGCTCAGTATATCTAGAAAGTGGTTCAGTAGATCAGGGAAACAAAGCTGGCTGGCCTTGGGGAAGTTGTTGGAGTTGTGATACTTTAGCTCTGACGATATATATTCCTTATGGAATGTATAAACTTCTTGAAGAGGAAGGAAGATTAGAAGAAGTAAAAGATGCTTTTGCAGAGCTTATAAATAAATATCTACCATTGAATGTAAGATTATATGGTAAGAATGATGAACATATAATTCTTGTACCTGATATCCCAACTCTATTGGTAGATGCTCCAGTAATGGTACCAATTAGTACTTCTGAAGCAGATTTGGATATTCCTGCATATTCTTCTACTATAGTTCCACCAGCTGAGTTCCCCACTACTAAAGTAGTAACTGCAACAAAGAAAAAACGTAAATCTAAAAAATAATATATATATTATCATGCTGTATCCATTACAAACTCAAGAACCAAATATAGACAATGCAGTTACTCAAGTTACACGGGCTTCAGTAGAATTAGCTGAAGCAGTTGCAAACTATGGTGCTCTAAAGATTATCTTTGGTATCTTTATGGTATTCATTATAATTGTTGTAATATTGTTTGTATATCAGATATTTTCTTTAACAAAGAAAATGGATATTATACATAATGCTGCAGTAAGAACACAAGAATACTTTGATGGTGCTTCAGATAGAACTATAGGTAGAAGTCAAGCTCAGATCCTTATACGAAGAGGTATGAATAGTTTATCAAATACCATTAAGTATAGGATATTGAGAATACGTTTAGAAAATCATATAGATGATGTGGAACTTACCAAGAATAAAATCAATAGAGTAGTTAAGAATGATTTTATAGAGTTCACTTCTTATCTATCAAACTTCCTATGTGATGAAAAACAATTATCAGTAGTAGTTGATGAACAAGATGTAGATGTGATAGTTGATTTTATCACTGAACAAGTTTATATACCAAAAGATGAATTCACTGTATCAGGTTTAGATCAATCTACTGATATATTGGTAAATGGTATAAAACTTAGTTACTTAAAAAATCTGTAATATGAGAAAATTAGTTATAATATTAGACCCAGCTCATGGGGAAGAAGTTCCAGGAAAAGGTTCACCAGATGGAACTCATAAAGAATATAAGTGGAGTAGAGAAATATGTGAAAAATTAAAGACTCACCTCACTTGCTTGGGATTCAGAGTAGAAATTACAAATCCAACTGATAAGGAAATAGGCTTATCTAGAAGAAAAGAATTTGCAAGTAAGGTGAATACTAATCCTGGGGAATTTAAATTTCTAGTAAGCCTCCATAATAATGCTGCAGGCATGGGAAATGATTGGGCAAATGCAAGGGGATTTGAAATTTATACTTCACCGGGAAATACCACTTCTGATAAATTTGCAAAAGTAATATTAGATAACCTGGCCAAAGATTTTCCAAGCTATAAGAATCGTGGAACTAAGGAAGCTAATTTCACTGTATTGATGGGAAGTGGTTATTCAGCAGTACTTATAGAGTGGTTATTCCAGGATAATAAAGAAGATGTTAAATTACTCCAAGATGAAACTACCAACAATAAATTTATGGATTCATTAGTGAGTTCCTTTCTTTACATAAATGATCATTTGATCTAGCTTAACCATAGTTGAGTTGGTTAGTCGGGGGCAAGTTGGGATTTTAGGATTCTGGCTTGCCCCTTTTTAGCGTTTAAATTCTTGCTTTGCAGTATTTAGAACTTGTTTGATATGTTTTCTCATGTTGGTAAGTATGGTGTGAGACTTACCATTTCTTGGTAATTCAAAGAAATCAATTAGATGGAGAATAGATAATTTTCCATGAGATTTAATAATTCTCTCAGTAAAGAAGGGAGGTGGGTCAAGTTCTACCCTAAAAACCAAATATTCATCGGGACTAAGATGGTCCATCATATATTGATTAAACCTATCCGATAAATCCTGTTTATATTCTGTTTCTTCACTATCATCTAAGCATTCTTTATTGTTATCAAATAATGTATCTAAAGAAGTCAACTCTTGGTTGAATTCAGCTTGTTTAGTATAAGCATTCCTGAGAAGTTTATTTTTAAAAATTTGGAGAGAAGTTAACAGAGTAGCTTTCAATCTCTCTTCATCATATCTATCCTGATATTTATTATATACATATAAAAACTTATCCCAGAAATAACTTTGGATAATATCCTGACTAACATTAAATCTTCTTGAATCTATGCTTCTAGAAAGATTCCTAACAAGGGGTTTACATAATCGATACAACTTTTCAAATTGTTCCCTATTATAATTAGTAAACTCTTTAATCCTGTGAATCTCAGAACCATTAGTGTTTTTAGTTGACATGAGTATTTTGTTTTTGGGTTTATGCAAATATAAAAATTATTTTAACTCGGTAGAAGAAGTGAAAGATTCTTTTTCACAGTAAGGTTTAGATTGATATTAATATAAAGTGCTAACAAGTACTTTTATATGATTGTAACTGTTACAAACTCAATTATATATGGTAGCTATAAAAAAATCAAAACCAATTAAGTCAGTTGATAAATTTACGTTTTCTATAGATTTTCAGTTAGAGGTACTCAGGTTTTTAATACAAAGTAAGGAATCTTTATTAATAATAAATAAAATTAAACCTGGGTACTTTGCTCTGATTGAACATGCTCTCATAATGGAGGGACTCAGGAAATTTGTAAAGAAATATCATAAGATACCAAGTCAAGCTTTACTTATAGAATCTTGTACTCAGTTATTAGAAAGTAAGGAATATATTGACTTGGTTACCAGGGACGACGTCCCTGGTATCATTAAGATGATAAAGAACTTATTCTCATCACCATTAAAAGATCATGATGTAATACAAGAAAATATACTTAAGTTTGCTGCTTATATAGAAATGAAATCCCTGAATGAATCAATGGATTTTTCTAACTTCAACTTGTATGAAGATTATCAAAATAAAGTAGCAAATATTATACGTAATTCATTGCCTCAAAAAGATGAAGAACCATTATTAATGGTTGGTGGTACAGTACGTAGGCAATTAATGCGTAAAATGAGTCCAAATATTATTCCCACCCCATATTGGCAATTAAATAATCTATCAAATGCTAATGGATATCCTCAAAACAGTATTTTTGTGATATTAGATAGACCTAAAGCAAAGAAGACATTTGCTCTTATTAATATTGCTCGGGGATATCTTGCCATGAAGAAGAATGTATTATATATAGATACAGAAAATGGCAAGAATAATATCATGGAACGTATGGTCCAATCAACCCTCAATAAAAATAGAAAAGAAATACTTTCTGGTGAATATGATAAGCTAGAACAAAGACACATGAGAAAGTATAGAAAAATAGGAGTTGAATTTATAGTTGAGAGGGTACCAGCTAAAGTTGCAGATGCTAATACAATAAAAGGAATTATATCTAAGCTTGAAGCTAAGATGGGTATAAAAATTAATGTATTGGTTATTGACTATGCTGCAAAGTTAGCTTCAATTGGTCGTCATAAGGAAGACACAGAACGTATAGATAATGTTTATATCGATATAGATAATCTTGGTGCAGAACTTGGATTAGATGCAATATGGACTGCTCAACATATAACCCGAGAAGGTGCAAAACATAAAGCTACAATCTATGAAGATAATGATATAGCATCTTCTATTTCAATTGTACGTAATGCTCAATGTATACTGGGTCTCAATTCTACTGAAGATGAAGAAGAACATAATATCCAACGTTTAGAAGTGGTGGTACAACGAGATGGAAAACCACATGGAAGATGTTTATTTAATGTTGATGGAGATAGACAACGTTGGAAAGAGTTCACTAAAGAAGCTAGAAATACTTATGATGAAACTCAAGGGAAACAAGTTGATCAATTAATTAAAAAGAAAGAAAAGAGTAGAAACCCAGTAGCTGATCCATCAAAAGTTAATAATAAGTCAGGTGATATTTAATGGCCAGATTAACTAAAGAGTTTAAAGGTAAACTCCATAGATATTTTCAATTAAAAGTAGGGGCAAGGGATTATCGCCATGGTTGGATGAAATCAAAATGCCCCTACTGTGGTAGAGAGGGTAAATTTGGAATTAACCTTTCATTGAATAGGTGTAATTGTTTTAGATGTGGGGAACACCCATCACCTATCAATCTAATCATGTATTTGGAAAATGTTGATACTTACAGGGAAGTAGTCAACTTATTAAACAATTCCAAGTATGATGGTTATATATTTAAAGAGGAAAAACTAGAGATTAAAGAATCTAAACCCATGATTCTCCCTGATGGGTTTAAATCCATTCTCTTTGGAAAATCTTCTTTAGCAAAGGCAGCTAGAAATTATGTAAAGAAAAGAGGTTTCAATCTACAGAAAGTAGCAATGGCTGGATGGGGATATGGGACAAAAGGAAAGTATTTTGGATACCTGATAATCCCCTTTCATCAACATGGAGAATTGGTATATTTTAATGCCCGTTTATTTATTGGCAATGGTCCAAAATATAATAATCCAGACACTTCAGAATCTGGTTTGGGGAAATCCTTTATAATATATAATAAAGATGCTCTAGATATATATAAAACGGTCTTTATTTGTGAAGGGACATTAAATGCTGAAACCATGGGAGAAAGAGGGATTGCTTCTGGTGGTAAAGCAATAAGCAGGTATCAAATAAATGAAATAATAAAATCTCCAGTAGAAAGAATTATAATTCTATTTGACCCAGATGCTAAGGATAGAGCTATAGACCTTGCATTAAAATTAGTTAACTTCAAGAAAGTCAAAGTTATATTTTTACCTGAGGGAACTGATTGTAATGATTTAGGTAGAAAAAGAACTCTATCCTATGTTTATAAAACACATTATCAGAATTATCAAGAACTTTTTAAACTCAAACTTAAATATTCAAAGTGATGTTTATCCTAAATGAAGAAATCAAGGAACAAGAGAGACAAGCTATAAGAGAACTCTATCCTAAATTCCCAGATACTCAGGTTATAGTTACTAAGGTTCCACTTAAACCATTTTACAAGGCTCATAGAATACAGTTTGTAGCTATGGCTCATGTAACCAAAATATTAGCTAAATATGGGTATTTGGAAGTAAGTGGGGATAAGGTAGCTTTGAGATATAGAAGAACTAAAGATAGTATTTCATTACCAGATTTAGTTAAGATAGTGGATGAACTTCACATGACTAAGTTTCCTTCTATGTCAATTCTTTCAAGGGTACCTAAGAATGAAAAAAAACGAAAATAGAGCCTGTTGAAACTCCAATACAGGTTGAAGAACCGGAAGATAAGAAAATAGTTGATAACAATTTACCTGTTATTGGTAACCATTATTATTTTCAAACTGACAATCTTCTCATTGGTTATGGTATATTAAAAACTATAGAGGGAGTATTTGATAACAATCTCAAGGTAGAAAGTTATAGATATGAAATAGTAATGAGAGGTATATCGTATATTGTTACAGAAGTTTACAGTAGTTTAGTTAAAGTAGCAAGTAAAACTTGGGTATAATGGCAAGTATATTATTTTTAGTTAACCACCCAGAAGCTTATATTAATCATAGGAATTACTTTGAAGAAAAAGGGTTTGAAGTAACTATGAGACATATCTGGAGATATGATTATCAACACTATGATCATGTACTATGTGATGAGTTTATAAGTGGTGGATCATATCATGATATAAAGAAAGCTTATCCACAAGCAATTCTCATAAAGAAATGTCCATCTATTAGAAAGGCTATTCTTGGAGAACTTCCCTCTACTTCTAATAAACCATTAGAAAAACCTAAGAAGGTAGAAAATAAAGTTTTAGATATGTCTAAATACTTTGTTGATCAATCCTATGTAGAAGTGGAGAAATTAATAAATCTATTTTGCCCAAAGATAAAAAATGTTTTAATCACTGGTGAAACTGGTACTGGTAAAGAACATATAGCAAGATATATACATGATATTAAGAAGACTCCTGGAAATTTTATCCCAGTAGATTGTGGTTCATTAAATGATGAACTCATAGCTTCAGAATTTTATGGTCACATTAAGGGAGCTTTTACTGGAGCTTATCAGGATAAAGAAGGTTACTTTGAAAAAGCTCATGGTGGTACCTTATTTTTTGATGAAATAGAAAACCTGAGTATAAAGGGACAGGTTGCTTTATTAAGAGCTCTTCAGGAATTAACTTTTATTAAAGTTGGAGATAATAGGATTCAGAAGGTAGATTTTAATCTAGTATGTACTACCAATGTAGAACTATGGGATTTAATTAGTAAAGGGGGATTTAGGAGTGATCTATATTATAGAATATCTCATGTAAGATTTAATGTTCCTCCAGTTAGAGATTATTATAATATACCTGGTCTAATGGAATTTCTTATAGATCAGGTCTGTGAAGAGTATAATCTTACACCATATATAGATAAGCATGATCTAGTTATAGAAACTATGCAAAAACTTCACCCATATAAAGGTAACATAAGAGAAATAAAATCTTATCTAACCACTGAACTAATAAAGCTGGATGCTTCAAGAAGTTCTACTCTTACCGGAATTGAGTTAATGAAAACAACCCCACTATAATATATAAATTCCAAAAAAACCATGAGAGAACCATCAATACATATAACCTTTACTAAATTCAAGGAAATCTGGAATCAAGTAGATGGTAGAAAACTAACTAATTCTACTTTAAAAGAGATATTTAAGATGGCCAGGGGATATTCTCTTGACCATCGTTCTGTGTTTACAAACAATAAAAAGCAAGCTCAAAAAGTAACAAATAGAACTTCATCTTCAATTAAGGATACCAATTTATTAGCAGATATTATATATTCCTCTAGAATCAAGTTAAAACACGTAGGAGTAACTAAAATAAAACAAACAGATAGTCAATGGATGCAATTAAAACAATTGGTTCCAGTAATAGAGGAATTTTGTTCTAGATATAATCTTAAGAAGAGACAAGGTTATATTATATTTGTTGATATTGCTTTTGAGTTAATGAGTACTTCTAAAAGGGTTAATTATGCTTTTGCTGCTAGTTGGATGTTAAAGCAGGTAGACTGGATTATCAATAGATATGAAGCAGAATCTGAATTAAAAAATGATAACTATCCACAAGAAACTAAATATATCCATGACTTATATTGTGGTACAGTAGCAGAAATGACCGGGTTAAGTAATAATTATATAAGAGATCCACTACAATATGTAAACTTTAAAAGAGCTAGAGAAAATGCAGATGAAAAGGGAGTTGATTATGAAACCTATATAGAAGCACAATTTGAAGCTTTATCATTCTGTAATGGTATACCTAAGATAGAAGATTTATATGGGGATAAAGCTAACCAGAGATTATTAACCTATGTATCAAAATATAACATACCTCTAAAGACTCATAAAGTGGAAGAGGATGTTTGGAGTAAATTTAAACAGTAAAATTATGAGTTGTAAACTTCTTTGTGAAAAATGTAATCAAGAAATAGACTTAGAAAAGGTATTTCTTGATGATACTAAGTATGGTATGGTTGGGATATCTGATTCAATGATGATATATAGATATGTAATTTGTAATCATTGTTTAAAAATCAATCTATTATCAGAATCTCAGGCAGAATCAATATCTCCTAAGTATGATTTTATTGGTGGTAAATGGTTATCTGAAAAATAATTATGATTATGCAACACAAGTTAAGAAAAGAAGATTTTGTTGAGTTAGTGGAAGAGTTCCTAATGGACAATGACCTTATGAATGAATTTATTGATTATGCTAAGTATGTGAAGAATATAGAACCAGATCAAATACCCTTTGTCAATTATGGTAGAACTGATAATTAAAAACAGTAATATCTGTGAAGCTAAAGGACCACTAAAGGTATTACATAAACTTTACAATGAATTTAGGATAAAGCATCCTAATGCTTGGCATATATTAATGTATCAAAAGGGTAAAGTTAGATGGGATGGATACATTAAATATGTGAGTGATAATAGTAGTTTTAGAATTGGGCTTTTACCCATGGTATATAATAAATTAAAATCATGGGGAGAAGATATAAAAATAATTGACCGTAGGCCCCCTTTAAATATTACTCCAGTAATTCCTAGTATATTAGGGGATAAGAATTTATATCCCAGGCAGAAAAAAGCTCTAGAAACCCTTTTAAATAATAAAGTTGGTAAAACTCCTTTCTATATATGTGCTGGGGATTATTCTGTTGGTTTTGGTAAATCTTTATTATTTTGTGCTATCCATCAAGCTTTTAAAAGAAAAATCCCCACTATTCTTTTGTTAAATGATTCAGATCTCTTTAAACAGTTTAAGAGAGAAATCCCACCGTTGTTACCAGGTGAAGATATAGTCTTTGTTCAGGGTGGAAAAGTTAATAGATGGGGTAATTTCAATGTGGCAATGGTCCAATCAGTTTCCCAGAATATAAGGAAATATCAATATGAATTAACTAAAATAGGTATAGTTCTTATTGATGAAGCTGATATCATTGATAATAAAACTTATAAGAATGTTATAGAACATTTATATAATACTCAAGTTAGAATTGGTCTTAGTGGAACCCTATATATGAGTAAATTGAAAAAAAACTTAGTTCACAATATGAACATAAGATCTTTTATAGGTGATGCTATAGATTCCATTAAATTAGCCGACCAAATTAAATCAGGTAAAGCTACTCCAGTAGTAGTGAAGATGGTTTATGTATCCGGTAAATCAATATCAGCAGATGATTATCAAGAAGAATATGATAAAAACATAACATATAATATTGCTGCTTATGAAAAAAGTTTCTCTAGAATGCAATATAATGCCCGTTATGGTAGATTCCCAATGCTTATTGTAACCAAGTTTATTGATCATTGTGAAAAGTTATATGAATATTATCAAAAGATGAATCAAAAACTTGGATTAGGTTATAGAATAGCTCATGTTCATCATAAAACTCCAGACAGAGATAAATTATTAAATGATATAAGGGAAGGGAAAATTGATATCCTTATATCAACTACAATTATATCCAGAGGTAAGAATATTCCAACTCTACAATACATTCAGAATACTGCTTCTATGGATTCTAATGAAAAAACAATACAAATTTTAGGTCGTTTAGTAAGGCAACATAATTCTAAGAAAAAGGCCTATCTTGATGATTTAGTTTTTCCGGGAATATATTTATTAAGGCATGGGAACCATAGGAAAAATTATTATAAAAAAGAGAATTTAAAAGTCATTTCCATAGGGCATCCCACAGGTAAGCAACTCCCTAAAAATAAACGTCATAGAGAAACTCTAGGAAAAGCTAAATAAATTAATGGAATCAAAGAGGCTATTAGCTATTAGCTTATATAGCTATGGCCTGATAAAAGATAATAAGCTAAATACTCATATACACTTATCTATCCTAACATGGATATACATTTTTTCCTTCGGAAAAATATCGATTTTACTAAAGTAAAATCTCAAATGCGTACGTATACGCGTAATATCCTTCGCTAGAGTTATGATTACCCTAATTGATCAGAAAAACATATTGATTATCGAAAGTTAAATTCTCAACTCATGGCAAAGCAAAAGAAAAACAAGTTAATCAAACTCGAAGATACACCAATTCTCAAAGCTATTGATATCAATTCAATTGGTGACAATGGAGATCCTTGCTTTGGGAAAGAATATGATCTCTCAACTGAAGAATGCAGAAGCTGTGGTGATTCAGAATTATGTTGTATCAAATTTGCAGCATTGATGGGTAAAACCAGAAAGGAATTAGAAGAAGAGAATCATTACAAGGATATGGAGGAATTGGTTGATAAAATTGCTGCAAAGAAAACTTACAGAGCTCTCAAAAGGAAAGGAGATACCAAGAAAGTTATCCTTGATAAACTTCAAGCTAAGTATGCTATCTCAAGAGAACAAGCTAGATTATTGTACAAAGAATTTTCAGATAAGTAAAAATGAAACAGAAAACTTTCTTAGCTACTTCTTTAGTAGGAATCGTTGCTCTAACAATCTTAGCTTTATCACTTCTATTTCAAATTGGGTGTAGTACAATAAACTACACTTCAGTTGTTTTAACTAAGCAACAATCCATTGATTCAGCAATGAAGACAATGGTTGAATTTGAACCACCATTTCCAGCTACTTGGGATACTCTATGGGTACAACCTTTCTATATGACCAAGACTTGGTTTATCAAAAACAACAATGGTAAAATCAAGCATCAGTTTACAGTAAATGAATTGGATTCTATTAACGTTCTAATGTATAGGAGGATCAGATAATGGTAGAGAGACAACTAGACTTAATATTGAGTCAGGGAACTAAAACCCAAACTATAATTAAAGCAGTAGAACTCCCAGAATATTACATGATCCCAATGGGTCAAGTATATGATCAGGGAAGTTCTTCAATGTGTGCAGTATATGCTTTAGCTGATCTAATGGAAAGAGCATATAATGTTAAGAAGAGCTTTGATAGAAAGGAACTTTATAACTTACGTTCCACCAAAGATGGTATGATGTTAAGTGAACTCTTTAGTTTAGCTAAAGAACATGGGTTCACTGGTAAACAAGAAACTTACAAAGTACATGAGTATTTTAGAATCGGTACCAGTAAGGATATCCAAAAAGCTATTGTATCAATGTTCGGTGTAATAATTGGTATACCAGTTTACAACTATGGAGAAAGCTTTTGGTTAGGTGATAAGTTACTAGGATATCATGCAGTACCTTTGGTTGGATATTCTAACAGAGGATTCATAATCAAAAATTCATGGGGAAGTCAATGGGCAAATAATGGTACTACAACTTTACCTTATGAAGAAGTAGAGGGATCAGTAATGGAAGCTTGGACATTTATCTAAAACTAAATACAATGAGTAAGAAACAAACTAAAACTGAAGTAAAAGAAACTCTACAAAGAGTTCTCTTCACAAAAGTAAGAGATGTAAAATCACCTACCAGAGCTAACAAACATGATGCTGGTATTGATTTCTATATTCCAGTGATTGATGAAAAACTCATAAATGATATCAAAGATAAGAATCCAGATTTTAGTGCATACATTATAAAGCTTGGTCAGTTATTCTTAAAACCTGGTCAAAGAATTTTAATTCCTTCTGGAATAAAGGTTTGGATAGAAAATAAACAATCGGCTCTAGTAGCAGCAAATAAATCTGGGATAGCTACTAAAAGAGGGTTAACCTTTACAGCTCAAGTTATTGATGCAGATTATACTGGAGAAATCCATATAGGTTTGCAGAATAACAGCAATAGAATGGTAACTCTCCAGAGTAATGATAAAATAATCCAATTCCTACATACTCCCATCATTATTTCAACTATGGAAGAAGTTACCAGTGATAGCTACAATGATATCCTTGAGTCTAATACAATTGACAGGGGAGAAAACGGGTTTGGTTCAACTGATAAAAAATAACTAAAATGGATAGCAGGGATATCATTGAAGAACCAATTAAAGTAGTTGGTGGTAAGTATTTAGAATGTATGTATTCACTCCAAAAAGAATTATTGGAACAATATATTAAAGTAGAGGGTTTACCTCAATATCCAATAGATGTGAATACAAAGAAGTCTCAGATTATCTTAAAAGATTTTGTGGGACGGGTAATAGAGGAACTTGCAGAAGGATATGAAGCTTTGATTTTAGTAAGTAAGTTAACTGAAAAAAACAAGCTTTGGAAATCTGACTATGAGGAGGAGGAATATATCCAATGTTTGAATCATCTCCAGAATGCAGGAGAAGAAATGGCAGATGCCATGCACTTCATGCTGGAGTTACTAATCTATTCCAATATTCAAGCAAAAGATATTGAAGATTACTTGGATAATTGGTTAAAAGATAAGGTTTCTTTTGGTGTGACTAAGACTTTACCAACCTTAGCTAAAGCTATGCAAGTTGGTTTATCCATATTATACAATGATCCATGTAACATGGTATCAGAACCAAAAGCTATGAATAAAACATATCTTTTGGAAGAGTTTGAAAGTATGGATGAGGATTCTGAAGATCCGAGGTTGATTAACAAGAGAATAGATACCAGATTCCATCAATGTGGTAAGTTTTATAATAAGTTAACCTATTCATCATATAAATACATGATGTGGGATGTTACTTACCATTTAAATATTGCTAGAAATTTCTTAAAGAATAAACCATGGAAGCAATCTCAAATGATGACCAATGAAGGAGCTTATCAGGAAGAGATAGTAAAAGCTTTTATCTTAATGATGGGTTTATTCTTAGCAATGGGAATCAGTCCTGAAAATTTATATTTTCTCTATTTTAAAAAGAATAGAGTTAATAAATTTAGGATTGAATCAAAATATTAATTTATGAAAAGTTTTGTATTTAAAACTGGAGAACAAGCCTGGGCTGGAGTAAACAAAATGTTTATTAACCAAGAACCAGGTTTGTTTGAAGGTGAACAGGGGGCATCTATTACAAATTCCCTTTATACGTATGGTTTAACCATATTGATAGAAGAGGCTAGCTTTGACCCAGAATTTGATTTTGGAAAGATACTGGGATATACACAAAGTAAGTGGAGTGGTCTTCTTAATAATTATCTTGATCTGGATTCTCTTGATCAATTAAAACTCCAGATAAGAGAATTTGAAAAGAACAAGGCTATCAATAGGAATTATCATATTGGATTTAACTTTGCTGATTCACATGGTAATGGCAAGGGATGTTTGATGTCTGGTATGTTCTCCAGGATGATAGGTATTGATAAACCAAGATTAACTATCATTATGAGAGCATCAGATGTAGTAACAAGGTTACCTTGGGATTTACTCCTATCAATACGCATGGGAGAATATGTATATGGTCATACTGAATTTACAGTTGAACTTCTTATACGTTCTGCTTTTGCTGATGATACCAGCTTAATGCTTTTCAATGGGTATGAAGATATATCAGAACTCATAGAAAAGATAAAAGATGAGGATAGGAAGAAAAGGTTAAAGAAAGCTTTACGTAGGGTTAAGAAAGCAGCTAATAACGGTGATGATCCCAAGTATCAAGCCTACATGAGGGTATATAAAATATTTAACCCAGAAAAATATGGTAAAGAAGCTAAATCATTATTAGCTAAAGATTGTATCATAGGAGATTGGGATGGTATACCACTACCAGAAAAATGTCCATCTATTCTGGTAAGAAACCAGATTAAGTCTGCTTATCTTAAATTTATCAAAAAATATGATCTAAAGATGTTCATGGAACCAGATAAGAAAAAGAAATTAATTAAGTTCCAAGAATCTGATGGGTCAATAACTGAATCACCAATAGTAGAAGAGGAAGATAACGAAGAAGAGGAATAATGAAAATAGAACAACAATATTATAATATCCTTTGGCATAAACAACCAAAGGATATTTTACTTGCTATAGAACAAGCGGGTAGAACCTGTTATAAATCAGAGGATAAGATAACAGAAACTTCTGCAACTCCTTTCGTAGAAAGATTAATAGCTTCGGGACATGAATCAGTCCTTGAACACCAATCTTTTTCAGTAAGATTTATAACTGATAGGGGAGTAACTCATGAGTTAGTAAGACATAGATTAGCATCATTTTCTCAAGAAAGTACAAGGTATTGTAACTATTCAAAGGATAAGTTCGGTAATGAGTTAACTTTCATATTACCAACTTTCTTATATGGGTATGGAAGTGATAATCCTTCTTGGGAACATTGGCAAAAAGCTATGGAAGACTCAGAAGATAGGTATTTTGAGTTATTGGAGGATGGCTTAACCCCACAAGATGCTAGATCAGTATTACCTAATTCATTGAAGACTGAGATAGTAGTAACTGCTAATATAAGGGAGTGGAGAACCATTCTAAAACAACGTACTTCAAAGAAAGCTCATCCTCAAATGAGGGATTTGATGATACCATTATTATATGAGCTTGATACCTGTTTAACCCCACTATTTCATGACATAGTAGATTTAAATTTATAGGTATGAAAAAGGATAATATCAATCACCCAAGTCATTACACTTCTCACCCATCTGGTATAGAATGTATAGATATTGCTGAGCATCATGATTTTTGTATAGGTAATGCCATCAAATATCTTTGGAGAGCTGGACTCAAATCAGAAGATGGGATTTCTAAAAAAGAAAAACAAATAGAAGATTTGAAGAAAGCTATCTGGTATATTAAACGAGAAATAAAACACCTTTCCAATGGGGAGGAATAATATAAAATGGTATTCAGATTCTCTAAGCTTTTGGGAAAAGATAAATGAAGCTTTCTTAATGGCAGATGAGAATCTGAATTTTGTTTGTAAGGGAAGAGCTACCTATCTATATGATTATGTAGTTGGGATTAAGAAACCAAAACTGGATTCAAAATTTGATTTTGGTAGGCACTTCAATTATACCATTTCAAAATGGAAATCTTTGGTGGCTAATTATATTTCTAGAGAAGAATTAAATAACCTTGCAATAGAAATCAAAGCAGAGGAAAATAAAAACTCTAGAGGGTATGCTTTAGCTTTGCAATTCCAAAATAACCATGGTCATGGGAAGAATTGTTTATTATCAATGGTATTTTCTAGACGACCAGGAAAAACAAAACCAAATATATGTGTTTTCTTAAGAGCTTCTGAAATAACTAAAAGGTTGATATGTGATCTTTTATTATTTCAAAGGATAGGGGAATATGTATATAAAGATATTGACTTTACCCTGACTATCCATTTTAACCAAATGTTTAATGATGATACAGTATTACTTATGTATCATGCTCATAAAGATATATTAAATTTTGGCATAAAATCAGAGTTAAGGGATAGATTAAAATATCTATTGAAGTGTAACCCAGATGAAATAAAATATAAAGTTCACAAAAGAGCTTTGAAAGTACTAAGACCAGAGATATTTAAATATCCAGTAACTTTAGCTAAAGATTGTAAGCTATAAACAGTGATGTTCTATCAAAATCTATTTGATATTGTAAATTCAAAAAAAAATGAAACGGCCAAAGTTTAAAGCTAAAGTGGACATTGATTGCAGGTATAGTAATACTTTAATATATGAAGTATCTGTTACCACTAATGGTCATCAAATTATATCTTTTCCTCAAATGTCTTTGGATGAGTTAAAAGAATTGAACGAAGTAATTTATAAATTTTTAAAAGATGAGAATATATAGTAATGCTTATGAGTTGATGTCAGAAACTGGCAGAAACTTATGGGAAATGGGGGCTGAAGTAAAACCCAAGACCTATCAAAATAAAAGTATAGAAGGTATAGATGACTTCATAACAAAGGAGCTTATTTGTGAACAATATTGTTTAACTAAGTTACCAGATGAGGATAATCTATTCATACATACCCATTCTAAAGATTGGGCAGAAGCCGAGTTCCAAGAAAGGTTACAAGATAGTGTAAATCCTGGAGAAGCTTGGAAACTTCGTAAAGAAATATGGGAACAATTCTTGGATATCAATTGGGAATTTGATTATACCTATAGTGAGAGGATTAATAATAAAATAGCTACGGTATCTGGAAATACATTGAATGAAGTTATTAATTTATTAATTAATGATCCAGATACACGTAAAGCAATTATTCCAATTTATGGGTTAGAGGATAGTAACTACCTAGATGGTTCTAGAAGAATCCCTTGCTCAATGTACTATGATTTTTTAATTAGGACTAATGCAAAGGGGGAGAAACAATTAAATATTTGTTATCACCAACGATCATCAGATTTCATAGTTCATTTTGGAAATGATGTATTTTTAGCTTGGAAACTCATGGAATATATAGCTATTCAAGTTGGAGTTAATCCAGGGTATTTATATCATACTATAGATTCTTTACATGTTTATCAGAAGGATTGGGTAAAACTAAAGACTTCACTTAAAGATTTGTAATGGATTTAAAATCCAACTCTGAACGGGTTGGTAATAGGGTTAGACTTTTTGGATTGATCACCCAATATCTACCAATATATCGGTCTCAGTATTTGATAGAGAAATAGAATAACCCTATTTTGATCGGTAAGAAGCCCATTGAGATAGTAACTGATTGATTATCACTGCAGGGTATTTCAATTCAGGCTGGAGAGCAGGGGAACTCTTCTAATCCCCATTTAGGGGCCTTTAGCTCAGTTGGTTAGAGCAGTGGACTCATAATCCAAAGGTCACAGGTTCAAGCCCTGTAAGGCCCACAATCATGCCAGGATGGTGGAATAGGTAGACACGCCGGACTTAAAATCCTGTAACCATTGAGGTTGTACGGGTTCGACTCCCGTTCCTGGTACTTTTCGGGATGTAGCACAGTCAGGTTAGTGTACCTGCTTTGGGAGCAGGTGGTCGAAGGTTCGAATCCTTTCATCCCGACCAACTTAAATCTATAGCTATGAGGATTCTTGAAAGGGGTGAAGACAAAGTTTATATTAAACGGTGTGGTAATTGTAATTCACTAATAGAATTTGAAAGAACAGATGTTATCTATGATCCACTTCATACCAGGTATGAAGCTTATTGTCCAGTATGCAGAATGAAGATATTACTTTCTCCATCTGACCTTTTATTAAGAAACTCCCAATCATTAATACAAATAGCTGAAGAATGTTTACAAGATACAAAATCATAAGAAGTTTCAAAGAACTAAAACAATTGGTAGAAGCATGTCTCAATACGGGGTATGCTTCTGTCGACTTTGAAACTAATGCAGAGGGGATATATAAGGATACTTTTAAACCCACCATCTTATCAGTATCATTTCAAGTTGGTTCTGGTTGTTCTATTCCTTTACAACATTTTGATGAATCAGTAAAGGAAATACCATGGTTAAAATGGCTACAATATTTTGGTAGAAGGGTGGTAGAGAATCCCAATATAGTAAAGGTAGCTCAAAACTTCAAGTTTGATAATCAGATATTTGTTAAATATGGTATTTATGTAAGGGGAACTGTAATAGATACCATGTTAGCTAAATATTTGTTAAATGAAGAAAAACCACATGGTTTGAAACCAATGGTAGCTAAGTATTTACCAGAGTTTGCAGACTATGAAAAATATGATAAGTTTGAAACCATACCGTGGGATAAGAAACCATTGGAACCATTAGCAAGGTATGGTTGTATGGATACGGATTTTACCTTACGATTAGCTTTATTTTTGGAGAAGAAGTTGATAAATAAGGGTTTCTACAATCTATATAGAAATCTTATCATGCCAGCTAGTAAGGTATTACAGGATGCAGAAACTAATGGTTTACCTATAGATTTATCATTTAATGATTTCCTACAAGATAAGTATTCAAAATTGATTCAAGAAACCAATGATAAATTAAGAAGTGTAAGGCAAATAAAACGATATCAAAAATATAGTTTAGAGCAAAGAAAACAAGTTTATATAGATAAACTAACTCAAGAAATAGAGGAACTCTCTGGTGATCCTAAAAAAGCAAAAAGCATAAAAAACAGAGAAGATAAGATATCAAGGATTTTAGCTGGGGAATATAAGACTAATGATGAAAAGAAACTTATTGAACCCGTGAACTTCAATTCAACCAAACAAATGGTTGATTTGTTGTATCTATCCCCAAAGGGTTTCAAATTCCCAATTGTAGAATATACAAAAGATAAAAAGAATAAACCAACCAATAACCCAAGTACTTCTGAAGATACCCTGATAAAGATATCAGATCAGGATAAAACTGGATTCATTAAATCATTGTTAGATTTAAGAGGTCTGGATAAAATGAATTCAACCTATATAGTTGGATTAAGAGAGTTGGTACAAAGTGATAACAAAGTACACCCCACCTTCTTAATCCATGGAACTACTTCTGGACGTCTGTCTTCAAGAAATCCAAATGGACAGAATATTCCAAAGGTAATGGTTAACCCAGATATAAAGAAACAATTTATACCCCCTTCCGGGAAATTATTCTTAACCTATGACTATTCTCAAGCAGAGCTTCGGATATTGGCTCATTTAGCTAATGAAGAAACTATGTTGGAATGGTTTAGAACTGGTAAGGATATTCACTTAGCATCTGCTTGTAAGAAGTACCACGAAGATTATGATAAGATAATCAAGATATATGAGGATGAACAACATGAATTATATCCTCTGTGGAAAAAGAGAAGAAAACAAGCTAAAACTATCAACTTTGGTATAGTTTATGAACAATCAGCACACAAGTTAGCTGAATCATTATCTACCCCAGAAGAAAAAGTAGAAGACTCAGAAGGACAACAATTCTTAGATGAATACTTCACTACCTTCCCTAAGATAAAGAAATTCATGGATAAACAACATAAGTTCATGGAAAAACATGGATATTGTGTTTCTTTATTTGGTAGGAGGAGAAGATGTCCCAAGGTATACTCAGATAATTTTTCAGAATATCTAGAAGCATTAAGACAATCAACTAATATGCCATGTCAAAGTGCAGCATCAGATATGGCATTATTTGCTTCTATTATAGTATGGGAAAAGGTTAGGAAAGGGGAACTCCCACCCATGAAGGAAGTAAATACAGTACATGACTCTGTATATCAGTTCATAGAACCAAAATATATTACTCCAGATACCATCTATAAAGTTTGGGATATATGTCGTAACCCATCTACTAAAAAATATTTTGGATTTGAAATCAAGGACGTGGATATGTCAATGGATTTTACAGTAGGTAGAACTATGGCAGAAGAATTACCTTATATCCCAGGCTATGATTATAATAAAATGTTATCCAAGGATTTTGACATAGATGAGTATTATGCTGAACACAGGAAGGTAAAGAATATACCAATTGAAAAATATCCAAAGAAATTCAAATCTTATTTTGATGAATCATGGAGAAAAAGATAAGCGAAATAAGAGATGATGTTATCTCGGTCAAATATAAGGGAAAATTAGTTACCATAAATATAACCAAGGAACTCTCTATAGATGAAAATATAATTAATTCCCAGCTTAAAAATATCCCTTCTAGTTATGCTTTTTTATGTTTACTAAGAGATAACTTAATTAAGAAAAGGGATACTCTAGAAAGGGAAAAAAACATTGCTTATAGCAAAGCTTGGTTATTCTATAAAGAATCAGATAATAGATTAAATAATGACACTGCAAATCATAAAGCAATGGTAAACCCTAAATATCTTTCAATAGAAGAGAGATATTTAAAAGCAGTTCATAAGGCTAACAAATTAACAAGTATATGTAGAGCTTATGAATCAAGGGAAAGAATTATTCAAACCTTGTCAGCCAATATTAGAAAACAATCTTAATACTTAAAGTTATGGATTTAAAACTCAATTTACCATCAAAACAAGTAGCTGAGAAAATCTCTGTATCATTAGTTGGATCACCTACTGAAAATAGGGTAGTAATTGTTTCACCCAAGGAATCAGATAGGAAAACTTCTAGTGGTTTATATGTACCAGATACTGTAAAAGAGGGGGTACCACGTAAGGGGGTAGTAGTTGGATTTGGACCAATTACTGATGAATATATTACCTATAAACGTATGATTAATACAGGGGATATTATTACTTATGGATTATATGCTGGAAAAGAGTTAGAACCCACCTTTACCAATGAAGAAATAGCTAAAGCGTTTAAGGATCATACTTTTACTATTTTATCATTGAATGAGGTTATATATGTTGAACCTAATAATCAATAACATATCATGGTAAAAGTTGTAAAGAAGAAGAAAAAAAGAGTTTCTGAAGATGAGACTCCCAATAAAGTATTAAGTACTCGGGAGAGAATGCTTCAAAGAAAAAAGAAACTTGAGGAACGCAGTAATGGAGGTGGGGGTATTATATATCCTAAGAAAGGTACTTTAAGGGTACGATTAATGGACCAGGGAGAAGATAAAGAACTTGGTTTAGAGATTATCCAATTTTATTTAAGTAAAGAAAAAGGTGGTATAATTTCTCCAGCTACTTTTGATGAGCCTTGTCCATTTATGGAAAAGTATCAGGAGTTAAAAGGTTCTGATGATGAAGATGATCAAGAACTTGCAAAGAGATTAGTTCCACGTAGAAGGTATATAGTAGGTGGTACTTGTTACAAAGATGAGAAAGGAAAAGAAGTTGACCCGGATCGTATTTGTAAACCCATTCTAATCCCAAGATCAGTATATCAGGGTATAACAGATTTATATCTTGATGAAGATGACTGGGGGGATATGACTGACCCAGAAGAAGGTTATGATATCAAGATTACCAGAGCTGGTGAGGGTTTGATGGATACTACTTATACTGTAAATCCTTGTCCAGGGAGAAAACCTCTAGACCCAAAGTATAGAAAAGAAATGGATTTAGAGGAAATTATCCGGGGTCAAATGAAATCCTATGATCAGTTAGAGGAATTATTAAATGAGTTCTTAGGTAATTCATTTGATGATGACGAAGATGAAGAGGAAGAAAACCCACGTAAAAAATTAAGAAATAAGAAATCAAAATACAAGGGTGATATCTAATAAGTTGATACCATCTTAACTAAACTTAGCCAGGGTGGTATTAGTTACTGCTCTGGCTTTTTAATTGTAAAAACAGTATGGCAACAATTATAGGAGAAAAGAAGGTTAAACCTATAACTCCCAAAGTAGAGACTCAAACTCATGATGAAAAATCATTTATGGAGATTATCCAGAGTGAAGAATTTGATTTCTATATCAATGATTATATAGAAAGATATAATTCTAGACCAGCTCCAAAAGAAGGTTGTAGGTATATTAGAACTCCATGGGACACATTAATAGACAGGGGAGAATTTAACCTAGTATCACTAAAGGATCATTTTGTTGATATTGCTCATAAAGCAAGTGATTTACCAGCTTCAATAAGAAGTGCAATTGTTGAATTGTTTACAAATTCAATAAGCAAGGTATTAAAAGATAGAATAATCAAAAAACAAAAAGAAGAACATGGCAAAGAAGAAGGTGGGTCTGAAAGTGCCAACGGCTAATGAATTGAGTAAAAGATATGGTGACATGATAGTTTCAGCTTCTGATACTAAAGAATCTGGATTATGGTTACCATCTACATTCTTTATGCTCAACTATACATTTGGTGGGGGTATTCCTTTTGGAAAGATATTAGAAGTAGCTGGTGAAGAATCATCTGGTAAATCTCTAATTGCATATAACTTTGCATATACCACTCAACAACTTGGTGGTCATGTTATATGGGTAGATGCTGAACAAGCTTGGATGAACTCATGGGCTCAAGAAAATGGAGTTGATCCTAATGGGGTAACTGTTATACGTGATACTCGTATTGAAAATATAGCTGATGCTTTAGCAGATGTAGCCATATACTGGAGGTCTCAATTAACTCACAATGAACCCATCTTACTTGTAGTAGATTCAATTGCTGCTATGGATTGTGCAGATAATATTGATTCTAAGATGGTGGATGGAAAGAGTGAGATGGGTGGTAGAGCAAAAGCTTTATATAAATTTTTCCGTATCAGGAGTGAGTTATTCTATAAATTGGGTATAACCCAAATATATATCAATCAATTAAGAACTGCTTTAAATGTTGGTTTTGGTAAGGATAATACATGTCTACATTATGATACTATAATACCTTTTGTAGATGGTACCTCTATGAAGATAGGGGAAATTATCAAGAACAGGGTATCTAAAGAGGTATGGAGTTATAATGAGAAATTACAAAAATTTGAACCAAAACCCATAGTGGGGTGGGTAATAAAAGAGGAAACTAAAGATTGGTATCAGTTTAAAACTGAGGGACCGGAAACTACAAATGGTTTTAATGGGTTTACTTGTACAGGCACCCACCATTGTTTAACTGATAAGGGTTGGAAAAAAGCTAAGGATATTACTATAGAAGATAAGCTTATAACCAAAACCAGAAGGGTTTTAAATGGTACACTCTGGGATTTTATCATGGGTATTGTCATAGGTGATGGTAGTTTATATTCTAAACATGGTAAACGAGTTACCCGACTTTCCCTGAGTAATAGCAAACAGCTTGAGTATTTATATTGGAAAGTAGATAAGATAAGTAAGTATTTTCCCATGAAGTTTATAAATACTCATAAAGCTATAACTACACAGGGATACCATGAATTAGAATTACTTAGACAATTAGTATACATAGATAAAAAAGGTAGGGGACAAAGAGACCCTTTAAGGATATTACGAGAAACTATCTCTGACTTAACCCTAGCTATATGGTATATGGATGATGGTCATAGATATAATAATACTATCTGTGGTATAAGTATATCTCCTAATAGAGTGAATTTAAAATCTTTATCTGAGTATTTCACCCGGAATGGTCTTATGAATTATTATCCAGGTACTACAAATTCAATAGCTTCTGGTATAAAATTTACTCCTGAAGGAACTATAGAATTGATGAGGAGGATATCTAAGTATATTATACCTGAGATGCAGTATAAACTCCTAGATACTTATCAGGGATTATATGAAGATTTTGACTTACACTGTCAAGAATATTATTTACCAACTCCAGTAGCTATAATAAGTATTACTCAAGGTTGTGATACTAATAATAGAAAATTTAAAAGGTCTTATAAAAGAAGGAAATATGATATTACTATCCCAGATAATCATAATTTCTTAGCTGGGTCAGTTAAGCAGGGGGTTGTAGTACATAATACAACTACTGGAGGAGCAGCTCTTAAATTCTATTCTTCAATTAGAGCAGCTTTTTATGCTGGTAGAAGTATAACAGTTAAATCTAAAGGTAAAGAACGTAAGGCTGGTAAGTTAGTTACTATACGACTTATTAAGAATAAAGTAGCTCCTCCAAGACCAACTATATCTAAAGTACCAGTATATTTTAACCCCAAGTTTCATGAAGTAGGGTTTGATAGGTATTTTGGATTAGAGGATGTATTTGTAGAAAATGATATCATTGAAAAATCAAGTGGTGGAGTTTATAAATATAAAGATAAGCAACTTTGTAGGGGAGAAGAAAAATTTCAAAAGCTTCTTGAAGAGGATGAAACTCTTAGGAGAAAACTTTTAAGAGCAGCTGAGATCAATACTATTGGTCAAACTAAAAAACAACTTAGTCGTTTAACTGAAAACTTTTACCCAATAGATGGGGATGTAGAATATGAATCATTTGAAGAAGCGGAAGAGGAAGAAGACGAATAGTTCTCTAAGAAGAACCCTATTATTAATAGATGGTTCTAACTTAGCACATAGAGCTTATCAGAAGTTCAAGAATTTGAAGGCTCCCAATGGAAAACCCACGGGACTTATTTATGGGTTCATGAGATTACTTCAAAGTTATGTGGTAAGATTTGGAACTTCATATGTAATTGTAACTTTTGATACAAGAGAGTCTAAAGAATCCAACTTTAGAGTAGAACTGTTAAAAGATTATAAAAAACATAGGAAAGAGAATAAGATAAACATGGATTATGATGACTTTAATAGACAACTTAGATTGGTTAAGAGAATGTTAAAGTTATTAAATGTTCCAGTTATCTGGGATGGAGTTGGGTTAGGACATGAAGCTGATGATTATATTGGATACCTAACTTTAACTTACCCTGGAAAAGTAATAATTGTATCATCAGATAAAGACTTTTGTCAACTCCTTGATAAGAGGGTAAAGATTTATAACCCATTCAAAGATTCTATGATACACTATCAAACTTGTAGTGATTATATGGATTACACTGCTGATGAATGTGTAGACTATCTTTGTTTACTTGGGGATAAGTCAGATGATATCCCTGGATATAAAGGGATGGGTCCAGTAAAGATAAGACAATTCTTGGATGAATTTAAATCTATAGAAAACTTTTTATCTAATAAAAAGAATACCTTTAAAGGGATAGATCATGATGGTCTAGAACTTCTTTATGAACGTAATAGGGAATTAATAGATATTAAAGTTGCACTCTCTAGATACCCTATAAAAAAGCTACCATTATTAAAACAAAAAAGGAAAAGTATATATGTTGATAAGTTAAGAGAGATATTTAAGAAACAACAACTTATGTCATTCTTAACCGATGAATATATGGAACCATTTAAAAAATTAAAAGCATGGGAAAAAGGCCTATTAAAATCCAACTTACTGGATGTAGTGGAGTAGGAAAAACCACATTAGCTAAATATATTTCACAAGAATATGATATACCATTTGTATCTGGTTCTTATTCTGACTTAGTACCACAAACAAAGAATGAGAAACATGCAGATATGATAACTAAAAATCCAAAATTAATATATGAACAGGATCATCAAGTATTAAACCTAAGACACAAACAATTAAGAAACTTATATAATTTTGTAACTGATAGATCATATATTGATTCTATAGCTTATTTAATAAACAAGCTATCTATACATATTAAGGGTTGTGATATAGAACATTTTATCACTACTTGTGAAACTCTATTAGAAAGAGAATGTACTCATCTTATATTTATACCATTTACAGTAAAATTTCTCAATGAATGGGAAATAGAGGATAATAATAAGAGGGTACTTAATAGCTATTATCAATTCCAGATATCTCAATTAATCTTTGGTATATTGGACATGTTTAGTTTCAGATCAAGTAATGTAAAAACTTGGGTAGTGGGAGAGAAAACTGGAACTATAACTTTACCAATGAGTGGTAAAAAAATAGAAGTTTTAATATTGGATGAATTAGATTTTAGTAGAAGAACCACCATAGTTAAAAACTTCCTTGGTATATGAAAAAAGTTGTGGGTATAGTATTCTCTGACTTACACATAAACTTATGGAATAAATTTAATCAAGAAAACAAAAGGACCTTGAATCATTTTAGGGTCCTTTTCTTGATTAAATCCCTATGCATGAAGTATGGTTGCCCAGCTCTATTTTGTGGTGATTTATTTCATAAGCCAGAGTATATGGAGAATGAAATGCTGGAAAAGGTAATGGATGTATTTGATGAATTAGATTGGGATAATTGGAAAATGTATACCATATCTGGTAATCATGATATGAGTAAGTCGAATACAAAGGAAAATCAATCTCCAAGTTGGATAAAAACTTTATCTAGAAGATATGAGTTTTTGGAATGTATAGATTTCAACTCAGTAGTGGTTAATAATGATTTTGCAGTCCATGGGGTACCATATCTTGATCACAATAAAGGTCTCAATGATTATGTGAAGAATATAGAGATAATAAAAGGTAGAAAGGATTTAGATATACCAAATATCCTATTACTACATACAGATTATCCAGGAGCAAGGGATACTGATGGTATGGAAGTTGGTTCCGTAGAAAATCTAAATGTAAACATAGTTTCAAGATTTGACTTAGTATTGATAGGTCATATCCATAAACCACAAAGATTATCAAAGAAGGTATATATGGTGGGAGCACCATTACAACAAAGAAGAACTGATAAGAATTGTGACCTTGGATACTGGAAATTATATTCTGATATGTCTATGAAGTTTATCCCTTTAGAGGAATTTCCCAGATTCATAGATGTAGAAAAAGAAGAAGATATCAAGGATGATGGTAATTATTATACTTTGATATCAAAACAAGTGGAGGAATTGGATAACACTACCAATAAGATAACTAGAAACCTTTCAAAGAAAAGATTAGTAAGCAGATATCTTAGAAAGAAAGGTATAAAAGATCCCAAAAAGAAATCTTTACTGATTGATATAATAAAGGAGGTAGAAGATGATTGAGTTTAATAAAATATATATAGAGGGGTTTTGTAGCATAACTTCTCTAGAAATGCCTTTAAATACCCAAAAGATAACCATAGTAAGGGGTCCAAATGGATATGGAAAAAGTAATCTCTTATCAGCAATTGTATGGGCTTTATATGGTAAAAACTTAAAGGGTATTTCTGATGTGAATACCTGGAAAAAGTTTAGAACTAAAGATTATAGGGGTACTAAAGTTGAACTATACTTCAAACCGGGAGATGGTAAAATTCATAAAATTATTCGTTGTTTAGAATACAAAGGAGAAGTAGAGGGAGCAAAAGGTAATAATCGCCTAATATATCTAATAGATGCTGAACCAGTGAAAGATAAAACCAAGGTTCAGATACAGGCGCTTATAGATAAAAATCTGGGGATGTCTTATAATCTGTTCATAAATTCCATCATGTTTGGACAGGGTATGAAAAGATTAATTCAAGAATCCGGCAGTGATAAGAAGAATCTATTTGAAGAGATATTCTCTTTGAATTATATAACTAAAGCTAAGAAAATAGCTCAGGACAAGTATTCTCAACTAGATAAAGAATCATTTATAATTCAATCCAAGTTAAATTCTGTTATAGCTATATATCATTCTCAAGTAGAAAGTTATAAAGAAGAACAGGATAGGGCAAGAAATGCTGAAAAAATATATAACCAGAAAAGATCTTCATTGAAAGAATCCAAATCACTGGCTACAAAGACGTATAGGGATTTGACGGCTAACTATACAGATAACGTAATTGAAACTATAGATAAAGAAACTTCTAGAATAAAAGAAAAGATACACCTTGCTAATGAAACCTTGAAAAATGCCAAGGGGATATCTGGAATTTCTCTAAAAGAATTAATCAACCAGGTAATCCAACTCTTAGAAGCTAAGAAATATTCTACAGCTTTATCAGAACTGAGAGAAATAAAAGAATCTTTTGGAATTATAACCGAAAAAACTCAAGAGATACAAAAACTAAATGTTAATCTTAGCTTATTATATTCAAAAAGGGATGAAAATAGAAGATTAGTTTCTAAGATACAAAAAGCTAAGGATGAAATAAGTTTCTATAAGAACCAACTTAGAGAATTAAAATTAACTAACATAGATATAGATTCTATAGTTAAAAAATATAACTCTAAGATGGATGAATCTTTGGTTAAGAAAAAAGCTTTAGAATCCCAGTTAAAAAAATTAACAGAAGAAAGGGATTTATATAAGTGGGCTTATACTGACCCATTTGGAAATAATGGTATAAAAACGTTCCTATTCGAGTCATCATTGGGATATTTAAACCAGGTACTAGAATCATATTCTGAAATACTTGGGTTCAATATACAGTTTAAAGTGGATTTAAATTCTACTAAAAAAGATTTTGTTACCCTGATAGTTAAAGATGGAGTAGATGTTATCTATGAAGAACTATCTGGTGGTGAAAAGCAATTATGTAACTTAGCTATGGCTTTTGCTATGAATGAAGTTATGACTGAAGCTAAGGGAGTTAATATAGCTTTTCTTGACGAAGTATTTGAATCATTGAGTTCAGATAATATAGAAGTAGTTATTGGATTGATAAGAAAAGTATACAAAGATAAAACCTTATTTTTGATAACTCATCAGGAATCTCTTCCTATTCCTAATGCGAAAACCTTAACTGTAAAGAAAAACCATGGTTTATCAGAGTATGAATTTCAATAATCACTATTGGTTATAAATTCATAGAATCATGGGTAAAGTAAATTCTAAACAAAAAGGATCAAGGTTTGAACGATCAATATGTAAATTCTTTCAAGATTGGACAGGATATGAGTTTAGTAGAGTTCCAGCATCTGGGGGATTAAGATGGAAAAAAACTGATAATATCACTTCAGATATAACTTGTTCAGATCCTAAACATTCTAGAAGATTTTCATTGAGTGTAGAATGTAAGTCTTATCAGGAAATTAAGTTTGAACACTTATTACTTGGTAATAAATCTTGCAAGATAATGTCTTTTTGGGAACAAGCTTGTAGTGATGCAAAACGGGCAAACAAAGTTCCTATTCTTATAATGAAGTATAATAATATGCCCAAAGATGAAGCCTTCTTTATGGTAGACAAAAAAACGGCAGAGATTATACTCAACCAATTAGATAAACTTGAGAAACCAAGAATGGCTATCCAAATGGACAAGAATCAAGTTTTCTATATATTTATGCTATCTGATATAAAAAATATAAGCTATTCTACTTTTCACAAAGAGATAAGAAAGAGCTTAAAACCAAAGAAGTAATATGAAAGATACTCCCTATATATATTGTATATGTCGAATAGACAGGAAAACTTGGAAATACATAAATGAAGACCTGTCAAGTAGGGGGTATAAAAGAATCAAAGCTTATATCCCTACAGTTCAAATACTTAAGAAAACCAAAGAGGGAAAAAACTACTATGATGAAGTACCATTGTTATTTAACTATGGCTTCATAAAAATGAAATCAGAAAAAGCTTTTGATAGGAACTTTCTAAATAAACTAAAGAAAAACATACCTGGTATATTAAACTGGATGAAGTCTCCAGAAAATCTTTTCCCTAAGAAGAAAAGGGCAAGAATTGATAATGCAGAAGACTTTGATGATTTTTCTATAGTAGCAACTGTTTCTAGAAAACAAATAAGATATTACAAACAAATCTCTAAGAGAAATAATATTTTTTCTCTAGAAAGTATCACAAGCCTTAAAATAGGGGATTATATAACTCTAAGGGGATATCCCTTTGAAGGAATAGGGGCTGTGGTTGATGAGATAAGTTTAGTTACAAAAACTGTTACGGTTACAATATATCCTGGAAAGGGATCAATAACTATCCAATTACCCATGGATAATGTCTTATATTCAGTTTATAATAACTATGACGAGGATAATTTAGAATCTCCTGAAACTGAAATAGATATATCACAAATTCCAGATGGTTCCACAGAAGAACTTTTAAACTCAAAGCAATATTAAGATATGACAGAAAATCAGGAAAAAGCCTGGGATTGTTTAACAGAACAAGAACAGCAATTACTATTCCTGAGCCTTTCTCAGGGATTATCATCTAGAGAAGCTGGAAGTATCTTAAAGATATCACATTACAAGCTTCTAGAACATAAAGCAAGAGCTGAAAGGTTATTCAAATTATTTTCAGATTATTTTGAACTTCACCCAGATTTAATAAGACCAGGAGCTCCATTAGCTTCAGTCTTTAAAGATTATCTTTATGGGTCTATGATGAAAAGATTATCTAGAGAAGAATCCTTATTTTATGCAGGGGATTCTTCTTGGTTGTTAAGACCAGTAAATAGAGATCAGATCATAAAGTATATGGGTAAGCTAAAGAAGTCTGAAGATAAATGGGACAAAGATCTGTATGCTTTAATAATGGAATTTGATAGGTGGAACAACTATAGAATACTCCCAAGAATTTTGCAAGCACCAACCCCATTTAAAAGAAGAAGTACAAAGAAGGATAAGGTATACCTATCTTTTCTTCATAGAATACCAGATTATAAAATAAGAGCAATGGTAGATATATTCTGGAGACACGGTAAACCAGAAAAAAGATATTATTGTTCTTTTATATCAACTATCTTTCCTGATGGTTATACTGTTGTTCCTATTGTAAGGAAGAAACCAGTAATTGAAGAAATAACCAATACTAAGATATATATCTTTGAAGATAGATTTGATGCTGAAGAATTTGGTCTCTTAGTATCTCAGTATTTTATGAATACAGCAGAAATATCTGGGGCTATGAAATTTTGGAAAAGATACAGAGAACTAATTCAAAACGCTATAAATTATAAGGAAATCAATAACATGGACTTTACCTGTGAAAACTTAGAGATGGCTTATAAACTAAAAAGAAAGCCATTGCATCAAAGAGTCAAAGAAAACAGGGAAAGACAAAAGAATATTGGATAGAAATATTTGCATTTTAAAAATTATTCTCTTATATTTGCATTATAAATAATAAAGAAACCCAAAAACTAAAATACCATGGCAAAGAAAAAGAGAGGTCCAAAAATTACAACTGGTAGTAAAGAGAAAATGAACTTGCTATCAGGAGGTTTAGAAAATATGACTTATAGAGATTGCAAGAGAAGAGCAATTTCATTGGGTATGCCATTTCCAGATGCTTGTGCAGCAGATTGGAATAAATTATCTCAATTCATTCTTAGGTCTCCTAATAAACCAGATAATTCTCTTATTGATAAATATGATGATTGGGTTGATAAGATTCTAGAAGAAAGGGGTTATGAAAAGGATGACCCTATGAGAAATTATCAACTTAGACTTGGTTTCATTGGAGAAGAAACAGTTGAGAACCAAAAAAAAGTAAAGAGGGTTAAAGGTTTGGAAAAACCAAAGAAACCCAAAAGAGAAAAAGATGAACTTGGTTTATGGAAAGGAACTAAGAAATCTTATGCTTTTGAATTAACTCTTAAAGGTTATAGCATAGACCGTATTATAAGAAGAGTTATGAAGAAATTTCCTGATGCAAATCCTAAATCAATTCAACAATGGTATCGGGCAGCGTTAAGAAAAAAGAAGTAGATAGAACATTTGAAAAGATCGAAAAAAAGAAGAAAAAGAAAAAACCTTATACTGATATCTACTTCCAAATAGCTCATCAATTATCAAAAAGACTTGACGATAGGATATATCTCAATAAATACTATCCCTGGTGTTATAAAAATTATATACCAACAGTTGCCCTTCAGGGTTGGTATAATAGGAAAGAAGCTAAGCAAATATATAAACTATTTTATGGACCGACTGCTCTTAAACATATACGTTTTATCAAAGGGAGAAATGCAATAGCAAAGAACTTCAGTATAGGTAAAACAGTTTATATAGATGGGAGGTGGAGACCAGTTAAAAATAAGGAATTTACTCCTGTAAGTATCATTTATAAGCGGGAGTTTATCAAAAGGAGAAGAGAAAAAAGCATAACTGGGAGATCAATAATAGAATCTGGGGCAGTTGGTAAAAAGAGAAAAGAAAAAATTCTAATCCAGGAAGTAAAAGCTAAACTCGGGGATTATGGAATATCAAGAATTGTACCAAAAGTTAAGCACAAAAAGAAACTTAGGGTATCGAAGGTTCAAGAGATTATCCAAGAAAGAAAAAATTCTCTTTATGAATAATGATCTAGAGATTGGAATAAAATGCTTAGCACTAAAATATAAGGGTATAACTAAAAAATCTCTAGAAAGGTCCTTAAAATGGGCAAAACGCCACTATAAAAGATATTCTAATTACCTGGTATATGAAAATCATTTTAGGAGGTATGAGCACCGAGAAGTATATCTAGAAAAAGAATTTCTATTCAGGGGATTTATTCCAGAAGACTCATATAAAAAGAAACCTGAATTTAACTATATTATCTCCAATAGAAAAATAAACGGTAAGAGATACATATATCCTAAACCTTTTGGAAGAGATATTTCTATTATTAACCAGGGATATCAAAACATATATGAAGCTATCAATTATATAGGGGTAGAAGGATATACTAAGGTTGATATTAGGTTCACTAAACTCCCAGAAAACAATGGAAATAAGAAAAAACAAAGGAAAAAATAGCCTGTGGGATAATGGTAAACAATATGCTATAGAAGAAACCATTTATATAGCTTCCACTGGTAAACCCAAAGGGGAATCAACTATAACCCCCACAGAGATTTTATCTTCAGATGATTTTCTAAAACTATCTATTGAGATAGGTAAGGAAAACTATGAATCTAAGGAGATAACTAAAAAGATGGGTTTTCCTTTCTATACCGAAAAAAGAATAGTAACACTATAATCTAACAATTCAAACCCTTTAATTTTAAAATTATGGCACGTAAGAAAAAAGAAGTAAAGAAAGAAGAAGTTTCTCGGAAAGAGATTAATGGTCTGGTATTTGTAACCTATGATGATGGTTCAGTAGAAATTACTATGGCCCCTATTACCCTGACGAAAGAACAGGTAGAGGATATCTTTGGTGAAACTGAGGAGGCAGAAGAAGACGAAGAGGAAGAAGAAACTGAAGAAGAGGATTCTGACGACGATGAAGATACAGATGAAGATGAGGAAGAATCCGAGGATGAAGAGGAAGAAAGTGATGAAAAAGAAGAAGTAGAGATTACTGGTGAAGATTTGGCCGGTATGGACTTCGAGGAACTGGAAGATGTATGCGATGATAATGATCTCGATACTGATCCAGATGACTATGAGGAAGATGATGTAGAGAAGTTCCGGAAAGCTATTGCAAAGGAATTGGGCATTACCCTTCCCAAAGGAAAGAAGGAATCTAAGAAATCAGCTGGTAAAAAGAAAAAATAAAATCAGCTAACTCTATTACTTCATAAGTTCAACAAAAGTTAGTTTTTGGGTTGGATTCCACTGGGTCAAGTAGATGACTTTCATAGGTAGGTTGGTTTAACATTTTTTACCCAGTGGAATCTTTTTTCTTAAGTACCCACTTTTTAATTAAACATAAAACAAAACTCAATTATGGCAACGAAGAAAGCTGCAAAGAAAGCAGAACCTGCTGCAAAAGGTGATGCTAAAAAGATGGATGAAAAAAAGAAAGCTCGTTTAGAAGCCCGTAAGGAAGCTATTAAGAATCGTCCCGAGGGTCAGCGTACCAATTCTAAACAGTGCGATGTAATTGAAACCACTAAGGGTGTAGTTAAGACGTATGCTATGCCTGTAAAGGGTTTCGGGGTAGTTCTTACCACGGTTGCAGAGGATAAAGATGGCAACGTAGTTTCTACGGCTATCACCACTCTGGCTGGTTACACCGTAAAATCTAAGAAGGGTCATGGAACTCTTAAAGCTGGTGTACCGGGTGTAGGTAAGAAAGGTAAGGGAGCTAAAGAAGAAGTTGATGAGGATGATGAAGAAGATGAGGATGAAGACTAAGTTCTGAAACTCTCTATAGTAATCAAATCATCAATTAAGGGGATTCCTGATAGGGGGTCCCCTATTTTTATATTTAATTATCAGGGAAATGGATGGGGAAAAAGAGATTATCTATCTTGCTATATGCAATCAGATACAAATTTATTCTTTGTTACTAGAACAAGAAGATTTGGGGGAAGAAGATAGGGGAATGGCAAACTATATAATTCAAATCTCTACTCAAGTTGAAGAAAAACTTAGAGAGGAATTACAAAAGGATAAACCAATATCTAGACCACCATGGAGCAAAATAGAATAAAACAAATCACCATAGGTATATGGGATTGTCTAAAAAGATTAGAATTTCTTGCAGATCAATTCAATAGAAATACCTCCCCTGGTAAAAGAAATTCTTTAAAGAAGGATATTCAGTTTGTAAGAGCAAAAATTACCCATTCTTTCAAGCGAATAGCTAAGCTAGTAGATGGAAATATAATATCAGTTACTTTTTTAGAAGAAAATTCTGGAATTAAGTGGAAAAGATTATACACTAATGTTAGTGTTGAAGATGTAAAGAGCCACCTGAAATTGATATCATATCTCAAAGAAGAAAACATTCAAATCTTAGAAATACAGGAAACTAAAACCAAGAACAGTTTAACTAAACTATCTTAGATTGATTAAAAAATTAATTTGATATGGCACCAAGAAAGAAGAAAGAAAAAGAACATAAGCCTTCTCCTTGGGAATCTAACTATGATCAAATAGTAAAGGATGAACTTGAAGCTAGATTAGAGTTAGTGAGATATTATCGGGAAAACAATCTAAACCCAGATATCAATTACTATGATGATCCAGTTCATGGACCTATCATTAAAAAGCTTCATCAAAAAACCAGGTTGGGAGTAAGAGCTGCAGAAGCTTTAAGAAAACCAAGGAATCTACACCCAAACGTTACTAAAGTAAAAGGCAAACCATTGGAATATGATTATCCAGATGTGGATGGTCAACCAATGTCAAAACTCTTTAAAAAGAGATATAGAAATAAAATGAGGTTAATCCTTAGAGCAGGGGTTAGACCAGAAATTGCTTCTCAAAGGGCAATAGAAAGACTTTCCAAGACAAGGGAAATCTTAAAAGAAAAAGCCAGGATAGAAATGGCTAGAAGAGCAAAAGAAGCTAAGTTAAAACATAAAAGACCAACAAAACCAAACTCTGTGATCATATATAGAAGGGTGAAGAAAAAGAAAAGGAAAGAGAATCTGTGATTTAGTTAGGTTTATGGGGTTTATTTTTAGGTGAGCTCTTTCCTTAGACCAGAGACAACAAATCTCTGGTCTTTTTGTATACAGCATAAACCAGTAATTTAACACTTGTTGCATTTAAATTTTATTTTAATATATTTGCATTATAA